>Ga0181350_1000038_pt1 | contig 37556 bp, 36 predicted proteins | sample Su13VDMM110DCMD_FD_130105 | JGI IMG/M metagenome (GOLD analysis project Ga0181350, IMG submission 130105) | Freshwater viral communities from Lake Michigan, USA - Su13.VD.MM110.DCM.D | ecosystem: Environmental > Aquatic > Freshwater > Lake | place: USA: Michigan | collected 2013-07-16
CAGCTGGCCTATGACTTCTCGGCCCGGGCCCCGCACTTCGAGGAGGAGGAGCTGGCCATCAAGGTCTGGGCTTGGCTCGACCAGAAGGGCGAGACCGCCAGCCCCATCACCGAGCGCACGATCCTAGCCAAGGCCCGCGAGCATGGCTGGCGCGACGAGGCCAGCCCGGAGGAGTTCCAGAACCTGACGCTGACCGAGCCCTACGAGGAGTTGCCCCTGCCTGCCTTCATCCGCGACGCCAAGGGCAGGATCGAGGCTGTCCGCAACAACATCGACGCGGCGCTCCTCTGTCCTGACTTCTGCGAGATGGACCTGCGCTTCGACGTCTTCCGCGACGAGAGGGTTTACGGGGTGCCCGGCCACCCCGGCAAGTGGTTCGCCTTCGCTGACAAGCATTACAGCGACCTGTGCACCACCCTCGAGCGGAAGGGCTTCAAGCACATCAACGAACAGGTGCTGGCGGGGCGGGTGCGATCGCTGTCGGAGGCGCGTCCTGTCGACAGCGCGCAGGTTTGGCTCGAGAGCCTGACGTGGGACGGCGTCAACCGGGTCGACGGCTTCTATGCCCGCTACTTCGGTGTCGCCCCGGGGCCATACACCACCGCCGTCTCGCGCTACATCTGGACCGCGATGGCTGGCCGCGTGATGGTGCCGGGCTGTCAGGCGGACATGGTGCCGATCCTCACCGGCGCGCAGGGGCAGGGCAAGAGCCGCGGCGTGCGGGCGATGGTCCCAGACGACACCTTCCGCGAGCTGTCCTTCCATCAGGACGAAACCACCCGGGCCCGCCTGATGCGCGGCGCGCTGATGGTCGAGCTGGGCGAGCTGACGGGCCTGCGCACGCGCGCGATCGAGGAGATCAAGGCTTGGATCACCCGCTCGAAGGAGGAGTGGGTGCCCAAGTACGTCGAGATGCCCCACACCTTCCACCGGCGCTGCGTGATCCAAGGGACGACCAACGACGTCGAGTTCCTGAACGACCCCACGGGCGCGCGGCGCTGGCTGCCGCTGGAGGTAGGCGACGTCGACGTCGAGGCCATCGCCCGCGACCGCGACCAGCTGTGGGCCGAGGGCTTCGTGCTGTTCAAGGCGGGCGGCGTGGACTGGCGCGACGCGCAGACCCTCGCCGAGGGCGTGCACGAGAACCATCAGGTCATCGACACCTGGGAAGAGCCCATCGCAACGTGGCTCTTCACCCCCTGCGATCTGCTCGGCACATTGCCGGGCGACGACGGCGTCACGGCACACCAAGTCTTGGAGCAGGGCATCCATTTACCAGCCAGGTCTAGCAAGGCCGCGGACGCGATGCGGTGCGCGACGGTGCTCAAGGCGCTGGGCTTCAAAAAAAAGCGTACGATGCGCAACGGATCCCGTGTTTGGCTTTGGCTCCGTCCGGCCTCGTCCAACTTCGTCCAGCCTTGAATCGAGGAGGTTGGGCATGCAAAGCCCCGCCGGCATTGGTTTTCCGGCTCATTGCCCTACCTGTCCTACCTTATTTCTTATGTTGATATCGATAGTACTGAAGAGGACCTGTAGAGGCTCCCTTTGGGGCCTTGGAGAAAACTGGTAGGACGGTAGGGAAAATACGGCTGAAAACCAGTCCTGGCCTGTGTTTTTGATGCCCAACCGTAGCGGGGCACGGTCGGGCACGTCGGGCTAAACGTTCCGAGTAGGAGCGTGACGAGAAAATATCGATCGCAGACTTCGAGCTGAAGCAGCCGACGTATTCGGGCAGTATGTCTACTCAACGCCCGACGGATTATTGTTGTTTGCAACGCAGGAGGTTTGATCATGTTCGCCAAGGGTCAGAGCGGTAACCCGAAGGGCCGCACGCCCGGCACGCCCAACAGGGCTACCCGGACGGTACGTGAGACTTTCGAGGCGGTGTTCGTTTCGCTGCAGTCGAGCGACAAGGCGAACCTGCTCGTATGGGCCGAGGAAAATCCGACCGACTTCTATCGGCTGTCGGCCAGGCTCATCCCCCTTCAGGTCCGAGCCGAGGCCGATGAACGGGTGCCCTTCTCCGATCTCGAGGCGGCGGCAAGGATCTCATCTCTCCTGGCCCTGGCCCGAGAGCGCGAAGCGGAGGCGAGCGCAGCTTAGGCAGGCCACCGATTGGGTGATCCAAGATCGGGGGCTAGTACTTGCATGCCAGGACGCGCGGGCGAGAGAGCTGGGTTTGGATGAACTGTTATTCGAGCGTCTCGAGATAATCGATGACGGCCCCAATGACTGGATGGAGAAGCACCACGAAGGCAACATCTCCTACTTCATAAACGGCGAAGCCCTGGGACGTAGTCGGCTTCGCTTCGACCACTGCCGTTGGTCCCTGTCAAAGCTCGCTGCTAAGAGGTTCGGTGATCGCACTGCGCTCGAGCTTTCCGGCCACGTCTCGTTGAGCGAGATGAGCGAAGAGGACATCCGCGCAGAGCTGGCGGCGCTGGTCCATTCGGGCGTGATCCCGGTCGACCTGGTCGCACTGGACGATGTCTAACCCCTCACGTTTCCGAGGTGGACTTACTCGAAAGGCTTGGTGAACAGCTTCATCTCAACGAGCAGCCGACGCTGGCCTCGCGCTTCGTGGCGATCTCGCACGAGCCTCCCGCTCTTCCTGATAGGCGCTCCGCACCACATCGGCGTCAGAGGCGGACAGGGCGCAACGCTGGCCAACCTTTCTACATCCGGGCGGAAGTGCTGCCGCGCATAGCGACAGGCTTCGTCGGCCTTCCTCTGTAAGCGAGAAGGTTTCTTCCGGCTTCTCGGAATAGTGCATGATGGAACACAGGTCGTAATCAGGGGACGCGTATCGGGTCTGCAACAGGCCGTAATTGGCCTTGGCATTCCAACACTCGTCATCCTCTTCCTCACACTGGCTGGGCGTCTCAACAACCAAGGAGAGGAACTGATCCCGATTGGGCCTTTGATGCTCGTGCATCAGTCCCAGAACATGGCCGAACTCATGCAGCACGGTGCCACGGAAGACCTCGCCTCCTGAACGTCGGACGCAGGCCGGGGCCAGGAACATCTCACCCGCATAACGCACCCCGTCCTTCCTTTTCCACGGGCTGTAACCCAACCTAGCCCAGCACTCGAAGCTATCGGTGACCTTTGAACGGATTAGCAGCGCGAGCTCATTTCTGCGCGCAGGTCGAAAACGCACACCGGTCTCCGCTTCCCAGATACGCATGCCGGCAAGGATTTCCCTCTTCAGCACGGGATCGACAACCGACCGGTCCAGGACATACGGCACCTCTCCGTTGGGCCAGAGGCGGGTTTGAACAGGAACCCCTGCAAAACTGAGCCGCAGAGGATTGAACATTTTGTCCCACAGGCCCTGGATATGGGCGCGTTTTTCGTGAACCACCTCCGCATCGACATCTGACAGGCGGTTCAAGAGCTCCCGGCCGCTACGATATTGAATATCGTCATGGTCACCGATCTTCATGTCCCCCAGAAACGCGCCATTGCCTCGTTTCTGGTATGTGACCCACTGTTCCTTTCCTCCGATGGCGACGAAACCTTCGAAGTAATCCCTCCGGTCGTGGCGGGTTCGTTCCGGATAAGTATCGACACGCGGGTCCAGCAACACCCACGAAAGATGCGATGTCATGATGACGGCGCTGCTCCTTCGATAGCCGTCCGCGAAATCGCCCGGTGAAGGCCCTCTCACTCCGAAAACATAAGCGTAACGCGCCACCGTCACGAACAGCAACAACAGAATGGATGCCTTGATCCAGCCTTTCATACTGCCCCCCAACAGTGATTTCAGCAGCCTCGATCTTTGACGAGCATCTTAAGGCGTCAAGCTGAATCGCCCATCAGGCTTCCCCGACACGCGGGTTGCGGACCTCCGTAGAGGCCGCAACCGCGATCCGCCGCGGTGTCTTGATCAGGATGATGGTGGGCCTCCCTGCCGCCGATGCGGAGCGTTGCACAGTGATGGTCCACCCGACCTATCTGAAGGCGCACCTCGAACGAGCACGGCTGTCAACCAGCGGATGCCTGTGATCACTGAGATTAACTGGGCCAAGCGGAACCCGCTTCGAGAGCCTTCCGGGCGATTGGCTTGACATCCCGTCATGGCGCCGCCAGCATAATAACAACATCAAGAGTGCGGCCATGTCGGTCGTCGCCAACCTGCCCTCCCGGGCAAGGTGGCTCCCGAAAGGGGATGTGGCCGACCGGCAACTATACGGGCTCTACGGGTCACCTCTCTCTTCGCGGTTCTCGCTGATGCGAAGGAGCGCTGCATATGAGCCGAGTGTCTATGGGCCGTTTGGCCCCCGTTGAGGGCCTGTTCACGTCAGAGAGTGTGTCCGACGGCCATCCCGATAAGATTGCCGATCAGTTGTCCGATGCGGTGCTGGATGCTGCCCTACGGCAGGACCCCCAGGCCCGTGTCGCGGTCGAGGCCGCCATCAAAGGGTCCTCGGTCTGGCTGTTCGGTGAGCTGACCGGGCGAGATTTGTCGCTCGACTTTCCCGAGCTCGTCCGAGGTGTGCTCTCGAGAATCGGCCACAGTGACGACCGATGGGGCATTGACCTGGCCCAGTTGGACGTCCGGACCACCATCAGCCTGCAGGCCGCCGAGATCGGTGAAGGCGTGGGCGGGGGACCAGACACCGGTGCCGGCGACCAGGGGATGATGTTCGGCTTCGCCAGTCAGGACACCGCTGAAGGCCTCCCGACCCCGATCGCCCTGGCGCACCGTCTGATGCGTCGCCACAAGCAGGTGCGCGAACAGCTCGGCCTCCTCGGCCCTGATGCCAAGGCGCAGGTGAGCGTTCGCTATGAGAATGGCCAGCCGGTAGGGCTGCACACGATCGTTTTGTCCAGCCAGCACCTTGCCGACGTCTCCCTCTCCGACGTCAGGGAGCTGCTGCGAGAAGAGGTGATACGGCCTGTCCTGGGCACCGACGCCGACGGCGCAGAGCTTCTGTTGAACCCCGCCGGGACCTTCATTGAGGGCGGCCCCGTCGCCGACGCAGGTCTCACCGGTCGCAAGATCATCGTCGACACCTACGGCGGCTTTGCACGGCACGGAGGCGGTGCCTTCTCCGGCAAGGACGGAACGAAGTCAGACAGGGCAGGGGCCTATGCCGCTCGGCAGTTGGCCCTGACCGTGGTCGAGGCTGGCCTCGCAGATGCCTGCGAGGTGAGGCTCGCATACGCCATCGGCGTGGCAGAGCCCGTTGCCGTGCACCTCGATCTGGGCGGTGGGCGGGGGTTCGAGTTGGATGCCGGTGCAGCCGCCGGCCTGCTCGCCGCCTTGCGGCCTCGCGAGATCATCGACCGGCTCGCGCTGACCTCACCTGGGTTCTTGCCAACGGCGGCCTTCGGACATTTCGGGCGCCCCGGCTTTGCCTGGGAAGGGTCGGCGGTGGAGGCGCTGCTTGGCCCAAACCTGCGGGCCCGCCCCTTCCAATCCGCCCATAAAACTTAGCAGGAGAGCCACCGTGTCAGATACGAAACCTCGCTCAACGCGCTCGTCTACTGTCTCGACGAAACCTTCGCAGGCACCTGATGTCACAGTGCTTCGGGAGGGTTCGAGCCTGGCGGCGATGGCGGGCCCTGCGACGGACCCGGAGCCTTCCGCCCCCAATGACTGGATGAAGGTGCCAGGCACATACCCGCAGTTGGTGGTGAACTATTTCATCGGGATCTACCCGAGGGTTTCCATCGCGCTGACCCGCGGGGAGCCCGCCGAAGCCCACGTCCACATCCGCTCGGTCTCGCTTCGACACCCTGGGGTCGACCCCGACGCGCGAACACTTGATACAGCTGCAAGGCAGTTCCTGGCCGAGGCCATTCTGGACGCCGTTCGTAGGACAGGTCGCCGGATGTGCCTCGTGCTAGGCCCTCGTGAGTCCCTCTACATCGAGCGTGATGGAAGCATGAACCCCTCCAACGATCAGCCATTGCCGGGGATTGCTGTCAGCATTCCATCGGCCGCGACATGACGGGAACCTCCAGGCTCTGCGGCAACCACGGTGCCCGCCGTCCGGAAATGGTAATCGGGGGGGCGCACACACCCAGTTCCGGGCGCTCGAGACAATGGCGGCGGATCAAGGGCTTGGCGGCACCCCTACTCAAACGGATGGATCATGAAGGGGGACAGGGCACTGGCTTTATCAGCCTCGGCGAGGCCGACCGCCGAACTGCTCAACCTCGTCCACTTTTGCGGGGGAAGATCAGGCTGCGGTTGCCTAGCTTCGGGCAGGGTACTGCGGCTTTCGACTTTCGGAAGTTAACCTGCAAGCACCCGCGTGCGTCCCCGCCAATAAAACTGGCAGCAGAAAAGAACACTGGCGGAAATTTGGCGCGGCTCAAAATGCGGCCAAATTTATATATGTGTTGTTTTTTATGGGGCGCTGTGCGAGTTTGAAGGGTGCCGATCCCCCACCGACTTCTGCGCCTCAACTATATGGCCTTTGCCGTACATGGGATAGACGTGGTCGCGTATGAAAAGCAGCGGGAAGTAGCTATTTCGTATAGTCACATGAGCATCGTGCTTGACCAGCGTGTCGAAAGTGTCGCGCAGTTGCATGTTCTGGTGACGCGTTACAAGCGCGGTATGATCGATTTGCCTATTCAGATCGAAGCATTGTTTCGTCCCTACTACCCGGTAATCAAGCGTCTTGGTTCTCCGCTAGTGTCTCTATACGGATTTGAATACGAGCAAGCTGACCCTCCCTGTTTCATAGTGACTGCTATCGACGTGGCTTACCGACCTGGCGGACGTCAACACTCTAAGTTTACAGCGGCCGCAATCCGTGCCGAAGCAATTATGCGAGCCATTGATCATGGATGAAGACAACGCGCCCTTGGTGGAATTGTCCCGCCGACGCCCAGGCGAACACAAGAGCCGGCGACTACTGAGGAGTATGCCAGCGTCGAACGTTCCTGCAGATGATTACCTCCGCATTCACGACGACGCGGATGCCGAACAGAGTTTTTTGGACCAGATCAGGGACGCCTTGGTTCAGGCAATCGAAACGACAGGCATCAGCCAGAAGGAGTTGGCTAGGCGCATAGACCGCTCGGCCTCCCGCGTGAGTCACATGCTGTCGGAAGGCGCTGGAGCCAACTATGAGGCGCGTACGATTGCGCGCTTAAGTCGTGCGCTTGGAATGGAGCCGAGTTTTGAATTGAAGCCGGCGCTAGGTGCCAGATCGATGCCCCAAGATAGCGAGGTGCAGCGTCAAAACCTCTTATTGAAGAGCAGTTTCAAATCTTCCACGCCTCAAACCTCCGACAGCTTTGATCAGGAGATCGGATCGGTCCCCGCCTTCAGGCAGCGATTTCTGGACGGCCTTCAGGAGCAGCCTTGGCTCGGCGCAGATGTCGAAATCACGTCAATCGACGCGCACCCAGGAATGGATGGCATAGGAGCGCAGGAACAAATCAGCATCCGGCTAAAAAGGGGAGCGACCATAATGAGCCGAGCCGTTATGGACCTTACGCTGGAAACGCCGCGCCCCTCCGTCCAGATCCGTTGCATCGGCCAACTCATACCTTCGATAAATGGCACCGTATCGAGGCCGCAGTTGGCTAATCTAGAATGGCCTTTTGTCTACCGGCTCACACCGCTTCTGCCGAGACTGGACGAGCAGGTCGATGACCTGTTGGATTCGATCATCTTAATGGGCGAAGAGAAGCTTCACGGGAGGAACTGACCTAAACCGCGCCGGGTTTCCCTAAGGCTCTAACTCCTGAGCAGGATGGAGCCCGATGAGCAAGACAACGAACATGTTGGCACCCGACCGAACGCATATCAAAACATGCTGAGGGTTATGGATCATGTCGGGGATCACTCGTAGCGCTGGGCGGTGGTTGTTTCGGTGGCAAGCACGATCGACTGCTCGGCGCATACGCTGAACGAGTGGGTCAAGAGTGCGGAGTGCGACTGCCTGTCGAAGCGATGATCGCCTTCATCGAGGGTCACCGCTTGGCCTACTGGGGCGAGCCGATCTTCAGGGTGCTGCCGATCGCCCCGTCGACCTGCCATGAGCATGTCGCCGGACGCCGTCCTTCGACCCGGCGGCCGGTATGTGCCTGGCACGGCGAAGCGCGCCGGCCCAAGGAACGGCGCGTCTTCGCCAAGAACTTCGGATTATCATGTTAGATAATTCGTACTAAAGTTGCCAAATTATCCAGTTAAAAAAGGGCACCAAAGTCAAAGACTTTGGTGCCCAAAATGTTTCAGAAAGCACTCGCCCCTTCGGACATCAGGTTCGATCCATAGAGCGCCCGAAACAGCTGAATAGCCTCATACGCGTTCGATGCCTGAAGCGTCACCCGCATGGGGGCACCGTTCGAGTTACGAATGAGAGCCCAGTAGTTATACATCGTTGCCATATTCAGTTCCTTTCCGTTCCATCAACGGACGTCGTGTCCGGGCGCGATTTTCGCGTCGTGGATCAACATAGCAATCCAAAAAATTCATACAAGCCGCATTTTTTGGTGCCACAAATAAAAATATTCAAACTGCGCGCTTGCGGTTTACCGCATCTTCCTCATATAGGCTTGCGCCACGAACAAGCGGTTCGCGGCTGTGAATTTGATGAGGGCCCCATGCACATCCATGACCAGTACATCCTGCGTCGGACCGCCACGCGCCTGATCGAACGCTTGCCGACGCGAGGGCGGGGGCGGCCAGAACAGCTGCGCGACATGCTGGCCCTCATCGCGGACCAACCTAGGCTTTGGGGATTGAGCGCTGCCACAGCGAAGGAATTGACGTCGATCGCGAAACTGCGCGAAGCCCCTCGCCCCCTGCGGCAGATGGTTCTCGCCGACCTTCAGCAGGCCTCAAGAGCACCCGAACCGCGTCCGTCCGCAGTCGAGGTGCGCCTGGGCTTCCTCGCCGAGGCGCTGCGCCTTGATAAGGCGGAGAGCGACGTGCTGCGTCTGATCGTCTCGGCGACCCGTATCCGTGAGATGAACAGCCTGTTGGCGTTCGGGTGTGTTTCGGCTCTGGATGAAGCGAACGTTGGTGCGCTTGTGTTGCTCGTCAGCAGCGGCTCACGCAAAGTCCGCGAAGCACTCTCCTCTAAAGGAACCCTTCAGGGGCTTGGGCTGATTGAGGACCGTCACGGCGGTGATTTCGCACCGAGCCCGACGCTCATGAAGCTCGTGCAGAGCCGTTGGGCGAAGCCCGAGGATCTGCTGAAAAAGCTTTATGGAGTGCCGAAGCCGCCCCAGTTCAAGGCGGCTGACTTCGACCATATCGGCCCCAGCGTTGACCTCGCCGTTCGCCTGGTGAGCGTCGCGCTGCAGAAGGGCGAGCCCGGGGTGCATGTCCTCATCCACGGCAAGCCTGGCGGCGGCAAGACCGAGCTTGCGCGAACGATTGTCGCGGCCGTGTCCCAAGCCGCGCGGTTTGGCGCGGCACCGCTGTTCATTGGTGAGGAAGGGGAGGCCGGCGACGAACCGAGCCGCTCAAGTCGCCTTGCGAGCCTGGCCATCGCCGACGCCGCCGCCGCTCGGACCGGGGCAGCTATCATCGTGGTGGATGAGGCTGAGGAAATCGTCGGTGATCTCGATGGCCTGACGCCATGGCGCCGGGTAGAGGGCGGATCCCGGGTCTTTATCCACCGCATCTTCGAGCAAACTCGCACACCAACGATCTGGATAACGAACTTCCCGGAGCGCTTTCCGGAATCGGTCCTTAGCCGGTTCAGTATGGCGATCCATGTCCCACCGCTGGACGCCGCACGGCGTAAGGACATGGTCGGCCGGTTGGTCACGCGACGCGGCATGCGCCGCCTGGGCACGGCCGGCATCGATCAACTCGCCAGCCTCGCAGCGTCGCCTCGAGCGATCGACAGCGCGCTTCGCGTGGGCCGTCTGGTCAAAGGAGGTGCCGCAGATGTCGCGCTCGCCGCCTGTACGGTTCTGGATGCCTGTGGCGGCGACCGGCAGTCCCGCCCTAAACCTCCGACAGTCTTCAATCCGACCTTGTCAAACGCCGACACCGATCTGGAGGCTCTGGCCGTGCGGCTCGCGGCAAGCTCGTCACGCGCAGTAACCCTGGCCCTGACCGGGGCGCCTGGCGCGGGTAAGAGCGCCTATGCCCGTCATCTCGCCGAGCGCATGGGCCTGCAGGTTGTGGAAAAGCGGCCAAATGACCTGTTCGGCAAGTACGTTGGCGAGACCGAGCGTCGGATCGCTGAATCGTTCCGGGAAGCCGGCGACCAGGGGGCGATGCTGATTTTCGATGAGGCGGACAGCTATGTACAGGATCGGTCGAAGGCCATGCGCAGCCATGAGGTGAGTTGCGTCAACACCTTCCTGACCTGCCTGGAGGCGGCTAATCATCCTGTTGTGCTGACCACGAACTGCCCGCTGAGCACGCTGGATCCGGCGTTGGCGAGGCGGATGGTGTTCAAAATTGCCTTCCACGCCATGACGCCCGATCAGGCTCGCCTTCTCTGGCGCGAGACTTTCCGCACGAACCCGCCAAAAGGCCTGGATCGGATTGACGCGCTTACCCCGGGCGACTTTGCCGTGGTGAAGCGGGCCATGACCGTCCTCGGGGACAATATGCCTCCTGAGGAGATCTTGGCGCGTATCGAAGCAGAGGTCGGGCAGAAGCCTGATGCCCCGCGCCGCATCGGCTTCTGATGAAAAAATTCCACAATTAAAGAGATCGCGGACTCGAAATATCCGTCAGTATTTCATCATGAAAAATGGACACAGAAATGAACAACGTATTCAAAAACAATTTTACCGATAATGACATGAATTGGCTAAATAGTTTTGATCCCGCCGCGGCTGTAAATATTTCGGAGCTGATCGATAAATTTCTGACTGAAGCCGTCGTTTACTACCCTGGCTCTGGCAAGGATGGCTCTGCTGTCAAATTTTTTAACGAAGCGAACGCTGCAAATTGCTTCCTTTATGTCGACTACATGATGACTCAAGAAGCGCTTGAGCGAGACCTCAAGCATGAAGGCTTCAAGGGATATGTATCTATCGCACGGTTGAATGTGACCGAGCGGGATATAGGAGTCGTTAAATGGACGCAGCATCTGACCCCAGGTGAAGTCAATTATAAATTCCAACCCGTCCAGTCTTATGCGTTTCTCGAAATCCTGGAAAAGCAGGATGTACAGGTGCCCGGAGCGCCTCGCCTCGCTATCTTGTTTCTCTCAGCCGATGGCCATGCCGCTTATGATGCACTTTTTTGCCAGGAGGACGGCGGTCGCGGTCCGCCCTTCTGCGTCGTCGCTCAAGATCATAGCTTCGGAGGAAATTGGAGCGAGTTCGGAGCAGGTGGCGCACTAGAGACCATCGCCAATAGAGCCGGAAGCTTCCCAAAATTCTTGTTGGCGGGCAATAACACCAAAGCCTGGCGGGGTTATGAACGCTGTGAAAACGTCGCACCGGCCCCAGTTACTCAATCCCGTACCTGGATTCTCTATGCCCGTGATACCGGCTGATCGACCATCAACATGGTTGCGTTCGCAGTCTGACCAGAAGTTTCAGTCTCGCCAGTCCGATCCAAGCTAAGCCGAAACCTCAGCATCGCTGGACCACAAAGCAACAATCGAGGAAGTCCATGTCGCCTGTATCGAAGCCTCGTTATCTGACCAAGTCGCGTTTCAAGCTCGCGACCGAATGCCCAACGAAGCTGTTCTACACGGGAAAGCCGGACATCTATCCCGACATGAAGCAGGGAGACGAATTCCTTCAGGCCCTCGCAGACGGCGGCTTCCAGGTTGGTGAACTGGCCAAGGTGATGTTTCCAGGCGGGATCGAGATCACCGCGCGCTCGCACGAAGATCAGGTCGAGGAGACCGCGCGCCTGCTGCAACGCGATGAGGTCATACTGTTCGAGGCGGCTATCCGCCATGGCGATCTGTTCGCGCGGGTGGATGTGCTGCGCAAGACGGGCTCAAAGGTCGAACTGATCGAGGTCAAGGCTAAATCCTTCGACTCGTCTTCGGACAAAGTGTTTCGCGGTGCAAACGGTGGCATCGACGCGGGCATCAGGCCCTACTTGCTGGACGTGGCCTTCCAGCGCCACTTGCTGAAGTTGGCCTACCCCGACCTACAGGCGAGCAGCTTCCTGATGCTCGCCGATAAGGCCAAGACATGCTCGGTCGATGGCCTGAACCAGCGCTTCAAGATCCGCCGGGTCGATGGCCGGCCCCAGGTGGAGGTCGCGCCGGGCACTGACGAGACAACGATTGGGGAGGCGATCCTGTCATGCATCAATGTCGACGATCTGGTCGACGAAATCCTGCGAAACCCCATCGTGGCACCCGGGGCGTCCGGGACCTTGGCCGAGTTGGCGCAGCTCTGGGCAGAACGCTACCGGACCGATACGCGGATTTCGCCGACGATCGGCGCTCAATGCGCAAAATGCGAATTCCGCGCAGAGCCGAAGGCCGCGGGAGCTCGTAGTGGTCTGCACGAATGCTGGCAGGAGGCTGCCGGGCTCACCCCGGCTGACCTCGCACAGGGAACGGTTCTCGATCTGTGGAACTTCCGCAAGAAGCAGTCCCTGATTGATCGGGGAATACTGCGTCTGAGTGATGTTCCCCTAAATGCGCTTGGCAAACAAAGCTCCGGCGATGGTCTCAGCCATGCCGGCCGGCAGGCTTTGCAGGTCTCGGGTCAATGGGATGGGCGACCGGAGTTCTACCTTGACGCCCAGCTCATGGCGGACGCGATGGCAAGCTGGACTTTCCCCCTGCACTTCATTGACTTCGAAACCGCGCGGGTCGCGATCCCGTTGTTCGCGGGACAACGTCCCTACACCAACATCGCCTTCCAGTTCTCGCATCACGTGATCGAGGCGGACGGTCGCCTCGACCATCGGTCTGAATTCCTGAGCACCACGCCCGGCCAAAAGCCGAACTATGAGTTCACCAGGGCGCTAAGGGCCGCGCTGGGATCCACGGGAACGGTTTTCATGTGGTCTCCTCATGAAAACACGACGCTCAATGCAATCCTACAGGAGCTCGAACAGGATCCAGAGCCGCCGCCGGACAAGGCCGAGCTCAGCATCTTCATCCGCTCCCTGACGACGCGCAAGCTAGGTCCATCCAACGTCGAGGCTGGCGACCGCGCCATGGTTGACCTGTGCCGCCTCGCCGAGAAAGCATTCTTCCATCCAGCAACGAAGGGCAGCAACTCGATCAAGAAGGTGCTGCCTGCGGTGCTGCAGTCGTCGGACTATCTCAAGAGGCGCTACTCGGAGCCGATATACGGCGCGCTGAAAGGTATTCCGAGCCAGAACTTCGTTGACCAAGCGTGGTGGATGGAAGCTGGCGGTGCCGTTGTGAACCCCTATCAGCTGCTGCCTCCGGTCTTCACGGACCTGCCTGACGAGGCGATCAAGGCGCTGGAAGCCGATGACGACCTCGAGATCGCCGAGGGGGGAGCGGCGACGACGGCATACGCACGGCTGCAGTTCGAAGACCTGGCGGATCTGGAACGCACGTCCATCGAAACAGCGCTCCGGCGATATTGCGAACTCGATACGCTGGCTATGGTTCTCATCTACGAAGCGTGGAGAGAGTGGCTGACGTCAAAATAGTAACGTGACCTCTGTTTTTCATCTATTCTTTATTGGATGACGGGCTCTAAATCAATTCGATGGATCAGTAAGAGGGCAGGTTACATTCATACGCCAAACCGGATTGCACCGTACAGCCGGAATTGCCAATGATTGAACAGTTATTTTGCAACAAATATTGGGACCAAACATTGTCTTATGATGTTTCATTCGATATTGTTTAAATTTGTCGACGATCTTTTGTTGATTATAAGAATTTAACATATAGGGAGAGAAGCGATGAAAACGTATGAAGCGGATATAAGGCTTCCGAATGGATCTGTGCAGCGGGTTAGGATTCAGGCTGATCGATCGGACAATGCTCGTGCGATGCTCGAAGCGCAGTACGGGAAAGGCTGCATTGTTATGTTTCGTGACGCATAGCGAGCGCACATGATCGCAAAGCGAGAAATACCGCACCTTACAGTCTTCGCCACTTCATGGCTGTCCTAACCTGTGGCCGTTCAGATCCTCATCATCATCCCCGCACACTGACCTGCTCCCCCTGGCCCCTCGATCATAGACGATCGCGCGAAGGCACTTGAGATCAGTCGAGCCGAGGTAGAAAGTGATGCCGATGCGCACCCTGAATACTAGGGTGCCCGAAAAGCCATGGGGATTCCAGCTAGGAACCCTGTGTCCGCATCAACCCACAAGTTGAGACGCACAGGCTAATTATTAATCGAGGCCCTCCAGGCCGTAACGTGTCGATCACTGGTTTGCCCCCCTTCAGGGTGGCTAATCGGCAAGCGTCCAATCAACAAATTTCCTGTAAAGAGTACCGGTTCAAAATCAGATTCACTCCATAACTTCTCAACAGGCTTGCCCCTGTTTTTTACAGCGAGCGCGCGGAGTTGCTGAATCAGCATTTTGACTTCGTCTGAAGGCCCGTCTCCCTCAAATAGGGGTTGTTGACTGGGATTTGCCCAATGTCCAACGAGTTCAGGGTAGCGACGGTTTTCGTTGGTGGACCAGCTCAGATAGGGCTCGCCGTCATTGGGGAAATGGCAAATCGCCAAAAGTGAGGTCGCTCTTTCTTCGCCGACCGATTTCAATCCAACTCGCAGTCCGACGTCTGTGTTGGTGCCCGTGACGAAGATGGTTTCACCCAAGCCGATGAAGGCAGAAAACAGCTCCCAGCAAACCCTCCTGCGCGTCTCCGACGCAGCCGTCAGGAAAGCTTGGAAGTGGCCTGCGTTTTTCTGGAGTGAAGGACCGAAGCCATCGACGCCTACCGGCACCGAAAACAGGTTTGCGAACACGGATGTTTCGGGCTGTTTCATAGCGGTAACATCCGGCGCTTTGGAAATTTCAACTGAGTTCTATGTGGATAGAAACGTAGCGTCTAGCCGCCAGGCTTCTTGGTGTTGTGCAACGGTAGTAGCAGGCAACCGCAAAAAGGTCTCTGGAAAAATCGGCCTAAACCGCTGACGGATATGGTGTTTCGTGAAGCCGCTTTCGTTGATGGGCGCGCGCGCCAGCCGTTGAAAGCACGCGATCACCCACACCAACCGTGGCATCAGAGAGGTCCATGCACTAGCAATAAAAATGGCTCGACCCTAGGGGCAGGCCAATCATCGCTGTTCACTTGATCGCCGCCTTCTTGAAAGCCACAAAAAGGAAATCCCATGGATGCGGAAACTGCGTTTGAGCGTGCGACCGTCTTGATCCCATTTTCATACGACGATGTTTTGCCGTATATCTACTGTCCGCTCACCGGTAGTGTAATTCACAATGCTATGGACCCCGAGGCCGGGGAAGAGGGCGTCGAGGATGATCCGGACTGGGCGAGCATACCCACCGTTACTTTCTACTATGTCTCTCTCGTAGGCGATTTTCTCTATTTGAGGCCCGACTTGGCCGATGCGATTCGAATCGCAAGAGAAGTTTTTGAAGACGCAGACGCGTACGATGACTTCGAAATACTAACTATGGGTGTCGCATCGTTGGGGCGGTCTCCGCTCGTGCTCCAACTGAAACTGGAAGGTATACCAGCAGGCCGCCCGAGCCTGTCCGTCTACATCGGACTGGACCTCGTGACCTGCCACCCTCTGGTCCCTCGGTCATAATGGGAGTCCGTAGGCTTCATAGCTGATCTTGGGCTCCGGTGGGAGCGGCCGGGGGGCGCAGCTATTCACGTCGCGCAGCCGACCGGCCGCGTGGTTCAGCCGCACCGTTTCTGGTGCAAGGCCACCGTGGACGGAGTGCGGGCGAACGTGGTTGTAGTCGTGCCGCCACCGGCTGATGACGGCCCGGGCTTCCGCCAGCGTCGTGAACACCTCCTCGGTCAGGCACTCGTCCCGGAACTTGCCATTGAAGCTCTCGACGAAGCCGTTCTGCTGGGGCTTTCCGGGATCGATATAGTGCCAGCCGACGCCGGTCCGGTTGGCCCATTCCAGCATGGCTCTCGACGTCATCTGGCTGCTACGCGCCGCCCTTCGGGTCCGTGCCGTTGTCGCTGACTATCAGGGCCGGCTTGCCGCGCCGGGCGATCAGCGTGTCCAGCTCGCGCGCCATGCGCCCTCCGCCGATCGAGGTATCCACCACCAGCGCCAGAGCCTCGCGCGTGAGGTCGTCCACGATGCACAGAATGCTGAAGCGCCGACCCCACAACAGGGCGTCCGCCACGAAGTCCAGGCTCCAGCGCTGGTTCGGCCTGGTCGGGGCGACGGGATCGGTAGTGATCGCTCGACGTGTCCATCTCCAGCACCCGGCACGCTCGCCGGATCGAAACGCCCCAGTCACCCCGACACCCGTCCACCAGCTCGCGCTTGCGACCAGGCCTCAGAGCTTTGGCTGCGCCGACCTTCGGTTCGGCGGATCACATCCTGCAGCATCTCCCGGTCCAACGACAGGTCCGCCACCAGCTTCCTCAGCCGCCCGTTCTCGTCCTCGAGCTGCTTCAGCCGCTTCATCACCGTCGGCAGCAGGCCGTCGTAAGCGCCTGAGCGAAGATCATGTAGCGCTGCTGCTGGTTCCTAGGCCAAAGCTCTCTCCCATCTATGTAGCGTCCGCTTCCGATCAGATAAAGTAGACGGTCTACTTCGAGTGGTGGTGCGCCGTGGGCTGCGGCCCAAGTCTGAGCATCGCCCACGCACGTCCAAAGTCCACGTTTTGCCGGGCGAAGATTCGGGGGCAAGACAGGGTTGGCAAACAAGTCTGCTCCGGGGGCAAGATCGCGATATTCCTGTGCGACGAGGTTCTGCGGGCGATGCACAAGCTCATCGAACGGGAGGCCGGTCTGCTCGAATCGTCCACTCACCAGCAGCATCAGTCGAAGGACGTGCATGTCGGGTTTGACGGCCCACGCGATAGGCTCTTGCGCCAGATCTTGCAGGTCGGCTCCGGCGAACCCGCTGCTCTGGCTATCCTTTATGAAGTTGAGCCCCGTGGCGATCCCGATGCCTTTCAGAGGGAGGATTTCGTCGAGGCGCTGCACGATCGTCAGCCCTGGATTACTCCGCGCCTCGTCGGTTTTGAAGCTGCGATGATAAACGTCCGCTTGGCCTTCGTAGCCATTATTGTGCAGGAGGTCGATAAAGCCGACCACGCTTGCCAGATGGCGCTGCAGTGGACTGTATGGAGGTTGTTGGAGCCCGTTAGCTAGTGCGCTCAACTGTAGGCGATAGCGGGTGTCGTCGCCGACTGCCAGCAAGTGCGCTCCGGTATGTTCTAGATGGGCAAGGCACTGGGCTGCCAGATCGGGCAGGCTGTTTACGCGAGCGATCTGGTTGTTCTCAATCTGCGGAGCAAGCACACCGCAGACCATCGAGGCGAAACAGTGCATGTTTACGCCGAGTCCGCCTGCGTTGAGCAGATTCGCCGAATATACATAAAGCAGGTCGCGCGTAACTTCATGCGGTGCCCGAGCATGATTAGAGCCCGTCGCAAGAACGTATTGGTCAAGATCACGCTGCGTGTGATTGGCAAAGTCCGGGTCGCTGGTCACGATCTCCAGAGCAGCGCGGCGCAAAAAATCAAGGTGGTACATCGGTTCCTCCGAATAAACATGGTCACTGCCGCTATCTAGGCGCTTCCTTTGACATCCTCTGTCCCTGTGCGAAGCTATTGAGCGTTAGCGCAAAGGTAGGCGTGAGCAGGGCTGGAGCACGTTTGATAGGTTTAGCACATGGATTTAGCGTTAGCGCAATGATAGGCGGGGCCTGAGCCGGAGCGCGGTTGATAGTGACCTGCTGACCTGCCTTCCTCCGGTCCCACGGTGACGTGACCCCTGTTTCTCATCCAGCCATAACGAGAGTCCTTTCGAGGGGCGGTCTCCAGCTGTTTCTGGAGGAGTTTCAGGGGAGCAGATCAGATCCGATTGTGGATCAGGCACTTTGTCTTCACGGCCCAGTCTGTCAGCGTCCTCCCGCCTTCGCGCCAAGGTCATGAATGATCCTCGCTCTCCTTCTCCTTGCCGTTGCCTCGTCCCAGCCCGCGGGCGAGACCTTTACCTGCACACCCACCAGGGTGTGGGATGGCGACGGCCCGATCTGGTGCGCTGAAGGACCGCGTATTCGTCTTGCCGGCATCGCGGCTCGGGAAATGGATGGCAGTTGCAGTCGCGGGCATCCCTGTCCGTCTGCGTCGGCGGTCCAGGCACGTGATGCCCTGGTCAGGCTGATCGGTCAGCGTATCGGCGTACATGCTCAAGGCCATATCCTGGTGAGCGGGCCGGCTCTGATCTGCCGGTCTGAAGGTAGTGCCGGCGGTGTCCGGACGGCGGCCTGGTGCGTTTCTCCTCGTTCCGGTGATCTGTCCTGCGCAATGGTCAGGGGTGGATGGGCGCATCGGTGGGATCGCTACTGGCGCAACCATCGCTGCTGACGCCGATAGCCTTGTTGAGGGGCTGCTCATCGCGCTCGCGCCCAGCGATCTCGCCGGTTCCCCGAACGCGCGGTTCAGCTGTAAACCCTGCCGTTGAAGTCCATCGGTCGTCCCCATCTGGAGACGTCATCGCGGCCGCATGGCATCTGGGCCGACAAGCCCCGATGGCGCTGAGCGAGTCGAGATCAGACGGCGACGAACCTCTGAGCCGTCAACTCAGGCTCGCCATCGAACCGGTAAGCGACCAGAAGCCCATTCTGCTTTGCCACGCTGTAATCGACGCACGCCACCATTGACGTTCTCGGAGCCAGGCCCTCCTTCGGGTCGAGCCAGTAGTGCCCGATGAACGTCGGTCGGTCTGGCTCAGGCATTGTCTCCGAGGTGGGGATGGGAAGGTCCGGGATCTCAGCGCCCGGCGGTCCGATGTAGGCAGAGCGATAGGTAGTCAGGTTAGGGTCCCACCAGCGGGTCCTGATTGAAGTCCGTCTTTGTTTGTCCCCGTCCTCGAAGTCATGGGGTGGCGGCAGTTCGACCTCTGCACCTTTGAGAAGCGTCTCGATAGCCTGATGGGCTCCTGAGCCTTTCCGACTTGCCGCTTCGGTGGTCTCAGGCGTGAGCCGACCATCGACGAGCATCGGCCGGATGGCCTCGACTTGGCGAGGGCTCCAGCACGCATGGACGACGCGAAACCCGTCTTCCTCGATCCAGAGGGGCAGATCCCGAAACCATGCGATCCACGATGCGTGATCAGCCGAACCCTCGCCGACCTCCTCGAGGAATCTTTTGTGCTGGCGACGATTTTTCGCGCCCGTCTCCCCGTGGCGATGACGAAGGTGGTGACCGTCATTGACCGGATCAGGGGTCGCCCAGGCGATGGCGTTGAACTCGTGGTTGCCCATCACGGCGCGAGCTGACCCTGCGTCTGTCATCGCTCTGACGAGTTCGAGGGTGCGAAGCTGTGCTGGGCCGCGGTCCACGAAATCGCCAACGAAGATGGCCGTTCGGCTGGGGTGACGCCACGCACCGTTTCGATGCTGATATCCAAGATGGGTCAGCAGGGCTTCAAGCCGGTCGGCATGGCCATGGATGTCGCCGATAATGTCGTGGTTCATTCCCTACGCCTACATTTGCCAGCCTTCATAGAGCAACAAAGGTCTTGGCCGTTCTCGCGGTGGCTTCTCGACCAAGATCCATCTGAGAAGCGACGGCTCTGAGCAGAGCCGTCGCCGGATGGCCAGAATCGCCAGGAAGATCGGTGCTACCCGTCGGACCTGACGCAGGTCCCAAAGTTGGGGCGGCTTTTCAGGCGGAGCAAAGGACTCTAGAGTTCGTGACATAGGGGCTGGCCCCCCGGGTCTTGCAGGGCCGGCCCGGCCGAACGCTGGACGTCGACACCCGTAGCACGTGCGGGAGGGACAGGGACAGGGACAGGGACGGGGGCGAATGGCGGCACCTTATGGATTCAGGCCTGTCGACTACGGTGAGGACCACGAGCGCCTGGTCGCGCGCCGCGCCCTGCGACAGATCACCATAAACTGGACGAAGCCGCTGCGCTGGCGCCCGACCGACGACGGCCCGCCGCTCCCGGTGACGCTGCAGCGTCCCGGCTTCCTCTATGCTCTCAGTTGGGACCATCACCTTTCCTTCAGGCGAGAGACCATCGCCTATATCGGCATAACCGAAGACCTTGGGACGAGGTTCCGCGAACATCGCCGTGCAGAGGAACTTCTGGCCCGCAAGCGCAAGACCTTCCTGGCGGTGGGCGACGTTGATTTCGGATCCCGCATCAATCCGGACGAAGGCACGCGCCGGGTTATCGAGGAGCTCGAGCACATCCTGATCTGGGCGCTCGGGGGAGAGCAGGACCTCCTCAACGAGCGGAAGGTTCTCAGCATGCCGGGCTTCGGCACTCAGGGCGGATCGGCGTGGCATATCCTGAACACCGGATACCGGTTCCGCGGCCAGATGCCTCGCGAAATCATCTATCCGTGGATGCTCGTGAAGCCCGGCCGCAATCGGTCGGCGCGCTGACGCCCAAGCGCTCACCGGACAGATCGGCCGGCCTGCTGCGCTGGTTGATGGCTGCGCAGGCCGGCCTCTTGCCAACCCCACCAATCACGGCTCAGATCACCCAAGGACTCTCGTTATGGCTGGATGAGAAACGGGGGTCACGTCATTGCCGCCATCGGCTTGGCTGTATCCGGTCGCACGCCCATGCGAGAGGTCATTGGCCGAGCGGAACATACCACTCCGATCGATGCCCGGGTCTTTCGCATCGGATTGTGGTATGTTTCACGCCGAAAGACAGGTGACCCGTGGCCAAGAAAAAACAATTCCCGTTCCTGCGTCCCGATGGTGGGACTGAATATGCGAACGGACGCATCACTTGGCCGAACGGTGGCGAGGTCATGGGCGCGCTGGCCGATGAATGGGAAGAGTTGGCCTATTTTGCTCGTTTCCCGAACGCGTCGGCTCCCGCTGTCAGCGCGGGCATGATCGCGAAGGGTGGCGTTTACGTCAGTAAACCTGTTGCTGATCCTGATCCCCCTGAGACAGCGTAACAGCGCCGCCAACCACAAGCGGGCCGACCCAAGCAGGAAGGCCTTCTAGTCCGAACCGCCTCACATACTCGCGCAGGGCACCAACCCCGCCCTGTGCAAGCAAGTTTCTCGCCTTTTCTGCGTCAGGCCTCAGAGCGCCACCAGACTGAGCTGCCTCCGATGGTCTCCTCCGCGGGAGCTGTAGTCTTGGGGGCAGAGATCAGGTCGATACCTGTCGACACCGAAGCCGACGATCACCATCTTGCATCGATCAAAAGTGTGTAGTAGGTATGACACATGCACTCTTTTGGGTCATATCTTCGGGGCCGACGAGAGGCCTTGCGACTGAACGACCGGAGCTACTCCGTTCGGCAGGTGGCAAAGCGGGTTGGCATTGAGCCGGCCTACCTCAGCAAGATTGAGCGAGATGAGGTGCCACCGCCTTCGGAGGAAGCCATCGGCAGGATCGCCGAGGTTCTGGGGGAGGACAGGGACGCTCTCCTCGCTCTGGGGGGGAAAGTTTCCAGTGACTTGCTTGAGCTTATTCGCCGCCACCCGGTGGCATTTGCTGAACTGATACGTGGGCTGCGCGATGCACCGCCGGATGCGTTGCTCAGAGTGGTGCGGGAAGTCCGCGACGGCGATTGGTAGGGAAAACGAACTGATGATTACACTTGATAACAACGTGCTCGAAATTCGCTGTCCCAATGTTCATGCCGACGCCCATGCACAGCTGGAGTTCCAGCGGACATTGCGAATACCGGACGACGAAGAAGTGCACGGTCTACCGGCTGGATTGGGCTGCTTCCCCCTTCGTCACGTCGAAGACTTTTCAGAGGGGCTCGACGAAGTAACGCTGCGCCGCGGCGGCATAATGATGCCGATGCACCGATCGGAGGCGATGTGGATCAACTTCAAAGGCGGCGGCCGAGGGCTATTCGACGATGCCTACCCGTTTGCGATCAAAGTCGCCGCCGGCAAGGTAAATGCGTTGACGGGAGGGGCCTGGTCCCCGGTCCTGTCTGCCGAAGAGCAGGATTACATTGTGATCCCCGCCCAGCCTTGGATCGATGGCTTCGCCATCTCGAAGGGCATCATCCGTCAGTTCGTCGCCGAACGCCTCGGCGAGGGCTTTTCTGCGGAAGAGCAGCTGACAGGAAAGGCCGAGTTCGGAGGGCTCCAGATCATCGCCTATCCGATGAAGGCAGAGCGTTACCTGGACATTCTCCGCGCCCGTGAGGAGGCGGAGCGTGCTCGTGAAGAAGCGGCCCGCGCTTGGGAGCTCAGGCGACGCATTGATCGGCTCCGTGAAAGGCTTGCGCCCTTTTCGGAGTTTTCAGGCCGGGCGCGCTCGGCGGCTGCGAGCTCAATGGCTACCTTATCAGAAATCGAACACAGGCTTGGGCGCGCAGGTGAAGTCAGCCGAACCGGTGAGGCACCCGACCCTGATCGTATCCTGGCCGAACTGCGTGAGCTTGTTGATCGATGGAACAGCCAGGTTTCCGAACTCGCGAAAATCTTACCCAATGAATGCAATCAGGATGAAGAAGAGTTGGAGACGCCGAGATTTCTTCACCGCTCCGCTGAAGTGAGGTCAACATCCTGCTTCATGCAGGTTGAGGAATCCCAGCCAAGCAGCTTCAGCCGCTCCACAGAGGCAAAGAGGTCGTCAATGGGGTTGGGCGGCGGTGGCCGCATGCGTCAGGAAATCTACACCGACCCCTACGGCGTCGACGCATGGGACCAATCGGCAGGAAGCCGCTGCTTTGTTCATCTGGTCGAGGCAGCGCAGTGGGAGGAAATCTCTGGTGGTCCTGCACCCACCGAACCGCCTTCGCAAAAAGACTATAAGAAAAAGGGCCTGCCCTGGTTCGATTATTACGCCCCTGAGAAGGGGGCCGTTTCAGGCTCCAAGCTACTGGCCGGGCTGAAGAGCTGGGGATCAATGTACGGAAAGGGGCCTGGTGCCTCTGAAGGCAAGAGCGGTCCGGTGATCCAGTTGGGAACTGCAACGCGCATTACAGGCGTCGTTAGCGAAGGGGTCGATGATGAATAGTCGATCGGCGGCCACTCACGCCTCTAAGCAAGCCGCAATCAAGGACAGCCCGGCACTTGGTTTGGGCGGAGCAGCGGGCGGTGCTGGAGGCGTAGCATCATGCCATCGGCGAGCGCGCCAGCATTTGAGGGCTTGCGCTTGCCCAAGCCAACCTTGGCGTCAGAGACGCCCAAGGTCAAAAAGTTGCAGATGGATAGCGCCTCGGGGTCGGGCTGCTCGCTTCCGATACCCAGAAATCGGGCTCTTCCTGTGCCAGAATATCCACTATTTTGTGCCAGAAAAAATGCCAAAATGGAGATGCACAGATCGTGGGTTTGGCGTCTTCTGGGGGTCATAGGAGCCAACAATGACCCACACAGAACCAGCGATCCTGCTCTCTCAACACGCTCGGACACGCATGCAGCAAAGGGCAATCCGCCTGGATGGAATTGACCTCTTATTCCGCTTTGGCGAGTGCCGTTACGCTGGCCATGGAGCAGAGAGCTACTACTTCACTAGGCAGTCCTGGCGGCAAGTCGAAGCCCATCTAGGAGCCCAAATCGGGGCCTATGAGCGCTATCGGAACATCTATGTTGTAGTGGCCGATGGTGTAGTCGTTACTACGGCCCACAGGCACTAGCATGAGCAACGTGATCGACGCTTCAGAACACTTTCTCGACCGGAGCTCAACGGTCAACAAGCGCATTGAAAGCCTGGAGCGGGAGTTGAAATCGCTTCCGCGGCTGGCACCGAAAGACCGTGCCCGAATGGCTCAAAACCTTGGTGTTTTGGCTGTCCGACTATCTCCGGACGCGCCACTCAAAGGCGCTCGGATGATGTTCGAAAAGTTGGGTGGCGAATGGCAAGCGAAATGGCGGAAGCGGCGTCGACTGCTCTTGCTTCCAGATGAAATCCTGAATGAAGACGATGTCGTCGAAAGTGGCCCGCCTACGTTTTTACGGCTCGCGAAAGCAGGGGGCGAACTGTTGGCAGCGGGGAGTAGCGATGCCCTTGTCGACCGACAAAGGCTGGATGCTCTACGCGAGCTGATCAAAGGAACCAGTTTCGGAAAGGATCCTTCCCCAGAGAGCGCTTCCTTGGCGACTGGCCGCGAACTGCTCACCGATGCCCTAGATCGTATCGCAAGAAGTATCGACCAGAAAACCTCGATTCAAGAGCTCTGGAACGTGCTGGAATCGGCACCGTTCGAACGTTACATGGTGCCTAAAAGCAATAAAGTCGATTCAATCGACTTCAAGGATGAATTAAGTGTCGCAAGGGGACAATTCATAGAAAGTCTTTTTTCTCATGGAGATGAATCGAGTTACGAATTTGGCCCCTCCTTGCGACTAACCGGAAACGAGTTGCCTCGCTGGGCCCAGCCATCAATAAAAATTGGATGTCTGGCAATCGAGCGAATACTGCCAATTTTCCGTTTTCCGGAAACAGCCAAGCATATTTTGGTCTGTGAAGAAGACTATGAGGACGAAATCCGCCTATGCCAGGAAGGTCTCATGGAGATGGCCGATTTCGGTGCCGAGGGAGGCCGACTACCTGACGACGAATATGACCCCGAAACAGATGTTGGCTGGCAGAAAAACAAGTTTTGGCAACTATATACAATATTCCTAAAAGTTGATCGTAATAGTGACGGAACGTTGGCAATACATTTTCAATTTTTTCATAGCTGCCATGATCAGCCGACATTAATCCCATTTACTTACGGTTTTATAGATAATCCAGTTATTGAGCATGCCTTATTAAATCAGGGGGGGTGGGATTTTAACGAGTTATATCCTGATGAATACGCGAACTATATCGCGCTGTTTAGTCCAACCCAACCAAACTGGTGGGGCGACCGACCTTTTGAGCCAGGACAATTTCTGGGCTATATTGATCGAGCGACCGATGATGGACCTGATGGGGAAGTCGGTCCCATCTCGGGTGAATGGATCGCAGAATACGTTTTTGGTTCAGAAGGCATGCGCTTCTTGCCTTGTTTTGTAACTGACAAGAGCCGTCCGGCGCTTTTGCGTCCGGGCTCAATCGGAGAGGCGCTAATCCAGAATTTGGCGCAGGGAGATCCCAAGCTCAGACTGGACACCTTCCTCTGCGCCGCAGCTGACAAGATTGCAGCTGAGGGGCTCGCCTTTCATCGGTCATTAGTCGAACACTATCGCGATCGGCTCGGCACACTTTAATTCACTGGGGCCTTGTAAGTCGGTAGTGCCTCGCTGTGATCATCAAGGGTAAGCGGCTCCTCGAGCTGCCCGCCCCTGGCCTCCAAGACCTGCCGCGGCTCGATCTTCTTGCGCGCGCAGAGGCAGTAGATGGATAGCAGACAACCCCTGAGCGAGGCTGGGATCACTATAGGGTTGGGTACGGGAGGCAACGAAAATGTTTGAGGCAGGCTTGGCGGTTCGACACTGCAATGACCCCTCGCAGACCGGCGTGGTCACTGACCTGGCCCGAAGTTTTCACCCAACGGGGACTTGAGCACCGGCGTTTGTTGCGCTTCTCCGAGCGGTTTGAGCGGCAGGCCGGGCAAAGAAGATCATGCGTCCTATCTGGGGCGGGGTTTTGTGACTGACGCGGCTATCCTCCGAGATCCCCGAGGCGATCACGGGGGGGCGGCAGCCGGCCATCAAGACGGTGGCCGGGCTGGGTCGTCGTAATACAGGCCCGATGCGTATCTAACGAGACTCCAAGCGATCCATCCCTTTACAACGGCCCAATTGCCAGGATGGTATCGATCGCGGCGCGGTGGAATTTGAACGATCGTGTCGGTGCGGCGAGGTGGGAATGCCAATGACCGAAGAGCCAGTGAAGGACGCGGACCTTTCGCGCGTCATCGAGCAGATCGTTGAACTTCAGCGCGAGTATTTCTTCGAGAATAAGGGCAAGGACCACGAGCGCCGCAAACGGCTGCGGGAGATCATTGATCGCGCGACTCCCAGCGGGACCACCTGAGCATGTGGCTGTCCCAGATCACCCTAAAGGACTTTCGCTGCTTTCACGGCGAGCACTCGATCGAGTTCTCGCAGGACCCCGATCGCAACGTAACCCTGATCCACGCCGAGAACGGCGTGGGCAAAACCACCCTGCTGAACGCCCTGCTCTGGTGCTTCTACGGCCAGACCACCGAACGGTTCGAAAAGCGCGACGACCTGGTCAACTACGATGCCAAGGCCGCGGGCGTTCGGCACGCCTTCGTCGAGGTGCTCTTCGAACATAACGGCAGCCGATACCGCGCCCGGCGCTTCACCAAGGGCGGCGGGGGCGAGCGCGAGTTCACGGTCATGCGGATCGACGGCGGCAGTCATATCACGCTGGCGAACGCGGACGCCTTCATCAATACCGTCATCCCCAAGAGCATGGCCGGCCATTTCCTGTTCGACGGGGAACACGCCGAATTCTTCCTCGGCGAAGACAACCGCCGGGCCATTCGTCGAGCCGTCCAAGACATTCTCGGCTGCTCCCTGATCGAGACCGCCATCACGGATCTAGAGGAGACGGCGACCTGGTATCGTCGGCAGATCCCCAACACCAAGGCATCGTCCTCCATGGAGGCACTCAGCTCGCGGATCGACGCCTTGGCGGGTCAGATCACGGCCGCTCAGGAGACGAAGGACGGTATCGCCGGCGAGATCGAGACCATCGAGCAGCGGATCGCCGACATCGACGACAAGCTGCGCAATTCTACGGCCGCCAAGTCCCTTCAGGCCCGGCGCGATCGCGCCAAGGCAGAGTTGGCGCGCGCCCGCACACGCGAGACCGAGGCCCAGACCGAGGTGCTGAAATGGCTCGGCGAGAACGGCCGGTTTCTGGTCTCCACCAAGATCACCCAGCTGGCGATGGACCATCTCGATCAGCAGGAGACCAAGGGGCGGCTGCCTTCGCCCTATAATGAGGAGTTCGTCCACGACATCCTGGAGATGAAGCGCTGCATTTGCGGCGCTGATCTCGAACCCGGCACGGACGCTCACATCGCGGTCTCGAGCCTCCTTCAGAAGGCGGCCAACGCCACGCTCAGGAGCCGGATCAGCAAGGTGAAGGCGCGCCTGTCGCAACTGAAATCGGAGCGTCAAAAAGCCCCGGCGCGCCTGGACGCGGCCAACAAGCGCCTCAACGACGCGCGCCAGGATATCTCCCGTCAGGAACAGGAGCTCGATGAAGTCTCCGAAAGCCTGAAGGGCATTGATTTCGACGATATCGCCAAGCGGGAGATCAAGCGGAACGACCTTCGCCGGGAAGCCAACACCAAACGTGAGCAGCTCGGCAGCTTCGGCGTTCGCATCCAAACAGCCGAGACGGAAAAGGCCGGCGCCGAGCGGGAGCTGAAGAAGCTGGCCGACGAAGACTCCGGCGCGCGCATATTCATGACCCGCTACGCCCTGTGCGAACGGCTGAAGGGTCAGCTGGAGCTTGAACTCAAGAAGGAAGAGGAAGACGCGAGGGGCGTGCTTCGCGCATCCATCACCCGGATCCTCGCGGACACGAGCCGCAAGGCCTTCAAGCTCAGCATGAGCAACGACTATTCGATCAGCCTGGTCAATGAAGCGGGCACCCAGATGCCGAAATCGAGCGGCGAGAACCAGCTGTTGGGCCTAGCCTTCACCGCGGCCCTGGTCGAGTTCGCCAAGGTGCGCGAGAACGCATCGGACTATCGACTGCTCAAGGGCACGGTCGCGCCTCTGGTCCTGGATTCGCCTTTCGGCCAGCTCGACGAAGACTACCGGCGCACGACCGCCTCCTTCATTCCCAGGATGGCCGGGCAGGTGGTGTTGATGGTCTCGAAGTCCCAGGGATCCGGCCCGGTGCTCGACGCCCTCCGAGACCGCATCGGCGAGGAGGTGGTTCTCATCCGGCACAACCGCGCCGATCGCGAAGGCCGCAAGCCGGAGATCCGTCAGTTCCACGGCAAGGATATAGAGACCGCGGTGTTCGGCGCTCCCAGCGACGGCAGCGCCTTCGTTCGGGTGACCCACTCATGACCGACCGTGTTCGCAACATCCACCGCAGCAAGGTCTATGAAGACCTCGTTCAGCGGCTCGCCACCCAGCCGGTCCCCGGATCGGAGCGAAAACTCTTTCCGACCCTGCGCGAAGTGCTGTGCTTCGCCGCCCTGCTGGGGTTTTCCGAAGGCCGCCGGCTTCCCCTTGATCGCTCGCAGGGCACCGAAGACATCTCCTACCAGCAGTTCGAAGCCGACGCGGCCGCCGAGGACCTCCTGTGGACCCTGGCGGTCGCTGAAAGCCAAGATGTGGAGGTCCTGCGAGAGGGTGAAGAGGGCCGCTGCGCGACCATTTTCGAAGAGTACGCCAATGGTGGACTAGCTCTCATCAAGGACTATTTCCTGCGCAATGGCGGGGAGTATCCGGACAAGGCCTTGCTGGCGTTGCTGCGCGAGCGCAGCTACCTGCAGCCCGCCGCCGCCGAACCGGACCTCGCCGCGGTGACATTCTAAGGATGCTGAGAACTCTCGCTCTCAAGGGCGTCTACAAGTCCGACCAGGACGACATCCTGAGACATTTCTATTTCCCGGCGCTCGCGGCCGCCAACCGCTACGATCGTGCGGTCGGCTATTTCTCGGCTTCGTCCCTCAGCGAAGCGGCCCAGGCCCTGACGGTCTTCATCAAGGGCGACGGCGTGATCCGGCTCATCGTCGGAGCCTTCACAGCCCAGAGCGACGTCGACGCCGTTCGGGAGGGGCTGCGGTTGAAGGAGGTCTCGGAGCGGATCGGCGCCGAGATGGTGGCGGCTGTCACGGGGATCGACGACGAACTGTTTCAGCACCGCTTCAAGGCGCTAGCCTGGCTCATCGCCCACGATCGTCTTGAGATCCGGGTGGCCCTGCGTCCCAAAGGGATCTACCACGACAAGGTCGGCATCATCAGCGACGCCGATGGCGACGCTGTGGTGTTCTCGGGCTCCGCGAACGAAAGCGCCGCCGCCCTGCTGCCGACGCAGAACTACGAGTCCATCAACGTCTTTCCCAGCTGGCGACCCGAACTCGCGGATTGGCATGAGCCCCACCGCGAAAGCTTCGTCCGGCTCTGGAACAACATGAGCCGGGGGACGATCGTCATCGATCTGCCGACCGCCCTGAAGGCGAATTTGCTGGAGGTCGCCGCATCACTTGACGCGCCGCCTGACAGCGAACGGGAGGCCGAGATCGCTCGGCGATTGCGCGCCCTCGAAGCGGTTGAGCCGGTCGAGCCGAGCGAGCGGCTTCCTCGAGCGCCCGAGACAATCAACGGCATGCCGTTCAAAATGCGCGAGCACCAACTTGAGGCGCTCAGGGCCTGGCAGGCCAACGGCTACCGCGGCATCTTTGATCTGGCGACCGGCGCGGGCAAGACGATCACCGCGGTCTATGCGACCGTACAGATGGCCAAGGGGGTCCCGGGACTGGCCGTGGTCATCGCCGCCCCCTACCAAAGTCTGGCGGACCAGTGGTGCGAGATCCTGGAAGCCTTCAACATCCGACCCCTGCAGTGCTACGTCTCCAAGGAGAACTGGCACGAGGATCTGCAGAAGCGGGTGCTCGACATGCAGGGCGGCTCGGACGCCTTTCAGGCCATCGTGGTCGTCAATCGCACCCTGCGAACCCCCGAATTCCAGGCGGCGCTGGCGCGCATTCCAGGCAACCGCCTGCTCTGGATCGGCGACGAGTGCCACCATCACGGCTCGGAGTCCCTCGCCTCCGCTTTGCCGTCGAACGCCCATTACCGCATCGGCCTGTCGGCGACGCCGATGCACTATCTCGACGAGACGCGGAACGACCGGCTCAAGGCCTATTACGGCGAGATCGTCTTTAGCTACACGCTCGCCCAAGCCATCACTGACAAGGTCCTCACGCCCTACAACTACTACCCCACCGTCGTTCCGCTGACGTCAGACGAGGCAGGCGAGTTCATCAGCCTTTCGGACGACATCGCTCGGGCGTTCATGCGCGAAGGCAAAACCTCCGGCCCGCCGAGTACCATGCTGACAGCGCTCCTCATGAAACGCGCCCGAATTATCGGCTCGGCCGCTAACAAGATGGGGGCCCTGCAGGAGACCCTGGCCGGACAGCCGCCTCGGAAGCATGCGCTCTTCTATTGCGGCGACGGGCAGGTGGAGACGGACGGGTCCGAAGATGACGATGGATCCGAGGACAGCCAGCCCAGCCGGCAGATCGAGGCCGTCAGTCGGCTTCTCGACGGCCAGGGCTGGAAGGTCTCTCGCTTCACCGCGCGTGAAAGCCGCCGCGAACGGGAGTCCATCCTGCAGTCTTTCAAGACCGGAGCGATCGACGGCCTGGTCGCCATCAAATGCCTCGACGAGGGGATCGATGTCCCCGCCTGCAGCATCGCCTACATCCTCGCCAGCTCGCGCGATCCGCGTCAGTTCATCCAGCGCCGCGGCCGGATTCTGAGGCGTTCTCCCGGAAAGACGATCGCCAACATTCATGACTACATCGTGGTCTTGCCCGATGACGCCCAGGACGAGAGTGGGGCCGCGCGAAAGCTCATTACCGCCGAGCTGAAGCGCGTCGCGGAGTTCTCGGGCCTGGCCGAGAACCGCAACGAAGCCTATGCGGTCCTGCGCCCGATCCTCACCGCCTACGACCTCGAGCATGTGCTCTAGGCGGCGCCGGTGTCACTTGTGGCAGGTGATGCACATCTTCCCGGCCGATCCATAGACCTCGTCGATCTCGATCGCTTCATCATGAAGCGCATTGACCATACGCTTCTTCTTGAGGCGTTCGACACGCCGGTCATGGTCGATCTGGATCTGCTGCAGGCGCTCCGGTCGGGAGAGGTCTTCAAGGCTTTCACCCTGGCTCCAGGTGAACGGCGAGCCGTGCTCCAGCGCGTTTTTTTCGTAGCGTTTGGCGTCCTCAAAGGCGTCGGGGTGCTCGACCAAAAGTCGGGCCCATTCGATCTTCTGCTGATAGAAGCAGAAGGTGCAGCCGCTTCGTGAGCGCCACCGGTAATAGCTCGGAAGACCGACGCCCGCCGCCTCGAGCAGCTCGCTGACGCCGGCCTTGTCGATCCCCGCTTTCCGGAAGGGAAGATGGACCTTCAGGTTGGACTGGGCAGAGACATAGCCTTCACGGTAATCCTCGTCTGAGCGGATCGCCACATAGCTGTTCACGACTTCGCCCCGCTGGATCGAGGGCTTCAGCCAGGTTTCGAAGGGCTTTATCTTCAGCTGCCGCGTGCACCAACGGGTCTGTGGCGAGGGCAGGAAGTCCTTGTACTCCTTCAGCCAGAAGTCGAAGTCGCGGTCCGGATTGAGGCGCTCGATCGGCTTGCCAAGGAAGCCCTCCAGCCGTCCGAGAAACTCATAAACCTCGGGCAGCTCCTTGCCGGTGTCGGTAAAGAAGTATTCGATCTCCAGCTCGGGATGCTGCTGGCGCATGTAGACGGCGAGCGCCGCGCTGTCGCGACCGCCGGAGATTCCGAGAACGTGGCGTTCCGTCATGCGACTTGCTCTGCTCCCTTTTCGTCGTCGTCAGCCTGCAGCGCCAGGCCCAGGCTTGCGATTGCGGCGATGATCACTTCACGGCTGGCACCCTCGGCGCGCATCATCGCTCGAAGCCGGGCGGCGAGGGCTTCGGCGGCTTCGCGGTCTGCGGCGCTGAGGTCTATCTCCCGGGACTGTGGCTCGGGATAGGCGGGATCGCTGATGTAGATGGCGAGCCCGATCCGACCGTCGGCGCGCCCCTTGAGGCGGCCGAAGCCCTCCGCCTTCAGGAACTGCTGGGCCAAGGCAGCGAGTTCGACGCGAGCGGCGTCGACATCGCGATCGACCCAGTCGCGCGGCGGACGATTGGCGGCTAGGCTGGCGACGCCTTCGACCTCCTCCAGCCGCCCGGTATAGGTTCCCAGCCGGGTGGCCAGAGCGTCGAGCCGGAAGTTTCCGGTAAGCCCCAGGACGTTCGCAGACCGACGCCGAAGCCGTTCTATCGGCAGTTCGCCCTCGCCGCGCACGCGCAGCTCGGACATGAGGGCACCCTCGAGATCACGCAGCATGGACGGATAGGCGTTTCGCAACTCGTCGAGCAGCGCCCCTACCTTTCGCGCGATGGCGATCGCCGACAGGGAGCCGATACCCTCGCCGAGCGCTGCAGGCACGTCTTCGAGCAAGAGCCGGTTTGGGTCGTTGGACACCTTCGCCCGATCCCGCAGCAAGATAGCGGCCGGGCTCAGACGCAAGGTGCGCTGCGTCCACAGCGGTAGCTCACGCACCTGTCGCACCATGGCGCGAGCCACCTCGAGGGACGTCGGCGGCACCGTCTGACCGGGCGAGGACAGCGCCTCGGCCATGGCGGCGATATAGGCGACATCGACTTCGGAAAGCTCCACGGCGCGCAACGAGATGCTCCCGGCCTCCTGCAGGAGGCGGTCGACGAAGAAGGTGTCAAAGGACGGCCGGAATACGCCGTCGAGATAGATCGCGCTTCGACCTGCGCGGGTCATGAGGTAGGCGGCCATGAGAACCGGCAGGAGGCCATCCCGGATACCGAACGGCGGCGAACGCCAGAGCTCATAAAGAGTCGCGGCGCTGACCCCGGCGGCGCTTTCCTGCAGAACAGCGTCGGTGGCCTCCCAAAGGGCAGCAAGACGCGCCGGGTCGCCGGCCTTGGGAGCCACGAAGCGCCAACGCCCGCTTTCCTCATCCCAGCGATGCAAACCCGTCGCTTCGAGGAGGCTGATGTGGAGCCCCGCCTCGGCCGGATAGCCGTCAATGCCAAGACGCGGTTGATCGCTGCGTTCCGCCATCGCGTGCAGAAGCATGCGCACTGCGGCCTGGGCGCTGGACGAAGGTTTGGTGCGATTGACCAGTTCGTTGGGCAGGCGCGGAGCCAGCGGATAGCGCCAATCCGCCAGCCGGGAGGCCAGTACGCTCAGCCCGGCGGGTCCTGTCGCCTTCACGTCCAGGGCGTCGCGTGCGGATGGGGGCAGGCGCCAGTCGACGCTGTTGATCGCCTCGCCTAGCCGGTCCTCGAGGTCCGTGGACAGCCTCGCGAGACGGGCGTCGATTTCTCGCCTCGCCACGGCGTCCCCTTCCAGCTCCGGCCGGGTGGCACGCACCTGTTCGAGGGCGGCCAGATCCGCCGCGATCTCTCGAATGGTGAGGCTGTCCCGGCTCCACCCGCATACCACCAGGCGTGATCCGACGAGGTCGAGGGCGGCATCCAGCGTCTTGGCGGCCTGTTTATGACCCTCCGCCTGGGCGCTGATCGCCAGAAGAAACAAGCCGGCGGCCCCCGCCGCCGGCGTATAGGTGCGGATGCGCTCTTCGGCGTCGTGGAGCGGCGAGAGTTCGACCTCGAACCAGCGCAGGGCGCCGGTTTCCTCATAGTGACGCTTGGCAAGGATCGGTTGCAGCGACGCCTGTTGCGCCAGGCGCTTGAAGTCGACGCTGACGCCGGAGCGCCGAACTTCGTCGACCGCAGCGTCGATGTCGAAGTCGCTGCCGGCGTAGATGGCGTAAGCGCCCGCGTGCGCGCGGTAGACGATAACCGACCAGGTCTTCAGATCGTCAAGGACAGCCTGAACCTGGGTCCCGGAAGAGACGGTGGTTTCCAGAACCTCGAGGCTCGCGGTCAGGCCGGAGCGATCCTTGAATAGGTCGATCAGCGCGATCGCTTTCAACACGTTCAGGTGTTCAGGGCTCGCGTCGCGCGCTTCTGCCCGATGAAGGGCGTCGAGGGCCGTCGCCCACCGATGACCGTCAGGAGAGGCCAGAATGGCGGCCTCCAGATTGGCTTGAAGATAGTCCCACAGGCGCGCGACGGGATAGAGGGCAACATCGTCCGACGCCGTCTCCTGGAGATAGGCCTGGAAGCCGTGGGGTTCCGCGGACGATAGGAAGCCGAAAAGGCTGCGCTGGTTCTGGCCGAAGCGTCGGCGGGTGATCGGGCCTAGTAGGGCGGCCGCTATCGGGTGGAGCGGCCAGCAGGCTGCGAGCCGCGCTTCGACCTGAGGCAGCCCCCTGCCTCTCGCCGTGCGAAGCGCGGCGGCGACCGTGGACACCATAGCGGTCGGTGCCGGCTTTTCGGCTTCAACCGCCCGGCCGATAAGATCGAGCTGCTCCTCGGCAGCGAGGTTCACCGCGATATCGAGATATCGGCCCTGGATCTTCAGCCATTCATCGCGGGCCTCGCGGCCCAACCGTTGCGCATACTCGTCGAAGGCTTGGTGGAGGATGCCGACCACCACCAACCGTCCATCAGCGCGAGAAGCGGCTTCCGCCAGCTCCTGGAAGATGTGCACGTCGCCGCCATTGCGGGCTGCATGCTCCAGGAATTTGCCCATCTCATCGAGGAAGATCAGCAGACCTTCGGCCCTGGGATCGCGGGCGACGCGGACGGCCCACTGCGCGATCGGTTCACCGGCTTCGCGCTTCAACTTGCTGGCCGTTCCGATCGCCTTCTCGATCGCCAGCTCAATGGCCGGGGCGGGATCGGTTCTGCTGCCTACGACCGGAGCGATCCGCCATGGTCGATCGGCGGGGCGAAACCGCTCGAGAAGCTCTCTCCTGTCAGTTTCGGCCACAGCGGCGAGAAGCGCACCGCCAGCCTCTTTTGGCGCCGCAGCGAGGGTCGCGAGGGCGATTGCCAGGCTCGACTTGCCGCTTCCGTAAGGCCCCGTCCACGTGAAGGCGCCGTGACCATTCTCGTGCGTATGCCTCCCCATGGTCAGCAAGGCTTCGACGGCCGATTGCGAACACACGTAGCCGTCCGTTGCGTTCGCATCCGCATAGTTGTCGTCAACGCGAATCGCGCGGGTGAAACGACGCGCGACGCGGACCTTCTCGGAAAGCATGATCTTCACGCCGCCAGCCTCATGTCGCGGGCATAGAGCGCATCGAGCCGTTCATAAACGCGGATCGCGTCTAGCCGAGGCGCGTAGAGCTGCCTCATGCCCGACGACTCGTCCCATGTGAGATCGGTGCCCGTCAGGCTCTCCATCCGAGCCAGGCGTTCCGCGACCGAATCCTCGTCGAGCAGAAAGACCTGACCGGGCGATCCTCGCTCGTAAGTGAGGAAATCCACGGAGAATGATTTCCGACCCGGATAGCGCGCACGCCAGAATTCGACGAGCGCAAAGAGAAACACCTCGTCGGGAAGCGATGGCTTCGCGCCGCGCCGGAAGCGGAACGATTCCCCGAAGGAGGCCCGCTGAATCAGGCCGAGCTCTGCGAGCGGCGATTCGATGCTGTCTTCGGGTGCCCGCCGGCCGGTGGCGGCGGCCGCGTGATAGGTCCGCACGAGGCATTCGACGTCGCGCTTGAGGCTGACCTGACTCGCTGGCCGATCCAGCCGCCCCGCCTCGTGCAGTTCGCGGCAACGGCGCGCTAGGCGCTGCGCCATAAGATCACGGTCGAAGCTCGGCTCATTGAATTCGTTAAAGGCCCAGTGCCAGGCCCCCGCGCGGCCGGGGGCGGAAGCCAGCCGCCAGTGAATCAGCCAAAGCGAGGCGGGATGTTCGAGATGGACGTCCCGACCTCGACCAAACAGGAATTCGCCCAACTCGCCCAAGATCATTTTCGGCGTTCTGGAATAATGCGACTCATCGAGAGATAGTATTCCTGTGGCGAGCGCCCAGTGCCTCATGGACAACGCCATGTTTCTACCAACACCGAAACGCGCAATGGCCGATTCATCGGCGAAGACATTAAGTCCATTGTCGCCCTCTTCTTTCAGCGAATCGGCGACGGCGTCGTAAGACTTCTTCAACCACCCATAACGGAGTGGGAAGGTTTCGTGCCCGGCGAGTTGAAGCCGGGCACCGTCGATCTCGAAAAGGCTTCGCGCCATTGAAACTGGAACTCCTATCCAGTTGATACGACCTCCTAGAGCGCGCTATGTCAATCGGGACTGGTGGAAGTCCCCAGGTTGGAGGTCGAGTGGTGGAGCCGGTTTCGATCTACCTAGACTATCAGGCGTCAACGCCGGTCGATCCGCGAGTAAGTGCCTGCGTTGCGTCAATATCGGACGCATCCTACGCCAATCCGCATGCGGACGATCACGCTGGCGGATGGAAGGCAGCAAAAATCATCGAAGAGGCTCGACGACAGGTAGCCGCCGCCATCGGGGCTCTGCCGGACGAGATCATCTTCACCTCGGGGGCGACCGAGGCAGACAATATTGGGGTTCTCGGCTCAGCGCTAGGCGCTCCGGCAAGCCGCCGACGCATTCTCGTGGGGGCGTTCGAACACAAGGCCGTCCTCGAGAGCGCCCGCGCCGCCGAAGCGTTCGGTTTCACCTTCGAAGCCCTGCCGGTGACGGCCTCCGGCGTGCTTGATCTCCGGGCACTCGAACAGCGGCTCGCTGAAGACGTGGCAGTGGTCTCTGTCATGGCCGTCAACAACGAGATCGGAACGTTCCAGCCCATCGCCGACGTCGCTCGGATCGCCTCGCGCGTGGGGGCTTTCGTGCATACGGACGCGACCCAAGCACCGCTCGCCATGGCGATCGATGTTCACGAGTGGGGCGTCGATGCGGCGAGCTTCTCGAGCCACAAGATCTATGGGCCCAAGGGGATCGGCGCGCTCTACCTAGCGGCCACCGCCCCTTGGCGTCCCCGGCCGCTCATGTTCGGAGGAGGACAGGAACAGGGGTTGCGCCCTGGAACCCTGCCAACCGCCCTCTGCGCCGGGTTCGGCTTGGCGATGGCTCTGATCGACGACGCCGAACGGAATGCGGTCGGCGCCCTGCGTGACGCCTTCGCTCAGATACTTGTCGAGCGCTGTCCCGGCCTGGCGATCACCTGCCCTGAAACGCCCAGGCACCCGGGAAATCTGCACGTGAGATTCCCGGGGCAAGATGGTAAACACGTGGTCACTCGCCTCCAGCCCCACGTGCAGCTCGCCACCGGCTCGGCTTGCACCTCCGGCGTCATGCATGGCTCGCATGTTCTCGCAGCCCTGGGCTGGGGAGACGAGGCGTCAGCAGAGGGACTACGTCTGTCACTCGGTCGTTTCACGACTGGGGCCGAGCTTGTGCGCGCGGCTGAGCTGATCGCAGACGAGCTTGGGCCCGCGCGTCATCGTCAGCAGTGACGAGCCCTCCGACATTGGGGGGCGTCGACTGCGTCTCCCGCTCTGAATGCAGGCTGGAGGCTGCTTTACGGTTCTTGCCGCTCAAGGTCCGATGATCGGGCGGAATTTAAAGTCTGTTCTCGGCGCTTTGACGACCGCCTCCGCACCCGCCTTTTTCTCCCGCAGAATCCCGATGATCTGCTCTTCTGTGAATCTCGCTCGCTTCATTCCATCCGTCCTTTTAGGGGTCGGACTCTAGCGGCGCGTGGACGAAATTCTCAGGGGCAGGTCACGTTCCGGCGCATTTCATGACCGCTACTGCCCGTCCGCGACCGTGCGCAGCCAAGCCTCGGCTTAGGATAAGTTTGAGGGTTCGGTTAGTTTTTGTCGGAAGCAATCCAACAAAAACAATCAGTTAACTCATGAAAATGGCGCGCCCGGAATGTTCGAATCGCCATTCGTGCTCCATTTCTGGCGTTCGCTGACGTTCTTCACATAAATGAAATCAACAGGATGATGTTTCTCGGTGATCGCCCGAGTCCGCAAA
>Ga0181350_1000039_pt1 | contig 37099 bp, 53 predicted proteins | sample Su13VDMM110DCMD_FD_130105 | JGI IMG/M metagenome (GOLD analysis project Ga0181350, IMG submission 130105) | Freshwater viral communities from Lake Michigan, USA - Su13.VD.MM110.DCM.D | ecosystem: Environmental > Aquatic > Freshwater > Lake | place: USA: Michigan | collected 2013-07-16
GCGGCCGCCGCACGGGCCGCCGCAGGGGCCGCATGGGACGCCGCATGGGACGCCGCAGGGGCCGCCGCACGGGCCGCCGCACGGGCCGCCGCAGGGGCCGCCGCATGGGACGCCGCATGGGACGCCGCATGGGACGCCGCAGGGGCCGCCGCATGGGCCGCACGGGCCGCCGCAGGGGCCGCCGCAGGGGCCGCCGCACGGGCCGCATTGAAGCCGACTACCGCCATCTTACAGGAATCCGCTGTCGACATGGTCATCCGTATGTGCGCCTTGAAAGACGAGGCCTTCCAATGACGACTGAAAGTGTGGGGCATACGAAGGCAACAGGCTGGGAACCGGGTGGACTTCATGTTCAGGACGCTTTGCGAAGCCTTACGAAAGCCGAGCGCCGTTACGTTGAAGCCGGATACATTGGCGATGTGACGCCGGGCGTGCTGCGAAGCTTGAGAGAAAAGGCGATGTTCTATTTGCAGATCGACAGCCCCAACGGGCGGTGCGGTTCCATGCGCCTTACCCCTCTAGGCGTGAATGTCCGCGCACTCATTCTCGCGCGCGCCACGGGGGCCACCTCCCATGCAGAATGATCTGGAAGAACTGGAGCGGGTGGCGCTGCGAGATCGGTTCGCGATGGCGGCGCTAACAGGGCTTATCGCGTCTGAGGACTATGGACAGGGGCAAAACTTCTATTGTGGCCGGGGTGGCGAGGAACTTGCATCTGTCCGCGCCTACAGTCTTGCCGACGCCATGCTCAAAGCCCGTGCCTCTCTTTCCCCTATGGAAGAACAATCATGACCGACCATACGGACAAGACGGCCCCGGAAGGGGAGTGGATCGAATGGGCAGGCGGGGAGAACCCGGTGCCGGGGCGGGTTGTTGACGCCGACTTGGGAATGGCGGTCCTCATCAACTGCCTGTCCGACATCGCTGGCACCGACGCCGACATCATCGCCTACCGCCTCATCACCCCGAAACCCGCCACCACTGAGTTATCCAAGAATCTTGGAGAACTGAACCCCGCCCCGGCCGAGGGGGTGGGGGAGCGAGAGAAGCTGATTGATGACCTCCGCCATGTCTATTCGCAGATGACCCCGAGCGGCCTTGAGCGAATGGACAGCGACGGCGCGGCGTTCATCATTGAGCGGGCCATCAAGTTCCTCGCCGCCCTCTCCCCATCCCCAGGCGCAGAGCTTTCGCGACCGATTACATTTCAAGACGTGCGGCTTGCGGTAGGCGAGGGCAAGCTGACCGCCACCGACGTTCTGGCCGGTGTGAACGCTGAACTGCGCCGTCGCGCCGCCCTCTCCCCATCCCCGGTGGAGAAGCTGGTCGAGGCGTTGGAGCGACAGTGCGATAACATGGCGTTCGTCGTGAACCACGCGCCGATTATCCAGCCGTGGTATGACAAGTTCTCCTCTGAGCTTGAGGAGGACCGCCAATCCCTCGCCGCAGCCCGCCAGACGGGAGAGGAGGACATCCACGCGGCGATACTGGTCGCGCTGTCCGCTCTAGGTATAGGCCTGATCGCCGCCGTCATCATGTCTTTCGTTTTTATGGGAGCCGGATTGTGACCCGCCAATCCCGTGAAGGAGCATACCAATGACGAACACAGACCGGGAGCCTGTGGCTTGGGGCGTGATCTGGCCGGATGCGCCCGATCCGTCGCCGGGTTTTCATGATGCCACCGTTAGCAGGAACGCGGCTGACCAGTTTGTAGAGGACGGCGCGACCATCGTTCCGTTGTCAGCAGCCCCGCCCCCTACCGCTCCTACAGAAATCGCCGTGAACCGTTGCCAGCTTTGCGGGGGCGAGATTCAGGGGTGGATGTGTCAGTCATGCCCCGCCACGTTCAGCGAGAACGAGGACGGATGGCTGGTCCTTGATCCTCGCCCCGCTCTTACGCCGTCCGACGGCGAGCCGTTCATGTGGGGTGCGGAATGGGAGGGAGGATGCGGCCGAATGTTTCGCGAGGCCTATCGCACCGAGGAAGACGCCCGTCGTGAAGCCGAGCATTTGAATGGCCGCGCATTCCCGTTGTTTAGACGCGCGGGGTTGGCTCCTACAGTGGAGGAGGTGGCTCGGGTGATCGTGGACTTTTCCGATTTGGCAGACATCGTTCATGCCGATCCAGCCTATGCCGTGATCGCTGCCGACCGTCTCGCCGCCCGTATCATCGAACTGTTTCAGGGGAAGGCGTGATGATCCCCCTGATCCTTGCCATGCAAGCGGTCCTCGTCGGCCAATACGCCCCCCACGATGGCGACTCCGGCAGGCTTCGGCTCACGGACGGGTCTGCCGTCTCGATCCGCCTCGCGGGCGTCGACGCCGGAGAGGTCGCACCATTCACCCGGTGCCGGACGCATCCGGGAACCTGGGCCTGTTCTCCCGTCGCCCGTGCGAGCGCATCCGCCGCGACCGCACGCGCCCGTCAGTTGGCCTCGGCCGGGGCGCGGTGCGTCGACACCGGCCAGAGGTCATGGGACCGGCTCGTTGTCCGCTGCACGGTCAACGGCCGCGATCTGGGGGCCATCCTCGTTCGAGAGGGCTGGGCTATCTCGGCACCTGATTTCGGAGATCCATACGCGGCTGAACAGAGGGCGGCCCAGCGGGACAGGCTGGGGGTGTGGAGGTGAGCCGTCCATCCGTCTCCAAAGCCGTGAAGGCCATTCAGGCGCTCGGGTTGAGCGTGGTCGAGGTCGTCGTCGCCCCTGACGGCACGGTGCGGGTCTTGACGGCCCCGGCCAACATGAATGCAGATGACGAACTGGAAGCCGCGAGGGAGCGCCGCCGTGCGCGCAAGGTTGATCGGGCTGCATAAGGCCACGAAGCGGCTCGCCGGGGGCAAGGTCGCCGTTTACGCCTATGCCTTTCGGGGCGGCCCGTTGGTGGCCCGTGGAGACGGCAGAGACCTCGCCAGCGCCAACGTCGCCCTGGAGCGCGCCTTGGGCACCCCTGCGGCACTGGAGGCCGTCCAGAAGGCCCGCAGGCCTATCCGGCAGACCGACGACCGCAAATACGTCCGGGGCCTGATCTACGCCTTCAGGGCCTCCCCAGAGTGGGCCAAACTGGGGGACAGCAGCAAGGTCGAATACACCCGCTACCTGAACGCCTTCGACGCCGAATTCGGGGACTGGAGAGTCAGTCTGTTCGAGAGCGCAGAGGCCAAGGTCGATCTGCTGGACTGGCGCGACGAATGGGCCGACCGCCCGCGCGCCGCCGACTACGCGATGGCATCCGTTGGCCGGCTCTTTAGCTGGGCGAGAGGCAGAGGCCTTTCCACTGCCCGTCCGACCGAAGACGTCGAGCGGCTTCATGACGCCGACCGATCGGACATCATCTGGACCGACGATGACCTGACCGCGATCCTCGCCACGGCCAGCAAGGAGGTCGGCTGGGCAATCCGGTTCGCCGCCGAGACCGGCCTTCGGCTCGGGGATCTGATCCGGGTGCCATGGAATGCCGTGGGGCAGCAGGGCATCGTTTGGAGGACCGGGAAACGGAAGCGCCAGGTTGTCGTTCCCCTGACGCCCGGAGCCCGCTCGCTTCTCAAGGAAATGCCGACCCGCGCCCTGACCGTTTTGGCGAACAGCCGGGGCGACCCGTGGACGCCAGACGGGCTGAAGCACATGATCCGCGCGGCCCGGATCGAGGCAGGCATCACCGGCCTGCGCCTTCACGATCTCCGGGGCACGGCGGCGACGCGGCTCTTTCTGGCAGGCTCGCCGAAGCGTGACATTGCGACCATCATGGCGTGGAAAGAGGAGACGGTGGACGCCCTTTTGACTAAGTATGTCAGCGGCGATGCCGTGGCCCTTGACCTCTTGTCGCGAATGAACCAGAAACCCGCTCCGCAAACCGACGACAAACCGGTTCCAGCGGCAAAGACATAAGTCTTTGAATATAGACGGCGCGTCCTTAGCTCAGTTGGTTAGAGCATCTGACTTTTAATCTGGCGGTCTTGTTGTTTCCACTGGCGAAACTTCACAAACCGGCCGATTTCCCTAATGAATGATTTCAGTTGCTTACGCGCTGGCAGCAAACCGCGTGGCCCCAGAAACGACGAAAGCCCCGGCCACCCCGTGAAGGGCGACCGGGGCTGATTATATGGGGCCGACGAAAGGGTCAGGCCGCGAGACGGTCTAGCCTGCCCAACGAACAGGTATGGCGCTCAACCTCGCCGTCGATCCGGTGAAACGTGATGGCCTCCATCGAGCGTTTCGACCGATAGCCCGCGCCGTGTGACCAGATGTCGGGCGCTGCCAGGGTCCGGCAGTATTCAACCGTGACCCCGGCGTGATCCTTGATGTCCTTGTGGTGGACGTGGCCGACGAACCAGACCCGAGACCCATGCTCTGACGCAAGCCACAGGGCGGGCGCATCGACAGCCATCAGCAAGGGGAGGTTTGCGCCCTTGGCTCCGTCCCCGTGCGTGGTCCCGATCAGGTTGGAGCCGAAACCGTGGAACCAGTAGGGGTTCGTGCTGGCTGCGATCTTCACGCGCGGCTCGTTCTCGTAGATCGCCGCCATCATTTCGGAAAGCATCATGGCCGTGATGCTGTTGTGGTTGCCGGGGTTCTCCCGATAGGTGACGTGGCTGTGCTTCTCCAGCAGGCGCGCTATCCGATAGCGCTTGCACCGGACGACGACACGGACGACCTCGCCGTGCCTGCCGTGGGTGTCGAGATGGTGCCCGGACTTCGTGCGGCTGGCGTTGTTGTCGGCGTGGAGGCTGTCGCCAAGGTCGATGTAGAGCGCGTAAGCTGACGGCGGGGTAGAGGATATGAGCCGGTCCGTTGCCGCCTTGTGGATGCGCTCATACTCCACCAGGTCGAACGCCTGACCCGTTTCGGCGACCCACGAATAGAGCCCGGCGTGGCCGTCTCCCTCGGGATAGACCGTCAGCATGTCATCGTCTGAATAGATGGGGGGAGGCGAAGGCAGGACGCGGGGGAGGTCCGCCAGCATCACCTCGCGCATGGCGGCGAGGCGCTCGGCATCGGCCTCGGCGTCCGGGCTCTGCCGTTCCCAGACCCGCTCTACGCCAGCCGGGCCGCGCTGGACCGTGACCTTGCCCATCCGGTAGCCGGGGGCGACGCCGTCGTTCCAGTGGCCGGGGGCATGGCCTAGGCGGGCGGCGCGCTTGCGGACGCGGGTCAGCGCCTCCGAAACTGAACTCTGTGTGCACCCAAGGGCGGCGGCGGCGGCATATTGCGTGCCGTGGGCGGCCATGGCGTCGAGGTATTTGATGTCAGAGGGCGTGGCGTGGTCACGCAGGTTCGGGTCTTCCCACCACGCCCCGACATGGGGATCGGGGGTGAAGGACAGCGGCATTACCACACCTTCCAGAACGGCTTGGGCGCTTGGGTCTGTCGCCACCGGTCCTGTAGCTCTCGCTCGCTTAGAAGCGTCTGGACGGCCAAGTCACGGGCGGCGTCGCATTGGACCACGGCGGACCCGCGAAGGGCATAGGCGGCCTCTAAATCGGCCTCCGTGGGGGTATCTGGTAGCGTGGGGAGTTTGCAGGTGTCAGTCGCCAGCCGGGGCAGGGTCAACCGGGGCGGATTGACAGACACCGGGCCGGGTGTCGCACAAGCGGCGGTCGAGGTCGCGAAGGCGAGCAGCGCGGCCAGCCTCAAGAGGTTCGTTCGCATCGGTGGCGTTCCTTGCATTGGAGACGGCTTCGGCGGTGATGGCGTTGAGATCGATAGTCAGACGGCCGGCGCTTTCGATCCGGGTGATCTGTTCGGCTTGGCCTTCGGATTCCAGGGTCCGCGCATCGGCTTCGGATTGCGCGGTCGCGGCCTCGCGCTCGAGCCGTTCGATCTTGCGGGCCTTGAAGCCGAAGGGGTCCTGAACGAACCCGATCACGGCCAGCGCGGCGATGATGCAGACGACGGCGATGAAGGCCGTCCAGAGAAGGCGGGGGGAGGGGGTCACCGCACCCGCGCCCATTCGTCGGCAAGGGTGGACACCTCGGCCAGCCGACGAAGCCAGCCACGGCCGAAGGTGTCGAAAGTGGCCAGCGACCGGAAGAACCGCTCGCGACGATTGCGGAGGCGCAGCACGATCTCGGCCGGGGGAAGGGCGCGGACGTTCGCCAGCGTGGCGGGTCCGAATGCCCCGTCCGGCTCGGCATTGACGGCGGACTGGAGGAACTTCACCGCCCGGCCCGGCCCGCTGTTCACGGCGAGATCGAACACCATGAGATCGACCCCGGCAGGGAGGTCGCCGCAACGCGCCTTGTCCCAATACCCGGCCTTGTAGATGGCCTTCAGGTCGGCGTCCGAAATGGCTCGGAGTTCAGCCTTCGTGGCCGGCCGCCCCTTGAACTCTCGAAACACCGCGAGGGTGACGCCCTTCATCGTGGCCCCGCCTGGGTCTTTCGGATGGTCCGCCCAGCCCCCTTCATGGTGCAGGGTTTCGGTCAGGCACCGCTCAAAGCGGGCCGTTTCGGATAGCGCCATGACGGCCTCCGGTGCTATGTTTCGGGGTCTTTCGGGGGCGCTTGAAAGCCCCTCACGATGGCCGCAGACTGGACAATCCGGGCAAGGTCAACGGCCGACGCGCCGCCCATGTAGAGAAGGGCGTAGACGACGGATTCCAGCAGCAAGGCCAGAGCGACCCACATCAAGGGCCGGGCTTCCACCAGTTTGAAGATGACCCAGCCGACAAGGATATGAACCACGATCAACACGGCGATGGTCACGCCCCGCCGCCAGCCGAAACCGGGCTCGGGGAGGGGGTCTTGATCGATCATTCCGCGACCTTTCGGCGACGGGTCGGCGCGGGCTCAACTGGCCATTGCAGCCGGGCCGTCAGGTCGTCGATCGATTTGGTCATGTGCCGAATGTCGGACTTCATCTCGGCCACGTCCGACACGAGGGCCGACACCGAGTCGTGGCCCTTCTCAACGGTCGCGACCCGTTGGAACAGCCTTCCCATGGCGAAGGCTATCACCACGGTTTGAACCACGCTGAAGGTAGCTATGGCGATCCAGGCAGAGGCATTCATGTGGCGCTCCGGGCGTCAGATGTGGTGTGGGTCGCCTTGGCAACATGACGGAACCCCGTGACCACGCGGCCACGGGGTCCGGAGGTCTATGCGTTGTGCTGGTTCAGCGACTTGATGACGCCTCGCTCAACAAGCGCGCTCTCCTTGGAGTAGTCATCCAGCTCGATCTCATCCCCAATGGCGGAGCCCTCGGGAAGGTCGGGATGCTCGTTCAGGATTTCATATTTCCGCATGGTCTTTTTCCTTACGACATGGCTTCTTGAGCGTCGAAATCAGCGCCCACATTGGAGGGGACGCCAGTCTGGGTGGTGACGGCGAGTGTCATGATGTCCGGCACCGACCCCCGCAGGTTGTTGTAGAGCGGGAACAGGTCCAGCAGCTCGAATACCTGAAGACCAGAACCACCTGCGGGCAGCAGGAACTTCTTGATCCGCTCGCCGCCGGTGAACGATGTCGCCGACACGTCCCGTTCAGCAAACGAGTTGCCCGACCCCAGAGAGGACATGGCGACGAAGCTGGCACCCGTCAGGACGATGGGAGAGGTCGGGGTCGAGAAGAAAATCTCGCACTGCGCCAGAGCCGAGGACGACACGATCAGGCGCTTGGGCAGAAGCTGACCGCGATTGATGAGGCCGATGGTGTAGTTCTGCCCCGCGACCGGCGCGACGGCCATGGCCCCGCCCGTGATGACGTCGGCAATGGTCAGCACGGTCGCCGTGTTCGACGTGATCCGGGCCACATAGCTGACGCCCGACACGATATAGTTGACGCACCGGCCCCGCCACTGGTTCACGGTCCATGCAGCCGTTCCTGCCGTCAGCGAAGTCGTGGTTCCGGCCGTCGCCGCCGCTGTCGCCTGGGTGTATTCCTGCGTGCCCATGACCCTCATTCGGATCGACAGAACGGGGAAGCGATTCGTGGCAGCGGCGACCGTGCGGGTCGGCGTCCCGAGCGCCATGCCGTAGGTGTAGGTGAAGCCGCGTTGCTCATCGATCCCGCCCTCAACCATGACCGACACACCGTAGTGGTTCATGTCATTGGCGAGCGCAGTCGTGCCCGTGTTCCGCTGTTCGTAGCGGACCGGCAGGTTGCCCGTGCGAGACCACGCCACGGTCTGCGATGCGCGGTTGCCGAACCCGACCTGATGCAGGATGACGGGCTCGCCATCGATGAAGATGCCCCAGCGGACAGCGCCCGCGCCATACCAGGCATATTCGACGAACAGCATCTGGATGCGGGTCCAGTCGATCGATGCCAGGATGCTGGGATCGCCCGACCATTCGGACAGCCCGCCCGGCGCGACCATTCGGAACCGCGTGTCGGTGACGACACCCGAGGTATCGGAACGGACGACGCAGGCCATGCCGAAGGGGTTTTCAGTCGTCGGTGCGGCTTGCTCGAAAAACACCCCGTTGGAGTCGTCGAAGAACCCGACGCGCTGGATCTGGTTCGCCTGCGCCGCGCCGAAGTTGACGGCCGTGGCCATGAACATCGTCTTGCCGGGCTGATAGCGATGATACGGCCGCGACTGGCGGATGGTGATCGCGCCGGAAGTCGTCGGCAGCGTCATGCGGACAGCGCCCGCTCCAGGCTGATGGGTGATCGTGCCGCCGCTCGCGGTGAACTCCTCCCAGCGGAGCGGCTGTTTGCCGTATTCGAAATCCGCGTCGTAGACGTTCTTGTGGATCGAGACCTTCCTCCGACCCACCACATCGGCGGACGCCGAACTTGACCGCGTAGGGACCGGGGCCAGGTCAGAAACCGAAGTCGGCGTCGGTCCCGCCCTGCGGCGGTCGGCGTCCTGCTTGTCGATAACGGGCATTGGTTAGTTTCCTTGCAGTGTGGTAAGGGGAGGGGATGCGCTTTCCGCTGATCCCGGTCGTTTTGGCCGTAATCGTCGTGGCCCCGATGTTCGGGAACTACCCTGCCTTCATCATGGCGGCGGGTTTCTTCACTGCGTGGTCGGTGTGGCTGTCTGCCCGCCGTGAAGAAGAAGCAGAAGCCGTGATTGCAGAGCTTCGTAGACAGGCTGAAGCGCGGGGGTTCGAGCTGCCGCCGCCTGAAGGTCTGCCAAGGCTTGTCGAGCGGCTCCGGGCGTCGAGGCGCGGTAAGCGCGGTTGAGGAGGCCCTGCACGCCGCGTCCGTAGAGAGCGCCACCGCCGAACAGGCCTACCGTCGCGAGGGCCGGAATGATTGGGCTGGCCCCGATCGCCGTCGCGCCGCCGCCGATCCCGCCGACCGCCAGAAGCGACCTGAACGGCGTTCCCGAGTCGGGAACCGTGCTGGGCAGGACCGACGCGGCGTTGTCTGAAAGCCGCTGCAACAGCGCGTCGCCTTGGGCGTAGCGACGATTTCCCGCCGAACCGTCCGAGTTGCGAACAGCGCGGTTCAGATCGCCCGGCGTGAAAATGCCGTCGCGCGCTGCCGTGCCGAGCCCTTGCCCCGCGTCGCGGACAGTCGCCAGCCCGGCGTTTGCGAGGTCAGCCTGACCGACCGACTGACGCGCCAACGGGTCGGCGCGCTCAAGGGCATCCTGGAACGCTTGCCGCGTCTGGATCAGCTTGTCGGCCAAAAGGCGCTGTGCAGGGTTTGTGGCCGCTCCAGACTGCGCCGACCGGATGGCCGCGCCGATCTCGCTATCGAGCTGCTTCCACGTCTGCCCATCAACGCCTTGGCCGAAGCGGGCCATATAGTTGTTCAGCAGGCCGCCGAACCCGCTTTGAAGTTCCCGTGGCAGGGGGTCCTGCCGGGCGACGGCGGTCAATGCCGCGTCAAGTTGCGGATCGCGCGGGACGCTCACGCCTTGAAGGGCGTTGTCATACGCACCCGAAACGACCCGCTGCGCCTCGGCCTGACCTTGGCGGCCGACGTTGCCGACCGTGCCAACGGGACGAACGGCTTCGTTGATCGCGGCGGCGTTAAACGATTCCAGACCACGAACACGAGCGTCTCGGATTGCATCCCCAAGAATGGGAATCGAGGTCATGCCGTCTTCGATCCGACGTGCGGCCCCGCCCATCATCTGGCCGGGCGTCAGGTCAACACCGGCGGCCGAAAGCTGGCGTTGAGGCGATGGGTTCACTCGCATACGACTTGCCGCTGCGCCCAGAACGTCGGCTCCCCGCTGGAATGCCGCGCCGCCGGTCGCGCCCAATGCAGCCTGAACGCCTGCCGCCTGTAGCCGGGTTTGCAGATCCCCGTCCGTGTTGCCCGCACCGAACAGCGTGCCATACGCCCCGCCAACGGCAGCGGCCCGGCCGACCCGACCGACAGCGTTTGCACCCCGACCGATGAATGCCCCGCCAGGTGCCGCGAACGAAAGCCCAAATCCGGTCACCCCTCCCGCGTTCCGCTCGCCGCGATATTGGTTGTTCAGGCGGGCGGTTGTGTCACGGTAGCGTTGACGCTCTTCGGAATAGGGGCGGCCGTTGAGCATCGCGCTGAGCCCGACCGCCGCTTCGTCTGCGAACGGAACCTGCTCCATGGCAGCCGAGGCAAACGCGCCCGCGCGGTCCAGATTGTTTGGCCGGCGCAGATAGGCGTTCCCGCTCAATGCCTCGTCGCCCGGGCGATTCTGGTCCGTATAGGCGTCGGTCGAAAGCTGATAGACCTCCTGACCGTTGCGAACCCATGCGCCCTTTTTGAGAAGGGGGACGTTGTCGGCATACAGGTTGCCGAGGTCGATAGGCGCGTCGCGGCTGCTGCCCTCAATCCCGGCCGGACCCTCCCCACGATAAGCCTGCATCTGCGGCGTATCTGCCGGGCCTCCGGGGATGACCGCAGCACGAAGGTCGTTCGGGTCGAAAGGATCGTCCAGGGGCGCGTTCTGAACCGGGCGCGGTCCTGATGCCGGAGCAGGGCGCGAGGGCGCTCCACGGGCCGGATTTCGGGCCTGCTGTGTCGGCGGGGCGAAGCTGAGGCCAGCCGGAAGCGGAGGCGCACCGCCCCCCGTCTGCGGCGGCGTGAAGCTCAGGCCGGGCGGCAGGGGCGGGGTCTGCTGATAGATCACTCGCGCACCCATTGACCATTGCGGACGACGTAGCGATTGCCTTGGCCGTCAAAGGCGACCTGACCGCCTGCGGAGCCTTGCTGGCTGGGTGCGCTGGCCCGGTCTCGTTCGGCGCGCGCGCGGGCCAGCCGGATGCCTTCGGCCAGTGCCTGGGGGGTGTAGTTCACGTCAGCGCCTGACATCTGCTCGGCATATTTGCGCTCGCCCTCGGTCGGGTTTGCACCAAAGGACCGGATGACTTGCGCGACGACTTGTCGGGCCTCGTTCTGGAAGACCTGCGTCGCGGTGCTTTCCCGAACGGCCTGCGCGTTTCCGGTCGCCGCGAGGGCGCGCGATGCCATAAGCCGCTGATCCGCGCCGATGCCCGCGATGACATCGGGAAGCAGCGCCTCCATTCGGTCCAGTGAAGGCAGGAGCCTTTCAGCGGCCGAGGCACGGGTTTCGGCGGTGTCCTCGCGAGCGGCAAGGTTGGTTGCCGATGTGGTGGCGTAAGCCTGATCGGCCTCGGACTGGCCGTAGATCGGGCCGCTGCCGAGAATGTTCTCACGACTCGTGGTGATCGGACGACCGTCCGGTCCCTGCACGGTCATCACATCGTAGGGCGCGCTTCCGCGTCCAGTGCCTCGCGCGGTGTTCTCGGCTTGGACCCCAGCATAGCTGGCGTCGCTGGCGTTTCGGGCGTCGTTGACGTTGCGCTCCCGGACGGCGAGCGACTCCACATAGCCCGGCAGGTTCTGGACTGATTGGACCTGACCATTGCGAATGGTCGGGGCCTGGCCCTCGCCCAGATTGGGCGCATAGACTGGCGCGCTGTTCGGATCTCGGCGATCGTAGCGGAAGCCTTGCTCGTAGGCGACTTCTGGACCAGCCCGGTCGAGAAGGCTGACATAATCCCCAATGTCGATCCCGGCCTGTTGCGCTGCGATCAGGGCCGGGGCCGCTTGCCGAAGCGTGGGGAGACCGCCGCCCATGCCGCCAGAGCCACCCATGCCGCCTGGGGCCGACTGGCCGCCGCCGAACACGCCATTGAGCCGCGCCAACGCCTGCTGCCGGGCCTCAGCCTCTTGCGCTTCCTTCCGGCGATCGGACAACCGTCCCGCCCGATTGACGCCGTCCATCTGTCCGGTGTCCTGCATCTGAGCACCGAACATCTGGAGGCGATCCACGAACCCGCCCGGCTGTTGGGCCTGCTGCGCGAAGTTGCGGAGGCCGCCGAACAGGCCCCGGCGCTGTGGCGCGGGCATCACTGGCAGCGCGTTAAGCTGCTGCTGATATTGGGCGAACTGGCTCATCAACGGCCCCCGTAAAGTGCCTGGAGCAGGGCTTGGATGTTGCCACCGCCGCCCTGTGTCGGGTTGAGTTGCGGCGCTTGCATCATCTGCATCTGAGGCATCTGCGCGTGCTGGATCTGTTCCTGCTGCCCCGCCCTTTCCATCTGCTGGCCGAACGCGGCCAGCCGATCAGCGAAGCCCGGCCCGGCGGGGGCCTGATTCATGGCGTTAAGCTGCTGCTGCTGGCCTGCGAACATGCTCGGGGGCCGGTTGCCGCCGAACAACGAGCCGGGCGCGCTGTAGGGGCTGGCGAAGGGCTTCGGCGCATCGTTGAACCGGCCGAACTGGCTGGCGAAGGGCTTGGGAGCCCCGTTAAACTGGCTGAAACCGGGGTTGAAGGGGTTCATGCGGCCATCTCCAGCTTGGCGTAATCGACCATAAGGAAGCCGCTTTCATGCGTGGCGACGGCGTCGGGGTCGGTCTCGCGGACCTCCTGTGCCATGACGCCCCGGTGAACCGTGCCGGGCTCATCCCAGAGATAGCGGAAGTCATACCAGCGCCGGCCCTTGGCATCGGTCCCGACCGGCTCGATGTCAGCCTTCAAGCGGCGATCCGAGAACAAGGCCGCAAGGCTGGCCGCCGTCGATGCGCCTTGGCCGACCTGGGTGAGGAGTGACGGGGTTTGCGTGGTCGTCTGGTTGCCCGACTGCGTTCCGTTGCTGACGACCGCTTGGCCGATGAAGTTGTTCGGATTGACGCCCAGCAGCCCTTGCAGCATGGCGAGGCGCTGATATTCCTCGGCCATCTGGCGCTGCCGGATATCGCGCTGCTGCCCACCGAGTTCCGCCTGCATCCCGATGTTGGCACGGTTGTCCGCGCTCATCGTGGTCCCCAGATTGCCCAACAGACCCGCCGCCTGAAGCTGGCGCATCAGGGCGTTGTCCTGCTGGCCCGCGTTGAACTGGCTGCCCTGGTTGAGCGCCGCCGCATTGTTCTGGCTGTTCTGGTTGAAGGCGTTGGCCCCGAACTGCCCGGCCTGATCGGATCGGCCCGCAAAGTCCAGACCGGCGCGGTTGGCTGCGTCCGCTCTGAACTGGCCCGCCTGATCCGAACGCCCTGCAAAGTCGAGCCCGGCCTGTTGAAACTGTTGTGCCAGAAGCGACCGGGCGTCGTTCGTCTGGCCCGCGTTGAATTGCGAGTTTTGTGCGTTGAGACCCGAGTTGAACTGCCCGGCGTCGTTCGCCGCGCCCGCACCGAACCGCGCCGCGTCGTTGCCTGCCGATTGGTTGGACAGAATCCCCGCTGATTGAAGCTGCGCCAGCAGTTGATTGCGCGAGGCATCCGCCTGGGCCTGCGCCAGAACGCCTTGGTTGGCCTGCCCCGCATTGAACTGCGAGACGTTGGCCTGACGATCATTGTCGCCCGTAATGAGGCCCGCCGACGTGTTGAAGCCCTGCGATCGGATGTTGGCGAGAGACGATGCGCGAGCGCGGGAAAGCTCACCTTCGGTCAGTGCCGAGAGGACGGCGTTGTTCGAGTTTCGCACCCCGCCGTTGGATGCCTGCTGCGCCGCCTGCTGCGCCCGGATGCGCCCGTCATTGGCGTCGATGTCCGCCATCGTCGTGTCGGTGACGGCGGTCGTATAGGGGTTCTCATAGGCTGAGAAGTTCGCGTCCGTGAAGTTGCGCGCCGACGCCTGCGACATGGGGCCGACCGTCGTCTGGCCGACCCGGAACGCGTTCGGATCGACCATCCCGGCTTGATAGCCCTGCGCCTGATAGCCTTGCGCGGAAGCCATCGACGGGTCGTAACCTTGCGGCGAGACGGCTCCCGAAGGGGCATAGCCCTGCGTCTGGGCTTCAGCGGCAGGCCTGTATCCTGAAAACCGCGACAGTGCCGTGCCGTCGGTCGTGTTGGCCCCGGCCGTTCCCGCATTCAGGCCGAGCATTCCCGCAAGGTCAAAAACACTTGCACCGCCGCCGGTCATATTGCCGCCGATCCGGGGCTGGCCGAGGTTTGCCGCGCCCTGGAACGCCTGCTGTTGAAGCTCCGAAGGCCCGGCCACGAACGGCTGGCCGGAGTTCGCCAGATTGTTGACTTGGGCGTAGTAGTTTTCAGTCGGCTGCTGAATCCACGACGGGACGTCCGGCGTCGTTTTCGCGGTCTGATTACTTGTCTGGTTCGAGGTCGTCTTTGATTTGGAGGCGCTCATAGAATCTTCTCCAGCACTCGCTCGAATCCGTAGGGTTTCAATGCGCGATCCCATCCAAGGCGACCGCTGATCGTGGCGCGGACGCATCCGACATCCCGGCCCCAGGATTCAACGAGGGGCCGCATTTCCATAAGCTCCGCGAGGTCACCGCCCCCGAGCCAGACGTGGATGCTGTCACCCACGATTTCAGTGACCATTGCGGACCTTTGACCGAGCCAGAGCTGGGCCTTGTTTGTGTCGATCCGCTCTTGAACTTCAGCCCAATCCTGACCCGCTGCGAGAGCCGGACGGAGTAGGGTTTCAACGCTCGCCGGTAACAACGGCATCGAATGTGGGTTTGCCCATCCGCCATGCTGAGGGAGAGGAAGAGCCGCTGAACTCAAAATCGAAGATCCGGCCCGAGACAAGGAAATCGACCTTGTTGGCGTTGGCCGCGATGACATACGGCCCCCATGTCGTTTCTTCATCTTGCGGATAGTCACGGGTGTAGATCGTCAGGTTGATCGCCCCGACCTGATCCTTGAAATCGGGCCACAGGCCTCGCAGCAGGGTCATTCGCTCCGCCGGGTCCATGTATTGCCCGCCCGACCGAAGCGAGGACGCCAGAACGCCACCGTCCGCTGAGGAGCCGCGTTCGTGCCAGTAGATCGCGCCGCCGTAGGTCACGCCGACCGGGGATGGGCCGGGGTTGGAATCCACGAAGGCCGTCCGGGCGAGGTCATCACGCATCCACGCGCCATCGACCGTCGAAAGCCTGACCGCCCGGCTGTTCTCGTAGCCCTCGCGCCCATCGGCGTAGAACCAGACCACCTCGCCCCGTTCCGCAACGGAGGCCGCGACGATCTTGTCATTCTGACCCGAGGCTGCATTGTCTGCGAAGTCCTCGCGGATCGGGCAGACGAGAAGCTGAGGCGCGCTCCCCAAGGGGCAAGAATAGAACTGGAGGTCAGGCGAGACCCAATAGGCCGTCTGCCCCACCACGACCGCCGCGTTAGGGCCACACAGCCCGCCCGACCCCGCCCGCTGAAACGACCAGCTATCGGTGAAGGTGCCGACGTGAAGCTCGCTGTCGGTCCAGACAAACAGATATTGACCGACAGATCTCGCACCGACGATCCGGCCGTTGCCCTCAAGATAGAACTGCTGCGCCGTGCTCGAGGTCGAGATGGTCCAAGTCGTCGGGGAGAGGATGTCGCTGATGCGGATGCAGGAGGGATTGAACAGCCCTCCCGTGTCGGTGCAGCCGAAGGCCATCACCTGACCCGTCCATGTTACCAAAATGGAGTTGGCGGCGGCCGGCGCACCGGAAAGAGCGGTTGCCGGGGCCGAGGTTACGTTCTCCCATTTGAAGATGCCCTGACCGCGCGGGTTGGCGTAGAGAACCCCCAGACGCGATCCATACGACCATGTCAGCGGGAAATAATCGACCGTCGAAGGCTCGCCGTAATCGCCCACGCCGTATGCGCCGGTTCCCCAGCCGACCGACCCGGTGCCGTCGATCTGGCCGGTGATGAAACCCGACCCGCCCGAGAGCTTGCCGGAGCCCGAGACGGCGATGCCCGTGGCCGCTTCGGTCAGGACGATGAGGTTGCCCGCGACGCCCGCCGTGGTGGCCGTGACCGTGACGACTGCCGAAACCGCCGCCGAGGTCGCCGTTGCGGCGATGTCTGCATTGATGGCCGCGACGATGTTGGTGGCCTGGGTCGCATTGACGGCGCTGATCGTCACCTCACCCGCAGCCGAGCGGGAAGCTTTGAAGGTAAAGGTCTGCGTGCCGACGACGAAGGTCTCGTTTGCGACCGGCGTTCCCGAGACGGTGATGGTCCCTGTCGCCGCGACTGAAACCGGCGTCACCACGGCCAGTTCGCCGTTTTGCCAGACCGTCAGATTGTTATGGCAGCCGAGCGCGAAGTTGAGGAGGTTGTCGGAATCCGACCAGCCCCATACCGTGCGACAGACGCCGCCAAGGGCCGTCAGCGTCAGGCTTTCCCAGCCCTTGACGGTCTCGGGCTTTCCCCTCCAGAACCGGACGTTGGACCCGTCCCGCCATCCGCCCGTCGAAAAGTCCGTGTCGTCGGAGACCAGCCCCGGCGGCAGTTCAAGCGGGATCTTCACGGGATCAGCCGGGGCTTCGTCATGAATCAGCTCCGCAAGGGATGAGAAGGGTCGCGGGAGAAGTTCAGCAGCACACCGACGAAGGCGATCAGCCGCCAGAACAACGGCACGCCATCGACGCCCATGGCCTCGAAGAAGATCAGGTCGCCAAGCAGTTTAGACCGGCGTGGCTCCGACCGAAGCTGGTCGTGGACGATGCTTGCGCGGACCATCATGCCGACCGGCAAGACCCGCACCGCCCACCAGGGCACCGAGGGGCCGTCAGTCTCAAAGCCCACCGGGGCCGCGACCACCCAGCCGGAGCCGAGATAGTCGACTTCATAGGCCAGCGGTGTCGTCAGGCGCATGATCGGCCGACCGCGCCGCGTCTTCCCGGTGAAGGCGAACGCGGCGTCGGTGAACCGGCTCATGGCGCGGTGATGGTCTCGATCTGGGCCGGGGTGCAGCCGATGGCAGAGAGAACCATCAACAGGCCCTCATCGTCGAAATAGACGTTCGGCCAGTCCGGCGCGAACCAGCGGCCGAAGAAAATAGGATTGCTGTTCAAGGCGGTGAAAGCAGCCCCGAGCTTGCCGATGTCGTTCATTCGCTCCTGAACGACCGACTTCGGAATGATCCGGCGGGGCGGTGTCGGTTGGGGAGGGGCGTGAAAGCCGTCGCCGTCATGGGTCCAGCCCGGCCCGACAGAAACCGGGCAATCAATCACGTCGTAATCATCACCCGGCGTCCAGTTGGAGACACCGTCCCATTCGATGACGCTCTCGACGCGCCCGTCGCGGATCATGGCGTATCTCATCCCCAGACCTCCACGACCAGAACCCCGGCCCCGCCGGTTCCACCGGCCCCGCCCGCCGTGGTTCCACGACCGCCACCACCGCCGCCACCGCCATAGATGCCGCCGGTTCCGCCGTTGCCGCCCGTGGTTGACGAACCACTGCCACCACCGCCACCGCCAGCACCAGGGTTAGCCGCCGTCGTGCTGCCCGTTGCAGTCCCGCCGTTTACGCCTGCCGCGCCCGTAACACCCCCCGCACCGGGCGTTCCTGCCCAGCCGCCAGCGCCCGGGCCGCCGTTAAAGCCAACCTGGGCACCACCTTGGCCCCCAGAGCCCGCACCGGCACCACCTTGGCCTCGGGCACCATCGCCGTTTGCATTGCCCGGTGTCACCTGCCCGCCGGGGTATGTGCCACCCGCAGAGGCGTTGCTGGTGGAGACAGAGACAGCACCGTAGCCGCCTTGCGCAATAACGAGGGTTCCAAGCGAGGTCGGGCCGCCGCTCGTTCCGGTGCTGGTCCCCGCCGCGCCGCCCGCGCCACCACCGCCGATGGTTACGGTTTCGGTCGCGCCGAGATCAGCCAGCAAGACGCGCCAGACGACCGTCGCGCCACCGCCGCCACCACCGCCTCCAGCGCCTGTCGTTCCCCCACCGCCGCCGCCACCGCCGCCGATAGCCCGGACAACGGCGTATTTGCCGGAACCGGCCGCGACATTGCCCGCGTAGTCAGCAGGCTTGGTCCAGGTTCCCGATCCGGTGAAGGTCTGGCGGTCGAGGATCTGTCCGCCACCACCACCGCTGCTCAAAAAGGCGGCTAGTTCACTCATCCGGTCACCTTCCAGTTGCCGCTTGCGTAGGTCAGGCGGAAGAACCCGCCGCGCGTCCGGCAGGTCATGTTTTCAGCCACGCCGCCAAGGGTGCTGCCGTTCCGCCCGATGGTCAGATTGTTGCCCGCCCAGCCGGTCGAGGACGGCGTCACGCCTCCGTCTGCGATGAAGATTTCGTCCGCTTCAGTCGGGCTGGCCGGGAGCGTCAGCGTCCACGCCGAAGAGGTCGTGTCGGCGAAGATGCGATCTCCCGCCGCCGCCGTGTAGGTCGTGGTTTTGATCGCCCAATCGACCAGCGGCCACTGCCATGAGGCGGTCGTTCCGTTGCTTTTGACGGCCTTCCTGACCGAAGATGCGCCTTGGGCCGGAAGCTCAACCGCGTTGAACGCCAGCGCGTCGGCATAAGCCTTGTTGACGGCATCGGTCGTCGCGGTCGGCGTCGCGAGATTCTGGAGCCTGTTTCCGCCCATGTTGCGGAGGTCGAACCGCCAAATCGTCGTGCCGTTCGTGATGACGAAGACGACCTCATTCGCATAGACCGTCACCGAGGACGATCCATTGGTGATGACGTGATCCGCGTTGGTCGCGCCGTTGCGGACGATGTAGAGCTTCTCCAGCGCCGGAATGGTGACCGTCGCCGCCGTGGACGCCGTGATGTTCAGGATGCGCGCGCGGGCCTGATCCGTCGTCCCGTTTGCCGTGGTCAGCGTGGTTGCGCCAGCCGCCGAGATCGTGGTGATGCCGTCAGCGGCAAAGTCGATCAAGTCGAGGGCACCCGCATTGAGCAGAGCGCCCCAGGTGTTGGTATTTTCCCCAGTGGCCTGTTTGTTCAGGCGATTGCGCGTGGTAAATGTGCTGGGCATTAAAGGGTCGTCCCCGCATAGTTGATCCAGACGCCGTCCAGCGCGTAGGCAATGCCCTTGGTCCCGCCGCCTATGTTGCGGACCAGAACCGGGCGGCCCTGCCATTGTGTGGCGTTGGGCAAGTCAGCCACCGTTGCCACGACCCTGATCCGAACGGACAGGAGGTTGTCGAAGGCGCTCTGGACAGCGTTGGCGAAGTTCAGGACCGGGCCGGTCAGGCCGGAGAAGGCGAGTTTCATCGTCCCGTCAACCAGTCCCAGCCCTCGCGGGGACGGGGGAGGTCGGTAGAAAGGCTCGCCAGCGAACGGCTGCGCGATTCCTTGTCGGTCACCTCGGAGATCGCCTTTTCAAGACGCGCCGACATGACCGCCAACAGATTGTCGTCGCGCAAATAGGGCGCGGCCTCGACCAGGGTGGCGAACAAATAGACGTCGGGGTGATTGGTCAGGAGCCAGTTGGTCGGCGCTGCATCCGACAGCGCGAAGCCCTGCACATAGCGGAAGACCAGCGAATAAATCGCATCGGCCGGGCGCTCGAACACGATGGTCTCATCGACAGCCCAATATTCGGGGCGGCCTGCCGTCGTGCAAATCTCCATTGTTTCGGGCAGGCGGAAAATCAGGGGGACGCGGTCGGTGTCCAGCCTCCAGAGCGCAATGGGCTCGATGAAGGCGGTCGGGAGCGCCACGGTGCGGCTGCTAACCGTCGTTGAAAGGCTGGCTTCCTGCGTCATGACGCGCAGGTTCAGGCGGCGGTTCAGCGCGCTTTCAGCCAGGGTGATGAAGTCGGGGATCTGGGTCGTCAGGTCTGAGCGGTTCAGCCACGAGGCCACCGCCGTCTGGAGCTGGGCATAGGTCGAAATGGCCATACTCTGCCCTCCGCGAAAGAGAAACGGGCGACCCGAAGGCCGCCCGCTGTAGTCACGCTTAAGGAGCGATCAGGCCCTTGAGCTTCAGGTGCGCATCCACCGCCCTGATCCACGTCACGATGGCGTCAGCCTGCGTTTGCGAATAGCCGAACGGCGTGGTCGAGGTGGCGGCAGTCGCGGCCGGGGCCGTGGTCTGCGCCATTTGAGCGATAGGCGTGACCCCGTGGAACGAGATCAGGTCCGCCGCCGACTGGCCAAACGAGTTGCCGTCCGGTTCGCCGTTCGAGATTTGGTTGATAGCCATACTCAGGCCTCCTTAGTTGTGGTGAAGACGAACGGCCTGAGACGCGCGGAGCGTCTTGTAGCCATAGAGGACGTCGATGCGGCACGGCAGGTTGTCGTTGTTGATGTCGTAGGCACGGACAATCCGCATCGAGATGCCGTCGAAGACCTCGCGGGCCGCGAAATCCACGCCCTTGGGCATGATCAGGTCGGCGGTCGCGAAGGTGAAAGCATCCTTGTGATACAGCAGCGAGGTGACGTCCTCGCCCGAAGCCGTGCCGAGGAAGATCACGGCCTTGGATGCGCCCGGCGACACGATAGTGACGTTCTGGCGCGGTCCCGAGGTGATCGGGGTCGGCGAAACGGCTTGCGCCGTGGTGCCGGCCGCAGTCACGACGAACTGTTGCAGGATGCCGGTGGAGAGCTTCGTTTCCGGGTGAACGCGGAACACGCCATCGACGGTGAAGATGTCGCCAACAGCGCTGGAACCCGAACCCGCCGACAGGGTGATCGTCGCCGTGCCCGAGGTGATGCCGGTCGAGGTGTTGCAGACGTAAGAGGCGTTTGCAGCGCCGCGCGTGTTGTTCGGCAGCAGGGTCGATTCCATGTAGTCGAAACCACCCTGGCGACCGACGAAGCCTTCCTTGTATTGCTTGGAAATCTCCGGGTTCGGGTTGAACAGGGTCGAGCCCGAAGTGATGATGTCCTGCATGTCCAGCGTGTTCAGCAGGGCGGTGCGATCCGACAGGGGCGCGAGGCTGTTCTGAAGGATGGTGCGGGCCTGCGCGACACGGGCGAGGGTGAGGGCCGAACCGGAGTTCCAGACGGCCTGGTTCACGTCCCGATACATGGTCAGCGCATCGGCTTCGATGGACGCCGCCAGAACCGACATGGCCGGTTCCAGAATGCGCTTGGAGAAGTCGTCGATGGACAGGGTCAGGTCAGCGGAGTTGAACTGGGTGTCAACGCCGCGTTGGGTCGCGACTTGCAGGGAGACCGAGGTTTCCTGCGTGTCCTCGACATTGAGGACGCGGCCGGTGCGAACGACATACTCGTTCGGCAGGCGGATGCGGAGCGTGTCGCCGATCTTGCCGCCGGTCTTGGCGAAGCTGTCGTCGTATTGACGATTGATCGACCCGACGAAGCTCAGCTTCTGGTGAAGGATTCGGAGAGCCTCCCGCGTCACAGCGGTTGGCGTAAGGATGGAATTGGCCATTTATCGAGCCTTTCGGACTTGCGCGTTTCTGAAGCGCATCCACTCGTCAGTGCTCATTCGCTCGGGGCTCTTGGCCGCTGGAGCAGAACCGGACACCTTGACGGCAGGCTGGATGGCCTGCTGCTTGACAAGCTTTTGCGTGGTGGATTGGCGGGTGAGGGCTTGCTGACCGATGGCAGCCAGGTGCAGGACGCGGATCGAACGCGGGTCGGCTTCAGCTTGTCGGATTTCGTCCGGGCTGAAGCCGAGCGGTTCGGCAAACGCGACCAGCTCGTCTAGCTTTGCGGGGCTGTAGCCCTTGATGTGTTTTGCGAGTTCAGCCCGGCCCGCTTCGATGGCTTCGACGGTTTCCCGTTGCTCATCGAACGCGCGTTGCTGAACCTTCTGGCCAAGGGAGTGCGCGAACTGATCGCGCTCGTTCACCATCGCCTGATATTCGACGTAGTCGGCCTGCGCCGCCGCACCGCCTTGACGGAGATACGAGGGCCAGTCCTGAACCTGAGCGAAAGGCGTGAGCCTCGCGTTCAGGGCACCCAGTTGCGCGATGTCGTTCGCGAACTCGGCTTGCCTTTGCGCCGTCTTCTGAACAGCCTCATCCCGCGCGGCGATTGCCTTGCGGACTTCGGCCATTTCCTGGGTCTTGCGCGTGAACTCGGCCTTGATCATCAGGCCGTCTTTGACCTCGGCGGGGACGCGATACGTCTTGCCGTCGGCGGCCTCATATTCGACCAGACCGTCGTCGGCCTCGTCGTCGGATTCCTGATCGTCTGCCTCGTCGATCTCCTCGCGGTCCTGATCATCCGTTTCCGGGTTCAGGTCGGGGAGGTCGGCAGGCATGGCAACGGGTTCCGCCAAGGCGGAATCGTCCGTGAGAACGTCGGTCATGGTTTCCTGGGGGTTAAAAGCCCTGTTGGGCGGGCATCCGCGGCAACCGGGTTGGCTGCTGGATATCGTGGACGGTCTTCATGCGCTGGGTCTCAGCGTTGAAACCGTCGATCCGGAGTTTCTCTTGTTCCAGCGAGGCGTCCATCTGGAGCTTCTGCTGGTCGAGTTGGAACTTCGCCATCTGCGCCGGATCGACTGGCGACTGTTGGGGCTGTTGGGGCTGTTGCGGTGCGCCCTGCTGCTGACCGCCGAACCGTTGATCGAACAGACCCTTGAGCCGTTCCGCAATCTCGTCGGCCATCGGCCAGTCCTGCGCCTTGACGAACAGGTCACCGATGACCTCAGCCGCCGGCGGATAGGCCCTGAACAGTTCCTGCATCTGTGCCGCCGCTTCCTGACGGCGCGTGGTGAAGGAGGGTCCGGTCTGGACGGTCAGGTCGTATTTCCCGGCGTTGAGCGAGTATATCTTGATGATCTCGCCGCGCTGGTTCTGCATCTCGCCCGCCTCTTGCCCGATCCGAACCGTTTCGGGTTCTTCCTCGGGGCCAAGGGTGCGGATGACCCGGTCGGTCGAGTAGACCTTGGGGATCAGGTCGATCAGGACGCGCCCGGCGTGACGGATCGCGCGGGACAGGTTGTCGATGAAGTGGAAGGTCGAAACGTCGCCTTCCCTTTGACGGGCCATGATGGCAACGCCGGAGGTCTCATTCGACCGTGCGCCCAGTGAGGCATCATGCAGGCCGACGATGGCCTTGATGTCGTCGGAGGCGTTCAGGGCCTCTTGCAGGGCACCGGCGGGCACTCCCGCAAACGGCTGGCGCTGGGGAGGGGTGCCGCCGTCATATTCGATATAGGCGTGGCTCGAGGTGTTGGCGGTCGCCCACTTCTCGAAGTCCGTGACGAACGCGCCCTTGGGTCCGATGAACGGCGTCTTGGGTGCCAGGGCCACAAGCTCGGTCGAGGCCGTGCGCCAATAGTTGAACATCCGCTGCGGGTCTTTGGCGTCCCGCACCATCGATCGGAAGAACCGCTTGCCCTCGACGTTCACTTCGTCGCCGTAGACGGGGATGATCGGGATGTATTTCCCCGGCCAGTCAATCGTCGTCAGGATTTCGCCGCCGGTCATGCAACGTTGGATGACCTTGTGGCCCCGGACCTCGCGGGGCTCCCCGACGACCTCTAGCCCAAGCTCCGCAAACTGGTCCGCGTTGGCCTCGAACACCTTCAGATCGACCACTTCCCCGTTGGAAAGCTGCACGATCTGTTTCTTGACCTCCTCGCGGGTCCACCACTCGCAGACCATGACCTGCTCGTCGTCGATCCACGGCGTGCCCAAACCGACGTAGCCGTCAGCCGACCAGTCAACGGGTTCGGAGCCTTTGTATTTACGCTCGAACGCATCCTTGGACATGGTCTCGACGATGAAGGCGTTGTCCCAGTCGGAACTGTCCGCCGCCGTCGAATAGGGGTCGCCGAACACCGAGAACGGGTTGGCGATGCGCTCGATCACCAGATCCTGGTCGAACGTGTCTTCGTCCGAATAGCGGGTGTTGATCCGGAAATAACCGAAGCCGCCGGTCACCGCGCTTTCAAGCGCCGTATCGAACGCCACGTCAGCGTCGGACGTCACCTCGATGTTGCGGATCAGGCCGTTGAAGATTTCCGCCGTTTCGGGATCAGCACTGTCGTCGGCCGGGTGGACCTTGATCGCAGGCTTGTTCTGGCGCGCGTCGTTCACGACCTGACGGATGAAGGCGGGCAGGCGATTGATGGTCAGGCACGGCCGACCCTCCAGCTTGCGGGCCTGGATCACCTCGTCGGGCCATTGCTCACCGAGCCGGGCGAACTTGAGGTCGTCCAGCGCGTCCTGCCGGTTTTCGTTCTCGACCTCCGAGGCCAGATCAAACAGGCGGCGGGCTTCAATGAGCAGATCGTCGTCGGCCATGCTCACCCCATCCATGACACAGGCCGGGCCTGCTGCGACTTGCGCGCGATTGTCGGCTCTTCGTAGGCGACACACATCAGGCCGAAGGCGTCGGCCGGGTCAGACGCCCAGTCGTGCATTGGCCCAAGACCGATGTTGCGGTTTTCGTCGCGCTTCTCGTGATAGGCGGCGAGCGCCTTGATGCCCGCCGCAACCGGAGGCGTGTCGTTGAACCAGATCGACGGGAACAGCCTGCGAGAGGCTTCCACCCGCTCAAGCGCCGCGCCCTTGCCCTGGTTGGGGATCGTGCGGACCTCAAAGCCCGCCGCTCTCAGTATCTCCTCGGCCGATCCTATGGCCGTCACCCGCTGTTGCGCCCCGTCGTGGGGTAACTCTTGCAACGCGTCGCCCCAGCCCAGCGAACGAAGCTGTTCGATGTAATAGGCCATCTGCTGACCGCGACCCTCGATGTAGTCGAGAACCCTGATCTCGCGCCCGACGAACTGGGCAATCCAGATGCTCGTTGCGTCGCGGTATCCCAAATCCCAGAACGCCCGCACACGGAGCACCGGGTCTCTGGCGAGCGATGTAATCCGCCCTTCCTCGCGCACCTTGGCGAGCTGCTTGACGTAATACGAACCCTCGACCGCCGAGACATACCCGCCGCCCCAGACATGGGCAGCAGCAGCCGGGTCGATCTTGTAATCATGCTCCATTTCCGCCTGGAGCGGCGTTCCCGCGAACCACGGGTTATCCTTGAAGCTGACCTCGCGGACGATGCTGTTGGGCGGCGCTCCACCGGGGCCACGGAACAGCTTGTCAATCGGGTCGTGGTCGAACTCGGGGTTCCACGTCCAGATCATCCGCGAGCCGGGCTTTCGCATGGTCGGACGGATCAGGCGAATGGAACGGGACGAGAAGCGGTTGGCCTCCTCGCCCCAGAACACGTCCGCGCCCTCAAGCGACTTCAACGCGTCGGGGTTTCGCCACATACCCTTATAGACGAACTTCCCGCCATTCTTGGCGCGGGTCTCATCCCTCAGCGCCTCGAAATGATCCTGAAGGCCGTAGTCGCTGATCTTGTCCTCGATCAGTTGCTTGACCGAGTCCTTCAGGCTTTCCTGAATCTCACGGGCGCAGACGACACGGAGCGGGTTTGCCGCAGCCTGGATCACAAGAGCGCCGGCCACCGAATGAGACTTGGCCCCGCCGCGACCGCCGTAATATGCAGCGTCGCGCCAGCCCGGTTGAAACAGTTCCTTGAACGCGCCGGGGATCTGAACGTCAGACAAACGAAACGGTCAGTTTGTGCTTGATGGCCGGGTCGTCCTCGGTGCCGCCGATGATGGCTTGCGCCGACTTGCCGAAGCCTCGGTCGAGAATCTCCTTGATCGCGGCGACCCTGGCGGCCTCGCTTTCTGCGGAAACGGAAAGGCGGGCCAGCTCAGTGATGGCTGATGCGGCATGAACGCGAGCCAGCGCCTTGACGTCGGCCGTGGCTTTGTTCGGCGTGCCTTTCTGGCGTCCGCCTAGTCTAACGCCCATTGGCTATTCGGGGCTAAAATAGCGCCCGCCCCTGTTCCGGGTCCATGCGGATCGTCCGGTTGTGGTGTGTGGTGTCAGGCCTTCGCCCCAGCGGCGCGATAGAGTGCGTCGGCAATGCGGATGACGGCTTTCCAGACGTGGGTCATGGGCGTCTCGCTTGAACCGTGCGGGTCGTTCCGGGTCTAGCCCCTTGCCTCAGCGTGGGACGTAGCCGAAGTGACGAAGGCACCGCCGCAAGGGTGGAGCCTTCTCTGGACGCGCTTCGCGACCTTGCCGATTTGTCCCCTTATTCGTGGCCACGGTCAAGCCCCTATGCAGCGCTCCTTTCTCGCCGCTCCCGTCGATCCCGGATCAGGCGGCCGGACCTCGTTCTCACCGATGCCAGCGATGCACAGGCGGAGCGGAGCGCGGCACCCTGGGCGTGGGAATGGGTCTCGCCGGTCCATTGCTGGACGACCGGACGCCAGCGGGTGATCAGGTCGGCGTCGGGTTTCAGCAGGGCGTAGAGCATCCCGATGTCACGGGGGGCCATGGCCTCCTCAATGACCACGAGCATTTCGCCAGCTGCGATCTGGTCGGCGGTGATGTTCTGGCCCGGTGCGCCGTCGTTCGACGCCCGGATGAAATCAGGGCGGCGCTCTTGACCACTCTCCCCCGAGGCCGTGCGGATCACGATGTCCAGCCAGTCCACCGCATCCCGTTCCGCCGAGGGGCTGGGCAACAGGGCGTTGAAGCAGTTCATCCGCCATGCGCCAGTGAGCCGGCCGGTGCGGGGGTCTACGTTGACCGCCGTGCTGGGCTGGGCTCGAACGGCCTGGATCATCTCTGCATTGGCCTCCCGCTCCGCGCGGTGGCGAGCGGCCTCAGCCGGGTCGAACGGCTTGTTTTTCTTCCGGCGGGTCAAGCGGCTTCTCCAGTCTGGCGGGGGGAGTCATTGGCGGGGCGGGGCAGGCCGTCGAACTCAGCGAGGAGGGCGACGGGAGCGCGGCATCCGGGCTGTCCGGGTTTCGGTCCCATCCTGTCGCTCCAGAGGCCTTCCTCGCGGTGCAGGGCCAGGGCGGCCCGCCATCGATCGTCGTCCCAGGCTGGCCGCGACGTGTCCGGCTCGATGAAGCTCGCCCATCGGTCGTTCTCGATCAGCCGGTGGACGCCCTTGGCCTTGTCGCCAGCGTAGGTTTGCGAGGCGTAAGCAGCGACCAGACCGGCGCGGACACTGGCAGGGTCGTTACCGCGCCGCATCGCTGCCGTGAGGGCGGTCTTGACGTCCGCTCGGCTGGATCGCTGCCGGGCTTCCCGAGGTGCGATGGTCCATATCGCCTCAACGTCATCCGGCTTCGGCGTCGGTCGGGCCGCAGGCTCGGCGGACAAGACAGGTGACGGTTCACCTGACGGTTCCTCTGACGGTTCAAACGTAGTGAGCCCGGAAATCTGTTCCGGTTGGATCGACGTAGATTTCCGGTTGGATCGACGTAGATTTCCGGTTGGCCTTGTGGAAGCTGCTTCCGGTTGGCCTTCCGGCATTTCTTTCCGGTTGGCCTTGGCGAAGGCGATCAGGGTGATCTCGTCCGAGGTCCGCGAACCGTCTTTCCGCTGCCGGTGAACGCGCTTGATGACACCACGCTCCTCAAAGGTGGTCAGCACTGCCCGCACCGTGCGATCGGTGCACGCGGCCTGCGCGGCGATGTTGTCCTGTCCGGGGAAGCACATGCCGTCCCCGTCTGCATAGTTGGCCAGGACCAGCAGGATCGCCTTTTCGGTCGGGCTCTTGACGTCGAACGACAGCGCCCATGTGATTGCCTGAACGCTCACTGCACTCCCCTTCGGTCACGGATGGCCGAACAGGCGATGTCGCAGAGCGTTTCAACCTCGCCCGTGGGGCCGTTGTTGTTCTTCTCGACCAGCCACCAGAGCTTGCGCCTGACCTTGTCCAGCTTCTGCTTCCATTCGACCATTGCCTCGTGGTCGGTGTCGTCCTCCGGGCGGCGGCAGTAATACTCCGGCCGGTAGAGGAACATGACCAGACGGGCGTCCTGTTCGATCTCCCCCGACCAGCGGAGGTCGGAAAGGCCGGGGCGCTTGTCGGCGTTCGTTCGGGCCTCGACCTGACGGGAGAGCTGGCAAAGGGCCACCACGGGCACGTCCAGCCGCTTCGCCATCTCAGCCAGGCCGCGCGAGATGTCCCCGACCTCGGCCACCTTGTTGCCCTTGCGGTCGTTGTCCGCCTTGGCGATGGTCAGGTGGTCAACGATGATCGCACCGGGATCTATGCCTTGGCGAGACCAATCTCGAATGGCACGGCGGGCGCTGGCCTCCATGGAGGAGGTCGTGAGACCCGGACGGGTGTCGAACAGCAGCGGCCACCCGGCCATCTGATCCTCGGCCCGCTCGAGGGCCTGCCATTGGTGGCGCTGGAGCTTGCCCCGGTCGGCGTCGAAATACGTCGGGTTCTCGCTCTGGCCGGAATAGACGTGAGCGTCAGGATCGAAGGCCAGATCGCAGGCCATACGAAGCCCCAGGGCGACCTTGGGCATCTCCATGGAGAAGAACGCCACGCCCTTGCCTTGAGAGGCCAGAGACCGGGCCACGGACAGCCCGGCACTGCTTTTGCCCATGGCGGGGCGTCCGGCGATGATCTGCATCTCCCCGCGCCGCAAGCCGCCGGTCATGGCGTCCAGTTCGGTCAGGCCCGTGGGCAGTTCGATCCGGCCTTTGCGAACCTGGGCCTGCCGCACCGCGTCCCCGACGATGGAAGACGCGCGAGACCATGCCGAGGACGACGGGCCGGTCGATGCCAGATCGGCCAGCGCGCGTTCGGCGTCGATGACATGGATTTCGGCGGGCTTGTCAGGATCAGCAGCGGCGTCGCGGATGGCAGCGGCAGTGGCTATCAGGCCCCGGCGCAATGCCCCATCCTGGATCGCCCGGCCATACTCCCCGGCCGTCGCGGACGGCGGGGCCTTGTCCATCAGGTCCGCGAGATAGGCGACACCCTTGAAGTCGATGAAAGCAGGATCAGTCTGGAATCGGTCCGCCATGATGATCGGATCGACCAGACGGCCGGCGCGGATCGTTTCGACAATCGCTGACCACAGGCGTTGATGGAACGGCTCGGCAAAGTCGCCCGGCCGCACGTCATCGGGCAGGCAGGCGTTGTCCATGAAGACCGCGCCGATCAGGGCTTGTTCGGCCTCCAGATTGGACGGGAGGGGCGAGACGGTCATCCCTCGCCCCCATCGTTCGCCGCGTTCGTGAAAAGCTGTTCAGCCCGTGCCCGTGCATTCGGCCCGGAGAGGATCGCCTGCTGGGCTTCAGCCGCGATGATGGACGACGCCCCGGCGTGATCCAGGGTGGCGGTCAGGGCCTCGCGCACGGCCTCCAGAACGCCCTTGCAGTGGCGGACCTTGTCGGGCTCGGGGATTTTCAACAGGGACACCAACGTTACCATCCGGGCGTCAGACGTCACCCGCGCATCACGGGCCTTCGTGGCACCGGAGCGACGGTCCTTGTCGATCTTCGCGATCACGGCATCGGAGAAGTCGCGGCGTTTCATGCGACCGCATCCCAGACGCCGGGATCTTCGTTGGCCGCGCGAGGGGTGGGCGCGACACGGTCGTAACGGGTCAGGGCCGATGCGGTCTTGGCCTGCTGTCTGGGGGCCAGACGGGGCGACGCACTGGTAAAGGCGATGGCCGCGTGGCCGGAACAATACGACCCGCGCTCAACCGGGTTGCAGCACGCCAGCATGGTCAGGCCCTCGCCGATGGGCCATTTGCAGGCGTCGAACCGGGGGGCTTGCAGGAAGGGGCGGGCGTTCGGGCTTTCGACCGTGATCTGGCCAGCGCGGATCAGTGCGGCCCGACCCTTGGCCGCGCGCTCCTCGGCAAGGCGTTCGGCCTCGGCTCCGGTCGGCTGGATGCCCTTGAACGGAACGGCGGGGCGAGAAAGCAGTTTCGGGCGTGGCTTCTTGACGCTCGTGTCATGTCTGACCTTGCGGGCCGGGTCGCGCATCTTGCCGGTCCTGAACAGGATGCCGATGATCGAGTTGCGGGTTCGGCCTGGGTGGACCTTGGCGATCTCCCCGGCGCTCTCACCCCGTGCGTATCGCTCCTGAACGTCTGCGATCTCCCCGGCCGACCAGCCCTTGCCCCTGCCTTCGCGCCCCTCCCTATCGGGCAGCCCGAGGGTGATCCGATAGGCATAGACCGAGCTGGAGACCATGTTCAGGGCCTCCCCGATTTCGAGCAGGTCCGCGCCTTCGTTCCACATACGGATCAGGGTGGCGGCGTTCTCCGGGCTTCGTTTCGTCACGATTTCACCGCCTTGATTCCAATGATGATGACCGACGTTCCCTCGGGCAGCGGTTCGTCACAGAACAGCGGGAGCGCCCGGCCCCCGACGAACACGCGGTGCAAGCCGTCGCGGCCGGTGAAGCCCTTCTCGACGGTGTAGGTCTGGGGCCGGTTCATGAGTGACCCCTCAGCGCGGCATGGACGACGGCCCGGCGCTTGGCCCGGATCAGCCCAATGTCCTGTGTGGCAATGGCGCGGCGTTCGGCCCGGCGGGTCGCGGCCTGAAACCGGGCATAGGCGATCCGGCTCCTGATCTGGCGGAAACCGGAGGTGAGGGCCTTCAAGGCAAGGTCGCCAGCGTTCAAGATGTGGCCGGTCATCCCACCACCCTCAGGGTCGGGCGCAGCCGCATCGTCGCGTCGTATTCAGCCTGGGCCGCCTCAAGGTTCTTCCGGGCGGCGCGCTGGGCCAGCTTCTCCTCGCCGTCTTCGATGATCCCGTCTTCGGTGATCTGGTGGAGGACGGCGAGGCTTTCGGCGGCGGCGGCGACGCCATGGACGGCGGCGGTGATCGCGTCCTTCTTCGTCTCGCATTCCACCCGCCGGGCGAGCGCCCCGGTGACGACGGGAGAACCACAGACGGCCTCCAGCTTCACGATCTGCATGACGGTCGGGAGGTCGTCGGTCGCGGTCGAGATCAGCGCCCCGACCCTTTGACGGGATATGCCGAGGAAGGTGGCCGCCGCGTCCTGCGTGCCGATGGCGTCCACAAGCTGGGCGAACAGCGCCTTGAGTTCAGAGAGGGCGATGGGTTGCATATTCAACTGCCTCGGCAAGGTGACGGGGAAGGGGGGATCAGGCGATGATCGGGGCGGGTTCAGGAGGAAGCGCGCCGTGGTCATTCGCTCCGTGCAGCTTTGGTTCGGCCTTTCGGTCGAAGATGGCGGCGAGTGTGCTTTGCGTCCGGTCCGCAGCCTTTGCGGCCTCCAGATCGGCAGTGATCTGGGGGAGGGATGGGACGACTTGAGCGGCGAGTTGAGAAAGAGCCTCCCGCGCCTGCGCCTCGTTTCCGTTCGCGAAGGCCCGCTCGATATGCGCGACGCACCCGACCACGGCCTTGAGGTTCAAGAGGTGGATGACCTCACGACGCATCGGGGCCTCCGGTGAAAGCTGCACACCGCCCGGCGCGGGAGGGGGAGGGACGCCGGGCGGTGGCTTCCAGAGGCTGCGTGGTCGCTCGCCTCCGAAACTGGAATGAGGTCGCCCCGACCAGATCTTCGGTCCGGTCAGGGCTGACGCAACGCCCAGGGGGAGCGTCGCGTGTCTGGGAAAGGGAGAGGGCCATTCAGGCCGCCCGCTCTACGGCTTGGGCATCGTTGGCGGCGGTCGGGGGGTTCAACAGGTCAGCGGCTTTGACCTTGCCCTTCGTCGCCTTCTCCACCGCGACCGCACCGGCCAGCGACGGACGGCTCTTGGCGCGGCGGATGCGCGAGGCTTGCGAACGGGTGCAGCCGATGACCTGGGCCAGCCAGTTGTCATCGCGGCTATCGCCCATCCACAGGTCGAGTTTGGTTTTCGGCTTCGCTTCCATGACGCGACTGTGCACCTGATGCACATTCAAGGTCAAGAGCTTTGTGCACGGTGGCCGCTCGCGCATTTTGCGATGGTGGGCAAAACTGTGCACATGTCGCACACGACACGCCCAGCGCACTATCTACGGCAATGGCGGGAACACGCCGCAATCCCGCTGACACAGGTCAAGGAGCGAGCTGCCGCCCTGTTTGATGATCGAGTGGTGGCCGAAGGCGAGGAGGTTGATCTGGGCAAGATTGGCCTCAGTCACTCGACCCTCAGCAGGATCGAGACGTTCAAGGTGCCCTACAATCAGGCGCTCCTCGAAATCCTGGCCGAGGTCTATGGGACAGACGTGCCCTCGCTGATCATGCGGAACCCGGCAGACCCGGACGGGCTATGGTCGATCTATGACCAGATACCGGCGGCAAATCGCCCGACCGCTTTGCGAGTGTTGAGCGGATTCAAGACGGGAACGGACGGATGACGCCGCTCGGGGATGACATCGCCAGTGGCATTAGACGCGCTCGGAAGAAACAGGGAAGAATGACGACCCTCGGCATCGCCATCATGACGTTGCTGGAGCTGGGCCTGCTTTGGCAAGTCGCCGGCAACGGGTCGCTCGTTGCTCTCGCCGTTCTTGTCATGCTTGTGGGCCTGCATACCCGTGTCATCGTGCGAGAGAGCGCCAGGATTACCTTAGATGAGCTACGCATCATTGAAGCGCGAGTTCGCATCGTCGAGGGTCACGGGCTTGGCTAAACCGCTTCGGGCGGCACCTGACCCGCTCGCGACACCAGCACCGGCTCGTGCCAGAAATCGGCATCCGGGTTCCCCTTGACGCTGTAAACTTCGACCCCAACAGCGCACCCCCTACAGGCCCTCGCGGCTCTGATCGCGGCACCCCTGCTTAGCAGCCGACGCATATGCCCTTTCGCCAGCTCGCCCTGTGATCTGACGTAGGGCTGCACACAGAAAATCGTCCGTTCCATGCAGACATAGTCACCAGCTACGGTTGGCGGAGTCGAGGGCCTCGCTAAAGCCTACGTCCGATGTTGACGCATGGTGTGTGCATCCATTGCACAATCTGTTTGACAGGCGTGTGCATCAGGTGCACAGTCTCCTCACACACCGAGGAGCTATCGCAATGCCCACCGACACCCGCGCCGCCGCCGACAAGCTGGACAACGAATACCATTTCTACGCCCGCGAGAATGGCGACGGCTTCAGTGACCACGACTATCGCGGTTCCTATGAATACCGCGAGGAGGGCTATCGTCTGGGCGAGCAGGCTTACGATATGCCCGCCGAGGATCGGGAGGATTGGGTTGATGTCGAGACCTATGCATTCCCCGAGTGCGCCCGTCGCCTGATCTGGGCTGCTGCCGAGTTCCGCATCGCTGAACTGGCGAAAGCCGAACGGGTGGCCGCATGATGGCCCCCGCCGAGGGCCTTCGCCCGATCTCTGAACCCATCGCCCGGATCATGTCGGGCATCCGGCGCATCCCCGCCTACACAGCGGAGGGGGGCATGGTTCTGGGGATGTTCGAGCGTCACCCGATGACGACGCTGGAGGCCCGCAGGCGCATCCTGATCCACGCTGAAAACGCCATCGCCGGTGTCTGTGACGACACCACAGCGGGGGAGATCATCGCCGACCTGATCCACGCCATCCGGGAAGCCGAGGGGGCAGCATGACCATGCACCCCGACGCCATGGACCGGATCATTCCGGACGCCCCATGGGAAGCCGCCCGTGCTCGATATGCAGAACTGGCGACCGATGACCGGCCCGGCGACCCGTATGACGTGCCGCTCGATCCGCAGGACGAGCCCCGGCCGATGGTCTGGGCAATCGTCGCGGTCCTGCTGATCGGCCTCGCTTTCGTGGCGTCGATCCATTGACCGCCTTCATCGTCATCCTTTTCGCGGGCGGAATGCTTGCTGTCCTCTCTTACCCAAGGAAGCCGAAATGAGCGCGACCCTTGCGCCCGACTACCGCATCCAGCGGGAAGCCGAGGCCGCGAAGGCCATCCGCGAGAGCCTGGCCAAACTGGGCGAGACCGACGCGGACCTTCTGCTGGACATGACCGAAGGCGAGACCTCGCTCTTCGAGTGCATCGACGCGCTGCTGCTGCGGATGGCCAGCGACAAGGCTCTGGTGGTCGGCACGGAGTCGGTGATCTCCGATCTGGAGGCCCGGAAGCGCCGGGTCGAGAAGCGGATCGAGTTCGACCGGGGCTTGATCGAACAGGCCATGGCGATTGCCGAGCTGCCGAAGATCGAACGCCCCGCCGCGACCCTCTCTCTGGCCAACCGCGCCCCGTCCCTTCGGATCGACAACGAGGCCGACATTCCAGCCGAGTTCTGGACGACCGGCGCGCCGAAGCTGGAGCGCAAGGCCATCACCGACGCCCTGAAAGAGGGCCGATCCATTCCCGGCGTCGCGCTGTCGAACGCCGCCCCATCCCTCACAGTCCGGACAAAGTAAATGAGCAACGTCGCCGTCCTGCCTTCCGCCCCGAACCAGAACCAGATCAGCCTGATCCGGCGGACTATCGCCAACGATTGCAACGATGCGGAGTTCGACCTGTTCATGGCCGCCGCGCGGTCTGCCGGTCTGGACCCGTTCCGGAAGCAGATCAGCCCGCTCGTCTTCAACAAGAACAAGCCCGACAAGCGGCGCATGTCGATCATCACCACGATTGACGGCCTCCGGTCCATCGCGGCGCGGTCTGGCCGGTATCGTCCGGACGAAGAGGAGCCGGATTTCTCCTATGACCCGGAAGAGAAGGGGCCGACGAACCCCTTGGGTCTGGTCCGCGCCAAGGTCCGCATTCACACCCAGGATGATCAGGGGAAGTGGCACCCGGTCATCGGCGTCGCCTACTGGTTGGAGTTCGCCCCGATCACCGAAGAGTGGGTCGATGACGACGCGACCGGACGGCGCAAGAAGTCGGGCAAGACGACGTTGGACACCGGCGGCAACTGGGGCCGGATGCCCCGGGTGATGCTGGCCAAGTGCGCCGAGGCCCAGGCCCTTCGCAAGGCGTTCCCCGACGATCTGTCCGGACTGTATGAGGCCAGCGAGTTCGATCAAGCCAAGGTGGTCGATGTTCTGCCGAGCGAGGCCGTGGCCATTGAGGAGCGGGATCAGCGCCTCGCCCGGATCGGCGGGGCCTCCGGTATCCTGTTCCAGATGTTCCCGAACGCGCCGCTGGAGTCGGTCCCGCTGGGGCGGGTGTTCGATACCGTCGCCGCCCGGGTGAAGGAGATCGAGGCCGCCGAAATGCTCGGGTGGTTCGAGAGTGCCAATCGCGCGCCGCTTCAAGAGTTCTGGGCTCGCGCCGCTGGTGACGCGCTCGAACTCAAGAAGGTGATCGAGAACCAGCGGACGATGATCGCGGCCCAGGTGCCGGAATGAGCCGGGCCGCCCTTGTTCTGGCCAGCAAGCGCGAACGGGATCAGGCGATCAACTGGATTGCGAAGGCCCCAGTCAACACGCGCCTTGAGTTCAAGGCCCCCAAGCGCACGATCCCGCAAAACTCGCTGATGTGGGTTTACCTGACGAAGATCGCTCAGGCTCTGCCGTGGCATGGGGTCCGCCTGACCGCCGACGACTGGAAGCTGATCTTTCTGGACGCGCTCAAGCAGGAAGTCCGGATCGTTCCGAACATTGCCGGAACCGGCTTCATCAACCTGGGTCGCTCATCATCCGACCTGTCGCGCGAGGAAATGGGCGACCTGATCCTGCTGATCCAGTCCTTTGCAGCTCAACACGGCGTTGAGCTAGGTGACGAAGAGCAGGGGCTAGCCGCATGACCCGGCCCCTATGGGAGATCGCCAACGACCTGACCCGGCTCCGTGCCGAGAAGCGGGCCGCCAAGTCGCAGACCTTCAAGCCCGGCCACGTCCGGTCCCGGTCGTTCAAGCCGGAGGGCGAGGGACAGAGGCAGCCTCGCGAACGTGACCCCGGCTTTCTGGCGTTCCTCCGTCGCCAGCCGTGTGCGGCCGCCCACGTCGGCGGATGCTCCGGACCGATTCAGGCGGCCCATATCAGATATTCCGACGTGAAGGCCGGGTCTGTGAACCCCGGCATCGGGCGGAAAAATCATGACCGCTTCGCCACGGCATTGTGCGAGGCCCATCATATCCACGGTCAACATCGGACGAACGAACGGGCCTGGTGGGCATCGATCGACCGGGACGCCTATGAGACGGCCGCCGCTCTCTACGCCGCCTACAGCGCGGGGGAGGCCGCATGACCGGGGCCTATGTCCAGCTTGAGCCGGTCGAGACGTTCACGCTCCCGAACAAGCGCGGCTTTGCGGCGGCGCGGATCGAGCTTGGCCGGTTCGGTGAGGGCTGGAGCAACGCGGTCCAGTTTCAACAAGCTGGCGGCGATATGTGGGGCCACGGGGAGCCGATGGGCTACTGGGACGTCCGGAAGCCTGAACGGCTGTTCACGACCCGTGACGAAGCCCTGTCGGATGCCATCGCCCGGCTCCGCGAGATCATGGGCCGACGCCCGGTGGAACTCGCCCCGCAACTGGCGTGGCTGGACACCCTGGCTCCCGATCAAGCCGACCTGTTTGGAGGGGCCGCATGACCCCGTCGAACGCCCGCGTGATCGCTGAGCTTCAGGCCTTCCGCATCGCCCTGGCACTGGTCGGCGGCGATCTGTCCAAGGTTCCCGAGATCATGAAACCTCAATCCCAGCAGAAGGACCAAGACCAATGACGACTGTTATCGCTGAGCGCCTTGAGCGCGTCACTGCATTGAAGCGCGGAAACACCGCTGAGAACGATGATGGAAACTTCTGCGTGATGGAAGCCGTTGCCTATGTAGCAGGCGAACCTTGGTCCGATCATCCGCAATGCACCTGCCTCGTCATCACCGCCTTTATGGTGTCGTGGAACGATGGTCTGGATGATGCCGACCGGACGCGGCTGCTTGCTCCGCTGATCCCGCATCTGGTCGGGACGCGAGGGTCAAAGGCTCTGCAAAATCGCCGCGCGACGATGGCGGCGGATTGGTATGTCAGGGTTCAGACGCCCGCATGGCTCCGGCTTGCTGGACTAACTGAACAGGCCGACGCGCTGGCCAACTTCCCCGAGATCACCGATTTTGCCAATACGCCATCGTTGATGCCCACGCTGAACGGAATCCGAAAAGACGCGGCCGCCGCAGGGGCCGCCGCATGGGACGCCGCAGGGGCCGCCGCAGGGGCCGCCGCATGGGACGCCGCACGGGCCGCCGCAGGGGCCGCATGGGACGCCGCATGGGACGCCGCAGGGGCCGCCGCAGGGGACGCCGCATGGGCCGCCGCAGGGGACGCCGCATGGGCCGCCGCATGGGCCGCACGGGCCGCCGCAGGGGCCGCCGCAGCGGCCGCCGCACGGGCCGCCGCAGGGGCCGCATGGGACGCCGCATGGGATCC
>Ga0181350_1000040_pt1 | contig 37098 bp, 48 predicted proteins | sample Su13VDMM110DCMD_FD_130105 | JGI IMG/M metagenome (GOLD analysis project Ga0181350, IMG submission 130105) | Freshwater viral communities from Lake Michigan, USA - Su13.VD.MM110.DCM.D | ecosystem: Environmental > Aquatic > Freshwater > Lake | place: USA: Michigan | collected 2013-07-16
AACTGACATGACCGGACTGGGAAAAGCTAAAATCTACGAAGTGCAGACAGTCGTTGCGCAGGTGTGCAGCGTGACGGTGGCTGATTTCAAGAGCGCCACACGTCGGCGGAACGTGTCGATCCCGCGTCAGTACGCGATGTATCTGGCGCGGGAATTGACCGGCCAGAGCTTCCCGCAGATCGGGCGGATGTTTGGCGACCGCCATCACACCACGGTCATGTTCGCGGACACGAAAATTGCGGAGATGGAGGCAGCAGACGAGCGCATTGCGGCGGCGCTGAACGAATGCCGAGCCCGCATCGCCGCTTTGGTTTCCGAGCGCATCGGCAAGATGGTGACGGTGCAGGGCGCGTCATCGGATTGGATTCCGCCGCCGCCAGCGCGCACTGGCTGGCTGATCTCCAAGCCCTCCACGGTGATTGCATCGATCGACGGGGCCGCTTGGCTCGCGTGTGCAGCATGACCGCCTGGACCCTCGCAGACATCGAAGCCCGCCCTAACATCAAGCTCTCAACGCCAGTTCGTTTCAAGCCAGCGTCGGACGTGGTGACGGTTCAACTCACCATCCCGCCAAGCGTTAACTCATGCTGGGCCAACGTAGCAGGCAAGGGGCGCGTCCGATCCACGGCCTACCGACGCTGGTCGAAGCTCGCCATGCAGGAGCTTCAGGAGCAGCAGGCGGGCAGGGTAGCGGGCAAGTTCTGCGTCGTCATCACGGCGAAGCGAACGAAGCGCAAGCGCGATATCGACAACCTTGTGAAGCCGATCCTCGACCTTCTCGCAGGCGTTGTCACGGCTGACGATGCGGAGTGCGAGCGCGTCTCTGCGGGCTGGACGGATGAAGGCCCCGAGGGCGTCCGCATCGATGTGCGGAGGGCGCAACCATGAGCAAGCCCCGCCGCAACGAACGCGCTGCATGGATCGCCAAGCGCATTGAAGACGCCTACGCCGCAGCAGCGAGGGGCGATGGCTGGAAGGCGCTGAGCCAAGCTTGGAACGTCACGCAACCGTGCGCGCTCCAGTGGTGTCAGGACCATATCCCGAAGGATGTCTGCGTCCTGATCGGCAAGAACGGCTATGCCGCACGCGAGCCAGCCGTGATCCGGCAAGCCGAGTTCAGCAAGCCACGGTCAGAGCGCCGCGCCTCGACGCCCCGCGCTCCGAACGAGCACTGCCGCAAGATTACCTACCGCGATGGCGATGCCTACGAGTGCGGCAGGCAGACCGAGAACGGCAAGAACTACTGCACCGACCACGCGCGCTACCTGATCACGATGCTGGACCGGCCTGCGCCCGAGAACAAGCGCGCGGCCATTCATCCGTGGGCGGAAGAGGGCGCAGTCAAAGCCAACCGCGCCAAGAAATCAGCTTGAACCCGAGGAACCAGAGATGAGCCTTCGCGAAGAACTGCAAAACCGAGCCGACAAGCTTGACGCCGAACTACTGGCGCTGTCTGGCCGCATCAGGGCGATAGAGCGCGAGAGCGACGACGTGCATACGTGCATCAACGCGCTCGACATTGCGGAGATGGACGCTCAAGACGCCGCGCTGGAGCCCGCTCCTGCTGAGATCGACCCATTCAGCTTGGCGCACGAGGAACACCTCGCGCCTTTTGCTGAGACCAACAACCATAGCTTCTGGGAAGTGCGGTGGGATTTCAGCGCAGGATACTATGACTGCCAGCGTTATGCTGTCGAAGCTGATGCGCTCGCAGCGTTCGACGTGCTCCACACTGCCACATTGCACAAGTTCGACCCCGACATGGGCTATGTTGAACTAGGGCGGAAGTCCAAGCACTCTGTTCCCGCTCCCGCTGAGCCGGAAGCCGAGGAAGCAGACGAGCCCGCAGAGCACATCTCCATCCTGACAGGCGACCCTGCGGTTGAGCCTGAGAGCGGGCTGCACGCAGACCCCGAGCCGACCGAACTCGACGCCCCCGCAAGCATCGTAGACGACCCCGAGCTTCTGGCGGCTGTAGCTCGAGCAGAGGCAACGCTGCAGGAAGCCGAGCCCGCCTACGTCGGCCTGCAAGACCCAGAGCTTGATGCCGAATACGAGGCCATGCGCGAGCGCGAACAGGCTGACCGCAAGCTGCACTTCTCGATCTTTGGCATGAAGCGAGAAGACGCATGACCTTCCGCATTCTCACAGCACTAGCCGCGCTGATCGCAGGCTCGTGCCTCGTCTTCATTGGCGTGGACAACCTCGCTGGCAACGAAATCGCAAGGTTCGCGCTGACGTTCCTCTTCGGCGCAGGCGTCATCTCAGGAGGCATCTACCTGATCGGAGCGGGCGTTGTCCTGCTGACGCATGAGACGTGGATAGCGCGCGCTGTTGAGAGGCTGAAGCAATGAGGCGCGCTCTGATATTCAGTTCGCTATCACTTGCATTCGCGGCGCTGTCGTTTCGGCTGATGAAGCTTGAGACCGTAGACGAAGCAATCGGGGTCGCCTCGGTATTTGCCGTCGCGCTGTTCCTGCTTGCGTGGGCCGCGCACGCAATCAAAGGGCGGAAGGAAGAACGATGATCATCGATTACATCAAATACGGCGTCATCGCCCTCTTGGTGGTTGTCGCGATCTGCCTCGTCGGCTGGGGCCTCTACAAGATCAACGCGGGCAGGGCGCCATGAGCCTGCTGCTATTCCAACTCAGACTAACAGCAACATGCGCTCTCGCGTTTGGGTGTGGTGCGCAAGTCGCCTTGTGCGATCCGTACTGGGCAGCACTAGCGGCGATAGGAGCACTTTCTTCCGGCGCTCTCATGTCGATCGAGTTCAACCGCTTGATCAGAGGACGTAAGCCATGAGCGAGGCGCAGACCAACATCATTCCGCTCGGCAATGCCACAGCAGGCAATGCCCGCAAAGCGCAGATGGTCGAGCATTTCGCGCGCAAGCTAGATGCGATCCTGGCAACTGACGCGACAGAGCTTTCAGCGGCGTTCGTGGTGTACGGCCACAAGGGCGAAATCGTCAGCCACAACGCAAGCTGGGATATTGCGGATAATACCAAAGTCCCAACGCGCATGATCGTGGGCGATGCTGCCGCTATCCTTGCCCACGAAGCCGCAAAGATGCGGGGGGAAGCGCCAGCATGAGCGACCTTCTTCTAGGCGCGCTGATCCTGCTCGCCATTCTGATGTGCATTCCTTTCATCAAGTTCGTTCTGAGGAGCTAGGCCAATGACTGACCTATCCTGGTATGCTTTGCGCGTCATGAGCCGCTATGAGCCCATGGTGAAGAAACACCTGATCTATCGGGGCCACCAAGCCTATACAAAGCTGGAGCGCCGGTTCGGCAAATGGATCAACGGCAAGCGGACGGACAAGGAATACGTCGCCGCCCCGTCCTATGTGTTCCTCGGCACCACGGGCAACCCATGGGCAGAGGTTCACAACTGCCACATGATACGCTCGGTGGTCGGCTACAACGGCAGGCCGGCACAGCTTCACCCCAAGGGCCTGTCAGACTTTCTCGGCTTCGATGACTTCAACCTGCCGGATTACTTCCGCCATTTCCGCTACATGGAAGCAGCGTTCAAGGTGGGCGATATGGTCAACATCGATAACCCCTCATTTGAGGGTTTTGAGCTTCGGGTGAAAGACATTCAACGCGGTGAGGCGATCTTCTCGCTCGTGATGATGGGGCGCGAGACGGAACTGCGCCTGCCCGTGGATCAGTGCTCCAAAGCGGCTTAGCCACTAGGGGTTGTGTTCGCTTCCGAAGCGAGGCAATAATACGGCAGGGCTGTTTTGTGCTGTTCGGAAACAGCTATCGACCGGGACATGCGCCGATTTCACGGCGAGTAGGTTAGCAACCGAGTGTCCTGCGAGGGCGAGCCGGAATTTTCGGCTCAAGCCTGAATTGCGCTTAAAATCCAACGGCAGGGGGCTGCTTATGGACGCTCTTTTCTCCGTCGTTGCTTTTCTATTCCTGTGCGGCCTAGCCTTCTTCGGCCTAATCCGCAGCCCAACCGTGATGCGCTTCGTGGCGCACCTGGCCGTTACCCCGCAGGCGATAGAGAAGCTGCGCCGGGCCATGGCAGACGCGGCCAATGATTTCGACTTGGGCACAATGTCGCCCGACGACGGCGAGGAACATATCAACCAGCTCTGCCGGCACGCGATCGGCAAGACCTTGGCCGAGATCAACCCGAAGAACCCGATTGAGGTCAACGATCACTGGCCACCGGACCAGAAGGTTACGATTGTCGGGGATATCGCAGTAATCGCGCCCAATATCGGCATCCTGATCATGGGGCCGCACAGCCGGATTGAGCCGCTTACCGTCCGCGTAAAGCGCGCTGGCGTGGTCAAGCTGGATAATCGCCCGCCAATCAAAGCGGTATTCGACGCAATCCATGAGCCGCCGCCAAAGGTAGCGGCCACGGCATCCGCCAAGCCCGTTCCAAGCCGCACTGTCCAACAGCCGGGCGTAAAGCCGGGGGCGGGGAAGCTCCGCGGCAAATAGAAAAACCCCCCGGATTTCTCCGAGGGGCTTCTGTTAGGCTGACTTCTTCCAGCGAAGTTCCGCCAGTTGGCGGGCTGGGTTGATCACGGGTTCAACGATCCGATGATCGCGCAGGGTTCTCGCAAACCCGAAGCTGGCAAACACGTTGACCAGCGAGATGAAGAAGCACGCGGGCCAGAGAGCAATTTCCGGCGCCAGTGCATATTCGGCGTTGAGATGTTCCAGCCCGATATGGTTCAGGCCGGCTTCAATGCCGCAGAAACCGAAGGCAAGAACACCCGCGACAATTGCCGTGAAGTAGTTCTTTGTCTCCCAAGCCTCCTGAACGCGGCCAACGGCCTTGCTCAAGAGGTACACGATGACGGCCATTGCGACCGTCAGGAGCGTGCCGGGAAGCCATCCCTTGGCCCAGAAGCCAAGGGTAGCGGTGACAACTGAAAGTCCAACGAACGCAAGGCAGGCTTGCTGTTCAAACGGACGATCTTCGGTATATTTAGCCATAGCTCAGTCTCCATCTGAGTGAGGGGTGGGGGTCCACGGTTGCTGCCGTGCCCACCCCGTTAAATTTTCAAACATCTACGAAGCAGCGCTTCGATGCATTCAACCTACGCGCGATAGGTAGCCAAAAAAGCGGTAATGCGTGAAATGCATGCCGATATTGATCACATTCGCGTGATAATTGAAGTATTCGCCAAGCATAGGCGCAAGCAAATGTGGACAGTCGCCAAGCTTATTTGCCCGCCGCTAGGTCTAGGCCAAGCAAAGCTGAAGCTTACCAAGAGCTTTCACCGCATAAAGCCGTCCGCCCGCATGTCGATGCTCACGCAGGCCATGAAGCAGATGCGCGCTGAATACGACCGCGCAGAGACCGAACACCGTATTGAGCGCCAGCACGAAGACGCCCGCAACGCAGAGACAATCCAGGCTCGCGCCTAACAACGGACGGTGAAGCGTGGCGCTAAAGTCCATCATCAAGACGCCATTGCAAAGCATGGTTAGATCGTCGGTCGGCGTGCCCCCCACGCTGCTTCAGATCGCCAAGGCTCGGAACAACGGCATTACCCCGCTGCATTTCTTCGACTTCGCTAACAACCGCGCCCTTTTTAACAGCGCGGACGTTGGGGCCATCTCCAGCATTCCGAACCTGACCGGCACGCTCAACCTTGTCGCTGGAGTCGGGCATCGTCTTGCTGGCGCGGCCAACATCCTCAAGATCACCTCGCCAGGCATCAGCTACCCTTGCACAGTTGCAGCAAAGTTCACGCGCACGACGGACACCGGAGGCGGTGAGCAACTGGTATTTGCGTCGGCAGGCGGGACCGCACAGAACGTATCGAACATCAACGTAGGCGTCGCTGACACTGGCCGCGCAGCCATGACGACGGCAAACGTCTCCCAAGGGTCTGCAATTGTTGCGACGGTCATGGCGACCGGGACGCCCTACAAGATGGCGGGCCGGTTTGCAGCGAACGACATGCACGCGGCGGTCAATGGCGTTCTGTCCGCTGCGCCTGTCACAAGCCTGACCCTGCCGACAACGCCCGACGCCATCAACATCGGCGGCACTGTTCTCGGCGCTCAATTCCTCGTTGGCGACATTGAATACGTTTCCATATTCAGCAGCGCTCTCAGTGACGCGCAGCTTCAGACTGTGACCACACCCAGCTAAACAGAATGAGGCATTGATGCCTGCACTAGATGACAACCGCGAAGAGCGGTTAGCGCAAGAGATTGCAAAAGGCGCGTCCCAAGCTGTTGCATATGTCAACGCAGGATATCCCGCTAAAAACAGCAGAGTAGCCGCGAGCGCTGCAAATCGCTTGTTGAAGCAGAAGCCCCTGATCAACGAGCGCATAGGTGAGCTGAAAGCCATAGCCCGCACGCAAATATATGAAGCGGACTTTACGGCTGATGTGGCCGGACTGACCAAGGCCTATCTGCAGGACAGGGCAGACGCGAAGATTGCAGGCCAGCACAGCGCGGCCATCTCAGCATTGAACGGCATCGCCAAGCTGCATGGGCTCGGCTCTGAGACTGTCCGCAATCCCGATATGGCCGACACGCTCAGCAAGTTCCTCGAAGCGGTATCGACGCAGCCCCGCCTCGGCAAATGAGCGATATCAAGAACCTCGCCAATTGGCGCTGGCGGCTAAGCAACCTCTATTCGATCGCCAACGAGAAGGGCCTGATTGTCCCGTTCAAACCGAACGCGGAGCAGGAACGCTTCCTCGATGAGATGCACACGCTTAACCTGATCCTCAAAGCGAGGCAGTTGGGCTTCTCGACGCTCATTCAGATGATGGCGCTGGATACGTGCCTGTTTCACGGGAACACCAACGCGGGCGTCATCGCGCAGGATATCGACACCGCCAAGGATATCTTCCGGCTCAAGTTCAAGGACGTATACGACCGGCTCCCCGAGGGGCTGAGGGCGCGGGTGGTTGCCACTCAGGACGCAGCGCAGGAGATGACGTTCTCCAACGGGTCGAAGATCCGGGTGGGCACGTCACTAAGGGGCGGCACCTATCAGTTCCTGCACGTTTCAGAGCTTGGCAAGATCGCGGCCAAATACCCGGAGAAGGCGCGAGAGATCAAATCTGGCGCTCTGAACACGGTTCACGCCGGCCAGCACATCTTCGTGGAGAGCACGGCAGAGGGCCAAGGCGGGCTGTTCTATGAGCTAGTGCAGGACGCTCAAGAGCGTGACGCGCAAGGGATTGAGCCGAGCCCATTGGAGTTCAAGCTCTACTTCGCCCCATGGTGGCGGGATACGCGCTACCGCCTGGAATCGCAGCGGACCATTCCGCTGAAGCACATCGAGTATTTCAAGGAACTGGAGCGCCAGCACGGTATCAAGCTGAGCCCGGCGCAGCGCACGTGGTATTCACAGAAGGCCAACCAGCAGAAAGAGGACATGCGGCGGGAATACCCGTCCTATCCGGCTGAAGCGTTCGATGCGCCGATTGAGGGCGCTTACTACACGCAGGAAATCCAGCACGCGAGCGACCAGCGCCGCATCGGGGATTACCCGTTCGACCCGAAGCTGGGGCAGGTGTTCACCTTCTGGGACTTGGGCCGATCCGACCAGATGACGATTTGGCTGGGCCAACGCCGCGGCCCGTCACGCTGGCGCTGGTTCGACTATATCGAGGGGCAGGACGAGAGTTTCCCCTACTATGCGCGGCTGTTGAAAGAAAAAGCGCAGGAATATCGCTGCGTCTATGGCGTCCACTTCCTGCCGCACGACGGCTCACGCAAGGAACTGATCGCCACTGAGAGCCGCCAGACGGCGCTGGAGAACCTGGGGATATACCCGGTGCAGGTGGTGAGCCGCACCAAGGACTTGAGCGGGCCTAGCCTCACGTCATCGATCAACCTTGTGAAAGCGCTGATCGACGTGTCCGAGTTCGATCGCGCAGGCACAGCCAACGGGCTCAAGCATCTCAAGAACTACCGCCGCGAGTGGGACGACAAGCTGAGCGTCTGGAAGTCCTCGCCATTGCACAACATCGCTTCGGACGGTGCGGACGGGTTCAGGACCGCTGCCGAGGCTGACTATCAAGGACTGCTGGACGCCATGTTCTACAACAACGACAGGTCGCCGGGTGAAGAGGCGGAACATCGCCATTCCCGCGCCTCGTCCGACAGCGTGACGGGCTACTGATGGCTGACCTTGGCTATGACGCACAGCTGGACGGCCCAGCGGACAAAGTCGGCAAGGGTCGCAAGGCCCGCAAGACAGCCGACAACCTTGCAGCTATCGCAGAGTACGACGGCAACCTCGCTGAACGCCTAGACGACAACGCCCGCAAGAAGATGGGCGAGGAAGTCGTCCGCGAGTATGAGCACGACGAGAAGTCGCGCGAGGAATGGCTGCAGGGCGTAGACCGGGCGATCAAGAACGCGCGGCAGAAGCCTGAGAAGAAGAACTATCCGTTCGAGAACGCGAGCAACATCAAGTATCCGCTGCTCACGACGGCCATGAACCAGTTCGGGGCTAGGGCCTACGGGGCAATCACGCGCTCTGACCAGCCGATGGTCTGCAAGGTCATTGGCGAGGACCGGGACGGGCGCAAGGCCAAGCGTGCGGACAGGCTGGCGCGGTTCGGCAACTACCAGCTCATGTACATCATGGACGAGTGGGACGCCGGCACGGACAAGCTGCTGCACATGCTCCCTGTGATGGGCGCAGGGTTCCGCAAGGGCTACTGGCGCGGCGACATGGCCCGCCCGACGCTGGAATACACGTCTGCGCGCGATGTGGTTGTGCCGAACGATGCGCCGAGCTTCGACCGTGCGCCGCGCATGACGCAGCCGACGCCGATGTATCCCTATGAGATCGATCGGCTTGTTCAGTCCAAGCAGTGGCTTGAGCACAAGTGCGACCATCTCGACTCGACCAATCCCGAGGACAGCCAGAAGTCGTCTATCTACCTGGAGCAGGTGAGGTATTTTGACCTCGACGGCGACGGGATGATGGAGCCCTACATCGCGACGGTCTCGAAGGACCATAGCGAGCTGGTGAGGCTTGAGGCTGCGTTCTACGCCAACTCGATCCGGGTCAACACGACGGACGGGAAGGTTGAGACGATCATGCGGGAGAGCCCGTGGATCGACTATTCGTTCCTGCCGGACATTGAGGGCTCAGTCTATGGCATGGGCTTCGGCCAGTTGCTTGAGAGCCTTGGCTCGGCCATCAACACGGCGCTGAACCAGATATTCGACGCGGCGCACCGGCAGAACGCGGGCGGCGGGTTCATCAGCCAAGGTCTGCGCCTGCGTGGTGGTGAAGTGCGCGTCCGCCCGTCCGAGTTCATCAACGTGAACGTGCCGGGGCGTGTCTCTGACGCGATCCACGAGCTGCAACTGAACGGGCCTAGCCCCGTGCTGTTCCAGTTGATCGAGTTCCTGCTGGGCGCAGCGCAGGACATTACCAGCGTCAAGGACGTGATGACCGGCGAGGCCCCGAGCGGGCAGGCCATGGGCGCGACCCTCGCTCTGATCGAGCAGGGGATGCAGGTATTCTCGACCATCTACACCCGCATATACCGGGCGATGCGGAAAGAGTTCCGACTGCTGATGCGCCTTAATGCGCGTTATCTGGACCCGAGCGTCTACGCTGAGTTTCTGGACGACGAAGAGTTCTTCGCGGAGCTGATGGGCTTGCCGCCTCCAAGCCAGATGCCGCAGACGCCGATGGGCGGTGGAATGCCGCAAGGCGTGCAATTGCAGCCGCCGCAGATGCCGAACATGGCGCCGGGGATGCCGGGCATGGATGGCATGTCAGCCCCCGCTCAGCCCATGCCGCCTATGCCGGCGATGCCTCCACAGGGTATGGCGCCGACGCCAAGCGGGCTGATGATGCCCAAGCCGCAGAAGCTGCAGCTTAGCCCGCAGGGGCTGGAGGAACTGGCCAAGGACTTCGACCTTCGCAACATGGATTGCGCGCCTGGAGCCGATCCGCGTTCGGTCACGGACATGCAGCGCATGATGAGGGCGCAGTATCTGGCGCAGTTCAAGGGCCAGCCGGGCATCAACAACCGCGAGATTCAGGAACGCGAACTGGAAGCGGCCAACATTGCCGATCGCCATAAGCTCTTCTTGGATGGGCCTAGCCCGATGGATGAGCTGGCGGCGGAAGAGGCCAAGCAGAACGTCCGCAATCTGAAGTTGGACGGCGACCTGAAGGAACAGCAGACCAAGAAGACCGCCAAGGAGGCCGAGAAGGTCTACCACGAGGCTGGCAAGGTCGCGTTTGAGCGTGGAGTCATGGAGAGCGGCGGTTCGCTTGAAGGTGAAGGCGGCAAGGCGAAAGAGAAGGTTGACCCGCGCGAGCAGGAGCTGGCCGACCGGGAAATGGGCGTCAAGATGCGGGAGATGGAAACCCGCGAGCTTGAAGCGGCCTACAACTACGACATTGCCAAGAAAAAGCTGGACGTGGACGCCGACACGAGCAACCGCGAGCTAGCAATCAAGGAACAGGATTCGGCGGCAGTCCGTCAGCGCGAAGACAAGTTCGATGAGACGCTGAACGTGGTGCTACAGGCCATAGGCACGATGGCGCAGGGCGTTGACGCTGTGGTGAAGGGTCAGCAGCAGGTCACAGCGATCATGTTAGCCCCGCGCGTGCTGGTGAAGGATGCGGCCGGCAACCCGGTAGCGGCCAAGCCTGACTTCAGTGGGCAAGTCTAATGGCTGCGTCCGAGTGGGCTGTGTTCAACATCGCCAAGGAGAAACTGGCGGACGGGGGCTTTGACCTCGATACGCAGACGTTCAAGATGGCGCTGTTGACGGACGCGCAGGCCATCACGGCAGCGTTTGCGGGCACATCGACGGACTGCCGTTTTGCAGACCTGACGGGTGAAGTGGTCGGCACGGGATACACGGCAGGCGGCAAGACGCTGACGGCGACGTGGACGCGCTCATCAGGGACGATCACGTTCGATTGCGACGATCAGGCTTGGACGAGCGCAACTTTCGATGCGCAATACGTGGTGATCTATGCCGACAATGCGAATGATGACCTGCTGTGCTTTAGCGATCTGAACAGCGGCGGCGCGATGCTCTCGGCAGTGGCCGGCACGTTCACGGTCGCAATCAGCGGCTCTGGCGTCTTCACGTTGGCGTAAATCATGGCAACGCAAGGCACGACGACAATCGACTTCGGGGCATTCCCCGGCAACACCAACGTCTCGCTGGATATCACGGGGCAGGGCAGCATCGCTTCGGGCGCTGAAGTCGATGCGTGGCTGTCGCCTGCGGCAACGGCTGACCATTCGATTGATGAGCATGTCGTGGACGGCCCCCGCATCCTGGCGGGCAATGTCGCGGCTGGAACTGGCTTCACGATTTACGGCGCGGCGCGCGACCTTGGCGGCAAGGCTTACGGCCTTTGGAACGTCAGTTGGGTCTGGAACAACTAGGGACTGATCATGGCAATTGAACTTCTCGGCGGCACATCAGGCGTAAAGGCCGATGTGGACGCGAACAAGCGCGTTCTGGTCGCCCTTGATACGGGCGCGAACCCGGCACAGGTCGGCGGCGTGCGCGCGTTTCAAGAGGGCGACACAGGGTCCGTCACTGGCACGGCGCTCCTCCGCTCCGTAGAGGCGGACGAAGACTTCCGCATGAGGATTGCGCCTGAAGCGCTGTTCGACTGCGAAACGTTCAACTACACCGCGCAAAACACGGGCAAGTTCGCCTACCGCAACACGACCATGGCAATCACATGGGCGGCGTCTGGCATGACGACGAACAGCGGCAACATCACCACGACGACGACTGGCGTTGGCTTCAACACGTGGGCAGAATTTCCGGTTCTCGGTGCGTCTCAGTTATACACCGAGATCGAGGGCAGCTTCACGGCCCTGCCAACCACGAACACCATCATCGACTTTGGCCCATGCCGGATTGCGACGACTAACCCGTTTGCTCCGACCGATGGCGTCTATTTCCGCCTGACCTCTGCCGGCCTGTCTGGCGTCATCAACTCCAACGGCACGGAAACGACGACGAGCGTTTTCAGCTTCACTTACACAATCAACCGCAAGTACCAGTTCATCATTGCGATGCACGAGCGGTCGGTTGAGTTCTGGATCGATGGCGTGCTGTACGCCACGCTGGACACGCCAATTGGTCAGGGTCAGCCCTGCATGTCGGCATCCCTGCCGATTTCCCTACGCCACGCCATCGTCGGCGGTGCTGCTGGTGCGGCGATTTCGTTCGTGATGAACGATTACACCGTTAGCATCGGCGGCCCCAACATCGCCTTGACGGCTTCGGTCCTCGGCCAACGCATTTATGGCTCGTATCAGGGCCTGAGCGGCGGCACGATGGGTTCGCTTGCGAACTTTGCCAACAACGCCAACCCGACAGCCGCAGTTCCGACAAACACTACGGCGGCGCTCGGCACGGGCCTTGGCGGTCAGTTTTGGGAAACAGACACGCTTGCGGTCAACACTGACGGCATCATCATGTCGTACCAAATCCCGGCCGGCACGGCGAACGTGCAAGGTCGTCGCCTTGTGTTGCGCAGCGTCAAGATCGAAAGTTTTGTGCAAACCGCCCTGACAGGAGGCGGATATAACGCAGTTTGGTCGCTGGCGTTCGGCCATACCGCTGTGTCAGTCGCAACCACAGAAGCTGCTGCGGCGAAGATTTCGCGGCGCGTTCCGCTCGGCAACCAGACTGTAGCGTCTGCAGCCGCGGCTTTGACCCTTTTGCAAACCGTTTCACTTGATTTCGGAGATGCGCCGGTCTTCGTGAACCCCGGCGAATTTATTGCTGTTGTGAAGAAGAAGGTCGGGACGGCGCCGTCTGCCGGCGTCATCGCACACACAGTCTGTCTGACATACGGCTGGGAATAACTCGGAGGCTTAAATGGGCCTTCTCCTAGCTGCAGGCAGCGGCACTAGCGTAACAGTCACGCCGGGCGTCGGGTCTCTGACGCTCGCAGGCTTTGCGCCAACTGTCACGGCGGGGAATGGCGCGGTCAGCGTCACGGTGACGCCGGGAACTGGCGCGCTGGTCATTACGGGCTACGCGCCGACCGTATCGACGGGCGCGGTTGTTACCCCCTCGCAGGATTTCGGCAACGTCCTCGATGGGAGCGTTGGCAACTACTACGAACAACGCCGCAAGCGCGAGAAGGAAGCGCGCGAACGGCGCAAGAGAGAGCGCCTCGAGGCGCTGGCGGCCGAACTTCGAGACATCGAGGAAGAGGCCAAGCCCAAGAAGAAGCTGCGCAAGATCGCGGCAACACCCGAAACGGCTAGTGAACAGCCTGTTGCACCGAAGAAGGCCAAACGTCCGCTTGAGCCCGTCAGCTCGGTTGAGCTTGAACGCGCCAAGGCAGACGCCCTCCTGCTTCAGCAACAATACAATGAGGATGCGGCAATAATCTTGCTGCTAGCTGCATGACCCCAGAACAGCGCGAAGAGTGGCTGGAAGAGTTCCAGGCATGGCGCGACAGCCCCATGTCCGAGGCGTTTTTCAACAGCCTTGAAATCCAGCAGGCGGGCATTCGTTCGCAATGGACGAAGACGCTGTGGGAATCGGAAGCCGATCCGCCAATGGACCAGCTCCGGCACCTTAGAACTCAGGCAGCAGTGCTTGACGACGTAATCAACAGAAAGGGAACAGATGTCCTTGCATCACTCTACCCTGACCTTCGAGCCGATGCCGAAGGTGGAGGAGACTAATCCGGGGATGAAACCCCTTGAGTTCAACTGCCTCGTTCTTCCGCGTGTGATCCAGCGCCAGCGTGCGTCTGGCATCTTCGTGCCTGAGACGGCTGCGGCGCGTGAGGATGAGGGCGGCGACGAGGGGCTTTTGGTCTCTGTCTCGCCGCTGGCGTTCAACGAGCAGGACTTTCCCGATCCGGCTGCAATCCCTGAGATCGGGCAACACGTCATGTTCGCCCGCTATGCCGGGAAGTCATTCGTGGGCGCCGATGGGCGTGTCTATCGGGTGATGAAGGACAAGGAGATCCTCGGGGTTCGCACGGCTGCGGCTGCGCCGGCCAAGGTGGCGGCATGAGCCTGGAAGGTGAAGACGACCTCCCGCCAGTTACTGGCGTTGAGGATGCGCCCGCGCCCAAGACGGACGACGTTGAGGCCATAGCCCGCGAACTGGGTTGGAAGCCGGAAAGCGAGTGGAAGGGCAAGCCGCCTGAAAAGGGCTTTGCCTCTGCTGCGGATTACATCCGTTCCCAGCGCGACCATGCGAAGAACGTCGAGAAGGAGATGAAGAAGCTCCGCTCCGAGACGGACAAGCGCATCAAGCGCATGGAGGACCAGACCGCCAAGCAGCGCGAGCGTGAGATCGCGGAGATCCACGAGGAATATGACTGGTGGATTCGCGACGCCATCAAGAAGGGCGACGACGGCCGCGAAAAGGCGCTGATCAAAGAGCGTGACGGCAAGGTCAAGCAGGCCGAAGCGGTTGAGGAGAAGGAAGAGGCTGCAGACGAGCCCGCGACCGAGGAAGAATGGGTCGAGGCGTTCCAGCCTGCCTATCCCGAGCTGCAAAAGCGCTTCTATGGCGAGGGCCATGCGTGGGTGCTGGACGAGGACGCCGACCCCGACGCGATGCGCATCGTGCTGGACTTCGTGGACAGCGGCGTTCCGTTTGCCGAGGCGCTGGAGAAGTCCGCACGGGCGCTCAAGAAGGCGTATCCCGATCGCTATGAGGAAGACGAGGACATGGACGAAGAGCCCGAAGAAAAGCCCGCGAAGAAGCGCGTTCCCGTGCTGGCATCGGGCGCCAAGGCTGGCGGCTCGGGCGTCTCGGCTGCATCCCGCCTCTCGCCTGCCCAACGCACAATCGGGGCCAAGTTCGTCAAGGACGGACTTTTCGGCTCCCTCGAAGAGTACGCTGAAGAGCGTCTGAAACTCGGATAATCACCCATGACCGACGAAACAACGCAGACCGAGCCCTCCAAACCGGATGGCCGGACCAAGGAAGCACGCGCGCAACGCGCCGCCCCGATCCGCGCCCGTACCGATGGCCCCAACGCTGAGCTTGAGCGCCGCAGGGCAGAGCGCAAGGCGCGCGGTGTCAACGATCACACCAACGACCAGCGCCTGACTGTGGCCGGCGCTTCGCTGGATATCGACAACTACTCTTATCGGTGGGCCAACGAAGAGGTTGGCAACATCGAGACGCTTCGCTCTCAGGAATGGGAAGATGTGAGCACAGACGAAATGAATGGGCTGCCGATGGCCCGACTGGTTGGCACGTCTCGCGAAGGCAAGGCGATGCAAGGCCGACTGATGAAGAAATGGAAGCCCTGGTTTGATGAGGATCAGGACGCCAAGGTTGCAGAATATCGGGAGCGCGAGAAGGCTCTCAAACGCGGCGCGGCGAAAGCCCCGCAGGAAACCGCTGATGATGCGGGCAAGAGCTACGTTCCTAGCGATTACAACAAGATCACAGCTGCCACGCCGACCAAGTCCGCGGGCGGCTACACCCCTTAACCCAACAGGATAACAAATGGCGAACGTTAACGCGCCGTTTGGTGCGCGACTTGTCGGTTCTTTGACCGGCTCTCCCATCAGCGGCACTATCAAGACGTACTCGGCTCCGAGTTCGTATGCGACCAATATGTTCATCGGCGACCCGGTTGTCGTGACCGGCGCCCGTTCTGACGGCTACCAGAACGTCAACGTCGCAACGGCTGGAGCCACCAACCGCATCACCGGCTTCATCGTCGGCTTCGGCCCGACGCCGGGCATCGTCTCGCTTGGCTACGGCGCGGCTTCGACCGTCCGTTACGTGCAAGTCTGCGACAACCCGGAAGCCCTCTGGGAGCTTCAGGAAGACGCAGTCGGCGGCGCGATTGCGGAAGCATCGATCGGCCTCAACGTCGACCTCGTGTCAGGCTCTGGTTCGACCTTCACGAAGAAGTCGGGCTGGATGATCGACTCAAGCACGGTTGCGACCGGCGCCACGCTGCAGATGACCATTCGCGACATCGTCACCCGCGTCGATAACGACGCAGGCGGCACGGCCTACGCGAAGTTCATCTGTTCCATCAACCTGTCCACGAACGGCCTCTCGCCGTTGGCTGGCATCTAAGGAGGGCATGACCCATGACTATGACTCGTGCACTCCACCCGGCCGACCTCTGGCCTGGTATCAAGGCTCACTTCGGCAAAGCCTACAAGTCGATGGAGAAGCAGTATTCGCGCTACTTCGAGGACAAGTCTTCGGACAAGGCTTACGAAGAGTTCGTCGAATCCACGACGTTCGGCCTGCCGGACATCAAGAACGAAGGCCAAGCGATCCGCTTCGACACCGACAGCGAGGGCTACAAGACCCGTCTCACGAACGTGGTCTGGGGCCTTGGCTGGATGGCTTCCCGCGAAGAGATCGAGGACAACCAATACGAAAGCCGGGCGGCTCGCCGTTCGCGCAACCTCGCCTATTCGATGGGCCAGTCCAAAGAGATCGTTCACGCCGCGCACTTCAACAACGGCTTCAGCACTTCTTACGCTGGCGGCGATGGCGCGGCTCTGTTCTCGACGGCTCACCCGACGCTTGCCGGCAACAAGGCCAACAAGCCGACTGTTGCTGCCGACCTGTCGGAAGCGGCGCTGGAAGACAACCGCATCTCCATCCGCCTGATGACCAACAGCCGCGGCCTCAAGATGTACTTCCGCGCGAAGGAACTGGTTGTTCCTCCGCAGCTCGAGTTCACCGCTGAGCGCCTGCTGAAGTCGGAGAAACAGCCGGGAACGGCCAACAACGACATCAACGCCAACAAGTCCGTTTCGATGGGCGGTGGATACTCGGTCTATGACTACCTGACCGATGCCAAGGCGTGGTTCCTGACGGTCGATAACGTGCCGGAAGGCATGGTTACGCTTCAGCGCCGCAAGCTGGAGATGGACCAGGACAACGACTGGGACACCGAGAACGCGAAAGCCAAGGCCACCGAGCGCTATATCTCGGGCTGGGTCGATTGGCGCGCCATCTGGGGCGTTCAGGGTACCTGATCGCTCGATTTCTTCCTCACCACTTACGGGGCGTCCGGCTAATCACCGGACGCCTTCTTCTCATGAAAGGCGCCCCAAGTGGCTTCTCCTCCGATGCGCATCCCTGCGGGGATTACCAACGTCCGCCCGACCGATCCGCTTGCCATGTTCGGCATGCTCGATCCGACAAAGTGGATTACCTACTTCAACGACTTCCACGAATATCTGGCGGGCGAGTGGACCGTCACGGCCACCGGCGCTGGCACGACCGCGCTCACCGACATCAACGGCGGCGCGATCCTCCTGACCAACGCTGCGGCTGACAACGACAACCGCTTCCACCAGAAGGTCGGCGAAGGCTTCCTGCTGGCGGCGAACAAGCAGGCGTTCTTCAAGACCCGCTTCAAGGTCTCGGACGCTACCGAATCTGACGTCGTGATCGGCCTGCAAGTGACGGATACGACCCCGCTGGACGTGACGGATGGCATTTACTTCCTGAAGGCAGACGGCGCGGCGACTATCGACTTCATCTGCCGCAAGGACGCGACGACGGGGTCCAACAGCGACTCGGCCATCGCCTCGCTGGTCAGCGATACCTTCATCACCTTGGCTTGGTATTTCGACGGCGTTTCCACCGTGAAATACTGGGTTGATGGCGTGCTTGACGGAGAAGTCAGCGGCTCGTCAACCTACCTGCCGGATACCGAACTGACGATCTCGTTCGGCATCCAGAACGGGGAAGCCGTCGCAAAAACGATGACAGTGGATTACATTTTCGCCGCTCTGGAAAGGTAATCCGATGCGCCCGTTTTCCAAGCTTTATTCGCCGGCTGCTGAATCCACGACCGGCATCGTCAACGGTGCAACGGGCGCAACCTCTCCCCTGACGCTGGCAGCGTCGGGGGCAGGGGACAGCCTTGCTCATCAGCTCAGTATCACCAGCGCGGCCAACATCTCTGCCATCACATTTACGGTGACGGGAACGGATGCGGACGGCGTGACCCAGACCGAGGCCATCACAGGCCCGAACGCCACGACGGTCGAATCCACCAGCTACTTCCTGACCGTGACCTCCATCACGATCAGCGCAACGCTGGGGGCCAACACAGCGAACGTCGGCTGGGTCGATGAGATCGTTACCCCGACCATCCCGCTTGAGACGTACGCGCGCGGTGCGTCCGCAAACGTGGATATCACGGGAACCATCAACTACACGGTGCAGGGCACGCATTCTGACATGCGGACGCGGGCTGACGACGGCGCATTCAACTGGTTCGACATCTCGGACCCGAACATTGACGTCATCGACATCACGACTGACGTGCAATTCGGCCTGTTCCCGATTCCGCGGGCTATTCGTCTCAAGACGAACAGCTACTCGACCGGGGCGACGGCGCGGCTGCTCATCGTTCACACGCTGGATTGCTAAGCATGACCTGGAAGGGCGCATATGTTCCGGGTGGCGGCTATGCCATCTGCGATCGATGCATGAAGCGGGTCCGCATCTTTGACCTGCGCACCGAGTGGAGCAATTCGCGCGTGTGCGACCGTTGCTATGACCCGCGCCCTGTCCACCTCTCTACGCCAGTCCTGAAGCCGGGTGAGGGCGCTCCCTTGCCCGGCGCGCGGCCTGACGTGCTGATCGAAGCCGATGACGATGACCTGCCATTCCCGTTCCGTGACGGGACGGAGTGGGAGCCCCCGACATGACCATCAGCTATACGAAGAACGCGGGCGAGCTTGTGGAAGGCGCTTTGAGGCGCGTCCAGATGCTTGGGTCTGGGCAGAGCGTTGATGCGCATGTCTGGACGGTGGCGAAAGACCATATGAACGGTTTGCTCAAGATTATCGTGACGCAGGGGCCGAGCGAGTGGCGCCGTGCGACACAGACGCCGACCATGGTAGCCTCGCAAGCCTATGTGACATGCTCACCGAGGCCGGATCGCGTGCATCGGGTTTACTACCGGAACGCTTCCGGCTTCGACCTTGAATTGCAGCAATGGAACATGGACGACTACGAGCGCATCCCGGTGAAGACCTCAACGGGACGGCCTACCGTGTTTGCTGTGGATCGCCAGAGAACGGCGACGACGATTTACCTGTGGCCTGTGCCTGATGCGACCATCGCAGCCGGCACGCTGCGGGTATCTTATGAACGTGTCCCCGAGGACATTGTGAACACCAGCGATGACGTGGACGTGCCCCAAGAGGCATTGGACATTCTCATGGACATGGTCGGAGCGCGGACTGCCCAGAGCTTCCAGCTCGGCGGCATGCCACAAGTGATCGCTGCGCATGAGCGCGGCCTCGGAAACCTGAACGAGTTCTTGAATTACGATCGCGGATATTCCGTCCGCTTCGCTATAACATCGGAGTAGAACCATGGCGAAGACCCGCCTCGACGACAAAGCAATCAAGGCGCTCAAGATGGCGCTGCGCACGAAGCTGGGCGTCTCCAAGCCCAAGGCAAAGGCCAAGCCCAAGCGCGAAGAAGTGGAAGAGGCCGACGACGAGCCCGCCCCGCGCGCGAAGAAGGTTGAGCGTCTTGGCTTTGCCGACCTGTGATTCAGCGGACGCTGGATGGCGCGTTCCTGACGGAAGTCGCCAATCATCCAGAGGTAAGGCCGTGGCTGGGCGGTGACGGGTATATCGATCTGAGGCAGGCAATCGCCACGCCTGAGAACGTCGCGCTGCAATGTGATGGCGGCGGGTTTGTCTTCAATCGCATCGGGGACGCGCTTTACGAAGCGCACTCGCTGTTCCTGCCGGAATATCGCGGGACGTTTGCAGTCCGCGAGTTGCAAGCTGCGTTGCGCTATATGTTCACGGCGACGGACTGTCTGGAAATCCTGACGCGGGTTCCAGATGGCAATAAGGCGGCGCGCATGTTTGCTGCGCTCGCTGGCGGGCGTGAAGTCTATCGCCTGGAGCATGACCCGAAGTTCGGCGGCAAGCCGGTTGCGGTGCAGTCCCTGACGCTGGAGGCATGGCGGCGCCGGGATGCGGAGTGTCTGTCCGAGGGGCTTGCTTTCCACGAACTGCTTGAAGCGGCGGGGGAGCACGACGGCCACCCCGAAGAAGATGCGCATGACCGGGCAGTTGGCGCGGCGGTTCTCATGTTCAAACGGAACAACTACGCGAAGGCGGTCTGGTCTTATAATCGTTGGGCGGTGATGGCGGGCTATCAGTCCGTTGAACTCGCCTCCACGTCGCCTGTGATTATTTCAATGGGCAAGGCGTTCATCGCCATGCTGGACGGACGTATTGAGGTCATGAAATGCCCGTTGTAGCAATCACGACTGCCGTTGGCGCTGGGGCCTCGATCTACTCGTCCAACCAGCAAGCGCGGGCCACGCGAAACGCCGCGAACCAGCAGCAGACGGCAGCGGACCAGTCTATCGCCTACCAGCGCGAGGCACGAGACTACGCCCGGCAGGTGCTGAGCAAATACAGCGTCGAGGGCGATGCTGCACGCGGCAAGATGAACACCTTCCTTGGCCTGCGTCCTGCTGCGCCATCGACGGCGAACGGCGGCGGGCTTCCGCCGGTCACAGGTATGGGCGCCCCGGTTCAGGGCCAGCAACAGCAGCTTCCGGCCAATGGTCGCGGGTTCATTGCAGAGGCGCGACTTGCAGAGCGTGAGGCCAACAGGGCGACTGACACGCCTATGGGCGTGGCTGCTGATCCCGCTGCTGCCGACCCGACGCAGACGCCTGCCGAGACGCAGGAACAGGCCTGGTCTGAATACCAGCAAACGCCATGGGGACGCATCGGGCAGATGGAGGCGGACAAGGCGGGCGAGCAGTTCCTGTCCAATGCCGGGGCGCGCGGCGCGGCGCTCTCGGGGCGCGTGATCCGGGGCACGGCAGAACTGGCGAACGAAGCGCAACTGCGAAACTTCACGGGCTATTATGGCGCGCTCGGCGGGGTAGCGGACACAGGGTTCAACGCTGACAGCGGCATTGCCTCGGGTGGGCAGCAGTTTGCGAACTCGGCGTCCAATGTCATGGCGGCGAACGCGAACAACCAGAGCAACCTTTCCATCCAGCAGGGCCAGAACGCGGCCAACACGACCAATGACCTCGCAAGCTGGGTCGGCTGGGGTATCGGGCAATGGCCGCAAGGAAACGCTGGCGGAACGTCCAGTTCGTTTGTCTCCTCACCCACATCAGCAGGACGCGGGCGCACGGGTGGCCTTAGCGGTCTCGGGAGCCGTATCGGATGAGCACGTTTCAGAGCTTCCAGACGGGCCTCATGGCGGGTCAGCAGCAGGCCAAGATGCGGCGCGAGGACGACGCGCGCACGAAAGCGGCTGATGCTTTCAAGAGCGGCAACTATGACGGCGCATCGCAGTCGCTCATGGGCGTGGGGCTGATGGATGAGGCGAACACCTACGGCCAGATGGGCGAGGCAGCGACGAAGCGCAAACGCACAGAGGCTTACGCTGGCGCGCTTGGTGGCGCAGCAGACCCCAAGGCGGGCTATCAAGCTGTGAGGGGCCTCGCTGCGAAGGAAGGCGATATTGGCACGATGCAGCAGATTGACCAAGCCATCGCAGGCATGGACGAGACGCAGGCGAAGCAGTTCGCGGCCGGCATGGAGTTCCTTGGCTCCACCGCAATGAGCATGAAAAACGTGCCACCCGAAGAGCGCGGGCAGGTCGCCATGGATATCCTGCAAAAGACCCCCTACGCGAACCCGCAGGTTCTGGCGCAGATCCAGCAAGCAGCGGCAGACGGGCGCATTACGGACGAAGAGCTGGACAACTTCGCACAGCAGACCATCAGCGTTGCCAAGCGTGTCGAAGCGCAGATGGAGGCGAACAAGCCTTACACGCTCAGCCCCGGTCAGATTCGGATGCAGAACGGTAAGGAGGTTGCACGCGGCGCCCCTAAGACGCCCGGCAACGGCATTCAGCTTGAGTTTGGCGAGGATGGTTCAATCGCAGGTCTCAGCATCGGCGGAACGGGTCCAAAGGGAAGCGAGCCGTCTATCGTGCGTGGGCCGGGTAATCAGCCTGTTGTCTCGCCCGGCAAACAGCAGCTTGCCTTGAACAAAGACTGGAAGGCCATTCAGGACTTCGAGGCTAGCAACAAGCTTGTAACCGAAGAGATTGACCGCGCGCTTGGCGTCACGAATGGCGGCTCAACCGGCGCGATGGCGTGGATGTCGGAAATTCCATTCATCGGCAACTCAACCGACGCCGGGCGGCTCAAGAACCTCGTGGGCACGATCAAGGCCAACGTCGGCTTCGACAAACTCCAGTCCATGCGCGAGAACAGCCCGACAGGTGGCGCGCTTGGGTCGATCACGGAGAAGGAGATCGCGTTCCTTCAAGCTGTGTTCGGTTCGCTGGAAACCTCGCAGCGCGAGGAAGACGTCCGCTACAACCTCAACCGCATCAAGACCTTCTTGGAAGGCCGCGGCGAACGTCTCAAGGCCGCATTCGCGCAGGATTATCCCGACCTTGCCCAGTTTGCAGGCTTTGGGAAGCAGGTCACAAACGAGATAAAGCGCTTGAACTCCGACCCGAACAAGGCCGTCGAGGAATACAACGCACTCCCGTCAGGCGCTTTCTACATCGACCCGGACACCGGCAAGAAGAAGCAGAAGAAGTAGATGGCAAAGCCCTACGACTTTTCCACCGCCTTGATGGTTCCGCGCCAGTCTGGCCCCAAGGCCAAGGCACGGGCGGATCAAGTTGCCATCGAGAAGCGCCGTCGCGAGTTAATCGACGAGAAGCAGACGATGGACGCGCGCAAGGAGGACCAGGTTCTCGCGAACATTCGCCGGCAGAGCTATCAGGCGATCGACGGCATGCAGTTCGCGCCGCAAAACCCGATCCAGTACAAGAACACCGTCCCGGCCGTTGAGCTTAGCCAAGCCCCGCTTCAGCCGGGCACGGAAATGGCTGTCGGCGGTCCCGGCGATGACAAGCCCGCACCGTGGGCAAATGATCCCGTTGTCGAGGATGACGCGCCTCCCGCTGCAAGCGCAAAACCGTGGGACAGCGACCCCGTAGTCGAGGACGACACACCGACCAACGACATTGATGCGGCGATCAACGAAGCAGCCAACGCCGTTCCGGGCGGCTATGACAAGTGGCTTGCCGACAACGGCTACCCCGCGCGCGATCCGCTCGCCAAGCCGGGTACGCCAGTTCGCGAGCGCGACCTGTTCGACAAGGCGCAGGCCGGAGAAGTCAAGAACGCGCCAGAGCCCGCATGGAACGAGCAACTTGCCGACATGCTGGGCAAGGGCGTGGACTTCCTCATGGAGCCCATCAACAGCCGGGACGCAGGGCCTAACGATCCCATCAAGCCGCTGACGCAAGGCTTCGTGGAGCCCATGGCGCGGTTTCCCGAGGCGCTGGCCCGTGATCCGCTCAAGACCGTTGCACAGGACTATAACCCGATCTTCCAGACGGGCATGGGCTACAAGGACGTTGAGAGCGCGGCCGGCAAAGCCCTACAGGGCAAGTTTGACGAGGCAGGCCCGCAGGCGCTGCAGGGCGTCACCCAGATGGGCATGGGCGCGCTGGGGCTCTTGGGCGTCAAAGGTGGCCCGAAGGCTCCAGCACCGCTCAGGGCGACGTCTGTGGCTCAGGCAGAGCGCATGGCGGCGAACACGACTATTCCGCCCTCAGTCGTCGCTAAGCCGCCGCCTGTTAGCAAACCCTCCATCCGCGACACGCGGAAGACCCTCCAAGCGACTGTCCTCCCGAACAGCGTCATCCGTCCGCAGGCTTGGAAGGCTGTTGAGCGTGTCCTCGTCAACAGTGGCGTACCCCGTGACCGCGTAACGCTTGCGCTCACTCGCCTCAATGATGCGGCTAAGGCTCTCGGTAGCGGTACGGAAGGCCAAGTCGGTGGCGCGCTTGCGGGCTCTGGCCGCGCTCCAACGCTCGCGCAATTTCTTGAACGTGAGTTTCGCGATGAGTTCCCGGAGATAAGACAGAATATTCGCACCGTATTGCTGGAGCGGAGACTATCCCGCACTGCGGGCGATCGGAGCCCTACCACCGTTCGCGATACCGTCCAAGATATGCGGGGTTCGCAGGTTCCGTATCTTGAGGAAAGCCTCAACAAGAACCTTGGGGATACGGCCCGCACAGGCACGCGCGCACAAGTCGCTGAAAACCTGAAGCAAATTGGCGAGGAAGGCTATAAGCCCATCGTCAGCCAGACGGCGACCCCAGAACGTGCAACGGCGATTCAGTCCGTATTGACCGGCCCTGGCATGAACGAGCTAGGCCGTCCGCTGCGCCAGATCGCGGCAGGCGAGGGCATCGACATTGAACAGATGATTGCTCAGCGCCCCATCGAAGCGGCGCACTGGATGCAGCATAAGGCCCGTCTCCTGGCCGAAGAGAACGGCGACACTGCTCTAGGCAACGCTTACGGCAAGATGCGCGACCGCATCCTCAAAACGATTGACGACCTCACGGCGCCCGATGGGCGGACCTATGCGCAAATCCGCAAGGAATACGGCGACGAGGCTGGCATCAAAACCGCGTTGACGGCCGGCGACAGGTTCGGCGCAATTGTCCGCAACCCCGATGGCGCGAACCAGTTCATTGAGAAATTCAAGGAAGCGACACCCGAACAGCAAGCGGCGCAGTTGGCGTCCATTCGCGACTGGGCAGGCGGCAAGCTTCGCGGCGGCGGTGAAGAGGGCGCGGCGCGGATGACCGAGCTGCAGAACATCGCCGTTCTGGACACGCTCGAAAAGCTCGGCCCGCAGGGCAAGGCGCTTGCCGACGATATCCGCGCAATCCGCGATGAAGAGCAGTTCCTGGGCAGCTTCTTTCCGAAATCGGAATCCGCCTCGATCACAAACTCTGTGGCGCTTTCACAAGGCCCGGATATCTATTCGCGCAATGCCAAAGGATCGCTCGGGGCCTCAACTGCCGCGGACGGCGCACTGATGGCTGCTGGCGCAACTCAAGCGCCCATACTCACCGCGCTCCGCCAAGGGCCGAAGCTCTATCGCGGCCTGATGCAGCCCAAGACGGCAACCCGCGAGGACATGACGCGGCTGTTGATGGCCCGCCCCGGCGCACGTCCCAAAGGCGAGACAGTCGCACCGCCCCCCGCTCCCCCCACAAGGACAATCCCTCCGAGGGGGCCGGAGCCTGCAAAGATCGGTCAGACGCAGAATGTCGCCAACGTCACCACGCAGGACGGGCGCGTCTACGAGGTCAAAGCCGAAGTCTTCAAAGACCGCGATGCGACGGTCATGTCTCCGATGTACCCGTCTAACATCGCGGACGATCTGGAAGGCGCTATCCGTCACCAGCGCAGCACGCAATCGGCGCGCAAGGCTGGTCTGGACGTGGTGAACGATGCCCCCCGCGCGCCAGACTGGGCCGAACAGAACCCCACAGAGTGGGGCGACGTTCAACGCCAAGTCGGAGAGCGTTTCCTCGGCATGGTGAACTCGACGCCGGGGCCACATATCCTCGCGCTGGTCGATGGCGTGGATATCAACTCGCTCGCGACGCTGATCGAGGACGGACTGCCTAAAGGCAAGGTCATCATGCGCTCGCCCGGTAATGGCGAACTGGCCGTGGTCAATCGCGGACAAGTGCCGGAACAGTTTGCGCGCTGGGAGACTTACTCCAACCTCCGCTTCAACCAGAAACAGGGCATTCTCCCGCCTCCCGCAGAGTGGGCAAGCGCGAAACCTGCGGCAACGTCGGCCCCCTCCAGCGTCACCCCGCTCAAGCCCGCTCCCAAGCCTCCTACGCGCAAGAACTAGGGGCCTCCCATTCCATACATTCCAATCGTCTCATCTGCCGACAGGCGGACACGCTACGGCATGTCTCCGCTCCGGCTGCTCAATATGTTCGCCGTGCCGGTTCCGGTCGATGCGGGCAAGCCTGCGCGGGTGGCGATCATTCCAGCGCCGGGCAGGGTGCAGCGTGTGGATCTCGGCGCGACCATTCAGGGCGTCTACTGCGAACCTGGAGTTCGCAACGGTGCGCTGTTCGCAGTCGCTGGCGGGCATCTTTACAGCATCAGCTCGTCATGGGCTGCAACCGATCTGGGCGCTATCTCAGGCTCGGGCGATGCAGTGTTCGCGGGCCTGCGTGATGCGCTTTACGTCGCCCGTGCGGCCAAGCCCTACAAGTGGGACGGGGCCACGCTGACGCAGGTGTCGGACGTGGACGCGCCAGACGCCTCCAGCATGCTTGTTCTGGCTCAGCGCCTTGTTGCAGCGGAGGCGGGCGCTGATACGTTCTACTGGTCCGACACGCTGGACGGCACAGACTGGGAAGCGCTGAGCTTCGCCACGGCAGAGCAACGGCCCGACGCGATCTATCGCATGGTCAGGGTGTCCGGCCAGATTGTCGCCATGGGCGCGGCATCGGTGGAGGTGATCCGCGCGACGGGTGACGTAGACCTGCCGTTCGCCAATCTTACAGGCCAGTCGATCGATGAGACTGAGGGCGTTCTTGGACCTGAAGCCTACGCCATCCGAGGCGACAAGCTGTTTTTGATCGGCGGCAACCTGTCGCCCTACATGATGAACGGGTTCAACTTTGCGAACTTGCCCCGCAATGGCGAGATGGAGGACGAGCTAATAGAGCTGAGCGCGGCTAACCGCCTGCTCGTCACCTGCATGGCCTATCAATGGGGCTCCAACGAGTTCTTCAAGGTCCGCATTCCGGGCTCCGCGGCTTACGTGCTCAACACCACCACGGGCTACTGGCATCGTGAGCAATCGTGGGAAGAGGACACCTACCTGCCGCGCTGGCATGCGTCAGCTTATGGCTACGACGTGATGGCCGACGAGGGCGGCACCGCAATCTACACGCTGTCAAACACCACTTATGCAGACGCAGGCACGACGATTGAACGGATGGTTACGCTCCGTCCGATGTTCGAGAGCTATACCACAATTGGCTCGCTCTGTCTTGACCTGCAGGCATATGGAAGGCCGCTCAGCGGGCAGGGCTCTGACCCTACTATCATGGTCACACTCTCGACCGATGGCCGCAACACGCTGGACACCAACCGCAACGAGGTAACGCTGCAGGCTGGCGCTGACGGCACCTACCTCAAGCCTGTCCTGTGGGGCCTTGGCATGATCCCACCCGGCGAAGGCGCGACCATCACAATCCGCATGACCGATCCCGCTGGCGTGACGCTTTACGGCGCGTGGCTCAATGAAGGTCAGAAGTCGTGACCGACAAGCTTTACGTCTCGTTTCTTCGGGCGGGCGACAAAATCCTCAACCCTGATGGGACCGTGACGGAAAGCTTCCGCAACTCATGGAATGCGCTTCTGCTGCGCACGGGCAATCAGGTCTCCAACGACGTGCTCGGCGTCATCAACGGCGTGGCGCAGGCGCGGGCTGAGGCAGCGGCAGCGGCATCTGCGGCGGCGGCGGCATCTCAACAAGCAGTTGATGCTGTCTCCGGCGCGGGCGGCTCTCCCAGCTTTTACCTCACCTCGAGCGCATCCGATGTGTTCGGCACAGTCGTCACGACCGGCACAGCGACGACGAGCGCAATCACGTTCACGACCAACGGCGGAACAGGACCATATACGTGGGCCTATACGCTGCTTGATGGCGACACGTTCACCGTCACATCGCCAACGGCGGCTTCGACCACCTTCACCATCAACATCGCCTTTGTCAGCACTTCCAAAAGCGCTGTCTACAAAGTCACGGTTACTGACTCCCTAGCCGCCACCGCAACCTTCACTTTCGGCGTCTCTGCCTGGAGTGAAGCGGGCGAGGGCAGCGGCGGCATTATCCCATAGCGCGGATTTCCCATGGCAACTGCAGTCTTCGTTCATAACGCCCTTCTCACGGGCGGCGGCGCAGCTTCGGGCGCAAAGCTGAACACCTATGTTCAGGGCACCATGACGCGGCAATCCGTGTATGTGGATTCCGCGCTGAGCGAGGTATCGGCCAACCCCTATGTTGCTGATGCAAATGGACTAATGCGTGTTTATTTCTCCGACGCGCTCAGCTACAAGTTTGTCATTACCACATCGGACGGCGTCACGCTGCTGACGGCTGATGTGGTCGGCGCAATCCTGACGCTCACCTACATCAACCCGGATTACAGCGACTCGCCCATCATCCACACGTCATGGGTCGAAGCGCTCGGCACACCGCTTGGCGATGGCTGGACGGAAGCGTTTGCCGAGGATGTGCCGTTTGTCTATCCCGCGGGCGCAGTCGGTGATGGCGTCAAAGGCTACAGCGGCGTGGCGACTGCGGCAGACCAGACGTTCACTGACGGCAACGCGGCATTCGTCGCGGCGGATGTTGGCAAGCCCATCGTCATCAAGAACGCGGGCGCGGCGCGTCTTAAGGTCAACAGCGCGACGGTTAGCGCAGGTGGGGCAAGTTATGCCGTAGGCGAACTGATCACGGTCCCTGGTGGAACATCTCGAACACCAGCGGTTTTCCGCATCGAGGCAGTAACCGCAGGCCAGCCGACAACGGTGTCCGTTCGCTGCCGTGGGCACTATACAACGCTTCCATCAAATCCCGTAGCAACGACTTCAAACGGAAGCGGTACTGGCTGCACGCTGACGCTCACCTCTGAGACGATCTACGAGCCGCACCGCACGACGATTGCCAGCATCAACTCGGGCACGTCGATCGAGCTGACTGCAGCGCCGACGACAAGCGTAGCATCCTCAGCGCGCTATACCTACGGCACGGACGACACCGCCTCGCTGCAAGCCTGCCTGAACGCTGCAGGCTTCATGGGCGCCATGGCTCTTGCTGCGGGTCGGGTCTACTGCTTCAGCAACCTGACGCTTCCGACGAACGCCGCAGCCGGGCAATACTACAAGAACCGCAACGCGATTGTCTGCCCCGATGGCATGGCGGAACTGGCGTGCATCGGCGGCGGGGATGATGATTACGGCATCGCCCCGGATCGCTGGCTCACGGCGAACGCCAACAAAGCATTCGCAGGAAGCCCGTGGGAGTTCCGCAACATCATCTTTGACGGGCTCTATACGGTTGAGCGGACGCTTGTTCACAAGAGCTATTCCAGCCTCTACAACAACTGCTGGTTCCGTGGCGGGATGATTGCGGACTTCGAGGCGACCCGCCAGAACCAGGATGGGACGGACGGAACATCGGGCTACAACTCCGGCAACAAGATCGAGACATGCCTCTTTGATGGCGAGGGGCTTTACCAGTTCCGCAGCCTTGGCGACACGACCGGCCTTTCGGATGCAACGACCGATGGCGATCTGGTTGACTGCGATTTCAACGGTCAGGCCAAAGCCGATTACGGTTCCTACATTGGGAATGGCGGCGGCTGGATTGTCTCGCGCTCGCGTTGGTATTCGCAACGGATTGCCGGCTGCTATATCGATGTGCTTGCACGCGGCAACATGATTGCAAGCTGCAACTTTGAAGGCGGCGACGAGACTTACGACACTGTGCCGGGCCTCATCGTCGGACAGATGGGCGGCTACAATGACGCCGTTATCGGCCCCGGAAACAAGCATTACTCGCCCGTTCTCGTGGACTTCAAAGCGGACACCAGCGCAGAAACGATCCGCATCAAGGGCGACCATTTCATAACCAAGATTGACGCATCTCCCGATGCGACCGCAATCCACAACAACAACCGCTCGCAGAAAACCCTTGTGCTGGAAGACTGCACGGGTGACGCCGATCCGCTCTACTCACGCGCCAGCGGCAACACGGATGGCATTATCGAGCTGTACCGCTGCACGTCCGCTAGTGCGACTGGCTCGCTCAAATACATCACCCAGCTTCGCGATGAGCCCGGCGCGACGACCTCGCCGGAAACGTATATCCGCGAGACGGCCTCACCTGCGGCCAATGATGATATCTACTCGGTCGAATACTACTCGCGCGACAGCGGGGGCAACCGCACGCAATACGCTGGCCTCCGTGTCGAGATCGGCGCCGCGACAGACGGCGCAGAGTTCGGACGTTATGTCTGGACGACGATTGGAAGCGGCGCGTCTGCTGACCGATTTACGATGCAGTTGGGCTTCTACGCCTCCAGCCTGACAGATCCCGGCAATGGCGATTTCAATGCAGTTACGGGGTACTATACCAACAACCTGCGCGTTATCGGTACGCGCAAAACCGGCTGGACTGTTCCCACTGGAACCCGCTCGCGCGCAACCTACGACGTGGCAACGGTGACGCTTGCCGAACTTGCTGCACGGGTCGCAGCGCTTGAAGACGACTTGCACGCGACTGCCGGTCACGGCCTCATCGGCGCATAAGAGGAAATCCCCGCATGTCACTCCCGAATGACGCCGAGCGCGTCAAATTCCTCGCGCATGTTGAATTGCAGCGCACAGACTGGAAGCTGTTCCGCGCCATGGAGCGGCGTTTTGCCGGCGCTGAATGGTGCGACTGGCGCGATGCCATGCGCGAGATTGCGAGCCATCCCGAGGGCCATGCAGAGCCGCTACCGCCAGAGCCTCCGTTTGGCGCGCCGGTCAGTGAACTGGACGCCCTGCGCGAAGAGAACGCCCGGCTTCGCGCCGAGGCTGATCGTCACAACTTCCCGGCGAACCTTTCGGACAAGCTCTCCGACTGGGACACGGGGGCGGACGAGAACAACCTCACCACGGCGGACCTGAGCGAAGACCTAGCGCAACTGGTGACAGGCGAAGAGACGCTTGCGCAGGCCGTCGAGCGCATGACGCCGGGCCTCGATGAACTGCTGGATATGGCGCAGGCGCTTTCCAATCCCTCGCTGGAGAAGGCTATCGCTACGATTGAGCCAGAGCGCGCGAACGACTGGATGGAGCGGCTGTTTTCTGAGCGGGGGCGGCTGCGGCTTGCACGCGGAACGGTGGATGAAAATCTATCGCGCGAGAACCTGATCAACAAGACCGTTGGCGTTTTTGGGCGTGTGGGCGCCAAGCGATGACTAACTTAGGGGCTGGGCAAAATGACCGAGTTTATACTGAAGGACCAGCTTGAGCTTTCAAAGCGCTTAGCTGAACGGGCCGAGTGGGAGCGGATCGCCAATCTTCAAGAGGCGGTTGCCACTCTCAGGACACGGTTTGACGATGCAATAGAGCGCATAAGAGAGCGCCTTGCTGATGCCGTTTCTGATGACGACATCAAGGACATAAAGCGAGAATGGGAGACCGCCTTGCGTGATGCCATTTCGGGTATCCGAGAACACTTCACCACGGCCAATGAGCAGCAGTCAAACGCTCTGCTCGGGCAAGTCGAGTTGATGCTTTCGCGCGATCGTGCAGCCGCAGAGCATGAGGCGAAGAAGACCCGCCAGCAATTCCAGATGGCGATATTCGCAGCGGTGCTCTCGATCATGGGGGCGCTGTTTGTGTTCTACGAGACTTCAAGGCTGCAATAGAAGCAACTGAGGGCTGGGCAAATGTTCATCAAGTTCATGAAGGCCGCAGGTAGTGGCCTAGACACATTCCTCGCTATGAAGAACGAGGACGGCCTCACCAAGAAGCTGACTGTCTTCGGCATCCTCATCCTGACCATTGGACTTGCAACGCTGTCCATCACGGGCGCGTTTGCCAAGTCAAGCGGTGATGGCGGCGCATGGGTCGGGCGTCTGGCCTATGCGCTTGTGGTGCTTGGCCTGGAATTGCTCGCAGCCGTTTTGTTCGTTCGCGCCATGGCGACAAAGGACAGGCCGCGCCAGATCATCTGCTTTGCGATCATGCTCCCGCTCATGTGGGCGAATGTGCAGAACGCGAAAGACGGATTGCATTATATCATGCCGTCAACCTTTGGCGCGTCGAGCGTTGTTCTCAACGCCAAAGCCGACCTCGCACGTGAAGAAGCCGCCAAACTGACGACAACGGCGGACACGGTTGCAGCCTCGACCCCGGAAGAACTGGAACGCATTCGCAAGCAGATTGCGGACCTGCGTGTTGAGCAGAAGAAGATGGCGGCGCAGAGCCCCGAGGGCGTGAAGGAAGCGCAAGCCCTGCTGCTGGCCCAAGGCAAGTATTACGGCTCAGTTGATGGTATCCGCGAGAACCTGACCGAAGCTGCCATGCGCGGGCGGGGCGAGGAGATCCAAGGCGAACTGGCCGAACTGAAGGAGCGCGAAACTTCGTTGGCAAGCGGTGCGCCTGTTCCAGTTCAGGCTGCTTCGACCGATCGCCGGGTTGACGAGATTGAGCTTCGCGACCAAGCGGCCAAGGCGGCTGACGCTGAACTGCGCGCCGACGTGATCTTCTGGATTTCCGAGTTCGCCCGGCAGTTCCTGCTTTATGCGGCAGCAACTACCCTGACGGCGACTGCTACGGTTGCAGGTTTGCGCCGTATGGAGGAGCTAGCCGAGGCAGAGCACCAGCTTGCCCTTGCTGCCATGCGCGCCGGTATGAGCCATGCGCCGGTTGCCGCGGCCCCCGTAGCCCCGCCCCCGGAACCGGCCCCAGAGCCCATTACTGAGCCCGTGGAGACGGTTTCCGCCCCAGCCGCACCCATTGAGCCAGAACTGCCTCCCGTTGATCAGCGGGCACGCAAGGGCGGCAAGAACGCATCGTTCCTGAAGGAAGCCAAGAAAGCCGCCAAGAACCGCGTCCTGATCCTCGCTGATCGTTCGGACGCCCAAGTCATGAAGGTGGCCGCAGAATGAATCATTTTTTGTGCATCGACTGCGGAACTTCAACGTCAGCCGTAGGCATCTATGGCCCGCTTGGCCCTGAAGTCGTGAAGGTGGACGGGGCCGATACCATGCCCTCCGTCGTGATGCTGGTCCCGACCGAAGACCCCGCAAATCCGTGGGACGTTGTCGTCGGAGCGAAGGCCATCAAGGCGCGCGACTTCGATCCCAAGAGCCCATATTGCTTCACCTCGATCAAGCGTCAGCTTGGGGCAGTCTACAACCCCGAGGAAGCGACCCCGGACCAGATGGTCCCTGCGCCCAACGGGATGCTCCACTATCAGGGGCCGGATGGCGTCACCTACGCCCCCGAAGAACTGATCGCACATATCCTAGTGCATCTCCGCAAAACGGCAGAAGCCAAGATCGGGCAGACCGTCACCAGCCTCATTCTCTGCGTTCCGACCGGCTTCAACATCGCCCAACGCAATGCGCTTCGCAAAGCGGCGGACCTTGCTGGCTTTGATGAAGTCGAACTGCTGGACGAGCCTGTCGCGGCAGCAATCGCACACGGCTTCCAGATCGAAGACGACAAGGTCTATCGGATCTTCGTCTGTGACGTGGGAGCCGGAACAACCGACTGCGCAGCCTTCGAGATCGGTGCGGGGCTGTTCCGTGTACTCGGGACCAATGGCGCTGAACTGGTCGGCGGCGATGATTGGGACCGCAATATCCGCTCGCAGGCCCTGAACATGCACCAGCTTGAGCATGAAGATTCGACGCTGGCGACCGACGCAACCGTGCTGCGCCTCATGCTGACGCAAGCTGAGCTTACCAAACGCCGGCTGTCGGATGAGGAAGCAACCGAGTTCAGGATGCTTGAAGCTGGCGTGGACAAGCTGGGCGAGGATATCCACATCGTCCAGCGCTTCAGCCGCGACCTGATGGACGAGATTACCTCAGAGCTTTTGAACGATATCGATGACGCCATTGACCGCACGATGGCAGAGGCAAAGCAGAAAGACCCCCGATTCACCATCAGAGACATCGACGCTGTGATTTGTGTCGGCGGGCAAACGCGCGTGAAAGCGATCCAGAAGCGTGTCGCGCAGAAGTTCCAGAAGCAGCCGCGCTCAGACGTTGACCCGGAGCTTGCGGTTGTTCTCGGCGGTGCAGTGCAGGCAGGCATCCGAGAGGGCAGGCTGGCGAGCATTACGGTCCAGAACATCACGGCGCACAGCTTCAGCATCGAGACGCACGACAAGCCGCAAGACGTGGCGACCGAGATCGTCCGCAAGGGCACGGCCTTTGGAACGCGCGCAACCTGGTGGCTGTCCAACCGCGACCGCGATCAGGGCTCCGTGACGCTCCGGCTGCTTCAAGGCGATGACAAAGACCCCGCCAAGAATATCCTCGTCTGGGAACAGCACATTGAGATCGAGCCCGGCGATCCGCGCTCTGCGGAGATCCAGCTAGACGTTGAGATCGACCCGTCTGGCGAACCTATATTGGAAGTCGCGGGCTATCGTTATGGGCGGGTGGGATGAACGAGCAGCTTCACGTCGGAGAGCAGTTCTTTCGGATCATCAGGGAGTTCGAGAAGGCCCCCGCTAACTGCCCGCAGACGGCAGACGGCGCGGCGCTGGAAGCCTACCTGTGTCCGTCAAATCAATGGACGCTCGGATTCGGCTGCTGCTTCTGGCACTATGATGGACGCGCTGTGCAGCAAGGCGACACGCTAGACCCGTCTCAGGTCGGCGTCATGCTGGCCTACAACGCGCGCTATTGCGAAGAGTATGTCCGCGAGAACGTGGCGGTTGATCTGAATCAGAACCAATTCGACGTTTTGTGTTCGTTCCGTTTCAACACGCGGGAAACAACCCTGCGCAATTCTTCGCGCCTCCTGCCAGCAGTCAACGCGCAGGAATGGCAAAAGGCAGCGGCGGCTTTCACAGAGTTTGTCTACGGCTCCAGCACGTTCGATGGGAAGCCATACCAAGAGGCCATGCGCGGGCTGCTACGACGCAGGCTTTGGGAGGGCCTGATCTTCCTCGGTCTCGACCCTGCCGACGCCGTGAAAGACAAAGACGTAGCCCTTCCGAGCGATCGCAAGCTGCTCAACAGCGGCGTCTATCGCGACATGATCCGCAGCGAGGGCCTAACCACAATCAACCAGGTGAAGATGAAGGCGACCCCGCTCGCATCGTCCGAACTCGTCCTCACCCCCTCCATGCAAGCTGCGCCACCGCCTACCGCTACAGGGTCCACGGTGGTTGTCGGGAGCGTGCCGGTCGTTCCCCCAGTCCAGACCGGCACGACTTCCCCATCCGTTTCGCCAGCGCCGTCTGACAGAGTGGTTCCTCCAGTCGTCGTTGCGAAAAAGCCCGAGGCGATCAACCCTGCTCCCCCGCAGTCGCCTCGGGCTCCCACTCCACCGCCGAAACTTCCCGATCCGCCCGTTCCGATTGGTCAGCAGACCAGCGCAGTCGATGCCGCGCGCAAGTCGGAAGAGTGGTCACACTCTGCGAAAAGCATGATCTTCAGCCGGAGATTTTGGGGTTTATTTCTTGTGGTCATTGGCCGCGTCTGGATGCTCAAGACGGGCTCCAACGCAGTGCTCGGCGCTGTGTCTGACCCGCTCGTCATGGAGATGTTCAGCGGCTTCATGGTCATGATGCTTGGCGAGCTTGTCCAGCGCTGGGGCGAGCGCAAAGCGACCCGGCCACTGCGATGATGGCGTTCTGGCTTGGCCTCCCGCCATGGGCTCGCACGGCGCTGATGTGGACCGGCGCAATCATTCTCGCAGTCATCACGGGCAAGCTCATCATTGCCAAGCATGACGAGCGCATCCTCAAGGAAGAACGCCTGCGCGCTGAATTGGAAGCCGAGAAAGTAGAGTCAGAAGTCATCTCTCAAATCACGGAATCGACCAATGAAGTTATTCGCCAAGATACTGCTGTGCGGGAGCATCCCGCTGTTGTCGTCATGCCAGACGGAACCTCGCGCCTCCCGGACTATCATTTCCGCGACCAGTGAAGCCGTGTGGAAGGAAGCGCTATGCGCAACCGGCAAGGCAATCATGGTCTCTCATGGCGATGTGCTGACGCTGGAGACGGCTGAGCAGATTGGCGACCACAACAATTCGATTTTCTGCGCGTGCCCTGAGAAGAGGCCGGAAGGCTTCAGCACGGCAATTTGCAAAGTTTGAGTTCTAACCCCCGCCGCCTAGCGGCATTCAAAGGAGACGTGCCGTGAACATTCTTGGGCTTGAAATCACCGCTGCGGGCGGCAAGGTGAACTGGATGAACATCCGCAGATTTTTCTATGTGGCAATCGCCACGTGGCTGATCGGCGTTCGTCTCATTGGACTCAATCCGTTCGATGACAAGGAACTGACGCTGGCGACGCTCTTGGATGCGCTCGGCCTGTATGCCGTCTGGCTGATCCTCTGGCATGCAATTTGGTCGGTTCGGCCTAAGTTCGGTTGAGCCCGAAGATCAGCCTGTAGCCGTCCCTGGCCCTCGGTCGTGTTGAGATCGGGGGCCAGCCTACGGGGTGGCCGTCATAGTCATCGTCGGCACGGCCATGATCAGAGCGAGAAAGCCATCCGTGTCATAGTCCTTGCCATCAATGTTGAATGTGCAGGAATCAAAATCGCAATCGACCCAGTCCGTCTGGTGCTCGGACTTCAAGACGATGTGGCACCGTTCAAACTTGATCCCCGTCGCGGAAAACCCATCTACGGCTGTGATGACTTGGTCCCGAACTGTCAGGGAGTGCGTACGCGGCTCGCTCATGCTTTCCTCGTATCAGAAATTCGCGCTCTTGGCCATTTCAGTGCTGTCATGACTGCGGCTGTTCTGGCGGGGTAGGGGCGTCGTACTGCGACATCTTCCAATCGGTTTTGACGCAGGCCACCCGCTCAATTGTGGCGCTGTCATCAGCTTCAGCGCGAGAGCGATGCACGGAATACTGAAGCCCATTTTCTCGCCAGTAGACGTTGACGTACAGGGGCAATGGCTCGCCTCTGCCGCTCGAAACTCTTCCGCGATTTGTTGCTTGTGCCGCGTCCATCCTATTTCTCCCCTGTGTGCTGTTCTGCAGCTTTGAGCATGGCGCGGTAAACGTTGATCGCAGCAGCGATAAACCGTGCGTTGTCTGTCTCAATCCCACTGGCGATTAAGATGCCCTCGGAATACAGAGTGCACTCGCCATCAATTCCGCTGCCGTGATCGATGCCGACTTTCAGCACGCCGAACTCCACGCGCGCATTCAGATCCTTAAGTTCGGGCGTCTCCAGCTCGAAGAGGAAGGCGTCTATGGCGGCGTTGGCGATGAACTCGTCGTAGCCCGTGTCGCCGGGCCAATGCCCGCCAGCAGATTTCAGGGACGAGACGGCGACGCGCGCAGCCTCTCTCGCGGCTTTCATGTCGCTCATGTTGTCTCCAGGGATGGGGGAAGGGGCTGATGCTCTCCGCACCAATGCAGAAACGATGTAATCGGAAACGAGACCTCGTGGTGCAAGTCTAGCCCATTTGTCCGTGGCACAGGATGGGGCGCGTGACGACGGCACTCGCCTACGTCG
>Ga0181350_1000043_pt1 | contig 36268 bp, 53 predicted proteins | sample Su13VDMM110DCMD_FD_130105 | JGI IMG/M metagenome (GOLD analysis project Ga0181350, IMG submission 130105) | Freshwater viral communities from Lake Michigan, USA - Su13.VD.MM110.DCM.D | ecosystem: Environmental > Aquatic > Freshwater > Lake | place: USA: Michigan | collected 2013-07-16
CTTGCGGAAGCAAGAGGTCAGCCGTAGCCAGCGTGATCGCGTTCTTGTGGTAAGCCAAGTTTTGCGGATACACCGTAGACGCGGTTCCCACAAATGTTACCGCAGCGTTGTCAGCGGGAAATGCATCAATGGTTGCCAACGCATTGCTGGCCGTATACATCGGCGGCGAGATAGCCATGTTTGCTAAAGCATTGCTAACACCCGTTTGCGCTGCGGTCACTACAAACTGTTGCAGGCTACCAGTGCTAAGACGGGTCTGCGGGTTAACCGCATAGACGCCAGCAACGGTAAATACATCGCCAACAGTCACTGTGTCAGTTGCGCCCGTAAGGCCGTCAATGCTAATAGTTGCTTGCCCTTGAGTGCTAACCGCACCGTTTACCAGAATGGTGCCTGCGCGGCTGCCCGTGGTGTGGTTGACAATCGACTGCGACATATTCATTTCGTCGTAGCCGAGAACACCTTCACCCATCATGCCGGTCTTGAACTGGCGGGAGATCGTGGCCGTCGGGTTGAAAAAACCACTCAAGCCGTTTACCAGGCTAGCGTTAGCAGCAGGGTTTACGGTTGCACAGCGCGGCGACATAGGCGTAGCCGATTCGTTCAGCTTCTGTTGCGCTTGCAGCAGAACGAGCGCGGTGGCCGGCGAGGTGCCCGGAGTACCGACGGTGTTGGAAATAGCCTTGTAAGCATTGGCAACGTCAGCATCCACACTGGACGCCAATTGGCTAATACGCGGTTTAAGAACACGTTCCGCGAAGTCGTCCAACTGCATCGTCAGTTCGGCAGAGGTAAAGTTAATGCCGATGTGCTTTTGGGTCGAAACCGTCAGCGTGGTGAATTGCTCGTTGTCGTCCTGAACTTGCAGGGCGGCACCGTCCGTCACCAGCGCGCGATCCGGCAGACGAATCCGCAGAACCGAACCGATCTTGGCGCCTTCAACGGCAAAGCTGTCGTCGTATTCTTTGTTGATGTTGCGGGAAAGTACCAGATTGTTCTCCAGAATTTCCAGAGATTTCCGGGTAATCATATCAATGGTAAGCAGGCTATTGCCCATGAAAGACTCCTAAAAGTAGTTAGCGGTTCCTTGCTTCCTGCTTTTTCACTTGTCTAGCTCTATCAGCTTCAATCCACTGGCTTGTGGTCATGCTTTTAATTGACCTTGGGTCTGTGGTATCAAAATTGCCGGAGTGACCTCCGCGAGCCGTAACAGGTGAAATCGGCGCAGGTGCGCTGGATGTGCGTTTTGTAACGGGTTCGGAAGCAACCTTCGCTTCCAATCTTCCTATCTCTTTGGCCTGCAAGAACGGTTCAAGGCGAGATATGCGGTCAGCTTCCTTGGGGTTTGCGCCGAGATAATATGCAATATCCGGGCCGTTATCCGAGGCTTGAATGGTTTGGGCCATCACGTTGGTAATCGGTAGCTTGGGGTTATACGCAACTTGTTCAAAGTCCTCGTATTTGCCTCGCGCATCTTCTTCCTTTTCGTGATAGTTACCAAGCAACTCCTGTTGCTGTTTCGCGTATTGTTGCTGCTGGACAATCTGCGCTGCTTTGGAAGTCGTCAATGCATCAACGTATTCCTCAGTCGTCGTAAACTGTTCCGGCTTAACATGCTCTACAGGGACGGGCTTTGGTGCTTCGGCCTGCCGTGCTTCGCGTTCCCACTTTCGCTGCTCTCTTGCAAGTCGTTTGCCGATGGCGGCATCCAGATCATCCTGGCTAAATAGCTTCGGAATCTCTTTCGGTTCACCTTCGGGTGCTGCTTCCGGCGCTACTATCTCAGGCGCAGGCGCTGCCGTAGCAACCTGTTCCGGCGCGGGTACTTCCGCTATTACTTCGTCAGACATGGCTTGATTCCTTGGAATCCCCAGTGAACCTCACTGGTAAGGTTTAATTACTTATTTTCAACCCAGTTTAACGTGGTTTCGTCCCACTGATACAGCTTATTGTCTGTAGGCATCGGCACTGGCGCTTCCCACCGGCAGGTTTTCTCGTTAAGCGTCCACGACGGGAAAGGTTGCGGAGCGATAAACGCATCGCGCGCTGCGTCGTAAGAGTATCCGATCCCGGCAAAGTTCTTGCGGATCTTGCCGTTGTAGCTGGTCTGCTTCCAATCGCCGCCAAGCAAATTTTTACAGAACGCAGCTCCGATAGACTCCATTTCAACGCCTTCAACGGTTGCTGTGTCTGCGTTATCAACAACAATCACCTGCACGACTAAGCCATTTTCTACTTTAGCAAAGTGGCTCAAAATGTAATGCTCCCTGAAGCCGTCCATTGATAGACCCGATAGCCGCCAGCCACCGTTATTGTCGGGGAGCCAGTTGTAGACGCTGCCGCAGTAAAGGAATCTGCGTAGCGGATTATCACAATGCCGGAGCCGCCAGTGCCGCCCGTTGTCGTTTGTGAACCACCGCCACCGCCGCCCGTATTGGCCGTTCCGTTTGATCCAGAACTTGTGCCGCCGTTACCGCCGCCACCTGTGCCGCCGTTACCGGGCGTTGTGCTAAATACGTTTGCGCCAGAACCGCCGCCGCCGGCATACGTTACGGACGATCCGCTAATGCTTGACGCAGTTCCAACGCCACCAGAGCCGTTTACACCACTAGAACCATTGCCGCCAACAGCCCCCGCGCCGCCCCCGCCACCACCGGCATAGTTAGCCGATCCGTATGTAGCACCGCCGTTGTTACCTTGCCCTGCCGTCCCGTTGCCGCCAGTGTAATTAGTTCCGTTAACAACAAGACCTTTGCCGCCACCAGACCCGCCGGTGGTAGCCATATTTGCGTTGAAGTTTGCCGCACCGCCGCCGCCACCGTCACCCTTTACGGATGTGATTGTGGAAAACACAGAATCGTTACCCTGCGATGCATCAGCGCCAGCCGCACCGCCAGCACCGCCAGCACCAACCGTTACCGTAATTGGTGTCCCTGATGCCACTGCAAACCCGGTGGCCGTCCTGAAGCCGCCCGCGCCGCCACCGCCCCCGCTAGACCCACCGCCGCCACCACCACCGCCAGCAACGACAAGGTATTCAACCGCCGTTGGAGCAGTAGCCGCCGCCGGCCCGCCAGCTAAAAAGAAGTTTTTAGCAGCAAACATTACGGGGTGTAGCCTTGCGCGATTGAGCCATACCAGTTTGTGCCGTCAGCAATAAAGGTCAAGATATCCATCTTGCCAGCAGTTGCGGTAATCGTCGGAGCGCCGGCAGTCCCAAATTTTACGCCGGTAAATGTTGCCGTTCCGTTTCCAGTAGCCGCCGCTTGCTTAAGCAAAAGCACAAAGGATTTGCCCGCCGTTGCGGTCGGCATCGTGAAAGTGCAGGCCGTAGAAGCGGTCAAAGTAGCGGTCTGGACTGTTCCGCTAGTTAGCGACAAAGTGGAAGAACTCGTTACCGTTCCAATAGCGACAACGGATTCAACGTAATTTGTTACGGTCGGATTTGTCAGCGTCTTGTTCGTCAGCGTGTCCGTTGTTGCCCGGCCTACCAAGGTGTCGGTAGAAGTCGGCAAGGTTAGCGTGCCGGTGTTAGAGATCGTAGCGATGATCGGTGTGGTCAACGTCTTGTTCGTCAACGTGTCCGTTGTAGCTCGGCCTACCAAAGTGTCCGTAGTGATCGGCAATGTCAGCGTTGGCGTGCCAGCCACGGCGGGCGTTACGATCGTCGCCGTGCCCGACGTGCTGCCCGTTATTGCTATAGCTGTAGAGCTAACAGACCTGCCTGCGGTCAAGTTGCTTACCGTAACATTAACGGTTACGCCAGATTGAACAATCGGCAATACCTCTGTGCCAGCCAGGGGCGTGGTTGCTGCGGTAAGCGCGGAGATTTTTACGTTAGCCATAATTTTTTAAGATTTCATAATGTAGCAAAGGGCGTAGTACGGTGGGAGATTTTGGTTGGTTCCACTTACACTCCCAGCCGGGGCGGCGTTAGTGATACTTGCAAACCCGGTGCTTGTTGTTGTAGCTCCAGATTGAACGGGTCTATCTGCGCCGCCCCCTGTTCCGTTCGCTGTAGTAGTGAACGGCGTAGTATGCGTATGCCCTGCGTCTGTGGCTATGTGGGTGTGGGTAACTACAACCGCATCGGCAGAACCACCCGTTGCGTTAACCGCATACGTAGACCCGGCGCCCACAACAAACCGATCCCTAAGATTGGGCGTGCTTAAGGTGCCGTCGCACAGCAACCAACCAGTAGGAATAGAACCAACACTTCCAGACCATATGATAATCATGCCCGCGACAAAACTTGCCTGCATGGTCGGCAAAGCACCGACGCCGTTGCTAGTCAGCACTTGCCCTGTAGTCCCTACCGAGGCTATAGATTGCAGCGCGCCTGTAGCGGTAGTGCCACCGCATACCACCGCATAGGCGGTAGCCGTTGCACGCCCCGTGCCGCCCGACGAAACCGGAAGGGGATTACCGACACCCGCTATGCCGGAAATATCGTCGGCGCTCCACAACTGAACATCGGCATCGGTTTTTAATACAAATTTATATGCCGTCGTAATGGTTAGCCAGACTTCGGTAGTGCCCGAAACACGGCCCGCAGCGTTTAATATAATTGGATTTGAATTAGCTGTTAGGCCATCGCTAGCGGTATAGCTAGTCTCGGGCGTCGTAGTGCCTGCGGCATAGGTATACAACCTGCCACCGGCCAAAGGGACGCCGTTGGAATCAAAAAACTGCCAACCTGCGCCAGCAACGGGAGAAAGACCGACGGTCATTTTTGCTTACTCATATATGATTGTTGCGACTACCGTTCCCGATATGACAACGTAAAGCCCTTTGCTTGCCGATATACCATTATTGGTAAACAGATAGTTACCCGCAGCGGTGGGGGCAAACACGCCGAGTATTGTAGGGTCGCCAGTGCTTGCGGTGCCGGAATCGTAAACCGTGATAAGCGGCGTTGCGCTTGCGGCGCTAACAAAGATGCCTTTCAAGACCGTAAACCCGACTTTGACTTGATTAGTTGCGCTAATGCTTTTGTAATTGGCTGACATGATGTTGTCCTATGCGAGGTATTTCAACTTATAAATTGTGCGTAAATAAATTTCAACGATGTTGTCAATAAGTTGTTGCAACGCCGTGTCCGACTTGTCGCATACATCATACCGAACCGATTCAATTTCTTTTAGCTGGTTGTCCAAAAACTCAATGATGTTGGTCGTTTTCTTAGCCGACATAAGCGAGATCGGGCCAATCAAACCATTCCGGCCTTGGTAGGCTTCTGCAAAATCGTCAGCAGCGCTCACAATACGGTCGTAGAAAATGTTCAAGGCTACGTGCTTGGAGTAGCTGCGGGTGTTGAGATGGACGCTATGCGCCACGTCCCGCGCTAGGAACAACATCCCCATAAAGTCGCAGGCTTTAGTCACTGTGGCATTCCCTGCGGTGGCATTTGTTCCATGCCTTGCGGTGGCATCATTTCAGGCGGCATTTCCGGTGGCATCTGTCCCATGTCCGGCTGGCCTTGCATGTGCGGCATCCCTTGCATCATATCTTGCGGCATCATGTCTTGGTCACGCCCGGGCATTTCGTTAATCAGATCGCCCGAGGTAATCATGCCGTGCACGGTGCCCAAAACTATATCTTGAATCTGTTCAAGCGACATGCCGGCCTGCACCGCGCTGATGCGTTTGGTTTCGGCGTCGTATCCCTTAACCATACTGTCAAACTGCTTAACCTGTAGTTCCTGCGCTTCCATAGACTTGTTGACGTTTTGCAGCATGCCGTGCATCTGTTCCATTTCCTGTGCCATGGCCTGCATCTGCTGGTTGGCCGCTTGAAGCGCAGGATCGTCCTCATTGGACAGCAGTTTCGGGTCAATCGTCTTGGCAAACCGTGCGGCCATTTCCTGCGCGCCCGGCCAGTCCATGTGTTTGATAAAGAGATCGCCGGCCACCGCCCACAGTTGCGGGTTGCCTTGCAGCAGTTGGCTCATGGCGTCGAGCGACTCTTGCCGCTTGGTCATGTAGCTCGGGCCGGTAGTTACCGCAACGTCATACTTGCCGACATTGGGGTTGTAAATCTTCTTGATAACGATGCCCTGCTCGTTCTCAATCTTCTTGACCGCCATTGGTTGCGTCGGGTCAATCATGGCTTGGTCGGTTTCGCCATCCAGACCAATGATGCGGGCAATGCGTTGCGTGTCGTAAATCTTCGGGATTAGATCGACCAATTGCCGCGTCGCGTAGCGAATGGCGCGCGCCAAGTTGTCTACGTAGTGATAGGTGCCCGTATCCGACTGCTTTTCCCGCGCCAGAATAGCCCGCCCGGAGCGTTCGTTGCTGGTGGCGCCTAGACTGCTATCGTACTGCCCGGTTGCGCTCTTAATGTCGTCGGCGGCGCCTGCTTTGGCTTGCAGCAGGCCGCTGGACGCCATCGGCGGCTGTGACCGCGCCGGCAACGGTAGCACGCCGCCCTGGCCGTCAGTCACATCCGGGTTAACTTCCAGATACGGCCAGTTGTTGATGTTGGCCGTTTTCCACTGCGTTTCGTAACCCTCAAACTGACCGCCGTAGCCAATAAACGGTGCTTTTGGCGCCAGCGCCAGCATTTCTGCCTCTTGGCTAACCCAATAGTTATACATACGCTGCGCATCTTTAGCGTTTCGCACTAGCCCGCTGACGTACATACGGCCATCTATCTCAAATTCGTTGCCAATTACGCGGATAACGGGGATATATTTGCCCGCCCAATCGCGTTCTTCCAGCACCTCAAAACCGTTGGTTTTGCACCATTTGACCGACCTAACGTCCACATCTCGGGTCTTTAGGGGCTTTAAACCCATCATTTCGGCCTGTTTGGCCTCCGGCGAGCCAGCCATTGCGGTGATGCCGCTGTGATACTGGTGCAGTTTCTTGGCCTCATGCTTAATGTAGAAGTATTCCGCAATCCGCACTGTGTCTTGGTTAATCCACGCGTTTAGCTGCCCGTCGCCCACGCCGTAAGCTAGGCTTGACAGCGGTGCCGCGTTAGGGAACTGGCGTTCGTAGTCGTCTTTGGTGATTTCTTGGTTGATAAAACACCATTCGGCATCCGAACCGCACGGGTCTTGGATCGTCGGATCCATATAGACGCTAAACGAGTCCCGAATACGCCCAATCCGCAGGTCTTGCTCAAAAGTGTTGTCGTCGCAGTATTCCGTTAGGATGCGAAAGTAACCCTCGCCAAATGTCACCTGGTTGTCGCACGCCGTGTCGTAGGCTACGTCAGCGTCCGAAATATACTCTATGTGCCGCACCAAACCGTTGAATATCTCGGCCACTTCAACGTCGGCCTTGTCGTCAGCCGGTATTACCTTGCCACTTGGCCGGTTCTGCCGCTGGTCGTTGGTCACTTGCAGCACATGCTGCGGCAGCTTGTTGATGGTTAGGCAGGGGCGCGCGTTGATCGTCTGGCCTTGCACCGAACCGCGTGTTGCCAGCACATCTGCCGGCCATTGCCACTGGTTGTCCGGCGAGGCCGCGCGAAAGCGCAGGTCGTCCAGTTCGTCCTCGCGGCTGTCCGAATACGCGCTGATCGCCATCGTGAGGCGCGTACGCATGGTCGCCAGCATCTCGCCATTGTCCCGGTCGGACTTAGTGCCGCCCGACGCCACGGCGCCGGCTTCGTTAATGCCTGTATCCTGATAGGCCACTACTTACCCTTCTTCTTGCCCGCCGCAGCGCGCTTGACGGAATAGGCGATTGCCACGGCCTGTTTCATCGGCTTGCCCGCCTTAACTTCTGCTTTGATGTTCTTGCGGAAGGCCATCGAACTGGGTGACTTAACAAGAGGCATGTTATCGTTTCTTTGCAGTTTTGGCCGATTGCTTGAACGCCTTGGCAGTCGGCGCGCCGGGGGCACCCGGCTTACGCATCTTCTCTTTGCTGCCAGCAGCGATACGGGCTTTCTTGGCATTAATATTGGCGTAGAGTCCGGGTTTCATGATTAGCACTTCCATCGTCTAAGGGATGCTTTAGCACGTTCTGCCGGGCCTTTGGCCTTGGCCACCACGCCAGACATGCGGGCGCAAAACGACGCTTTGCGCCCTTTTGCGGCGGGTGTTTTGGGGTTCGGTGCCGGAGCTTTCAAGTTGCTGCCGGTAGCTGCATTATATTTAGCCCGCCCTTTGGCGGTCAGGCCAGCGCCCTTGCTAACCGGGCGTTTCTCGCCACGGCCAACCGATAGCGATACGCTTTTCTTCATCTAGCTACCCATCCAAGAGTTAGTCACGCCAGCGTGCGATGACGCGCTGCGTTTGGCCGGCTCGCGGTATTCGCGGTGCGCGACGGGGAAGGCAAAGGTTACGGCCAGCGCGTCAGCAGCATCCGGTGATGCCAATCCACGACTACGCATCTCTTTTTTCCCCTCAAGGAAAATGGTGCCGCTGCTGTTAGGCTTCTTCATGGGGCCGACCAGATCGGCTTTTAGCTGACGGTCGTTTGGAATGGAAGCTGTTTTCAACCAATCTTTCATGGTGCCCCACATCTCAGCCCGCTTGTTGCCCCACATAATAGAGTTCTTGGCCTTCCAACCAAAGTTTACCCCGCGTACCTTATAACGCTGCTCGGTCAGCCTGTCAAGTATGCCGTAGCCAAGGCCACCTTCGTCAATTACCGACAGAATCGGCTTGTATTCCTCGATGGCGTCGATTACCCGCCCGACGATGGTCATGGTGTCCTCGCCCGAGTAGCGTTTGATTGCCACAATGTCCCGCCCTTGGCGCACCACCAGCACAGTCGAGTCAGCGCCGCCTCTGGCCGGGTCTATACCTAATACTATAGGCGCAGTGGTGTCCTTCCACCGTTCGCGGTTCATAGCGTCCTCGACCAGCATGGGCTTAATGAACTGATCCTCGCCCGCGTCGGGGAATTCACCATACACCTCGACCTTGGCCTGTGGTGAATCCTTGCCATACTCCGCGATGATTTGCTCGTATACCTGCTTGTCCGTGTCCTCGACCGTTCTTGCATCGACGCTGCGGGTGTTCCAAAACGCCCGCTTGGCGTGGAAGCACTCAAAGAAGTAACCCTCGTTGCGGCGCGGGTTGCTGAAGGCAAACCAATACCGGTCTGGCGTGTTTTCCGTAAAAAACCCGGCGCCTACCTCCCATATTGGGTTGGGTATGCCTGACGACTCGTCAAAGATGAGCATCATGCCGTCCTGGTTATGCACACCCGCGTAGCTGTCTGGATTCTCCGCCGACCACAGCTTGCCCTCTGCCGCCCAGTAGCGTGTGCCTTTCTTCAGGTCGCGTTCGACCAGTTCGCACAGCCACTGCGCCGGCACCAGCTTCGTCGCGCTGATCTCAAACCAATGGTTGTTGATGGTCATTGCCGCCCACTTGGTCAGTTCAGCCCAAGTTACCGACCGTAACTGTGACTCCGAGTTTGCACTGATGACGATGCTGCCGCCGATGCGGGTGGTCAGCATCCACAGCACCAACCAAGACACTAAGGCTGACTTGCCAATCCCGCGCCCGGATGACACCGCCTCCCGCAGGGTGTCCATCTGCACCTTACCTTTGTTACCTTGTATATGCGCCTTGATGTCGCGCAGCACCTCGCGCTGCCACTTGCGCGGGCCTTTGAACTTATGCAGCGGGGTGTTCTTCTGCCCCCAAGGAAACGCAAAGAGGACAAACGCCTCCGGGTCGTCTTTAATCTGCGCGCTCCATAACTCCACCATTAACTTCTGTTCTTCGTCTGACTTATAGATGGGCTGTTGCATCATGCACTCAAAGGTCGGTGAGAATGAAGTTTAGCCGCAGCGGCGGCATACGCGGTAACCGCATCTGCAACGTCGGTAAAGTATCCTAAATGCCTTAGCTTACGGTTAAGTTTTATTTCGGCGCGCCACTTATTGGCTTGTCTAGACCACGTAACACCTCTATAGCCTGACGTGTTATTGCATTGTAGACCAACGTTTTGCTTATTTTCGCTTCGCGTAGCCGTTCGTAAATTAGCGATGCGGTTGTTTGTTTTATTTTGGTCAATATGGTCTGTGTCCGCAACAGGAAATACGCCGTACTCGTATAGCCACGCTAAACGGTGCGCTTGGTAAGATTTACCCGTTAACTTGATTTGCACATACCCGCTGCCGTTAACGCTCCCTGTAACAGCGCCAAGTGCGCCGCGTCGGCCACGTTGTTGGGTATTTGTAAATACGCCGGTTGCCGAGTCGTAGTGCAAGAGTTCTTTAAGCCGCGCTTGCGTTAGAATGTTGGTAGCCATGCGATGTGTCCTCATCGTTATTGGTAAGAAGCCCTCGACCGTTGATGCGTTCGGGGGCTTCGTCTATTGTAGCACTGCCTTCGATCACCCTTGCGCGGGCTTCTTCCAGCGCCGTGATGACGCTAATCTTCTGATACACGTCCACACTGATCTCTTGCCGGGCTGTCCAACCGTGGACGTGTTGCAGGATCGCCAGGCTCGCTTTAGCGTCGCCTTGTTCCGACGCCTCGTTCAGACGGCGGGCGGTTTGCATCTCGTTGTCAGCCTTGCCCTTCTGCGCGGCCATCTCGGCCAATGGGTCAAATTGGCACAATTGGCGATACTCCGTGGGGAGCATCCCGGCAGCTAGCGCCAGTGAGTCTCCTTTTAATCCCAAATTAGATGCAGTGTATATGGCGTTCAATCGCTGCTCGGTCGCCTTGACAACGCGGGGTGCAAAAGGGAGTGACTTGAACATAACCTGTTATAGCACGACTGTTTTCCGTTTGCCAATATGACAATTTTGCCTATGTTGTAGTTTGTAAGCCTTTAGCTTGCGTGTTTGCATTTTTAAAAAAAATTGTTCGTGGAGGGTGCCGTGACCGACACGGCCAGCGCCGGGGCCCCCCACCCCCATGCTGCATTGCAACATGCGCCAAGCTGGCAGGCAGGCAGGCAGGCAGGCTGGCTGGTCGACCGGCACCTGGTCGACCGGCACCTGGTCGACCGGCACCTGGTCGACCGGCACCTGGTCGACCGGCACCTGGTCGACCGGCACCTGGTCGACCGGCAGGCCGGCAGGCTGGTCGACCGGCAGGCTGGTCGACCGGCAGGCCGGCAGGCTGGTCGACCGACCAGCCTTTTTGCATGTAGTCGCCTTGCAAACATGGTAAGCCGGGCAAGCGGGCAGATTGACGCGCTTTAGTCTTTTAGTCATTTTGGTCATTTAGTCATTTGGAAAATGTCGCTGCCAAAACGCGGGAGAAGCGCCCGCGTGCGCCCGATCTCCACGTTATGTCAAATAGCCTATATTTAATATCTAACATGGCTAGAAAATGACTAATTAGACTATTGCGACTAATAGCTTCTGTACCGCACGTTTTACCGCATGACTAAACCAGGACCAAAAACGACTAAATTGACTATTTGCACGTAAAAAGCTTGCAAACAGTAAAACAGTATGATGTAATGGCTTCGCTGGCCAAAAATCTAACCTAACCTAATCTGAAAGGGTATTACATGCAAACAATGACTAAAAAACAAGCGCGCGCGATCCATGGTGGTTTGACGCAGACTACCAAAATGCCGTGCCAATCGTATTCACTACCCACAATCGCATGCATTACCGGATTCCGCATGAGCAAAATAGCAGATAGCATTTGCAATAAATGCTATGCGAATAAAGGCAATTACCTTAAATATGCGAACAATATCGAACCAGTGCAGCATGCTAGATTGGAATCGATTAGCATGGCAATCGCTGATCCTGAATACCGCGCCGTCTGGATTCAGGCAATGGCCGTGTCAATTGGCGCTGATCAGTATTTTCGCTTTCATGACTCCGGCGATATCCAAAACATTGAACACTTGGAACTGTACGCCGAACTCGCGCGCGCACTGCCCAAGTGTCAATTCTGGTTACCGACACGCGAATACGGTATTGTTGCAGCATTTACCGCCCAATACGATATCCCGGATAATCTCATAATCAGATTGTCGGCAATGTTTACTGACAAGGCCGTGATTGTGCCAGCTAGTCTAAAAGGCGTGCCCGGCGTAGCGGTATCTAACGTGCATGCCAAGGGTACACCGATCGGCACGGCATGCAATGCGCCAAAACAGAATGGCGAATGCCGTAAATGCCGTGCGTGCTGGTCGCGTAGCGTCGCTGCGGTATCGTATTCGATTCACTAGTCACAGTACTCGACATTATGCCCGCACGGGCATAGTGGCGCGCATTGCGCCGATAACCTAGTCTAATCAAAGGGTAAACTATGCAAACCTTTATTATGCACGACAAAAAACGGCAACCATTCGGCGAACCAGTACCCTACACGCCGATTATCTTCATTGCCGGTACGGTAGCGCACAGGCTCGCATTGCATCGCGAACCGGGCGCAGCGCCGGCAAAGTATCGCGAGTGGGCGGTATCGCACCCGGTCATCGGCGCCAAGGTGTGCCGGGTTACCGGCACGGTCAAAGGGTTACCGTGCTCCAGCAAGGGTTTAAACAGCACGCAAGCGCGCGCAGCGGCGATGGATCAGTTAACAGCGTTATGCGAGCGTATCGGCAGTGCTAAATTTAACGCTACTATTGAAAAGGTGTCGGTATGAAAATTATCAAAGGCAATTTGTTTCAGCGGTCAGACGTCACGAGAATGGGTTGGCACGTTTGGCGTGGCAATAAGTTGCTAGGCGTATTTGAGACGCGGGCGCAGGCTCGACTGTGGGTGCGTGATTTTGCGGCGCAGGTAAGCATATGAATATTCAATACGATGCATCGGTATATACCGCAGCAGGATGGCGCAGTGTCACCATTACCGCCGCCGCCGCGCAGATTAGCGCGAACATGGCGCAGGTTGAGCAGGTAACCGCGATCGACGGCGCGCCACCAGTCGGCTATACGAGCCGCACGGGCGCCAAACGGCAGCAGTATCACGCAGCGGGCATCGCGCAGCGTGAAATCGGCAAGCGCAAACGCATCGGCACCTGCAAAATTTTAACGAAGGCGCCAGTATGAATTATCACATGCACGATATGAAACACAGTAAGCCGGCGCCAGACGGCGAGATCATCGAGGCGCTTTTTGCCTTGTCTGTAACGGTACTTGCCACGGCGCTATTGTTGGCGCTGGCAGTCTGTTTAACCTAACCAAGGGAGCTATACACCATGTTTGATAGATTCGATATATGTGAAGCGTATTATCTGGCGTTGACGCATTGCCACGGCGGGCAATGGTCGCGCGAATATGCGCGCCTGGGCGCCATGGGGCGCTATTTCAAACCGTCGCCGATGCTGTCAATCGATACGCTGTCCGACAACGCCCGCGACATCTATAACCGCGCCTGCGCGCGCTTTTTGAAAGGGTAACATCATGCAATTGACGACAGAAGAAAGCGAACGCGCTGCGTATGCGGCCAACAATCAACCCTTGGCGGTAGCCTGGGGGCGCATTATCGATCTTGAAAATCAAGCGTGCGAGTTGCGCGCGCTGGTGCGGGAGGCGGTCGACGAAATCGACGATGCCGGCGAACGCGAGCGCCTATTGGATGCGCTAGACAAGATCGGCGGCGACGCATGAATACGTATACCACGATTAAGCTAACAAACAACCTGCGCGAAAATGGCGGCGAATGGTTTGCGGCGGCGATTACAGATTACCATCGGCGCGTACTTGAGGAGTGCAGGACTGAAGAGCCAAACGCGGGCTGGAAATTGCAGACGCGTGGTATGTCTGCGGCATGGCACGATATCGGCGGCGACGCATGATCGCGCTGGCCGTGCTGCTGGTCATCGCGCTGATGGCGGTTATGTTTGATTTGTAGCCGATCCGACAGCAAAAGAAAAGGGGCCTCGCGGCCCCTTTTTCTATTTCACTGATATTAGCGTGACGGGCGGCGGCGGTAACTCTACCGCCCGCCTAAGTTCCGACTTGGAAAGCGTCGCCATGTCGGGGGCGGCGAAAACGTGCTTTTTTGTCGGGTGGTCGCCCGACGACACGCGCCCGCAGTCGATCCAGCCCGCCTCGCGTAACCCGTGCAATAGTTGCGACTGGAACACCTTGAAACCGGCGGGGCCGGTGAGGCGATCGCATAGAGCGTGAAACGGCGAACCGATAATACCGCGCGCAAACTCGCCCGCACGGGCGCGTAGCTGGTCAACAATGAAGGACTCGCCGGCGCTCATCGACTGCTCGCATAGATTTTCCTTGAATTCGGTTGCGAACGGCGCGGCGGCGGGGTTAAAAGCGGATATGTCACGGCGCGCGAGCCAGGCGGCGACGGCGGCGAAACCGCCGGCCTGATACCAGGCCCACAGCGCAGCGGCGGCGGCGGGCGGCATCCGGGGGGCGCTCGACCAGACGCAAAACCACCGGCGATCCTGCGACGCCAAGCTAATCGGCACGGGGTCGTTTGAGAACGCGAGGACTAGGCACCGGTTGACCATATCGTACGGGTGTAGCCCCTTGCGGTTAATCGACAGCATTTCGGGCGGGGCGGCGATGATAGGCTTCAGGCGGTTCGCCATCGCGCGGCGCTCGCGGGCGTCGGGTTCTTTTAGCTCGTTGAGGATGATAATCTCGGCCTCGAGAGCGTATCCCCACTGCGACGACAGGGTGTCGTTGTCCATAATGCCACGGTTCCGCAGCGCCGGCCCGCAGACCGCCCACAACAGCGGCGCCCACAGCGTATCCTTGCCGCACCCTTCATCACCCGCATGCAACACGGCGTGATTAATCTTGACGCGCGGATTTTGCAGTTTGCAGGCCATCACGTTGAACAAATGCTCGCGCTCGGCGGGGATGGGCACCAGCGCTTCGACGTGTGCGAGCCAGGGGGTGATATCGACCTCGGCCTCGCGGTTAACCGGCGGGCGGGCGTCGCGCCAGCGGTTGCCGAAAACATCGCCGTCGCGCGTCACCAGCACGGCGTCGCCGGCGCTGTAGGTGATGCCGACCAAGGCGGGCGCGCCCATCGCTTGCCGGTTCTCGTCGTAGCAGATCGACGCCTCGACACGGCGCGAGCCACCATTCGAGCCGGCGTGTATCGAGTAGCAGGGGATATGACGGAACAGGGCGTTGAAGGTCGTGCGCCCGACCTCGCGGCGGTCGGCCATGTCAAAATACGCCTCGTCCGACTGCACGTAGGCGAAGCGGCTATACCAGCCGGCCTTCTCGACACGGCCTAGTTCCTTGCGCTCGACGGCGGCGATCATCGCCCCCGCGTCGGTGTGGGCACTGAACAGGTCGCCGGGCTTGAGTTTCGCAAGCGCAGCTTGCATGACCGGCGCCAGCAGTTCGGAGCGCAGGCCGGGCGCATGCGCCGGGCCCCCCTGCGACGCGACCCATTCGAGAAAGGCGACGCTATCCCACTCTAAACAATGTTCGTGCAAGCAGGTATAGGCACGGTTGACCGGCATATACCGGCCTTCGATCTCGCCGGTCGTGTGCGCTGCGCTGTTGGGGCAAACCACACCCCACCAGCCGGCGCTATTGCCCTGGGCGGTCAGGTGCCCGGCTTCCGAGAGCCACGCCAGCACGTCATCCAACCCGTCGTCGGCCAGATCGACGCGGTGCGGGGCGGCGGTGTCGGCCTCGGCGGGCGTCACGCCCAAGGCGGTGCAGATTTCGGTTAACGTGTATTCGCGCGCCGGTTCAAACTCGACCAGCACCGACGCCCACGCGTCACGCCCCGGTTTTAGATTTATACTGCCCGGCAGGCGAAAATTTCTCACGGGGTTGGTTGCCCCACCGTCGGTATATCCGGCCTCCGCAATGGCCTTAATCGCTGCGGTAAACTCGCCACACGTCGGTTGAACGCTGAGAACGTAGCCGTATTGGTAGTTGTTGGGCGAAGTTTCCATGCGCCAAGTCGGGGCCAGTGGCGGCACGCGGGCTTTCGTGCCCACGTCGTCCAGCACCAGCACCAAACAGTGCGTGCAGTTGGCGGCGCTGGCGCTCAGTTTACCGTCGCGCATCCGGTCGAGAATGAAGCTGCCGGTATTGCCATACCACGCACCGCCAGCGCGGTATTTTTCAGGCAAGAACGGGGGCCATGTGTAGCTCTCAACACCTCCGACGGTGCGGGGCTTCTGTTTAACGATAAGGGCGGTTTCTCCAGCCGGCGCCAGCCCGGCAACAAAATCGATAAAATCCATGTTATAGTCCTTCTGTGAGTGGTCGTTGGACGGCCCACGGTTCCTCCCCCGTGGGCCGTTGCTTTTTCTACTTCCCGTATCTGGTCTGCACCTTAGCTATTGTTACCATCAGCACAAGAAATGCACGGCACGATGTCTGGTTCTTCCAGCGTTGTATCGTACTCGCGCCATGAAAATCGACGGCCCAAACCTTTGATTTTTGTTAGCTTTGCGTTGGCTTCCATATCAAGCGCGCGCTGATACAAAAGCGGGTATGATTTTTTTAACCCCGCAATCTCCGGTTTAGTAGACGCAGGACAAAAGAAACACGAAGATTTACCCGGTCGCGGTAACCCTGCACGATCAATTGCTGCGTAGCATTCGGCGCGCGACCACTCCCACTTAACCAATGGATAATGGTATTTATATTTGTCGTCTTCAATTGGCGCCTTCATCCAACGCCTAGTTTCGGCAAACTCATAGCCAATATATTTGTCTACTTTACCGCCACTTTTCCAAATCTGTTTGGCTTGAGGCAAATTGTTTAAGTGCTTGTCTTGCGGCGCAATTTTAAATTTTTGCGAACAACTTTTGAAGCCATACGCCAACGACGGCAGCATGTGCGCTTCAACGCAATTCTCCTCCAAAGTGTGCAGCCGCCCATCACGGCGCACTTTTTGGACAACCGTAATTTGAGGGAATCCGTGTTGCGGCAACCATTTTTGCATTCGTTCAACATGCTCGTATGTGTGCGGGCGTTCGCCGCCCGTGTCAGCAAACAAAATCAAATCAAATGGATCAAGATCTTGCTCAACCCATCCACACAAAATTGCGGTGCTGTCTGTGCCACCACCAAAAGCCAAAACTTTCATTTTCCATACCTCGTCATAAACTTAATTTCCACGCCTAACGGCAGGCCAGCGGCCCACGCCGGCGGCGCGCACATCACCTCACGCAGTCGGGCAGCGGTCGCCTCGCCCGCTTGTTCGGGGCACTCAATAACAATCTCGTCGTGGATATGCAGAATCACGTCCTCCAGTTCGCGCAGCGAATGGCGCAGAATATCGTTCGCGGTCGCCTGCGTGATGTTCTCAACGGCCAGACCGCGCCACAGGCGCGCGCGCGGCCACTCGGTCGCATCGGCGGCGGGTTTCCACGACGCCTTGGCGTAGGATACTCCATCGCCCTCTAGTTTGGCGAAGGGATAGCACAGCACCCGACCGGACGGCAGCGCATACCACAGGTGCTGACCGTCGAACATATAGACTACTCGGCCAGCGGGGAACTCGCGCCCGACGTTTCGCATGGCGAACGTGTAGGCGTTTTCAAGCGCCTGCCCATGCCGCATCGCCCACGGGTTAGCGCGGCGCCACAACTTGATGACGCGGGGCTTATTCTCGACCTTCACCCCGTAGACGCGCCCAAAGGTGTCGAACGAACCTTCACCGCCAAGGAAGCCTAACGCCAGTTCTTGCACCTTGCCGACCTGGCGCTGCATGTCGGTCACGTCGTCGTAAGCCACACCGAAGGTTGTCGTCGCGTTGACCTTGTAAGGGTCAAGCCCAGATCGGAACACGTTGAGCTTGGCCTCGCCGGCGGGGCAGTTCGACAGCCACGGATTGACGCGGCCTTCAATGGCCGACCAGTCGGCCACCACCAGCACATTGCCGGCGGCGGGCATCAGCGCGGGGCGAAGCATCCCCTTTAGCACGTCGGTCACGCGCTTGCCGTAGTTTGGCACGATTTGATGCCCGCGCACCATCGCCTGCCGCACGGCGTCGGGTTCCTTGGCGCACTTGCGGGTAAAGTTATGCACCTGCGCGCCGTAGCTCGACGCCCGACCAGTGGCGCTGCCGCCGGCAAACACGAACGCACCGCGCACCCGCTGGTCGTCCACGTCGGCCAGATCGGCCAACCGTTTGAACTTGGCGACGCTCGACGCCCACAGGTCGTCAGCGCACTGGATTACGTCGGCCACGTCGGGCGGCACCTCGTCGGGGTTTTCCTCGGCCAGCACCAAAAGGTTAGCGCGCACGGTCTTGTCAATCGAATATTTGACCGCACCATCGACGTGCAACGTCATCAGCTTGACGGCCTCGGGGCCGACGCGGGCCTGCACCCACTGGCGCATCTTGGGCGACCGGACGCTAGTGATGGCGCCATCGGTCACGTCATGGACGATCTGCTGGATTTCTACCAGTTCGGCCTCGGCGTAGGTCATGGCAGCGCGGCACAACGGCACGTCCACCAGCACGCCACGGTCGTTGATGCGCTCGTTGACGTGGTAATCGGCCAGTTCTTGATCGGACAGGTCACGCAACCCGCGACTGATCTCGCGCATCGCCCGCACGTCCTGTTCGCAGTAGCGCACCATCTCATTCATCAGCGCGGGGTCGTCGTTGAACGTGCCATCGGCGCGGGGAATGGACAACAGGCGAATAAGCTGCTTACCGCGATGGTCTTTCTTCATGCTGGCGCCGGCGAAGCGGCCTACGTCCTCCAGACTGCCCGGCGCGCAGTTGGCACGCGCTTGTGCTGCGGTGCAATAGAACTGCGTCAAAGGCAGCAACCCAGGACGAGCGCGAATGTCGAACTCGGGGCGCAGGGCATACCAGAAAATCAGACGCTCGAAAGCGGCGTTGTGGGCGCGGATTTGCGCGTCGCCAATGTCGGGGAAAGCGTCACCGGGGCGCCACGTCTGCACCTCGCCGCCATCGAAGGCGTAGGACATGCACAATACCTCGGTCGAGGCGTCGCGCGCGTAGTTGTAAACACCCGCCGCCGGTAGGTTGCACCGACTGCGGGTTTCAAAGTCAAGCCAGATCACTTTCTAAGCTCACTGCGAACCATCGTCCACATGACATACGCATCAATTAGCTCAGGCGGCGCGTCGGGGCCAAGGGTTTTACGCCAAGAACCTTTTGCGTAAAACATACGCATTTTTTCAGGGTTAGCCTTGCAGTATGCTCTGAAATACGCGTTATTCTTTTCCCGGTTAGCCGCGCGGTATTTCTTTTGGATTGCGCGTATCTTTTCGGGATTATTCTTACGGTATTCTTTTTGATACCGCTTGTCATACTCCGGGTGTGCTTCCCGCCACGCTTTAGTGCTCATGGCTGGCGTCCGTTATCTGCGGTGCTTGCTCAATCATGTGAGGTGAAGGGATATCGAGAAATATTGCTGTTGCCAGTTCCAACTGCTCGGCCTTCAGAAACTTGCCGCTGATGTTCGCCAACTCGCCTGCGGTCTTTAGGTCTACGGTGCCAGCCTTGACTGCTTCGTAGAGGTCGCTCATGTCTTGCTTAATGTCGGTTAAAGTTTTCATGGTTTACCTTAGATTAATGTGTAAGTAAAAGCGGGGGCCGAAGCCCCCACCCTCTTTACGCCGCAACCCGACGGCGACGGCCAGCCGGCGCTGCCGCCGCTGCCGGTTCCGGCGCGGGAGCCGGTGCCGGTGCCGGTGCAGCTAACTTAGCGGCAACGGGGGGCGGCTCCTTCCCGATGATGACCCACTCCAACACCTTAAAGATCGGAGTGTAGATGCGGCCATACGACTTGTGCTGGTAATGCTCGGTGTCCAACTCAACCAGCGGCACGGGCTTCGTTAGGTCGATGTCCACCTGCGCGGCAATGGCAACGGCCAACGACTGCACCGCACGCTTACCGCCGACGCTGGTCGTGGTGAACTTGGCTTCCATTCCGGCATCCTCGCCGTTCAGGCACTTCAAGCTCATGCCGACCTGCTTCTCCCAACCCTTCTTAGCGCCCGGCGGCGCTGCGTCCAACTCCGGCAGCGGATCGCTGACCGAAGCCATACGCTCACCCAACACCTCACCGTCGCCCCACGCGATGAAGCCGTGGACAAACGAGAACGGATTGACGGCCCACTGCGAGCCGTCCTCGATTTCGGTCTGGTCGGCACCGAATACCCAGTGCCCGGTCTTGTCCATCTTGAGAATGACCATACCGGGCGTGCCAACGTCGGCCTCCAGCTTGCGGAGCGACGTGGAGAGGGAAGCAACAGCGGGGAGTTTTGCACCTGCGAAAGTTACGATATTTGACATTACTTTACTCCTAGATAATTTTAGAGAGCGCCGCAACCATCTGCGACGCGATTTGCAAAACCGCCGGCCTCGGGTCAGACTCCGGTGCCAACGTATCGCCTGAAGAAACCGACACCGTCAGTCCTTCAGGCAGATTCTGTTTTTTAGCCTTCAGCAGTTTTTCTGCTTGGGCCGGAGAAACTATCTCCAACTTCATGGGGTCAACGCCCAACGCGTTGAGCGCGTCTGCCGCCTTGCCCTGGTCGGCCCACTTGCGCGTGCCACGCTTGGCGACCAATTTCCAACCGGGTATTTTATAACCCTTTTCGATCTTGGTCTGCACCAGCGCGTTCAGGTCGTCGATCCAGCCTTGCAACAGCACGGCGTTGGCAGCATACGCGCCTAGCGTGTTGTCGTCGAGGGCGTCCAACTGCACCTTCAGCGCACGGTCAACCGCACCCGTCATAGCGGGGCAGGTCGGCTTCGCCGCACACCACCGGCAATGCTCGCCGACCACAATCGCCGCGTCGGGCATCGTGCTTATCTTAATGGCCTTCTTCAACGACCGTTCAAACTCCTTAATGCGCTTGACCGTCGTCACCCACCGCTTAACCGCTGGCGGTTGCACGATGATGATCTCGACTTCCTCGGCACCGTCGAACACCCACTGCGTTGCGGGTGTCCTCATCGCCGCTGCGGCGTAGAACATTCCTTGTTCGTTTTCTTCCGCATCGACGGCCACACCGTCACCGAATTTCCAGTCAAGCACAACAGCGCGATTGCCCAAACGACCAAGTAGATCGGCGCTACCAAACACGCCCGGCATATAAGCGCCAAACCCGACCACGGTTTCGACAGCATATTCCATTACTCCTTCGGGATCGATTGCGTCAAGCGCCGCCATCGCGGGCAGGATTTTCTCGTCAAGCAGGTCTTGCGTGAATGTTTCGTTGGCGTAGGTTGCGCCGAGCAAGGACTCCGGCGTGATGGTGTCGCTGTCCAACACAGACGCAATGATGTTGTGCAGCAGGGTGCCTTTGTCTGCGTAGGTGCTGCTCGGCTTCGGCGGCATCTTGGCGACCAGCGCCACGCTGCCCGGGCAATTGATAACGCGCTTCGCGGTGCTACCGCCGGCGATAAGAGAGTGTGAAGTCATTTTATTTTCCTTTAGTGAAGTGGAGGCCAGATTATAGCCCGTATAAAAATAACTTGTCAAAGACTTTTTTAGCGTGTTAGGATATAAACATGGATATTAAACAAATTAATAGCAAAATGGCAACCGTGCAAGTAGTAGCGCATCACTATTTGCACCGCAGACCACCCATATCCTTTGCGTTTGGGTTGTTTGACGATGAACGTATGGTGGGTATTGCCACGGCAGGCAGGCCCGTTGCGCGCGCGCTTGATGACGGGATGACGTTAGAAGTAACGCGCACCTGCACAGACGGCACGCGCAATGCTAACTCCATGCTCTACGGCGCCATCGTTCGCGCTGCCACCGCGTTAGGGTATTTGAAATGCGTAACGTATACGCAAGGAACCGAATCCGGCGCCAGTTTGCGTGGTGCTGGATGGACAGCAGTAGCTGAAATAGCCCCCCGAAAGGGGTGGGATACACCGAGTCGGCCCCGCGCCGATATAGCCAGCGGGGGCATTTCCCGTATCCGATGGGAACGTAAATGCTAGAAAAAGAAATTGAACGCTACCTTGTGCGCCGCGCCATCGAGCATGGCGGCAAAGCATACAAGTGGGTGTCGCCGGGGCATGTTGGCGTGGCCGACCGCATCGTGCTGCTGCCTGGTGGCGTGGTGTGGTTTGTGGAACTCAAGACCGCCAAGGGGCGCTTGTCGCCGTGGCAGAAGCTGTTCGCCGCTGACATGCGCCGCATGGGGATGAATTACATTGTGATTAGATCGAAGGGTGAGGTGGATGTATGGATGCTAGACCAGCAAAATACTTTGCACACCCGCCTTACCGCGCCGAAAACTTAGGCGGCACGATAGGGTGGTGGGGCGTGATGAACCGTAACGGGGTCAATTGCTTGACCTTTGCAAGTCAACCTGGCGCTGTGGTGACTAACGAAGCCAACGCAATACATATAGCGAAAGAGTGGAATCTTGATTCTTAGACCTTACCAAGAAATAGCCGCCGACTTCCTCTACGAGTCGGACAGGGCGATGATTCTCGCCCCCGTCGGTGCGGGTAAGACCGCATTGACCCTGACCGCCATGCGCGACATGCTGGCGGCGGGCGTGGTGCAACGGTTCTTGGTCGTGGCGCCAAAGCGCGTAGCCGAGTCGGTCTGGCCGACGGAGGCCAAGCTGTGGGCACCGGGCCTGTCGCTGGCGGTCGCCACCGGCACGCCGGCGCAGCGCGTCAAGGCGCTACACGCTAACGTGCAGATTGTGGTCGCCACCTACGACAACCTGCAATGGTTGGCCGAACAGCCGCTGCGCTTTGACGGCGTCGTGTTCGACGAACTGACACGGCTGAAGAATCCGTCCGGCAAGCGGTTCAAGGCGCTGCTAAAGGTGCTGGACGCTATCCCGATCCGGTGGGGGCTGACCGGTAGCTTTACCAGCAACGGGCTGGAGGACGTATTCGGCCAGTGCAAGGTGATCGACCAGACGTTGCTTGGCCGCAGCAAGGGTGCCTTCTTGCAGCAGTATTTCCATTGCATCAACCGCGACTACGGTCAGTGGGAGCCGCGCGCCGATGCGTTGCCAATGGTGATGGATCGTATTAAGCCGGCCACCTTCGTCTTGGACGCGGGCGAATACAAGGACAAGCTGCCGCCGCTGCACATCGTCGAGATGCGCTGCACGATGGAGATGTGGGAATACAAGGCCATGAAAAGGGATTTTATGGTGCAGTTCTCCACCGCCCAGGCCGTAAACGGGGCATTGGCGGCCAATGCCGGGGTGGTGACGGGCAAGCTGCAACAGATGGCGTCGGGCTTTGTTTACGACACCACAAAAAAGCCGCACCCGACCAAGCCCGGCAAGTTCATCGTGACGCAAAAGCCGATCTGGTTTTCCGGCCACAAATTTGAACTGCTGGACGACCTGCTGACCGAGAATCAGCACGCCAACACGATCATCGCCTACCAATACCAAGAGGAACGGGCCGAACTACAGCGCCGCTACCCCCGCGCCGTGACGCTGGACGAGCCGGACGCCATCGAGCGTTGGAACGCCGGTAAGGTCGAGCTGCTGCTGGTGCACCCGAAGTCGGCGGGGCATGGCCTCAACCTGCAATTCGGTGGCTGTCGCATGGTGTTCCTATCGTTGCCGTGGTCGTTGGAATTGTTTGAGCAGACCATCGGGCGCTTGCACCGCAGCGGCCAGCGGCACGACGTATGGGTTTACGTCCTGCTGACCGAGGACACTATCGACGAGAAGATTTACGTAACGCTGCACGACAAACGCTCTTTATCTGACCTAGCAATGGAGGCACTGAAATGACACGCAAAGAACTGGCGAAAGCCAAACTGAAGATCGCACTACGGGAGCTAGTAATCCGCACGCGGCAGCATAACGCTGCTCGACGGGGGCTAATTAAGGTGATGAAAACGATTGCCAAACTGGAGGCACAAATTGAAAAAGCTAACCTGGCGTGAGCTAAACCATAACCTTGGCACCAAGACCGAAGCCGAGGTGCTGGACATGCTTACCGAAGAACGAGCCAACCTGCGCCGCATCGTGGTGCTAGAGCGCCTGCACCAGCGGTATAACAGCCTGCGGGTATCGCGGGAGCGCATCGAGATACTGAAGGGCGCCACAGCCAAATGGAAAAGATGACGCTAACCCAGTTTAAGGTGGTTTTGGAAAAGTTTATGCTGGCCCGAAACAGATACGTAAACTCGCCCACCAGCACGACCGCAAAAAAGTGGAAAGATGCCGATCTGGAACTGGCATTGGCCTATAACAAATACATGGAGACAAGAAAATGATTCAGACAAACGAGGAAAAGGTAGCCGCCGCTATTGCATACCTGCGTTCGCGGGGCAAGTACTTGCTAGACGGGTGCAAGTGGACGCCGACCCCGTCAGACAAGACCGACGTTCGCCAAACAATTAAAGAGTATCGGGAGGCAATGAAATGAGATTTGTAGACGTTGTAATGTTCATTGCGTTCATCACCTCTCTTGCGTTTCTCTGGGGTATCGTTGATGGAACGATACAGATGTCAGCGGTTAAGAATTCCTTAACGACTGAGAAGGAGTGCGGGAAATGACCGCATCTAAATTTAAATTTGTGCTTACGCTCACCGGAAAAAGCAAAGCAAGTCTTGAAATGAGTGGCTATATTGGCGAAGCCGCACGCGATGCTTTACTCAGGGTTCTGGCAACCGACTTCGAGAAAAAAACTTTGTTGCCGGTTAAGCTACGGTATAAAAAACCGACGCCCTGACCGGGGCGGTAAGCATTGAACGTGGCACCAGGATGGAGTCGCGGCCCCGTCCTCTAGCCACAATTCCAATTGCTCCAGCAGTCCGATATTTTGCCTACAGAACGCGTCCAGCCGCCCGTCGTTGTCCTCGATGTCCACGGCGTGCCCGGTCATGTGCTTAGATCGTGTAGCGCCGCCAGCAGACTTGTTTATAGCCGCAGGCCGCCAGCCTGACCGCAAGCCACGATCCTCACCAAACGCCGCAATTAACTGATTTGCCCGCCCGCAGATGATTTCTGCGTTTGCGCGGATCTCGTCTGTTAGCTCCTGCTCATGCCCGGCTAGGTGCTGGCCTAGATACTCGTCAACCGTAATCATTTAATTGGGAAATTGCCGCCAACAGGGTTGAGCGCGCCGGGCGGCGCAGCAGAGAACGATTCTGTGCCGACTGGAACATGATCGCCGTTCCACGGGCTTTCATTGATTGGACCGTAGCAGCTCGCCAGCCGAACGCCGTTGACCGGTTTAGCCTGAATCTCGCAAGAGAACGACCACATATTCGACATGCCGGATTCTTTGGTTGTGACGAATTTGGTTACCACCATCGGCTTGACTGCCCAATCCGGCGCTTGGGGATAGCTGGTCACGGTCGAAAACAGCGACCAGACTTTGCCCGGCGCGGCCTTGCATGACCCGTTCATCAGCGACAGGTCGGCAATGCCTTTGCCGGTCAGGATTGGGCAAACAGCAACGCCCTCGGCAAACTTCTTGCCATTGACCTCGATGGTCTTGCCGGTTGGCGTGGTGCTGGATGCAGCGCACAGGGCAAACTGACCGTTACAAATAGCCAAGTCCATTGCCTGCGCTGACCCCACAAACATGGCAAAAAATAACAGGTATTTCATCTGTGTCCTTCCACATTTTTAACTTTTTCTACCGTTCTGGCGGCGGCTAGACCCAACATACCCAGCAAGACTTGCATCGTTATCGTCGTGTCTATTACCGGGAAAGCCCCGGTGTAGTGAAACCAAACCTGTGCAGCAAACCTAGCAACAGGCTCGATGATAGACACGTAGGCAAGACCGCATCCGCAAGTCCAGCCGATAAACGGCCTCCACCCAGCCACGAACCAGTTAGCACTCTTAGCTTCTTCTAGATTGACCTGCACTTGCAACTTTGCCAAATCAGTCTCAGCCGCAAGCTGCGCAAGCGCACCTGTCTGTTCCATGCGCAAAAGCTCGAGCTGCGCCGCCGCTTTAGCCGCAGGATCCGGGAACAGCCGGTCAATCAGACCCTTGCCAAGGTCAAATAGCCCCGACAGCAAAAGTGGGTTCATTTGTCGGCTTTGGCTTCTAACTTCTCGAAAATCTTTGCAAGCATCGACTTGATGTCCCGGATGTCTTCGCGGTAATCACTACGGATAACGTAGTCCTTGGGCAAGTCTTCACGCAGCTTTGCTAGGTCTGACTTTAACTCTTTAACCGCAGACCACAGTTCTCGCGCAAACCAGCCAAGGACGGTAAAACCGCCAGCGAGTAAAGCGTTTATCAGGTGCTGGTTTTCCATTGGTGATGTTCTTTTCGCGGTTGTGTTTTAAACTACTGGGCGTTTTGCGGTTGCGATTGTGAAAGCTGGTTAGCTAGCACACCACCAGTCAGCATATTTTGCCTGCGGGCGGTAGGAGTTTTTGGCGCCGACGGTTCTACAATTTTAGGTTGCGCCTTGGCCTGCGCTTTAGCAATCATCGCCGCCGCCGAAGGGGAGTTAGCAAGCTCAACGCCAATTTGCGCGGCCAGCTTATCGTCCGTCAATCCCTTAAGCCTACGCATGACAAAATTCACTATGCTCCCGACGTGGCTTAAACTTGCCAATGCCGGGCCAACAGACTCCGTAGCTAAATTTCCAACACCGCCGCCAGCGGCCACACCTTTTGTAGCTAACTTATCAAAGCTAATACCTCCGTCTATTTCGGCTTGTATTTTTTGCACCGTTGCCCGGACTTCCGGCAACCCCTGGGTTAAATCCGCAACGCGTTGTTCTGTGCCTAACGCATTTGCGGGGCGCGCCTTTTGCGCGTCGTCTATCAACGAACGCACTTTAAAGGCTTCTTTGGCGTTAGCCATGATGCGTACGGCGGTAGCTGGATCGGCAGCGCGTAGCGCGGCCATAATGGGCTTTTCGTTAGCGGTTAATTCCGCTAGCGTTTTTACGTCTTGCATAACGCCACGCGCAAACGCTGCTTTCGTAGGGCCGTCCATACGCTGAAGGACTTGATTCATTGTCGCTTCATCTACGACTGCTTTTTTGCGTAGGTCGGTAACGGATTTAAATTTTAGCTCTCTAGTTACCGCGTCCAGAGCTTCAATTTGCGTTTTAAATTCGGCGGTAACTTTGGCGGGTATGGCCTCACCCGTTGCTTTTAATTCATCGGCAGTTTGTTTTAATTTCTGTGCGCTGCCGCCAAGACTTTCCAGACGTTGCGTCAAACCTAACCCGGCGTTGTCTAGCGCGGCCAATTCAAACTGATGGTCTGCCATCCACTTTGCGTGGGAAGTATTGCCAGTAACAACCGCAGCGCGGTATTCCCCTTCTACGCCCGCTTTGATTGCCTGCAACGCTACGGGCGATTCGCCAAACGCCGCGACCGCGCGGATAGCATCTTCTTCGCTGTTTAGTATTTTCTTTGTCACCGCGCTAGGCGCCAGTACTTGCGTGCCGGTGGCGCCTTCACGTTCTAGGTTAGCCACCCACCCTTTCAGGAATGGCTCGACTACCTTTGTCCGGTGCAACGTGCGGGCGTCTTTGTATAGCTGGTTAGCTTCTTTAGACACGCCAAGTTCAATAGCTTGTTCAGCCGCCGATTTAAGTTCCATTAAATTTTTGCGCGTCATGTTCGACAGAGAATCGGTATTTCCCCGAATAGACGCCAAGTCGGTGTTCAAGGCTTTTATCAGCTTATCTGCGCCTTCTAACGTCACCATTGCGGGCACAGGTGCGGGGGGCAGCGCGCCCGGTGCGGCGGGCGGGGCGCCAGGCACAGGTTCTGGCACCTTAGACCCATACATCCGCAAGGCTTCTGCGGTATACGGTGCAATCCGCGCGTCAAGTTGCGTAGACGGATCGGCGGCTAATTTCTTGGCCGCAGCTTCTACCGGCGCAAAACTAAACGGTTCAGTTGATGCGTTAAACGCTGCCGCATACGCAGGTTTAACTACCTCCGTGCGCGCGGTCTGCTCTAAGGCTTTGCGCTCAGTCGTAAGCGTTTGCCCGACTTGCATCTGGCGGGGGTTTAACACGCTTGCGGTTAATTGATTTTTCTGTTGCGCCAACGCGGTTTCAGCGGCCTGTTGCTCAGCCGTTAATGCCCCCGTTCTAGCGGCTTGTTGTCCTGCCAACGCGGCTTGTTCTTGCGCCAGTGCAGTGTTTACCGCGAGGTATGGTGGTGTAGGTGGCCCGCCCGCGCTAGGCGGCAAATTAGCTTCGTTAAGCGCGTTAAGGTTTGTGCTAGCCCCTGCCAATTGATTAGCTTGCCCTTGTTTTAACGCAAGTTCCCTTGCGCTGTAAATCCCCGCCAACGCTGTGTTAGCGTTTTGCGATGTTTTAGCCATCGCGGCTAACCCCGGACTATTCAGCGCAACCGCGACCTGCTCGATGGGCATGCCCTGCTCTAGCATCGCTATTGCCTGGCTCATCTTGGCAATGTCCGGCGTGCCCTTAATGGGGTCGGATGAAAATGCCGCTGCAATAGCGCGGTTTTTTATTGCTTCCGCGCCGCCGGGGAGCGCCGGTTCTATAAGGTTATACCCCGTGCCAACAACTTTCTTTACCGCGCCGGCGCCTAAGTCTACCGCCCGCTGAACACCGGGCACGGCCAACGCCATATTTCCGGTCGCACGCGCTACCGGGCCAACCGCTGCTAACGGGTTTGTGTATTGCCCTGCGGTGCTTAACACTTTGCCGGTCGTGGACAACGCGCCAGAGGTGCTAGCGGCGGCTTCCATACCGGGAAGCCCCGCCATAGCGCCGGCCACAATCGGGCCGCGCGAAGCGGTGGCCATCCGCGTTGCTGCCGCGCCGCCGCCGGTAAATAGGATTGAAAGGTCTGCTGCTGCACCTACAGGGTCGGTGTATAGCGTGGTTTTTATTTTGTCCCATGAACCGTATCGTTCTTTGAAAAACCCCCCCGCTGCATTAGCGGCATCAACAGCCCGTTTAACGGATGCTGCTTTTTCAGGGCTGTCACCTGAGTTAACAAAATCAACAAAGGTTTTTGGCAACACATTTTGTAACGCACCCGCGCCAATATCCAACATACCGCTAGCCGTGTCGATAGGACTCGTAACCATACCGACTATACCTTCGGCCAAACGACCCGCAGAGGAAGGTATATTCGATACAAAACCACCGACACTACGGCCTGAAGGGACTTCTGACGTTGGCCCCGATGCTAACGCTGGCACCAGCCCACGTGATCTAGCTTCGGCCAAAAGACTTTGCTTTTCTGGAGGCAATATTCCACGTTTTTCTGCCTCAAGCAATAAAGATATGTCAGCCATTTATTTACTCTCCAATGCCCGTAAAATTTCAGCGTCAGTCTTAGCCGCATACGGGTTGGTATTTGTAGCTGTTGATGCAGCGCCAGCGGGCGGTGCGGTTTGCCCTGGCGCCAACGCGGCCCTTGCTTCGGGGGTTAAGTAACGCTGTTTAAAGTTAGTTTTTCCGGTAGAAGCAGTGTATTGCTGCTCTAAACCACCTAACTGACCACCCAATAGTTCTTTGTATTGTTTAATTACACCCTGTAACTGCGCGGGCGACGATTTTGCCATGATGGTATCTTTAAGTGCTCTACGATCCGCTAGCGCGCCTACACCGGGAACCACCGCTGCAACAATTTCATCGGCAACTAATTCTTTAACCGCGTTAAAATTGGTAGGCGCAGCTTTTCCTGTTTCGCGTTGCCACGCTTGTTTGAACTGGTTAAACACGCGTATATCGCCTGAATTCAACGCCGCTGCGGCGGTGTCTAGGGTTGCCAAATGGCTTACCGCTACGTTAAGCGAACGTGTCTTATCACCTTGCTTGCCGGTGTTGAATGATTTTTCAGCCGCCGTTTGTAGCCCGAAATCGCGCGCATTGTATTCGGGGTTAAGTTTCATTACCGCGTTCATAATCTTATCCGCGTTAATACCCGTAGCCGGCGGTAGATTGCCGTTGGCTATATTTTCCGCGCGGTCAGCATCTACAGCGGTAAGCGTTTGTCTTACCGCTATTCGCCCGTTTTGTATGTATTGTGCTCTAGCACCCGCTTGTTCAATGCTAGTGTTTGTAAGATTAATGTCTGGATCAACTTTAAGTATGCCAGCGTATATTCTTGCGGTTGCGCTGTTTAGCCGATCAACAGGTATACGGCCATCGGCAACTGCGACCGCAATACGTTCAATATCTGCGGGGTCAGTTAAACCAAGTTTAGGCGCATTTTTTTGCAATTCAAATCGGGCTTCGTTTACTGCTAGATTGCCTCGCGCTACTTGAAGCTGCCCACCGGCAATATTGGCTAGTCTGTTTAACCGTTCGGCTTCCCGTTCTAACGCCGCAATTTCGGCGGGCGGCGCGTTGCGCGCTTTTGCCGCTGCAATATCTACTTGCAACTTAGCTAACGGCGATTGCGGGACCGCACCTTCGCTGCCAGAAACAATAGTGGCAGGGCCGCCCATACCGGGTATAGATATTACGCGTGCTTTACCATCTACGGTTTGCGGTAAGTTTTGCGGTTTACTCATTTCGGCAAATTTTTCTACGCCTAATTTGGACTCGTTAATAAGCCGTTCCAAACCGCCGGGCTGTTGTAACGCCGCGTTAATTCGCTCGCGGGATTGCTCCATAGTTACGCCCCGAGCTGCAAGTAACGGGCCGAGAACAGGGTCAGCATGATTGGCTTCGTGCCAAGTAATGTATTGTTGCGCCGCGCCAGAATCGGCGGGGTTAATGCCTTCCAACATACTGCGGGACTGTTTAAATTTGTCTTCAGCTAATTTAACTTTTGCACCGGCAAGCGTAATAGGCTGAAGGGCAAGTTCGCCTTCAGTTTTTCTTTGCGTTAACGCGTCATTCCGTAGCTTGGACGCAATCTCGCCCTTACCTGCGCGCTGGTAGGCGCGATATATCTCATCGTTAGTAGTCGCGCCCCGTAAATCGCCTAACAATTGATTTGTCAGTTCATCTTCGCGTTTTGCTTTGCTCAAACTGTATTGCGCCAACGCGTTCTGATTTTCTTGCGCCCTAGCCACTGCCGCTTGATCCATACCCTGCGTAAACGCATTGCCAATCGACTGCGAGCCGGGCGGGGTTAATAGTCCAAAATTAAATTCAGCCATGATTTAGTCCTTAGAATTCGTAAATAGGAGTCCCCGGCGTGGGCATTACAACTTGTCCCCCACCACCGGCACCATATACGTTTTCATACCCATATTGACTGCTTAATTGTTGGCCCACACCGTATGGTGATTGCCCGCGATTACCATACAGCCGGCCTAGCGCATTTGCGCCGCCGCTAAACGCCGAGTTACGCATTGCCGCGCCAGCCATTCCCGCGTTGCCTTGGTTAGCGGCGTCGGTCATATAGGCGTTGCCAATATTACCCGCCATGTTTGAGCCTTGCACGCCGATCTGATTAGTCGCAGTTTGACCCGTTCCGGCCACGCCCGAAAGACGGTTGAAAAGCTGGTTACGCTCGCCCGTGTTGGCGTTGAAGCCGGTCGTATAACGGTTAAACGCGTTTTGAAATTCTTGGCTACCCAAGTCTTGCCCGTAGCGTTGCACGCCCCTAAGCGTTGCACCAGACAACAGACCACCACGGCTAGCTGCGCTACGGTCGAGTGCCTTTACACCTTCCGACATACGGAACGCAGTGCCTGGATCGGCATTTTGGTCGTATTGAAAATTAAACGGCATGGTTGAGCCAAACTCACCGCCCGCCGCAACACCCGCCCCCAACCGGTTAACCGCGCCAGTGCCAGCAGCAAGATACGGTGCTTGGTCAGCGCGGCTTGTGTCGTATTGGCGGCGCTGCTCGGCAATGGATGCCATAGTCGCTTGCGCCGACTTATCTGCCGCATCTTTGGCGGCTTTATTGCCAAAATACCCGCTGACTAACCCCGTGCCTGCTACGGCGCCCGCAACCCAAAAAGTCATGATAAAACCCCTTTAACAGTATTTCCCGCCAAATACATTGTATTTGGATCGGCGTCTACCAATTCCGTTTCGGCATCCTCAATGGTAGAAGAATCCACGCGGTGGAAGGTTACGCAAAGTGCATCTGTTTCGGCGTACACGGCGCGTTTTGTTCCTGGCATACTATTCAATATGCAAGGGCCGGTAATGCTTCGCACACCGTCATCCGTTGTTATGCTTACCGTGCCGTACATGATGACGTAGAAATGTTCCTTTTTATGAACTTTTCCGATAACTAAAACGCCCGCCGGTCGCCAAACTTCACGGCAATACATACCTCCGTGAAACGTATGTTTTGTTTGCGGTTCGTATTGCGGCAACTTTGAAACTTCAACCTGTAGCTTTTCTACGCGCTGTTGCATATCGTCATGTTTGGCTACAGCTTCCATTACGACACCTCCCGCCCTGAAGCGCGAATGTTGATCGCCGTAGCCGTTCCGGCAATGGTCGAGATAAACCCGCCCGTCACCAGCACCTGACCGACAATCTCGGGGAAAGTATATACCTCTGCCGCCGCTAGCGTCTTGGTCTTGGTAATCAAGTTCTGGTTGCCCGACGTGTCGCCCGAAGTGACCAGATTGACGCTTAAGGTCGCCGGGCTGGCGCTAAAGTTAGTCGCGGTAAACTTGTCGATAATCGTGGTGACGTTGGACGCCGTATATTGCGTGGTTTGCGCGGATTCGGCGGTTTTGGCTGGTATCAGCACTTTTACGGTAACAGTCATGGCCTATTCCAAAAGTAGGATGTTATTGGGCGCGGTCTGCATAATGACCCAATTAGTGCCGTCTGACACCAAGGTGGCCCAGTTTCCCACAACAGCCAAAAGAATAGCGGTTCCTGCGGTTGTGCTGTCGATAGGCACCACATTGCTGGTTGCCGACACCACCGTTTGCGCTTGCATGTTTTTAACCGAGATATACCGGCCAGTCCAAGATGCCGCAGCGGGGAGAGTCAACGTGAACGTCGAACCCGTCTTGTTGTTGATAATCCAAGTGTCTGTTCCCGTAATCGTGTAGTCAGCCGTTTTGGTCAAGACGGTAGACAGCGGAACGTAGTCAACATTGGCAACCGCCGCAGACATTGCCGTGCCATTACCCTTAAGCACGCCGGTGACGGTCGTTGAAAGCGTGATCGCCGGGGTGGTTGTATCGGTTGCTACGGTGCCTGCAAAACCATTGGCCGACACAACCGAAACGCTAGTGACAGTGCCGTTGGAACTGCCGGCGGGTTGCACGGGTGGCCCGAGTTGCAGTTCGTCCAGCGTAGTCGGGTTGCTACCGCTGCCGGTCAAGACAAACATATTGAGAAAGAACCGATACCATTCTCGCGCCATTAGGCCGGTGCGTTCGTCAACGAACGGCACCCGAGGCGCGGGGATATTGGTGATGTTAAGTTCGGCCACTAGCTACTCGTTGGAGTGACGAACAGTTCAGCACCTACAATGGCAATTTTGACCGGATCGGTGCCGGACACTTCGTATACCCGGTCACGGATTTTCTCCGTCATGCCGAGCCGGCGCCAGATGGTGCGAAAACCGTAAACCCCAATCCGGCCCATTGAGTTCCAGTGTTCGTTTGACCAAGTATGCCCCGCGTCGTCCGACCAGCGCAGCATAACCTGTGGGTCGTAACCGGCTGTCGCAAGAAGTTCTTCGGTAACTAAATAAGCGTCAGCTTCAGTCGTAAGGTATAGCCCGGCTTCGGTCTGTAAGTATCTAGCTTCTTCGCCGGGAGTTTGAGCAAGCCCAACGCCCGTTTCAGCGTCAAGCTGCAAGCTGTGGTGCGCGCTACGCTTGAGGTTATTCTGGCCGGCGGGCAATGCGCGCCACGACCGCAACCACTTTTGTGTCTGGTCGTCGTCAGCGTAAACGTCGAGGTCAAAGGCATATATACGCCCGTCCTCGTAGTCGCCCACTACAATCTCGTTGTTAAACGACATTTGGCAATTGCTGCGGTGACGAGTAAATTGCCCGTTTTCAAACGCGCCGCGTTCATGCCACAGTTGCGTGGACACGTCGTAAACCCATGTAGCCCCCGCAGACGGGAATATCAGCACGTAGAACGGGTGCCCGTCCTGCTGGTAGGTATAGCCAATTGCATCGGTAATGTTGCCGTAGCTTTGAATGATGTATTCGATAGCGTTGGTCGATATCCGCGCGGGCGTGTAGCCGTTGGCGCGGTAGACAATGCCACGGCCTCTGGCGTCTGAACCCAACCAAAACACGCTGTTGTCTAGCTTGGCTACCGAATACGCAGCTTCACAGCCGACCTCCATAAATGCGCCTTGAATCCGCGCTAACGGGAAGTCCGGCGTTCCGGCGTCATACCAAACCTCAACGCTGGTATTGCCAAACAAGAACACTTCGCGGTGGTCTACAATCAAGGCTATCACATCGTCGGGATAGCCTTCTGCGCTGGCAAAATCTAACGGGTCGATTGAAGTGCCGTCTAGCAGGCTAGTCACCCAAAACTTTTGCGAGTTTGGCTCGTTGAATACAAAGTAACCGTCTAGATAACCAACCGAGCCAGCGCCGGGAAAGTCATCGTCCGTAATTTGGGCAAACACCGCCGTAGATGTATTGTAGATGTAACTCAGCGGATTACAGGCGATGAATATCTGCGTGCCGTTGTCTGCCAGGCTAACCGGGCCGCTGCCGGTTACGGTGCCAAGCAGGGTGACAACCCAATTGGTAGTCAGGCTGTAAAACTTATCGTCGGACACCACATAGGCTACGCCGTTGGTCACCCACAACCCACGGATCGGCCCGTCGCCCACGGTTGCAAGCAAACGCAAGCCTGGGCACCGCATCAGAAAGCCCGCCTCTTTCCCGCCGCTGCCATCCGGCACCACTTCGGGAAACAAGTTGACCATGCGGTTATTGGCGGCGTTGACCGACCGGGTTACGTAGCTACCGCCTAAGATGGGCGACTTCACTTAGTAATTGCCGCTATAGATATTGAACCGTTGGCGAGTTGCTACAATGCTATACGGCAAGCTCATCACGTCGTCGGGGTTATTAATCCGCTTGATGTTGCGCTTGCTGCTCATTGCAATCCGTTGCACTTGGGGCGGCGGCTCAACGCCAAACTCAGCAGCAATCTCAGACGCCAAGTTAAACCGAAACGCCCGAAGATAGCCGGGAGGAATGACTAGATCGGTTATCAGCGTAGCCGGTTCAGCCAACTCGTTGACGCTAATAATGTGCCATTGCAACGCCGTAGTTGGCACCGGATAAATCGTCATTTCTATATCCGGCATCGTCATATTTACAAACATGACTTGCGGATAGGTGCTGGTGACTGTTTTTACCGCAATGCCGTTATACTGCTGTTGGTTTATCAGTTTGATGCCAAAACTGATGCCGTTGCTAACGTCAATAAAATAAGTTGAATCGTCAACCAACACCGGACGGTTGCCTACAAAATCGCCAGTAGGCCCAAGCGTTCGTGAACTAAGATTTTGCGTCCAAGTAAACACTTGGTCTTGCGTTGAGAATACAGCCAAACGCTCAGATGACCAGCTATCCAGCATCTGGTTCATTGCGGTCAAAGCGTCTTGCGAAGTCGCCGCAGATGGCGTTTCGCCTTCGGCCAATTGACCAATTAGCCGCAACGCGCCATTGATCTGATCGCCAGCCGTGGTCGTCATGCCGCAAGCTCCTTACGCGGGCGCCCGCGAGGTTTTGCTAGTTCGTTTACCGATTCGGGCGGCGAAGGGCGCAACAGCACGCCAACGTCGTAGCGTTCCCAACCGTTTGTTTCATCGTATACCGCTTCGGCTTCCGCAATAGCGACCTTGTTACCGTGAACGGGGTGCCGCATGTAGATGACCATAATATTCCTTAAAAACCACCTCGCGGCTATTACACCGCGAGGTGTTGTTACTTAAGCTACCCGGTAAACGGAATACGCTGCCGTGCCGGTTTTGCGGAACATAAACTCTGCCGCGCCGCTAACGCCCGCTGCGCTGCCCGTGATAGCCACAACGAGGTTACCAACCGCAGTAATGCCCGTGCCAACAACTACCGTAATAAGGCCGGTACTGGTGCCAAGATTAATCACCCGCAGCGCAAAAGTGCTGTTGGTTTTCATGTTGGTCATTGTTGCGTCAATCAACGTCGCCGTAGGCAAAGTGTAGGACGCCGCCGTGGTAGACGGGTTACCCACCAAAATACCTCCGGTGATTTGAGCAACAGACAGCGTTGCAGTTGCGGTTGCCGTTTGCACATCTGCTTGAACGCCGATTGTTTGTTCGCTTTGGTTGCCATCCGTGTTTTGATAGCCACCACCTACTGAAGCTAGTGCCATGATTGTTTCTCCTAAAAAATTAACATGCCCCCGCGCTAGGCGGGGGCGGTTTTATCAACCCCAGATACGGCAGGCCATCGACGGGCGAATGGTGCTGAAGCCATACAGCACGTCAACACGGCAGGGCATACGGTCGTTGTTAATATCGTACTGACGCACGATACGCATCGAGATACCGTTATGCACTTGACGCGAAGCCATATCGACACCTTGCGGAAGCAAGAGGTCAGCCGTAGCC
>Ga0181350_1000044_pt1 | contig 36234 bp, 51 predicted proteins | sample Su13VDMM110DCMD_FD_130105 | JGI IMG/M metagenome (GOLD analysis project Ga0181350, IMG submission 130105) | Freshwater viral communities from Lake Michigan, USA - Su13.VD.MM110.DCM.D | ecosystem: Environmental > Aquatic > Freshwater > Lake | place: USA: Michigan | collected 2013-07-16
CGGCGCGGGGGCGTTCCTTTACAGAACCGCCATTGGCGAAGGTCGGGTGTCATACAGTCCCGAACCCGGTTCCGAACCCGGTTCCTGAACTGGTTTGCGCTGGTGTCATACGTTCCGCGCTTGCAATGTATGACAGTCGGCGCTAACGCTGTGTGACAACGCGGAAAGGCTGAACGCATGACGAACCCGTTTCCTCCCCAGACCGAAGCCGAGCGCCAGGCGTTCGACGAAGAACTGGCCCGGCTGATGGACGAAGACCACGCCGACCACGAAGCCCGCGCCGCCGCTGCGAAGGCGCCCGGCGCATGACCCCGCCCAGCGCGAAGGCATACGCCGCCCAAGTCGTAGCGGCGATGTTTAAGGGTCGGCGCCAGCGCCGGGCGATGCTGGACTGGGAAGTCGCGGCGCTTGTCTCGACGGCCTATGACGCCGGGGTTCTGGCACAACAGCGGCACGGGGCGGCCCAGTGAGCGCGGTTATCAGCGCCATCCGGCGAGTCGTGGCGGAAGACGCCGCGCATAGCGGAACGACCCATGAAGTTTACCTGACGCCGAAGACGGTAAACGCGCTGGCGGCTGGGCGGCATATCGTCCGCGACCAGGCCCGCCGCCCACCTTCCGTGCTGGGCCTCCCGGTTCGCGTCCAGAACGTCGGGCGCGACTGCATCGCGACTCTTCGCGGCGGCAAAATCATTTCTGTGACGAACCTTTAGAAAGGGCTGAACCATGACGGCGAATTTGAATATCAAGCGCGGCGACCTTCACTTGACGGTAGCGGGCGCGATGAACCGGGGCCGGTATGTCCTGATGACGGACGGGAAAGGCCAGCCGGTCGAAATAACGGTCGACCTTCGCGAGCGGGACGACGACGGGTTCGGTTCCGAAGCCGAAAGCCTAGCGGCGACCGACGACCACGGGGCGGCCATCCCAGCCCAGACCCAAAACCGTTTCCGGCCCGGCCCTGTCGTTTACGAATTCGCGCTTTAGGACGTCGACCCGAACCGTGTCCCGTGGCCGCCGACGCTCAACTGGGCGGTTTTGAGGGATGCCCCCGACCAGGTCGCCGCCTCGACCGCCGACTGGGTTCACGTTTACGACCGGGTCACGCGGGAGCGTCGGACGCTGAAACGGCCCGCGCCGGACGCCGTTCTGACCGGGCTTCGGAAGATTGCGTCGGACCTTCGCGCCCGTTGACACCCGGCGCGGCCTGTATGACGTTCAGACGTCGGCGGTTTCCTCCGAACCCCTCCCGCCGATAAACTAGGCCGCCGACCTGGCGCATGGGTCGGCGGCCTTTTCTGTTGACGCGGTTCCGGTCAGGCCCGACGTTCCCGGCGTTTTCAGCGGAGGAATCCCGATGGCTATCGACCCGGACTCCCATTTGGTAACACGGCGGTCGCCGTCGCTTGCCTACGCGCCCGTCGATGTCAGTTCCGACCAGGACGACCGACTCGGTTCGGATGCCTACGCCCAGGCGGTCCATGTTTCGAACCTGAGCGAAGGCACGGGCGACGTCCGCGTTACCTATCGGGCGACCGGCGTCGCGGCGCCGCAATGGGTTCTGATGATCGACCGTTCGGACGTCGTGAACTGGCCCCATAAACAAAGCGACTGGGTCGAAGTCGGCCTTATCACGATGTCGGTTGACCGACCGTCTAACGCAGTCGGCGCGGTCGAGATCGGCGTCGTGACTCGCATCGACGAAACCAACGCCGATGTAACCCTAGTTTTCGCGGTTCTTTTCGACCACGCCGCCGACCGTTTCATCGTCCGCGATGTCTCGTTTTTCCCTGCCCGGATAAAGTTCAAGGTCGAGGAAAACGGGTCGACCCCGTTCATGCTGGGCGGGTCGCGCTTGCTGAACGATACGGGCCTTCAGACCGACGTGACCATCGCCAGCCCGAGGGGCGTCAACGTCGCGCCCGCGGTCGGCGACATTGTCGTCCGCTTCGATCACAAATCGGGCGGCGCGTATAACGCGACGGTCGGCCTGGTTTATGAAGGCAAGCCGACCGAATAAAGCGAGGGCTGGAGCGGCGGCGACGCGGTGAGTCCCCGTTATTCCGCCCCGCGCGTCACCCTCTAAAACGACGCGCGGCCCTCTCAAAAAGGTGAAGCCCGCCAGGCGCGGACCTGGCGGGCTTCTGAGGAAGCGTCGGGAGGGGCTGAATCCATCGACGCCGCCTGTCTGGATTCAATGTCCTACATTGTCAAGGCGACACCCTGACCGTTGAGCGACGCCCGTCGCGCGACACGGTGGTCGTTACGGTTCGGCGTTCGCCGTCGATAATGACGGTCGAGACATGGCGATTAGGGTCGGTCGCGACCACGAGCGCCCCGGCGGCCAGCGTCAAATCGCGGGCGGCGGCGCATCCGGTGACGGTCAGCGCGACGGCGAAGATTAGGGCTTTTCGCATTGTGTCCCCTTCAGAACATCGGGGCCGGGCGGCGAGACGCGACCAGTGTTTCGACGTCGGTGTCGATGTTTTCCCATAAGGCCCGGTCCAGATCGGACGAAAGGACTCCAAGGATTCCCGCAATCTGGCCCAGCCGATACCCGGCGCGCTGCATCCCGCGGGCTTGGGCGACCTGTCGAACCGTCAAAAGTGGGCGGCGGATTAGCGCGGCCAAAGCGCGGCGGCCCAGAGAACGACGGCGCCGATGACGGCCCAGCGGGCGGCCATCCAAAGCGAAAGGCGTTCGGCCTTCCGGCGCTTTTGACAAAAGTCAGAGTCGCACTGGAATGGCGACCCGCTTCGCTGAGAATAGCGGGCGGCTAAATGGGTGTGGGATTCGGGAAGCATGGAGTCAGCCTTTCGTTACAACTGTCATACATTGCGCCGCTTGTGGCGTTTCGTCAAATCCCTGTCATACATTCGGCCCCGTTTGGCGTTCCGGCCCGTCGCGGCTATGTAGGACAAATGGCCAAGCCCCGAATGCCGACCGAACTTAAGCGACTGACCGGCAACCGTTCGAAAAAGCCGCTGAATCAGGCTGAACCGAAGCCGACTATCGCCGCCGCGCCGCCGCCGCCGCCTGACTATCTGGACGAAGTCGGCGCCGCCGAATGGAACCGCCTGGCGCGGCCCTTGTGGCTGAACGCTCTTCTAGGGGCCGAAGATGTCGTCGTCTTCAGCGCCTATTGCGAGGCGTTCAGCGACTGGATGCGATATAACGGGATGATCGAAGAACAGGCCCGGCGCGAAAGGAAACTGGCGACGGCGAAACTGGCGTTCGACGCGACGGAAAATCGCATGGAGTCGGACTTCGGCGGACTTGTCATCGCGACGACGAACGGCAACTGGGTTCAGAATCCCGTGATGGGGCTTCGCAACACCGCCCGGCGAGAATGTATCAAGTTCGGAACTGAACTGGGCCTGACCCCTTGCAGCCGGTCGAAAATCAATGTCCCCCGAGGGTCGAACCTTCCCGGCGCCGACGCAGCCCGCGCGACGGTATCGGGCGCGGATTTCCTGAACCGCGGGCCGCGCGACAACGTCGTTCCGCTGAAAGCCTAACGGCTACCGGATGGGGCGCGCGTTGAAAAAGCAGAGCGCGGGAGCGAAGGCCCGGCGCGAGGGCGACGACGTCACCGCCTACGCCCTGGACGTCGTCGCCGGGGACATCGTCGCGGGGCCTTACGTTCGGGGCGCCTGTCGCCGTCACCTAGCGGACTTGGAAACGGGCGCGGCCCGCGGCCTTTGGTTTGATGTCGAGGCGGCGCGGGATTTCTTCGAATTCTGTTCGCAGCTTTGCACGGTGCTAGTCCGCGGCGAGACTGTCCCCTTCGTTTTGTCCCCGGCCCAGCGGTTCAAATACGGGTCCATCTTCGGATGGAAGCGGGCCGACGGCTGGCGCCGGTTTCGGACGGCATTCATCGAAGAGGGAAAGGGAAACGGGAAATCGCCGGGCGCCGCTGCGGTCGGGCTTTATGGCCTGGTCGCTGACCGCGAAGAGAAGGCGGAAATCTACGCCGCCGCGACAAAAAAAGATCAGGCGATGATTCTGTTCCGCGACGCCGTGTCGATGCGGGCCGGGTCTGAACTGCTTCGCGCGGCCCTGTCGCCCTCGGGCGGCAATCCCGTATGGCAACTGACACACCTCCGAACGGCGTCTTTTTTTAAGCCGATAGCAAACGACGACGGGCAATCTGGGCCGCGCCCTCATTTCGCGCTGGTCGACGAAGTTCACGAAGTCCGCGACAAATATACGATTGAGATGCTGAAGGCCGGTTTCAAAGCCCGCGCCCAGCCGCTTCTCTTCATGATTACGAACAGCGGGTCAGACCGAACGTCGGTCGCGTTCGAATATCACGAACACGGAATCGCGGTCAGTCTGGGCGAGTCTATCGACGACGAATTCTTCGCGTATATTTGCGCCCTAGACGACGGCGACGACCCGTTCGCGGACGAATCATGCTGGGCGAAGGCGAACCCAGAACTGGGGAACGTGATTCGGCCCGACTATCTTCGGTCGCAAATCGCTTCGGCGAAGATGCTTCCGTCGTATCAAAACACGGTGCTTCGGCTGAACTTTTGCGTCTGGACCGACGCAGATCGGGCATGGATTACCCGTGAGGCATGGGAATCTTGCGAGGTCAGCGAGAAAAACCCGACGCCTAGTCACGGCCTGGGCCGACGCCGGTCGGTTAAGGAACTGAGAATTGAGGACTTCGCGGGCGCGAAAGCATGGGGCGGCCTGGACTTGTCATGGTCGCAGGACTTGACCGCCCGCGCCCTGACGTTCTCCGACACGGTCGCGGGCGTCCCGCACCTGTTTTCGTTCCTGAAGTTCTGGACCCCCGCCGACACGCTTCGGGTCCGCGCCGCCCGCGACCGCGTCCCTTATGACGTCTGGGTCCGCGAAGGCTGGATGGAAGCGACGCCGGGGAAAATCGTTCCGACCGCGGCCATCGGACTCCAACTGCACAAAGACCAGACCGATTTCGACGTTCAGTTCACGGCGTTCGACCGCTACCGGCACAAAGACCTTGAGGACAAACTAGCCGAAGAGGGCTTCGCGCCCCCGATGCTGGAACATCCCCAAGGCTTCCGGCGCTTTTCGAAGGTCGACGAACGGCTGGCGTCCCGTTTTGGCTGGTATGACGAACGGGGCCAGGTCGTCGAGAATCCCCTCTGGATGCCGGGGTCTATCGAGGCATGGGAACACGCCATCATCGAAGGCCGGTGGTGGACTCCGGCTAACCCCGTGCTTCGCTGGAACGTCGCGGGCGTTTTCCCCCAGCCGAACCCGTCCGGGACCGGCGACATCATCTTCAACAAACGCAAGGCGACTGGGCGCATAGATGGCGCCGTCGCTTGTGCTATGAGCGTCGGCGCGGCTGTGGCAAGGTTCGGCCCTGAAGGTTCCGCGCTGGACGATTTTCTAGCTAATCCGGTGATGACGAAATGAGCAGTTTCTGGGGACGGGTCGGCCAAGTCTTCCGTTTGTCGGGTGGCGTTCCCTTTGGCGCGTTCTTCAGCGGCGCGAACTATGCTCAAAAGGACGTCACACCCGACACGGTGCTAAACCTGTCGGCGGCCTGGGCCTGTCAGCGGCTGATTTCCGGCACGGTCGCGACGCTTCCGCTTCACATTATGCGGCGCGGCGAGAACGGGCGCCGGGAACTGGCGAAGGAACACCCGGTTTCCGAAGTGCTGCGGGGCCAGCCGAACGCGACCCAGACGCCGGTCGAATTCATGGAAGGAATGGTCGCGTCGCTGGTCGGGCGCGGCATGGGCTATGCGATAAAGGACACGCTGGGCGGCGACCTGGTTGGGCTTCGCCCTTGGGATTATGACCGCTGCATTCCGATGCGACGCGATAACGGCGCCCTGTTCTATCAGGTGACATTCCGGGACGGGTCGCAACAGAACCTGACGCCCGAACGTGTTTTCGTTCTGAAGGGCTTCACCGACAACCGCGAACCGGACCTGGGCCTTTCGACCATCGCGTATGGTCGCCAGACCTTCGGAAACGCGATTGCGGTCGAAGAGGCGGTCGGGCGGCAATATGCCAAGGGCCTAAAGCAGCCGGGGTTCTTCTACACCGAAAACCCCGCCGTTCGCCTTGACGCCGACAAGCGCGCCCAGTTCCAAATGATTATCGACCAGTTCACGGGTTCGCAGAACGCCGGGGCGACGATGCTTCTGGAAGGCGGATTCAAGTGGCAGGGCATGGGCATAAACCCCGCTGACTTCGAAATGCTTTCGACCCGGTCGTTCAATATCGAAGACGTCTGTCGCTGGTTCCAGGTTCCGCCGATGATGATCGGACACACCGACAAGATGACGTCATGGCCGGGCGGTCAGGAAGGGATGCGAATGGATTTTCGCGACTTCTGCCTGATGCCCTACCTGACCCGCATCGAACAGGCCATCGACACGCGACTCCTGACCGCGGAAGACCGGCGCGCGGGTTATTACGCGAAGTTCAGTTCTGAGGGCCTGTTGCGCGGCAACGTCGACGCCAGGTCGAAGCTTTATTCGTCGGCGCTCCAAAACGGCTGGATGACCCGCGACGAAGTCCGCGAACTTGAGGAATGGGACGCCATCACGGGCGGCGGTGGCGAACTTCTGACGGTGCAACAGAACCTGACTCCGCTGTCGATGTTGCAGCGAGAGGCCGAGGCCCGCACTATGACAAACGGCGGAACCCCTCCGTCGCCGACCCAGCCGACTCCCGGAGTCTGACGCCGATGCGTTATTTTCACCTGCTTTCGATGATGGCCACGACGCCCTGGGCGGTCGAGCGTTCATATCTGGCGGCGGCCATGTCCATTCTGGCGAATCGGTCGTTTGACCTAGCGGGGCCGGTTGAGCCGATTTCGGAAGATGCGCGGCTGTCCCAGAGGCGCGTCGACCAGTCCCGCAAATCGGGCGGCGCCGTGGCCGTCCTGCCCATCTATGGCGTGATGGCCCAACGCATGACCGCGATGGAAGAGCAATGCGCGGGCGGCGTTTCGGTCGAGAAGGTTTCGGCGGCCTTTCGCGCGCTGGTCGCTGACGAAGACGTTTCCGCGATTATCCTCGACTGGGACTCGCCGGGCGGGTCGACCTATGGCGTTCAGGAATTCGCCGACGAAGTTCGCGAGGCGCGCGGGACGAAGCCCATCGTTTCGCAGGTGAATAGCCTGATGGCGTCCGCGGCCTATTGGGTCGGGTCGGCGGCTGACGAAATCGTCGTCACGCCGGGCGGTCGGGCCGGTTCAATCGGCGTCTATTCGATTCACGAAGACATTTCGACCATGTTGGAAATGCAAGGCGTGAAAACGACGGTCATTAAAGAGGGCGAACACAAAATCGCCGCCCATCCGTTCGGCCCGCTTTCCGAAGACGGTCGCGCCCAGCTTGAAGCCCTGGTCAGCGAGTCGGCCTATGCCTTCCGCGGCGCCGTCGCCGAAAACCGCAACGTCAGCCGGAAAACGGTCGTCGAGACGTTCGGCGACGGAAAAGTTTTCGGCGCTGAAGAACTGGTGAAGCGCGGAATGGCCGACCGCGTCGGGACGCTTGGCGACACGCTGGCCCGGTTTGGCGTTGCCTCGCCGAAGAAGGCGGCGGCGGCCCAAGCGCGGGCGACCTTTGCGAACGGCGAAATTCCGGCTATAGGCGTCCTGCACGACGGACTCCGGGGAACCCTCGGACTGTCGAAGTCCCAAGCCGACGCCCTGCTTCAGCGCGGTTTCTCGGGTATCGCGGGGGGAACCCTCCCGGTCGAAGCATCCGACCCCATCCCTTCCGCGCCGGTTCGACTTGTCAGCCGGTTCATCCCAACGGCCTAGCCTAGCGCGGGCCGTATGAAAGGCCCCGGCTATGACGACCCCGACCATTGACGAAATCAACGCCCAGCTTGAGCAGCGCGACACCGCGATTCAAGCGGCCCTGACCGCCCTGCAAACCGCCAGCGGCGACCAGATCGCGAACCTTCGCGCCGAACTGAACGCCCAAGCCGAATCCGGCATGAAGCTTCACGCGAAGCTTCTGGAAGTCTCGCAAAAGATGGCCGACCAGATCGGCGCCTTCGGCGGCCCCGGCAACGCCCCCAAGGCGTTTTCGTCGTCGGCGCTGGATTCCGACTCGTTCAAGGCTGTGCTGGAAGGCAAAGCCAAAACGGGCCGCTTCACCGCGAACGGTTCCTGGCACGGTGGCGCCTATGGCGCCGTCATCGGTTCCGGCACGACCGGCGAGGGGAACGGCGGCGCGCTGCTTCAGCCCGATTTCCGCCCTGGGATTATCACCCAGGCGGATATGCCCCTGCTGATTCGCGACCTTCTGATGCCGGGCCGCACGTCGGCCCAGGTCGTGACCTATTTCCGCGAAGTCGGCTTCACCAACGCCGCCGAATTCGTTTCGGAAAACACCCGGAAGCCGCAATCCGACGCCGAATTCGAGTTCGCCGAGGCCCCCGTTCGGACCCTGGCGCACTTCGTCAAGGCGACGAACCAAATCCTCGCCGACGTGCCGGCGCTGCGTTCTTACATCGACTTCCGGCTTCGCTGGGGCGTGAAGTATGTCGAGAATGACGCGATGCTGAACGGAACCGGGACGGGCCAGACCATCGAAGGTCTGAAGCCCGCCGCGACTCCGTATCAGACCGCGCGGAACCAAGTCGGCGACACCCGCATCGACACGCTGCGTCGCGCCATGACGCAAGTTTCGCTGGCCTTCTACCCGGTCAGCGGATTCATTCTGCACCCCGACGACTGGGAGGCGATTGAACTGACGAAGACGCAAGAGGGCGCTTATGTCTTCGCGAACCCGCTTACCTTGGCTGGCCCGACCCTTTGGGGCCGTCCGGTCATCGCGACCGCCGCCCAGACCGCGGGGGAATTCACCCTCGGGGCCTTCAATATGGCCGCCCAAATCTTCGACCGTGAGGACATCACTGTCGAGATCGCGACCGAGAACGAAGACGACTTCGTCAACAACCGCGTGACCATCCGCGGCGAAGAGCGTCTGGCCCTGGCGATTCATCGTCCCGAGGCTATCGTCGACGGCGCATTCCCCCAGACCTAACCCGTCTGTCGGACATTGTGTTAGGGGAAGGGCGTCGGCTTCGGTCGGCGCCCTTTTTCTATGGAGGCGCGGTTGGCGCAGAAAATGGTTCGGGTCCGATACTGTCGGACGATGGGCGTCGGTCGTGACCGGCGCGGGCCGGGTCACGAAGTGGTCGTCGATGAAGCGACGGCGGCTAAGTGGCTGGCGAATGGCCGAGTGGCCTTAGTGGCGACCGGAAAGGAGGCGGCGCGGCCCGTGACCGCGTCGGACCCTATGTCGGCGCCCCAACCTGGTTCCCCCGCTGGTTTGGGCGCTGTGTCGTCATCGTCGCGTCGGGGCCGTCCGCCGCGGACGAAGACCTTAGCGCCATTCGCGCCCGCCTCGCCGCTTCAGGACGACGCGAACCCGTTTGGATAGCGGTCAACGCATCGTATCGCCTGACGCCGTGGGCCGACCTTCTGTATGCGGCGGACGGGCTTTTCTGGGCGCGGGACGAAGGCGCGCGGGCGTTCCCCGGCCTCAAAGTCACGCAAGCCGCGAGAGACGCCGGGCGCTTCGGTCTGGAATGCGTCAACGTGTCGGCGTCGCGTCGCACGATGGCGTTCGAACGGTTCGGCGAAATCGGGTCGGGCGGGAATAGCGGCTTTCAGGCGGTCAATCTGGCGGCCCAGGCTGGGGCGTCGCGAATCGTGCTGGTCGGCTTCGACTATTCGCTGGCCCGCGGGGTTCACTGGCACGGCGCGCACCCGCCCGGCATGAATAACCCTTCGGCCCGTAACTGCGAACGCTGGCGGGCCGATATGGACGGCGCCGCGCCCCTTCTGGCGGGCCTTGGCGTTGACGTTCTGAACGCTTCGCCGCATTCATCGCTGACGGCGTTCGAAAAGCGCCCGCTTTGGGAGTGTCTGTCGTGAACTACGTCCGAGTCAGCGTTAGCCCCGACCTTCCGATTCCGCTGGAAACGGTGAAGTCGCGGCTTCAGATCGAAGACACGGGCGACGCGACCTTCGACGCGGCCCAAGACGACGCCGTCGAACAGGCCCTTCGCGCCGCGGTCGACTATGTCGAGGCCCAAACCCATTTAACCCTCCGCCCGACCGTCTTCCGGCTGGATATGGCGACCTGGTTCACGCCTGACCCCTACGGCGGCCCCGGCTGGCAATGGGGCCGGGGTCGGGCGCTGATGCTGGCCCGCGTTCCGGTTCAGGAGGTCGAATCCGTCGACTATCTGGGACTCGGGGAAATCACATGGGACGCCCTCCCGGTGAACGACTGGGAGTTTCAGCGCATCGCATCGGGCGGCCTGATTCACCTGATGGAAGGCGTTTCGCTTCCGTTGCTGGCGACCCGCTATAACGCCGTTCAGGTGAACTTCACGGCGGGCTTCGAAATCGGCTATCTGACCGGCGCGGGCGATGACCCGGAATTGGCCCTGCCCGCGGGCCTGTCACAAGCCCTGACCCTTCTCGCCGGTCATTTCTTCAGCAACCGGGACGCGGTCGGAACTGAACGGACGCACGAAGTGCAAATCGGCGCTGACGCCCTGATGCAAGCGTTCCGCCTTTACAGATAACGGGCGACTGTCATACACCGGACGCGGGGCGTTCGGCCCCATGTCAGGAGTCCAGATGGCGCGACCGCATGAACTAACCGCCAACCGGGTTCGGGCGCTTTTGTCCTATGACCTAGAAACGGGCCTCTTTACCTGGCGGGAAACTCGGGGCCGGGCCGTGGCCGGGGCGTTTGCCGGGTCGCCGAACAGCGACGGTTATGTCTGCATAGGCATAGACCGGAAGCGGTATGCGGCGCACCGCCTGGCGTGGCTTTACATGACCGGCGCTTGGCCCGCTGGGGAGCTAGATCATCGGAATTGCGAAAAGACCGACAACGCGTGGTCGAATCTTCGCGTGGCCGACCGTTCAGGAAATCAAGCGAACAAAAAGAAGAACTGCACAAACACAAGCGGATTCAAGGGCGTCCATTTCAACAAACACGCCGGGCGCTGGCGCTCCATCTTAAAGTTCCGCGGCGCGTCCTATTTCCTCGGCTACTTCGACACTGCCGAGTCCGCTCATAGGGCCTATTGCGCCAAGGCGTCGGAAGTTCACGGCGACTTCGCGAGGGCTTGCTGATGGCCCGTCCTGTCTATGTGAGCGGGATGCAAGGGCTTGGAGATTGCATCCACGAAAGGGCCGTCGTTCGCGAACTTCTGAAGGCCGGTCGGTCGGTTTGGCTCGAAACGCCCTGGCCTTGCGTCTTCCACGACTTGCCCGTTCGGCTAGTCGAAAAGCCGACATCGCTTCGAACGCAAGGGAAGAACGCGCGCCGCGAGCGCCGAGCTTATACCCGCGAGCGCCCGCCCCAGTCGCGCGACCTGTTGAGGGTCAGTTACCCGCCCCAGACCGTCCGCGACGCTGGGTCGGTTCTGGCGGCTATGTCGGGTGTCTGTGGCGTTCCGGTCGGCGACTTCCGGCTTCCCATCCCTGACGCTTGGCGCGCGAAAGCGGCGGCATTTTTGGCGAAGTGGCGCCCGACGAAACCGCTGATGATTTTCCGCCCGCTGGGCGACCGGACGGAATGGGGCGGCTGCAAAGCCCGCAACCCCGACCACGACCATTTCGCGGACCTTTTCGAATCCGTCCGCGACCGTTTTTTCGTGGTCGCCGTGGCCGACTGGGAACAGGGGCGCGAATGGCCGGTCGGGCGCGCGTATGACGCCGACGTCCGACTTCTGGCGGGCGAACTGGACTTCGAAACGCTGGCGGCCCTCGCCGACATTGCGGGCCTTGTCTTTACGTCGCCGGGCTTCGCGGCGGTGCTGGCCCAGGCGGTCGGGACGCCGGTCGCGGTCGTTTTCGGCGGGTATGAAAACGGGTCGTCGTTTGCGTCTGGCGCCCGGTTCGCGCCTTATCTGCCCATCGAGCCGGTGAAGCCCTGTCAGTGCTTCGCCCATCATCACAATTGCGAAAAGCGAATCGACATGGACAAGGCAAAGGCGGCCCTCGGGGCTTTTGTGGCGGCGCATCCGGGAGAAGTCCCCTCGACGCCGGTTTTCGGTGGTCGGTCGAAGGTTCGCCCGAATGTCACCATCCCGCCGCGCGAAGGCATCGACCTAACCGGGCTTCACACCCGCTATGTGAACCCCGGCGAACTTGAGACGCTGATAACGCTGGTCGAGAGCGTCGAGCCGCGGACGATGATCGAAGTCGGCTGCAACAGCGGGCGGACGGCGAAGGCGATTCTTCGAAACGTCCCGTCGCTGGAACGCTACGTCGGAATCGACGTCCCGCCCGGCTATGCGTTCGCGAAGGCGGTTCAGGCCCGCGAAGTCCCGCCCCGGCCCGGTGAAGAGGCCCTGGACGACCCGCGCTTCCGTTTGTTGCTGGCCCGGCGCGGGACGTTCGACCTGACCGCCGTCGACCTTCCCCGCGCTGACGTCGTATTCATCGACGGCGACCACGGCGAGGCGGCGGTTCGGGCCGACCATGCCCTAGCCCTTCAGCTTGTCCGACCGGGCGGCCTGATTATTCACCACGACGACCACGACATCGCGACGGTCGACGTTCGCCCGACGCTGGACGACCTTCACACCGACGCCGCGCCCATCGCGCACGTTCTGGGAACGTGGTTGGCGTTCCATACGGTCAAGGGTTAGTCTGAACGCCCCAGACAAGGAGTCCGCTGTGTGGATTAGGTTTCTGAAAGCCGACCGCCATCGCATCCGCCCGGTCGAAGGCGGTGTCGTGTCGTCGGTCGTCGCCTATAAACCCGGCACGGTCGCCAACGTCCCCCGCGAATACGGCGAACGGCTGGTCGCTGAAGGCAAGGCCGCGACGACCGTAAGCCCGAGAAAGGCGACCGATGTCCCGACTCCGGCTTAGGTCCGCCGCGACCGTCCAGCGGGCCAGCCCTAACCCGGCTGGCGACGGCGCCGGGAACTTTCAGGATGGCTGGGACGACTTCGTCGGGCCGCTGGCCTGTCAGATCGACCCGCGGCCTTCAGGCGGCGAGAATATGCGCGAGGGCCAGATCGCTAGCGCCCAGGGCTTTATGATCGACTTCCGCGCGACGGTGAAAACGCGGGCCATCGACGTTCGCGACCGGGTTCAGGAAATCGGCGGCCAGGGTCGGTTGTTCGGCGTTCTGGCGAACCTGTTTCAGCCGGGCCAGTCGACCGTTCGGCTGGTTTGCGAACAAACGCCGGTCAAATCGCCCCAGCCCGCGAACTGGGTCGAGGGCGGCGAGACGGAAAGCCCGCCGACGTTCCCGGTCGGGCCTTAGAAATAAAATCGAGGGAGACGAAAAAACTGTATGACATTGCGCGAAACGTATGTCATACAGTCTTCAGAGACGCAGACGAACACACACAAGCCAAGGGGCATCCCGCCCCATTAGTCCCAGGAGGACATTTCATGGCCCGTCGCCTCTCTCTCTCCGCTACCGACGTCGCAATCGCCTTCGCGGCGAAAGACGGCACCCTTCGCCTGGTCGAGCGCCCTTCGCGCTTCGGCGGCGCTTTTGTCGCCATCGAAGACGGCTTCGGCGTTATCGAAGTCGCCGACGATATGTCGGCGGCTAAGGCTCGCGTCGCACAGTGTGCGGCGTGAGTCGCCTGTTCGTCATCGAAGACCGCGACCGCGACGGGGTCGGCCTTGCAAGGGTCGGCCTTTCGCGTTTGGAGGCCGACCGGGTTCGGGACGGTCTAGCCCGCGCCTATCCGGCGAAGCGGTTCACGGTTCAGCCGCAAGTGATGGCCCGGCGCCGAGTGGTCTATCCGGTCTGGGCGGGCTAGGTCTGGGCGATGGCGGTATCGTGGCGCATCACCGACGCGGAAAGCCGCCCCCAGCGGCGGGCGAAGAATTTCGTCGCGCGGATGGCGGCAATCCCGACGAAGGTCAAACGCCGCCTGAACGCCGCGAACGAACAGTCGGCGGAAGAACTGGCGGCGATGATTACCCGCCTAGCGCCGCGGGACGAAGGCGACTTGATCGCCTCGATTCGTTATTTCGAAGTCGCGGGGGTTCAGGGCGGCGGCATCGCTTGGCGCGTGACGGCGGGCGATAACGACGCATTCTATGCCCGGATGGTGGAATTCGGGAACGGCACGGCCCGCGCCCGCCCGTTCTTCTACCCGTCTGTCAGGGCGCTTCGCCGGTCTATTCGGAATCGCCAGATGCGGGCGTTTCGTCAGGGCATGAAGGACGCCGACGCCTGACCCCGGCCCTCCGGTTCACGCCGGGGGGTTTTCGCGTTATGTGTCGCCGCATGACGCAGATCGCCGCCGACGCCGTCCAGACCGCCGCTTTTACGGCCCTTCAGGGTTCGACCGGCCTTGCGACCGTTTTCGCGGCCTTCGGTGTGACGCGGGTCGGCGGGCTGCTTCCTGTCTTCGACCATGTCCCGAGGGGCGCGGATGGGTCGCCGACGAAGCCTTATCCGTTCGTCGCGTTCGGGTCGGCGCAGGACGTCCCCGCCAGCCCCACGAACGAATGCGACGCCGAAGTCGAATCGTTTCTGGACGTCGAAATCTGGGACGACGCCAGTTCGCGCGGGCGGACGGGAACGAAGCGCCTAGCCGCCGCGGTGGTCGTCGCCCTAGCCCGCATCCTGACGCTGACCGGATTCACGATGACGGTTGCGGGAGTCGAGGCCGTGAGGCATTTTGAGGAAGCTAACGGCGTCGCCCGTTCCGTGGTAACGCTGCGTTATCTTATGGACCCGGACTGACCCGGATTAGGAGAACTTACGACAATGGCGACTGAACCGAACTTTTCGGGGCGTCGGCTTCTGATTCGGGTGGGCAACGGCGCATCCCCGGAAGTCTTCTCGCTCTTCTGCACCTTCAACGGCGACCGGGCGATTCAGTTCGACGCGGCTTCGACCGACGAAATGGACATCGACTGCGACAACCCGACCGCCGTCGCGTTAACCGTGACCCAGGTCGACAGTCTGTCCGCCACGGTTTCGGGAAGCGGTCGCGTGAAGGCCGTCGACGTTCCCGACTTTTTCGACTGGTTCACCTCGGGCGTCGCGCGGAACGCTCAAGTCGAAATCGACGCGGTCGGCGGCGTCATGTTTGAGGGCGCGCTTCTGCTTCTGTCCTGGAACGTCAACGGCGGCGAAACCGGGTCGGCGACGGCTGACCTGACGATGAAGTTCACCGGCCCGGTCACGATGAACGAAACGCCGTAACATGGTCGAGAACTTCGAAGCATTGTTCGAAGCGGAGGCGCTGGGGGAAACCCCGGCGCCTTTTGACCTTTCGACGATGAGCGTCGGCGCGGCCCTGATGGCCCTGCAAATTGCGATGGCGCGCGAGGGCGGGACGCGGTCGCAAACGATCACCGAACTTCCCATCGGCCCCGACCTTTACACGGTGAAATTCGGCGTCGGTGAAGCGGAATTCATTCAAGAGCGGCACGACATGGGGCCGCAATACGCCCTGAACGTCATCGGCGCCGGGCGCTGGACGGTTAAGCTTTTGGTTGACGTCGTTTATATCGGCCTGGTCGGTGGCGGCGCGAAGCCGGAAACCGCCCGTCGCGTTGCCGACCGCTGGGTCGCGAAACGCCCTTGGGGCGAGTCGGCGCCGCTGGCCCAGATCATCCTTCAGGCTGGCGTTATAGGCGTCCCCGACGAACCGCCGGGAAAGTCGGACGGGGAAGCGGAGACGGACCCGACGACCTTCCCCGAGGAAAAATCCGTTTCGCCCCTATCTTCGGACACCCCGCTTTCGCCGGAATAACCGTCGCCGAAATCCGTGCTATGTCGTGGTGGGAAGTGAACGCGCGCGTCGAGGGCTGGACCCTGGCGAACGTCGCTCAAAAGACGGAAGCGCCATCGGTCGAAGAATTCGAAGCGGCCCTGGCGCGGGAAGAAGAGCGGCAAGCCCGCAAAGGATAACGGGTCATGGCGAAGGACGTCGAACGTCTGGTTCTGGAACTATCCGCCGACGTTTCGCGCCTAGAGCGCGGAATGAGGCAAGGCCAGCGCATCGCCGAAAACCGGACGCGGGCGATTGAAAAGTCGTTTGACCAGATGAACCGCCGCACGACGGCGAGCGTTAACGATATGGGCGCCAACATTCGGAACGCCATCGCCGGAATCGCGGTCGGGGCGGCGGTTCGGGAGGTCCAGCAATACGCCGACGCATGGACTCGGATGGGGAACCCGCTTCGCGCGGCTGGCGCCGACCAGGCGACGGTCAACGCCCAGATGGAAGAACTGGTCGGGATTTCGCTTCGGTCGCGGTCCAGCCTTGAGGGGACGGCGACGCTCTACAACCGGCTAACCGCTTCGGCAAAGGAACTGGGCGTTTCACAAGAGCAAGTCGCCCGAGTCACCGAAACGGTTAATAAGGCGCTCGCAACGTCGAACCTGTCGACCGGCGAAAGGACGTCCGCCATCACTCAACTTGCCCAGGGCCTCGGGTCTGGGACGCTGGCGGGCGACGAACTGAAGGCCATCCGGGAAAACAGTATCGTTCTGGCCCAGGCCATCGCGGAGGAATTCGACACGACCATCGGCGGGCTGAAAAAGCTAGGTGAGGAAGGCGTTCTGACGTCGGCGCGGGTTTTCGCGGCCATTGAGAACGCCCAAATCGGGACCGACGCCGCCTTCGCCCGCACGACGGCGACAATCGGCGACGCCTTTACGAACTTGGAAACGCGAACGACCCAGTTCATCGGTCAGCTTGACGCCTCGACCGGCGCGTCGGCGAAGTTCGCGGCGGTGGTCGAGTTCGTCGCGAACAATCTGGACGAAATCGCCACGGCGGCGGGTTATGTCGCGGTCGCGGTCGGGACTGGATACGCAACGGCGATGACTATCGCGGGCGTCCGAACGGCGCTGGCGACCGTGTCAAACCTTGCCTACCAAGCGAGCCTGATTCGAATGATGGCGGCCCAGACTGGCGCCACGGCGGCCCAGGTCGCGCTAAATGGCGCGATGGCGGCGAACCCGGTCGGCCTGGTCGTGGTCGCGGTCGCGGCGCTGGCGACTGGCCTTGTCGCCCTTAATCAACGGTTTGGAGAGTCGGCGGTCGCGGCCCGGCGCCTCGACGATACCGTTACGGCGACCGACAAGGCGCTAGAGGAATACGAAACGGCGGCGCGGGCGGCTGCAAACGCGACCGCCGAAAACCGGCGCGAGATGAACCTGGCCGCCGCCGCCGCGCTGAACGAAGCCCGTTCACGGGTCACGGCGACGAATGTTCTTTACGAAGAATTGAGGGTTCGCGCGGCGCTGAGGGCCGAGGCGGCGCGGGTGGCCGAGGCGCAAGCGTCAGGGCCTGGCGCCGGTTTGTCTGGGCCGTCCTATTCGCCCGGCCTTGGGGCTGGAACGTCCGACCTGGCGAGCCGACGCGCCGACCAACAAGAGGCCGCCGCGAAGATCGCAGCCGACGCAGCGAAGGCGCGACTGGAAAGCATCATCGCCGACGCGGCGCGAGGGTTTCAGACAGCTGGCGGCGGGGCTGGTGGCGGGGCTGGGGCTGCGTCAACTGGCGGTCGGGCTGCGGCGGCGGTGTCTGACGAAGCCGAGCGAGTGAAAACCCTTCGCGAAGAAGTCGACCGGCTGGCGTATGACATTCTGACCGACACCGAAAAGGCCGCCGTCGACTTGGCCAAGGTCCGCGACACGCTTCGGGCGGCGGTGGAAATCGGGCGGCTAACCCCGGCGCAAGCGGCGGCCTTAGAGGGCGGTTTCGCAGCCCAAGGGATGACCCTAACCGGCGACGCGAGCCTGAACCCGCTGGACAATAACGCCGGGTTTCTAGCCGAACAACTGAGCGGTGGTCGGGCGGCGACTCAAAAACAATACGACGAACAGGGCCAGGAAATGGCGCGCGGTTTCATCGAAATCCTGAGCGCGGACGACATCGGAACCGAGATCGGGAACCGCTTCCGCGCCGCCGCTTTCGACGGTTTGGAAAAGGTTCTGGGCAATCTCTTTTCGCAACTGTTCGCCAGCCAAGGCGGCGGGGCTGGCGGCGGCAATATCTGGGCGGCGGCGGCGTCGGCCATATTCGGCGGGAACCGGGCGCTAGGCGGGCCGGTAAGGGCCGGAATGGCGTATCGGGTGAATGAGAACACCCCGAACAGCGAAATCTTCGTTCCGAACCGCGACGGATGGGTCGGAAACATGAAGCAGCCCCGCGGCGGCGGGCGGTCGGTTCAGAACGTCACCGTCACCAACGAACTGTATCTGGCGGGCGCAAACGGCGACGCCGTGATTTATGGGAATGTCCGCGCTATGCTGGCGGCGTCGCAGCGTCAGACCGTGGCGGCTATCAAGGCGGGAGCGCCCGCCGCCCAACTGGAACAGACGCTGCTTAGGGAATAGGCCGAACCGATGCTGAATTTCCCGTATTCAATCCTCAAGATGAAGTCGTTCCGGCTCGACCTTGTCGGCCAGGTCATTAGCGGCGGCATCACGGCGGCGGGGCAACAGCAACGGGTCAACGCGACGGGCGGCGGCCTCTGGGCGCTTCAGGCTGACTTTCCCCGGTTTAACACCGCCGACCAGATTCGGGCGTGGCGCGTGGTTCAATATGGGTCGCAAGGCGGCGTTGAGCCGGTGAATATCGCTATCTGCGACTTGCGCCAGGCCCCGCGCCCTTCGAACTGGGCGCCGTCGTTTGGCGTCCCGCATAGTGACGACTCTCCGTTCAGCGACGGCAGTCTGTATGCCTCCGATTCCATCGTTTCGACGCTCGCCGTTGACGCCGCCATTCGCGCGACGGCAATCCGGGTCACGTTTGAAGGCGATAGCGTCCCGCTGGGCGGCGAGTTCTTTTCGCTTGGCTATGGGGACGAAATGAACGAACTGCACGTCACGACGGGCGCGACGCTTGTCAGCGGCAACACCTATGACCTGACGTTCCTTCCCCCGCTTCGCGCGGCGCATGAAGCGGGGGAGACAATCACCTGGGACCATCCGACCGGGACGTTCGTTCTGGCCCAGGCCGACTCTATGAGCATGGCGACCGATTACGGGCGATTCGGTCAAGGTCAGTGTGGGTTTGTGGAATACATCGGATGAACCTGGACCCGCTGATTCAGGCCCAGATTGACGGCCATTTGATTCGCCGGTCGCTGCTTATGTATCTGGCGACCGACCCGCCCGTTCGCGCATGGACCGGCGTCGGGCCGTTTGAACATCCCGGCGACACGGTCGACACTGAGGGCGGGACCTATCTGGGACTGGGCGAGATTCAGGAAATCCCGGCCCTTTCGCAGCTTGTGAACGGCGTCGCTTCGCGAATCGACCTGTCGCTTTCTGGGGTCGACGCGCGCATCGTCGCCCTGGCCGATGCCGACGCGCCGGAAATCCGGTCAAAAGTCGTCAGCCTCGGGCTTCAGTTCTTCGGGTCCGACTGGCAACCGCTGGGCGATACGCTGTGGATATGGGACGGCGAAGCGGACGTCATTCGAACGGACACGGTTTCGAACCCGGACTTCAGCCGAACGCGAACCGTGAGCCTGTCTGTCGGCTCGACCACGACCGGGCGGCGCCGTCCGCTGCTGAATCACTTCACGCGCGCCCAGCAACGGCGGCGGTCGGTCGACGACGCATTCTGTGACCGGACCGGCCTATATAGCGCGGACACCGAACTAAAATGGCCGCCCTAGTCGGGGATTTTTGCGAGGAAATCGCGAGGGCGGGCTGGGCCTGGGGCGAGCGCGACTGTCTTTTGTGGCTGGGGACATGGGCGCAGCGGAACACCGGCATCGACGGCGGGGCGCCGTGGCGGGGGCGATACGCGACGGCCCTCGGATGCATTCGGACGCTCAACCGATCGGGCGGAATGGAATCTTGTATTGAGCGCGGCGCGGCGCTGGCGGGGATGGTCGAGGGCGAGGCCAGGCCCGGCGCGGTCGGTCTGGTCGAGGCAATAACCGCGAAAGGCCCGTCGCTGGTCGGCGCCATCTTTACGGGCGAGCGGTGGGCCGTTCTAACGCCGTCTGGTGTGCTATCAATCCGCACGAAACCCCGGCGAGCCTGGAACCTTCCCTAATGCCTCAAGTGATCGCAGCCGCCGCCCTAACAGCCGCGAACGTCGTCGGCGGAGCGGTCTATGGCGGCCTGACCGGCCTGGGCGTCGGCGCCGCGACGGCCTCAATCATTTCTCAATACGCGGTTTCCGTAACCCTTTTGGCCGGGGCGACGCTTGCCTATGTCGGCCCGGCCCTGCTTTTTGCGCCGAAGGTTCCGACGCCGGAGTTTGGGCGGTCGGTCAAGCGCCAGCCCATCCCCGACCGGGTTTCCGGCTATGGCCGGGCGCGGCTGGGCGGGGCTTATATGCTCTACGAGACAGACGGGACGAACGAAGGCCTCGCCCTGAACGTCTTCGCCATGCACGACGGCCTAATCGCGGGCTGGGGCGACATTTACCTGAACGACCAGACCGTCGTCGTCGGCCTCGACACCTATGTCGAAAGCGGCACAGACCTTCGTTATGGAAAGGAGGGCGACCTAGTCCGCATCGAAACCCGCCTGGGCGAACCGACCGAAACGAACTATTCGGCGGTCAACCTGGCCCGGCCCGACGTCTGGCCTACGGATGCGCGGGGCGATGGCATCGCTTCGCTGATGATGATCGCGAAGGCCAAGTTCAAAGAGAATTTCACGCGCGATTATCCGAACGGGCTTCCGCTTCCGTCAGCGGTCGGTGACCTTCAGTATTGCTGGGACCCGCGCTTAGGGGCGCGCGGAACGATCACCGACGACGCCGACAAGGCGGCGAGCGCAACATGGGTCGGCGGCTCGCAGAATCCTTTTTTGCAGCTTCTCGATTATATGACCAACCCCGACACGGGGATGGGCCTTCCGCTTTCGCGGTTCCTGCCGAATATCGCCGCATGGGAAGCGGCGGCGGACGTTTGCGACGAAGCGGTTCCCCTAGCCGCTGGCGGGACTGTTCCGCGCTATCAATCGGGCGGTTCCTATCTTCATGCAACGGCCCCGGCTGATGTGATCGCGACCATTCTCGGGACTTGCGACGGTTGGCTGGCCCAGGACGCGACCGGCTGCTTTACCGTTCAGGCGGGCGAATATGTCGCCCCGACCGTGACCATCGCCGAAGAACATATCGTCAGCCTGTCCCGACAGTTTTACCGGGAGGACGAACGCGCGACGAATGAAATCGTCGTCAGCTATACCGACCCGAACTTTGACTATACCGAAGTTCAGACGACGCCCTGGCGCCGCGAAGCCGACATCGCGGCGCGCGGCCATGTTAGGTCGCAACCCTTGGCCCTTCCGTGGGTCCAGAATAACAGCCAAGCCCGCCGACTGGCGAAAATCGCGGCTTACAAGGCAACGGCGCCGATTAGCGGAGTCTTGACGACAACGCTTGATGGCCTTCGCGCCTGGTCGGAACGCCGCATTCGGATTCAGGCCCCGAGCGACGGCGACACTATGTCCGACATCGTCGTCGACCTTCTCCCGTTGACCCTGAACCCCGACAATACAGTTTCGATTCCGTTCGTGTCGTCCGACCCAGACGCTTACGACTGGACTACGGCGGAGGAAACCGAGGGCGCGGGCGAAGACACGCGCCCGCCTGATACGGCCCCGCCGACACCGGTCATCGACGACATTCAGCCTTTCGACGTCACGGACGCCACGGCACGGCTTCGGATTTTTATCGAAGACGCGACGTCGGGCCTGACTTTTGTCGCCCGCTGGCGGGTCAGCGGCGAAACGTCATGGACAAACGACGCCCAGCAAACGACCGAACCGGCGACGCCGCACGATTTTATCGAGACGGGCCTAGTCTTCGCCGATCTTCTAGAGGTCCAAGTCGCCCTGATTACGGCGGGCGGCTTTCAGTCGGAATGGTCGGCGACCTTCGAAGTCGACGCTTCGGTCATCGTGACCTAGACCGCCCTTTAGGGCATAACCAAACCGGACAACGGAGCGCCGACGAACATGACCGCCATCACCGACAAGGCAAACCTGGAATATCGGGACATGGCGTCGCCGGGTTCGACGGTTCCGAATGACCCTGACAAACTGGGGATTCGCCAACTTTTCGCCCTGATAGACATTGCCTTGGCGTCGCTGGGCGTTAACGGCGCGATCACGGTCAAGAAGGCGACCCGCGCGCTTCTGTTCGCGGACCTCGCTCATATCGCGGACACATTGGGGGTCGTCTACAATGACGCGACTCCCGCATATAACGGCATTTATTCCAAGGTCGGCGGGTCTGGGTCGGGGTCGTGGTCGCTGACGGCCCTCGCGCTTCCGGCCTCTTTTTCGGCGGACCTGGCCGAAGTTCTGGCGGCGACTGAGGCGGTCGACGCTGCAGTTTTGGCGGCGGAAGCGGCGCGGGATGCCTCGCAGGGCTTCGCGGAAGATTCCGCGGCGGCCCTGGATGCTTCGGAGGTCGCGCTCGCCGGTCTGGGTATCGACCAATTCTTCGATACAAAGGCGGCTGCGAACGCCGGAACTATCGCAAACGGCGAACTGATTCTGGTCTGGGCCGACGAAAGCCAAGGCGGCGCGCGAACCTTCTATGTGAAAGAGGCGGGGGTTCTAGTCTTTAAGGCGCAAGTCGGGGCGCCCAGCCGCTACCATAGTTCGGCGGGGAATGTCTTTTACGGGTCGCTCGCCCCCCTCCTAAACAACACTCCGGCAGGCACTAAAAACGGAGACATCAACACCGGATTCGGTTTTGGCAATATGCCGAACGCGACTTCGGCTTATGCTTGCTCGACGTTTGGTTACGCTGCTGGAAACGCCATTACGACCGGGCACTCAAATACGCTGATTGGCTATCAATCTGGCCTCGCGATCACGACCGGCATTATGAACACGCTAGTCGGTGTTGACGCGGGCTTTATTTCCACTGCCATGAACCGCAGCGTCATTCTCGGTCATCATTGCGTGAACACCGGGAATTACACCGGCACCGGCCTTGTTGCTATTGGTCAACAGACTGCTAGACCGTTGACTGAGGGCGACGATCACATTGTTATCGGTCGCAACTCGCAAGCGAACGCACCGGCCACTGGATCAGGTCAGTCGGTTATAGTGGGCTGCAACAGCGCCCTTGCTACTGCCGTCGTTACGAGCGTGGTGATCGGCAAAGACATTATGCAATCGAGCGGCGCGGGGACGCGGACCATAACTGACTGCTATCTTGCCGGGTATCGGGCATTGTTCGGGGTCCGGTCCTCGACTGATGACTGCATCCTCGGGCCGTATGCGCTTTTCCAAGCTGACGGCAGCACGGTAGACAGTGTTGGTAATACGGCCTTTGGCGGTCGCGCGGGCTATCTGGTTTCGTCCACCAACTGCCTCTTTATGGGTTACCGGGCGGCGGCAAAAACGGTCTCCGGCTCTCTTACCGGTGTGGTCGCTCTGGGCTATCGCGCGGGTGACACGGCGGGCGGCGGCACAGCACTGGTAAACAACGATTTTGTTTTGGCCAACTCGGAAGCCGACGCCAGCCGTTTGATCTGGGGCAACTTCGCCACCGGCAACGTTAACGTTCAAAACGACCTAACCATCGGCGGCGACACGCTCAAAGTCACGACGGCGAGGACGCCAGCTTCGGCTACGGCTGCCGGAACGGCGGGAGAAATCTGCTGGGATGCGTCATATATCTACGTCTGCACGGCCACGGATACGTGGAAGCGTGTGGCGATTGCAACGTGGTGATCTAGCATGACCCTGCACTCTGACGCTCGCAAGCTAAACTGGGCGATGATCGGCGTGATGCTAACCCTTGGCATCCAGATCGCGGTCCTGATCTTCTGGGGCGGCGGCATCAATCAGCGGGTGGCCAGTCTTGAGCGTATCGTCAGCCCGCTTGCCGACGGAACGCTGGCCCGGCTGGATGAACGCACCCAGGCCATGAAGGAACAACTCGACCGCATAGAAAAGGCCGACCGCGAATGACCGTTCCGCCCGTTCATCCTTTAGAACGGATTAAGGCGTTCGTCGGCGACCTAGCCCGGCCCTTTGCCATTATCGCGACGTCGTTTTCGGCGGCTTGGGCGACCATCGTCATTTCGTCGAAGGTCGAGAACGGGAACGACGGGGCCATCTTCGCCGGGGCCTATTTTCTGGGCGTGGCGACCCTTTACGGGGCGAAGGCAGTAGAGGCCATAAACACCGCCCGAACCCGCCGCGACGTTGACGTCGCCGCTGTGAACGCAGGAAACCCGACGCCATGACGAAGGCCCTTTTCGACGCCGTCCGCCAGATCAAGGGCGCCGCCCTGACGCAAGCCGACGTTGACGCGGTGAACGCCGCCATCGCGCCCGACGACGTCGAGGCCCCGCCCGCTTCGCCCGGCGTCCTGACGCCTAGCCCTGCCGGGGTCAAACTGATGCACGATTTCGAAGGGTGTCGGCTTCAGGCATACGCCGACCCCGGTTCCGACGACGGGCATCCGTGGACTATCGGCTGGGGTTCGACCGGCCCCGGCATCGCGAAGGGCGTCGTCTGGACGCAACAACAGGCCGACGACCGTTTCGCCGCGGACTTGGCGAAGTTCGCCGCGAAGGTTCGGGACGTTCTGGGCGGCGCGAAGACGACCGGCCCCCAGTTCGACGCGATGGTTTCGCTGGCCTATAACATCGGCGTCGGGGCCTTTTCGAAGTCGACGGTTCTTCGAAAGCATCGCGCGGGCGACTATCCCGGCGCCCAGGCCGCTTTCGCCATGTGGAACAAAAACGACGGCGCCGTGATGGCGGGCCTGACCCGTCGCCGGGCTGCTGAAGCCGCGCGTTATGGGGCTGCGTCGTGAACTGGTTTCGCGGCCTCGACGCGGTCGTTCAACGGGCGCTGGCCATCGGGTCGCTAGTTCTGGCGCTGGTCGTGGTCGGACTGGTCGTCGGCTATTGTTCGCAACGCGACGCGACGGCCCGCGCTAAGTTCGAAGGGCGGGTCGCTGAGACGCAAGCGGGCTTGGGCGCTGAAGCCGCGACGACCACGGCGGCCCAGGTTCAGGACGAAGCCGACAACGCCGCCCAGACCGGGCGCAATCGTGAGGACATCCTGAGTGCTGAAAATGCGACCGACTCGGCTGGCGATGCTGGCGACCGTGGCCTTCGGGGCGTCTGTGGCCGGGTGTCATACCGTGAATCCGAACGCTGCGTTGCACTGCGGCGCGCTGATAGGGCCGACCCTTCGCGCTGACGTCCCCGGCGCCGACTTGCCTGTAGGGAATACGGTCGGGGACTGGGTGGCCTTCGGTGACGCCCAGACCGGTAAGCTAGAGGACGCCAACGGGCGCCGGGCGGCGGTGGTCGAGATGGTCGACCGATGCCAAGCGGAACAGGCCCGCCTTACCCGGCCCCGGTTTCTGGGCCTATTCTGACCCGATTTTTTCGGCGACCGACTTAATTAGTTCCACGGTTAGAGCGGGGTCCGGGTCGACTTGAGTCCGGTGAATCAGCCGATAAACGGCGGCCATCGTCCCGCTGATAACCGCTTCGATATCGGCCGGGTCGGTCAGCGTTCCGACCTGGGCGACGATGGCGGCCCAGACGTCGGCGTCGGCAAGCTTGGCGCGGGTCTGAAAGTTCATTGCGCGGCGGCCTCCCGGATTAGGACATATTCGCCCAGATAAAACCGGGCGTCAGGCCCCATTGATGTCCTATAGACCCTGATGTCGAAGCCCTGTTCGCGCAATCGCGAGATCAACACCCGCAAGCTAGCACGAGACGCGACTTCGACTTCGCGGAACCCGTTCGTCGAAAGCGGCCCCTTTCGAAGCCTTTCGACGATTTTTGTCTGACCCGGCGTCATCACCCGGCCCCCTGTAGCGCCTTAACCCGGTCCATCACGGCGCGGGCGACACCCGCTTGCATACCCTCGCCGCCCTGGGCGAACCATTCCTGGTCGCGGGCCAGCGGGAGAATCGCTTGCAGGGCCTCGACGTCGCTTTCGGCTTCGATGTAGCAGCCGAGAACGAACGGGTCGGACTCGGGGGAAATCTTCGCCCCGCCTTCGTTCAGGACGCGGACCCGCGCCCAGACCTTGCACCTGGGGCCGCGCTTGGCGTCGGGCGTCGCGCATTCCCCTGAAGTGAACAGGGCGCGAAGGGCGCCGGTCAGCCCCTCGACGTCGGTTGCGGCTTCGATGGCGTCGTTAAAGGCGTCGAACGCGGTCGCCGGTTCGGTCTGGTCGTGGTCTGGGCCTTGAATAGCCCCTGGGGCGTCTTCAATCGGTTCTGGCGTCGTCGTCGCGATTTCCTCGACTTCGGCGTCAGCGGGCGGAATTTCGGGGTCGGCGACCGCATCGCCGGGGAAGTGGTCGTCGGCATGGTCGGCGATGACCTGTTCGACGATTTCCGGTTCCGCTTCCGCGATGGCGGCGAGGGCTTCGGCGGCGATGGTTTTATTCGTCCGACGCTTTGCCTTCGGTTCAGCGGCGGGCGCGGCCTCCCCGGCTTCATCCGCCAGGTTTCGGATGCCGAAGCCTTCGGTCGCTAGGGTCTGCGTCGTTTCCAGCCGGGCCAGGAGTCCAGTCCCCGGCCTCGCCGCCGTGTCGGACGGGAGCGGGTCGCCGTAGTCTTCGACTTCCTCCCGAATCTGGAACCCGCGAAGAACGTCGGCGGCGCCGTCCCGGATGGCGAACGACCGGGCGCGCATCTTGAGCATTCGCTTCGGCGCGGATTGCCAAGGCCCGGCCTTTTTCCAAAGGCCCGCCGTCTTCGCGTCGTCGACACTGAAGGACGCTTCGGCGGTGTCCCCGTTATCGGGCCGGGTGACTTCACAATAGGCGGTCATGGCCTCGCCTTCGCCTTCCAGCCATTCGCGGACCTTGAACCCGTTCGTTCGCACAACGGCCATAAGCGCATCGCCCCAGAGTGTCGGGCGGTTGTTAATGATGGCGAACGACTGAAGCGACTGGAACGGCGGGAGTCCCAGTTCAGCCCCGGCCATGATGGCGACGAAGCAAGTTTCGGGAGTCTTGAACCCTTGCGGGGTCATCCCGGACTGGGCCAGCGCGGAGGCGATGCGAAACGCCTGTTCGATGTCCTGGGGGATTAGGGCGCCGACGTTCCCGCCGACCGCCATCGACGGGCGCGGGCGGGTTTCGACGGTCAGGGCTTGGGTCTGGTCGTTCATGTCTTTTTTTCCGTTCAGGATTGAGAGGGTTCAGGCGAATTCGGGGTCGCAACCGTGGCCGCGACATTCGGGACAAGGCCCGGCGTCTTTTTCGGTTTCGAGGTCGTCAGGCTGGGCGTCGGCGCAGAACAAACGCCCCTCGACGCAGCGGACCGGCCTTCCGGGATTTAACCAACTTCCAGACCATCGAGTCATAGGGTCGCCTCCCCTGCTAAAATCTGGAGTCGGCGTTCGATGGCCTTCCGGCGCCACGGCGTGACTTCCGCGAACTGGGCGTCGACCTGACCCCCGCCCGGCCCATGCCAAACGCCAGACTTCACGGCGGCGGCGAAGATCGGAAGGACGGCCCGAACCTGGCGTTCGCCCAGTTCAAGGTCGGCGGGCGTCAGTTCGCGGACGCGGACGCAGAACGGGGCGGACTTCTCGACGAAGACAAGGGAAAAGGATTCCATTTCGCGGCCCAGGACGGCGCGGGCCGCCATCCCGACCAAAGCGCCCTGAACGTGAAGGTCGCGGTCGCTGATGGCCCGTTCGATGCCTTCGTCGGTTATGTCTTCGATGGTTTTCAGGTCGGCGAACGACATATCGACCGCGGGAATGGCGTCGGGGCGGACCTTCAGCCAAACGCCCGACTCTTCGTCGCGCCAGATAATCGAATGTTCGATACACCCGTTCAGGATGCCCGCCCGAATGAGCGGTTCGACCTTCAGGGACTCGGCCATGCCCCGAATGCGCGCCAACTGGGCCAGGGTCAGGACCGACAAGCCCGCCGCCTTCGCTTCGCCCAGCCAAGCGCGGCAAGTCCCGGCGTTAGCGTTCCAGGGCTTCGACCGGGCTTCGGCGTCGAGATAGGTTTCCGGCCTGATGACGAAATGTTTTTGAAAGTCGGCTTCGCCTAGCAACAGGTGGTGAGCGGCCCGCCCGAACAAGAGCGGTTCCGACTCCTTGTCCGGTTCAGCGTTCGGGTTCAGATACGACCCGGCGAAATAGTGCGCGGCGGATTGGCTGAAGATGGTCCGAACGCCGCTGGAACTGATCGACGGCCCGACCGCGACGTTCTGATGGTATCCTGTCCCGGCGTCGTTTCGCATCGGGATATCGCGATAGATGCCGGGGCGGCTGACCGGCTTCCCGTTCCATTGTATGACTTGCATCACAAGTCCCCGAATTTCTCGCGCCTTTCGTGGCGCGTCATGGCGGCGATGTCGTCGGCCTTCTGATAGGCGACGACGGCCTGGGCGGCCTTGACGTCGAACCGGCCCAGGTCGAAGTCGCCCAGCGCCTCGCGCGCCGCTAACATCGCGGCAAACGGGACATGAACGACGGCGTAAACGTCGGACACGACGACGGCGGGATGATGGGGCCGGAACTGGGCCAGCGCGCGGATGGCGGCGGCGCCAGCGCGAAGGGCTTTTATTTCGTCAAATGTGTGAACGGTTTTCCCGTCGTCGCGAAACTGGGTCACGACACGGTCGAGAATAACGGCGTCTGGGTGGTCGGTCATGGTCAGCCCTTGTCGGTGGTGGTTGCGTCAGAAACGGTCACAGATCGGGCCATCCCGACCAGAAGTTCGCGGAAGGCGGGCGGCGTATAGATGCGCGCCGTGCTGTCGGTTCCGCCGCCGCGGGATGCGACTTCCCCCCGTTTCTTCGCCTTCGCCAGACCGATGCGGGCGATGATGGCTGGGTTTAACCGGGCTTCAGTCTGGCCCCATTCCAGTTCGGGAAGGTCAACGCCGACCGCATAAAGAAGCGTCGGTTTCCGCGCGTAGTGCCCATAAGCCCTTTGTTCGACGCAGCACGTCCAGCCGCGATAAAAGTCGGCGGCAATCCAGCCGCCCTTACGGTCTGGAAGGTTCAGGCCGAAATGCGCCCAAGCGTGACTCCCCCAAGGGTGTTCTAGGACTCCTCCGTAGGTTCGAACGGCGTCCAGAGCGGCGGCAAAACATCCGCCGTCGTCGCCTTTGACTTTTCGAACGCCGCCGGGCTGACCAAACCACATTTTTCCCCATAGCTGGCACGGAGGGTGAGCGACGACCGGATGAGGTCCAGCGTATCGCCGCGCGTCGCGGTCTTCGTCCCAAGGGTCGATGTCAGGGTCGCCGAAATAGGCGCCGCCGGTCTGGACATACAGAGCGGCGATCACAGAACGCCCGCCATGATGACGGCCCCGACGACGGCCACGACCGCCCCGACCATGTCCCATCGGTTCCAAGTCGCGGGCTGGCGGCGGCTTTCGAACGGCTCCCATCCGTCAAGCGCCACGTCGGCGTGGTCGTCGGGGAGAAGGGGCGGGGCTTCCATCACAGAGCGTTCAGATAGGCGACAACGTGGTCGACATCGACGGTCGGGAAAACCGCCAGAATCTCAACGTCAGCGGCGCCGGTCGTGTTGCCCTTGGCGTTCAAGGCAAAGGAAACGACATCGACGTGATATTTGCCTTTTGCGACGCTGACGCCGTAGCGGCGACCTGTCCGAATCCTTGCGTCCAGCGTGGCGGATTGAAGGTCGTTAAAACGACGCGCGGTTGCAGCGGTAGCCAGTTCGGCGGCGGTCAGTCGGTCGGTTTTCATCGTTTCAGCCTTTCAATCGGGGAGTTCCGCGCCCCGTTCAAACTGTATGACAGTCCGCGCCGATAAGGTCAACGGCCCCGGCGTCGATTGTTTACATTATTTTTGGCGGGGCTTTTAACCCGTCCCGGCGCGTGTCATACATTCGGCCCGGCGACGGGCTGACGCCGCGAAATCCCTATGTTCAGCCGCTACCGAAAGGGCCGACGCATGGCCGAAACCGTGGGCGCCGCAAAGAAGCCGCGCCAGAAATCCAAGTCCGAACGCGACGCCGAAGCCGACGCGAACAACGTCGTTCCCTTCGCCCCTATCCCGAACGAAGACCAAGTCGCCGCGCTTCGGTCGAAGCTTCTAACCGGCTTGGCCGACCTTCGCGCGTTCGACGAAAAGATCGCCGCCGCCATGTCGAAGGTTAAAACCCTTCGCGCTGACCGGAAAACCGTCGTCGCGAAACTGGGCGCGGCTGGCCTCCCGGCCTCGCTGGTCAAGGAAGCGATGACCGACGCGGACAACACCCGAACCGACCTCGCCGAAAAGGAACGCGCCCGCGACTTCGTCCGCGAGACGATGGGGCTTCCGAAGGCCGACTGGTCCGCTGCGTTTGACGGCCTCCCGACCGGCGCCGTCGAAGAAATCGACCACGAGGCCCGCGGTTATACGGCTGGCGCGCTGGGCGAAGACGGGACCCCGCCGCCAGAATGCCCGCCTGAACGCGCCCAGAACTGGTTGACCGGCTGGAACAGGGCGCAGGAAGTCCGCGCGATGACCCTCGCGCCGACCGTCGAAGCGCCGGAAGCGTTCCAGTGAAGGCCGGGCCGACGTTTCAGGCTTGGCTAGTCCGGCGCATCGAGGAAGGGGCGGACCTGGACCGCGTTCGGCGCCAGATCGAACGCTGGCGGGAAAGCCCGCCGCCAGACACAAACGCGGCCCTGTTCGAAGCGATGCTGGCGGAACTGGACAAGGCGTCGGGGTCAAAAGCCCCGGCGCCGAAGAGCAGCCCGCCGACCGAGGCCGGGGCCTTTGACTGACCCGCTTGTTCTGGGCTTCGACAACGCTTCGCGGGTCGGATGGTGTGCGGGTGACGCCTCGCGCCTTCCGGCCTTCGGGTCGTTCCAACTTCCGGTGACGGGGAAGGACGTCGGAACCTATTTGCTAGAGGCGCGGGCGTTTTATCGCATCCTGCTAGATCGGTTCAGGCCGGGCGTGGTCGTTTACGAAGCGCCGGTTAGGGTCGAAAACGCCGCCCTTCAGGTGAAGCTTCACGGCCTACCCGGCATCCTCGAAATGGAATGCGTCGAACGCGGAATCCGGGTCGCGATGGCCTATCCGGCAACGCTTAAGAAGGCCCTGGCCGGTCACGGTCAGGCGAAAAAACCGGCAATGATAGTCGCCGCCCGGCGTCTGGGCGTTGACGTTCAGAACCATGACGAAGCCGACGCGGTCGCCGCTTGGCTGGTCGGTGTCGAACATTATTCCCCGCGCTGGCCCGACTGGTCGGCGCGAATCAAGAGGGCTGAAGATGGATTCTTTCCGTGATTTTCCGACCGGGCCGTTCGGCGCGATTCTTTGCGACCCGCCGTGGGGCTTCAGGACATACGCCGGAACGGACGAAGTCCCGACGACCGCGGTCGACCCTTATCCGACGATGAGTCTCGACGACATGAAGGCGATTCCGGTTGGGGCAAGCGCCGCCCCTGACTGCCTTTTGGTTATGTGGGTCATATCGAGTCACATACCCCAGGCCATCGCCCTAGCCGAAGCCTGGGGTTTTACGTTTCGCAGCCTTGGGCCGGTCTGGATCAAAGCGTCGGCCCCTTATCAGTTAGAATTCTTCGGTGACGCGCCAGTTAGCGACTTGGGCATGGGTTATTGGTTCCGCCAGCAATCCGAAATCGCGCTGGTTTTCGGTCGAGGGTCGCCAAAGCGGCAAAGCGCGGGCGTTCGGCAAGTGGTCTGGGAGGCAAAGCGGGAGCATAGCCGCAAGCCCGACTGCGTTCACGACCGGGTCGAAGCCCTAGTCGGCGGCCCTTATCTGGAAATGTTCGGACGCGCGCCCCGGCCCGGCTGGACCGTCTGGGGGAACGACGTTGACAAGTTCGCGGGGCCGTCGTCGTGACCGCCCTGAAGAATCTCGACGCCGAACTGGGCGTCATCGGGTCGGTGATTTACGACCCCGAGACGCTGACCCGGTTCCCCGACCTGTCGCCCGACGACTTCGCCGAACCGCTTCACGCGCGAATCTTCGCCGCGGTTCTGGACAAGGTTCGGGCTGGGGAAATCCCCGAGGCAAGCGGCCTGTCGACCAGGTTCGCCGCCGACCCGGCCTTCTCCCCAGATTACCCGATGGCGGACCCTGTCGACGTCCCCGGCTTTTTCCGCGCCCTGATGGTGAACGCGCCCCCGCCGCGCGTCGCCGAAGCTATGGCCGGGAACGTCATCGAGGCCGCCCAGCGCCGCGCTCTGATAGAACTGGCGGGCGTCATTCGGGACGGCGCCGCGAACGGGGAAATCAGCGCCTTCGACACCCTGTCGACCGCTGAACGAAGCCTGTCGTCGATGGTTCAGTCCGCGGCCCCGGCCTCGACGACCCTTATCAGCGCGCGGGACGCAGCGACGGCGACCATCGAGCGGCTGGTCGAAGAGAAGCGGACGGGAAAGACGAAGGGCGCCATGACTGGGCTTCGCTGCTTCGACCGGCGCCTTCGCGGGATTCAGCCCTCGCGCCTTCACATCATCGGGGGACGGCCTTCGATGGGGAAGACCGCCCTCGCCCGCGCCGCGGCCCTTGGATGCGCCCAGCGGAACCCCGAAAAGCGGGTCGTCTATTTCTGTCTAGAAATGGACCGGGACGAAATGAGCCTTCGGAACCTGTCGGCCCTGACCCGCGCCAAGGGCCGGGCGATTGCCTATTTCGACATGGAGGGCGAAAGCCTGACCGACGACCAGGTCCGCCAGATCGAAGACGCGAGCGCGCTAATTCCGCCGAATTTCATCCTGGACGACTCCTCGACCCTGTCTATCGAACACGTTGAGCGCCGATGCTTCAGCCTGGCCAAGCGCGGCCCGCTGGCCCTTATCGTGGTCGATTACCTTCAGATCATGGCCATCGCCCGCGCCCAGGGCGTCAACCGGACCGAGGCGGTCGGCGAGATAACAGGGCGCCTTAAGCGGCTGGCCAAGGCCCTGAACTGTGGCGTCATCGCCCTTTCGCAACTGTCGCGGAACGTCGAAGACCGGGACTCTAAGCGCCCCATGCTTTCCGACCTTCGCGACTCCGGGTCAATCGAACAGGACGCCAACGTCGTGATGTTCCCATTTCGCGAAGCCTATTATCTGGAACGGTCAGACCCGCCGAAGGGCGTCGACAAACAGGTCTGGGAAGCGAGAATCGCCCTGCTGCGAAACAAGATGGAAGTGATAACGGCGAAGTTCCGCGGCGGCGCCATCGGGTCGGACCTTCAACGCTACATTCCCCAGTTCGATTACATCACCGACGACGACGGCGGGACCGACGAACTTCCGCCCCAGGCCGCGACCGATTGGCTGAACCCAGACGCTAACCCGTTCGGTTGACGGTCGTCAGGGTTCGGCGCAAATAAGGAGGGGGAGCGGCCCTGACCGGCTCGCCCCCCCATTAAACACCGGACAGTGGAGGTCCAGACGTGTCTGACACACAAAATAGCCTTGCGCGTGGTCGGTTGCAATGAGCATCGCCCTAATGACGCTGGTCTGGGGAATGGACATCGCCCCGACTGATAAAATGGTTCTGCTGGCCCTGGCCGATGCGGCTAACGACGAAGGCGTGACATGGATGGCGCTTCGGTCGAAGCGTGAAGACAAAATGGACCTCTTGAAGAAATGTTCGCTAAGTCAGCGGGCGATTCAGATGTCCATTCGCCGACTTGAGTCCGCGGGCTTTCTGGGCCGGTGCGAAAAGCCGGGGAAGGGCGTTATCTACACCGTGTTTCCTGGGATGCACCAAATGCGCCCGGAGGGGGGTGCACCAGATGCTAGGGGGGGTGCACGTCGTGCTAGCGGGGGTGCACCAGATGCACCCAAACCTTCAATTAACCCTCAACTAACCCTCATTCATTCCGGCGAAGCGCCGGGCGAAAAGCCTTCGCGAAGGAAGCCTTCGAAACCGATTCCCGAATCCTTCCCCGATAAACCTTGTCTGACATGGGCAAGGGAAGAGGCGGCGAAGACTGATCGAAACCTATCAGTCGACCGCGAGGCCGAACGGTTCAGAAACCACGCGCAACAGCACGACCGGCGATGCGCCGACTGGGCGGCGGCGTGGCGTAACTGGGTCGACAAGGCCATCGAGCGCGCCCCCAGCCTTGGGATAGCGTTCAGCCCGACCCCAGCCTCAGACAACGTCGACCCGTGGCCAGCGCGGATTCGCGAATGGCAACGGTCGGGCGATTGGAAGTCGGGCGACTGGGGGCCGCCGCCTGATAGCCCGAAAACTGAAGTCCCGGCCCGATGCCTTGCCGAAGTTCGCGCCCTGAGTGCGTCGGCGGAAATGAACCGGGGCGGCGTATGACTGCGGACTCATTTATCATTGATGGCCCGACCCTTTGGTCGTTCAGCGGCGGTCGCACTTCGGCTTATATGCTTTGGCGGGCGCTTGAGGCGTATGGCGGCACCCTCCCAGCCGACCACGTCGTCGCCTTCGCGAACACCGGCAAAGAGCGCGAAGAGACGCTTCGCTTCGTCTATGAATGCGGGTCGCGCTGGGGTGTGAACGTCCGCTGGGTGGAGTGGCGCCACGACGGGACGCAAAAAGGGACATGGGAGGAAGTCGGCTTCAACAGCGCCAGTCGGTCAGGTGAACCATTCGACGCCTTGATCGACCATAAGCAACGCCTTCCGAACGGTCGTGAACGGTGGTGCACGCAATATCTTAAGGTCTTCCCGATTCACAATCTGGCCCGAAGCTTGGGGATGGGTGAGCCGGGCGAATACGCCGAGCCGATCGGCATCCGCGCCGACGAAATCGACCGCGTCGGCGATGGGAAATCCGCCAGCGAGAAGGACAAGCGCGATCGGCGCTATCCGCTGGCGAAGGTCGGAGTCACGAACCGCGACGTCCTGGCCTTCTGGTTTGGCCCTGACCGGCGCTTCGAAACGTCGGAGATGCCCCAGGGCTTCGACCTGGGCCTGTCCGCGCTTTGGGGGAACTGTAACCTGTGTTTTCAGGCGCGGCGGGCGAAACGCATCGAGCAAATCAGGCAAGCCCCGGAAATTGCGAAATGGTGGGACGCCGCCGAACAGCGGACGGGCGGGCGCTTTAGTGAGCGGGACTCAATCGCGGCCTTGGCGCGAGAGGCCAGATTCCAGACGTCGAACCTAGACCTGTTCGACGAAATCGAGGCTGACGGCGAATGCGGGGTTTCGTGTCCCGCCGAAGCTGCCTGAAAACGGTGTTTACATTCCGGCCTCAAACTGTATGACATAAGCCCCATGACAAAAGCCCCGAAGACCCCCGCCGTATTTGAACCCCCGATTTCGGTTCGCCCGAACAAGGGAAGCGCCCTGGCCCGTGTCGCCGCTGGCGCCAGGACCGGCCCGCGGGGTTCCCTGTCGGACCTGTTGCACGGCTGGGCCGACCGGCACGAACGGGAATCCGGCGAGGCATCGCGGGCCATCACCCCGCCGCCTGAAGTGTCCGCGTTCGACTGACGGGACGACCGATGGCCGGAGTCCGCAACCCGCATACCGAAGACTGGACCCCGGCGCGGGTGTCGAAGCTAATCGACCTGAAGAAGAAGGGCCGGTCAGCGACCCAGATTTCGAAGGCGCTAGGCGGAACGACGCGGTCGGCGGTCATTAGCAAGATGCGGCTGCTAGGGTTCAAGGCTGGCCCGGCGACTGGCGGGGACATGATGGGCAACAGCGCGAACCCCGGCGTGAAGACAAAGGCCCTAGCCTTCGACGTGTCGCCCGCTGAACTGCTGCGACCGCGGCGGTTCACATGGGAAGACGCCAGCCCGTGACCGACCGGGCCGACGCTCGCCGCCGCTATGACGCCAAGCGCCGCCAGACCCGGCCATCGGTGGCGTGGTATAAGTCCCCGGCTTGGAAGATCAGGAAGCGCGACCAGAGGGCCAAGCAGCCCCTTTGCGAACTGTGTCTGGCGGACGGCGTGACTCGGCTGATGTCCATCGTCGACCATCATCCCCCGCATCGCGACGATTACGCCCAGTTTTTCACCGGCCCCGTCCGGTCGCTATGCAAGCCGCACCACGACTCCGTTGCCCAGGCCGACGAAGCTAGAGGGTTCAGCGTCCAGACCGGCGCGGACGGATGGCCGACCGACGACCAGAACCCGTTCAACAGCGGCGCGACCATGCCGAAGAACCGGAACGCCAAGCGGTGAAACCCGGTTCGAAGGCCGATAGGTCTAAAAGCCCCAGAAAAGCCCGCTGGGCGGCTTTTGCATCGTCAGGCCCCGCGATGCCGGTTCCGTCGAGAACCGCCCTGTAGCGCCTCCCCTGCCCCGGCGCGGCCATGTCCCCGAGGGGGTAGGGGGTCAGATCGCGGGGCGGTCGAGCGCAGGGGACCGGCGCGGGGGCTTC
>Ga0181350_1000045_pt1 | contig 36102 bp, 58 predicted proteins | sample Su13VDMM110DCMD_FD_130105 | JGI IMG/M metagenome (GOLD analysis project Ga0181350, IMG submission 130105) | Freshwater viral communities from Lake Michigan, USA - Su13.VD.MM110.DCM.D | ecosystem: Environmental > Aquatic > Freshwater > Lake | place: USA: Michigan | collected 2013-07-16
CAGTCGTGTTTGGGGCTATCACGAAAGGCGCGGGACTTTTCGTCATAGTCCGCCCGATACTGGCGCAGGCATTCCAGCCCGTCCTTGCACTTGTCGCGGTCAAACCAGACGCGAGGCATCAGGATACGAGCCGCGTTGATACCGTCCATGACCTTGTGGCCTGGCACCAGCTTGGGCTTGAGCTTGTGGGCCTGCATCGTCTCGACCCTAGTGCGCCCCGTCCCTAGCTCCCTGACCTTGGCGTCGTGCGGCACAAAGTCATGCTGATAGCGGTAGGGCTTGGCATGAAGCACCTTGGCGTAATGCTCGATGGATTCGCCCGTGGCCTCGTAATGGTCGATTACCCGTATCTCCCCGGCGTGCGCTTGCCAGAACCAGATGGCCGTAGCGTCGCCTATGCCCAAGTCCCACGCGGTATAGACCGGCAGGCTAGGGTCATGCGGTATGTCAGTGATTCGGCCATCACGCTCAGCCTGAGCCATTTCCTTGCCGTAGTATGCACCCTTGATTGCCGCGTCGAACGAGCATTCAAACTCTTGGGCGTATTCCTCCGGCGTCATCTCACGGGCAGCAGCGTCTAGCTCAGACTGCGCCAACACGCCTGTCTCACTGGCTCGCATCATGAACGTGAACCAATCGGGATCGTCTAGCGCGCGTTCGTATAGCTCGCAGAAGGCATTGCGACCCTTGGGCGTCCCGATGAACGTCGCAGTCCCCAGCCTGTCTGCCAGCATGGGGCGGATGATCGTGCCCCAGATGCCAGGATACATATCGGCAAACTCATCAAGCACCACGTCATCCAGATAGCCACCGCGTAGGGCATCAGGGTTATCGGCCCCGTATATCTTCAGACGCGCGCCGTTGATTAGCTCGACGTATAGCTCAGACTCATTCGGGGGCTTGGCCTGAATCGGGTGCGCGTATCGCTTCAGATACTCCCAAGCCACGTCCTTTGCCTGCTTGAGGTAGGGCGCGAGGTATGCCCCCCGGTAGTGGCTCTTCGGGCTTGTGACGGCCCTGCGGATCAGGTCGTTAATGCAGCCGACCGTTTTACCGCAGCGCCTATGCGCCACCCCAATCGCAAAGCGTTCTGACCTGTCATGGAAGGGCAGGAAGATGCGGCGGGGAGCGTATGGGATTACTCGGGTTTGAGCCACGACACGCCGATAGGCCCACCTTCCGCGCCAGTCAGTTCGGTCTGGCTCTTATCAGTCCAGCCGTGGTTGTTCTTCAGGTCGAAGATGATGCCGGGCGTAAACGTCTCTTTGTCCGTAAGCCTCTCCTCAAGCCAGCAGGCAATCAGAAGCTTGGCTCTTTTTACTGTGCGGGAATAATCGCTACCGTAACCGGCATAGTTGCTGAATGTTTCCCTGTCTTCAAAGCCTAGCGCATAGCTTAGGCCCGATAGTGTGGGGCGTTTGCCAACCTGCGCGTCGAAATACCCATCAACGGCCGTCGCAAACGATTCGTGGTCCTCATACAGGCGAGGCCTGCCGCGTTCTCTTGGCTCGTCGGTCACGCTGTATCCTGTGTTTTGCTTAGCCTTAGCCGCAGCCTTTGAACGTAAGCGGGATTGATTATGTCAGGGGTTGTTGTGTGTGTCTAGGGGCTGGCTAACCTGCAATGTGCGTCCGAAAACGCATTGCGCGATGCTGGCGCGACCAGTCCTCGCTAATCCACGCGTAGGCCGAACCCTTATGAAATCCAGCCATGCCGCCGCTCATCGTCGCATGAGCAAGAAAGCCCTTGGCCTCCAGTGCGGAAACCGCCTTGGCTTTGGTTGCATAAGTCATTAGCCGTTCGCCTTGGCATAGCGCAGGCGTTCTGCGGGATACATAACCGACACGTCGCCAGCGTCCCGCTTGGCTCGGCGGGCCATTTCAGCGACCATGCGGCGGCAGGCGTCCTCCGAGGTTTCGACGCGCTCGACAGCGGCAGTCAGTTCCTTAGTGGTGTAGGCTGCGAAAGGGGCGGTCTTGAAAGCCGAGGCAGCCATTTTTTTGTTTCCGTCGGCTGCTGCTTTATTGCCGCCCGCCGTTGATTTGTTACTCCCACACACGTAGGAATGACGCAAGCGGTTATTTCAGTTCAGTACGTATTTTATCTAGGCCGATAGCAGCGGTTAGATCGTCGTGGCGGACGTATTTGCCATCAAGACAAGGGCCACAGCCGCCATACGAATCACCTTGACGCTCAAGCTGGCGCAAGGCCACCGCCATGCCCACTGCCCTAGCCGCAGGGCCGCTTGGTCCGTTCCTGGCATACAGGTGCGATGTCTTGAGGCTAACCCCTAGCCATTTAGCGGCTTGTCCTTGGGTTAGGTTGAGGGTTGATAGGGCTTGGCGGTATTGGTCGGCGCTCATGCGGTCGGTTGTCATAGAAGCGGCTCCACGCGGCGTAAAAGCTCCATAAGCTCAACGCCTATTGCTCTTGCATCGTCCGGCGATTTTGGAACGTGCCCGCCAGACAGATAGGCAGCATCGTCTAGCAAGCGGTCTAAAAGGTCGTGATTTGACAGGTTGCCAAGGTCAGGGTTGATCTTAAAAGCCTTGCTCAAAGCCCCACCCTTTCACGCAGCCACTCGTGATAGGTTTGCGTTCCAGTCGCGACGTTGCCGATGCACCAGCAGGGCCAACCGTAACCCAAGAGCGTCACCCTTTCTTTCCATTCGCAGACCATGCGCTCGCACCAATCCATGTAAAGGCGCTGGCCTTCTTCGGCCAGTTCGCCAGTGTCTCGGAGATAGCACTGGCGAATTAGGTTTGGGTTGTCCTTCGCCATCAGTTCATGATCCCGAACTGCTTGGCGGTCAGCTTGTGGTCTTGGCCGTTCACCGTGACGATGACCGACTTGCCGTTGACTTTGGCGACGACGCCTTGGCCGTAAACGGTGCGGGCGATTTGTCCAACTTCAATCATCTGTCTGTTTCCTTCCGGCTAGTGCTTGATTGCCCTGCGCCTTGGATTGAACATACACCAACGTCGGAATGACGCAACACCTATTTTGAGCCTCTTGGGTTATTCCTCGTTCAGGATTGCGTCGATCATTCGTTCCCAGACCAGATGACGATATGGGGCGTTGTCGCCTGCGGTCTCAGCGCTCTCCCCCGGCTCCCTCACCGCCATAAGGACGGCACGGGCTATGTCGATGTAGCCTCGGCGCATATCTTCAGGGTCGTTCCCGCTCGGCGTATGGGCAAACGACTTCGCATCCCAATCTCCGCCTTCAAGCTCACACACAGCCCTCGCTGCCTTCTCCAGCGGGGTCATGTCCCGCTCTCCCCGGAGGTAAGGGGTTGGTCGCAGCGATCCAGAAGCCGCCGATGATAGACCAACAGGTTCCACGCCAGCGCCTTGACCGCAGTGGTTGACTTGCTGCCGGAGAGGCTTTTGGCCTGCGCCAGAATCCCCCGCTTGTCAGGCTCCACCGGAACCAGTTTCATTGCTTCAGTCATGGGGCGTCACTCTCCTGTCGTGCTGAGAGACGGGCTCGGGCTGCGTGAAACGCCGCAGCAAACGAGGAACGGAAGCTGTATGACCGTCGCCCCTCGTAGCCGGCCGTGAAAATGACGCCATCGACCAGACGCTTCAACGCTTCCCCATCTGCCCTGATCGTCTCTTCGGCCTTGTCACATCGGGTCAGGAGCCACTGGACGAGGCCGACCAGTTCGTATTTCCCGTGGCGGTTTCCGACCATCTCCATCGCCGTCTCGAACCGCTTGTGGCGAAGCGGGTCGGTCGAGTTCACAGGGTGCACCGCCTCGATTTCGTCGGACCATTGGTCGTCGCGGTCCTTCCAGTTTCCCGGCACGGCGAGGGCTTGCGTTGCCCTGATCGTCTCTTCCTTGCGGTCGATTATGGCGCAAAGCTCATGCTCGTGTTCAGTCAGAGCAACGACGATGTCATGCCATTCGACCTCTGAGCCGCGCGCCAGCAGATCGCGTTCGGTCATCCATTCGTAGAAGCCTTTGTCGAGCGTGCGGGCTTCCTCAATCTCGGCTTCCTGAGAGGCTAGGCGGGAGAGGATGAGACGGAGGGCTTTGGCGTCATCGGAGTGCTGGTCGTGCAAAAGGTCCGCGAACCGGCTCACCCGCTCCACCGCTATTGCTAGTTCATCGGGCAGTTCTCCAAGTTTCTTGGATAACTCAATGGTGGCTTGACCAGATGCGGTGACTACGCCGCAAGCGGCTTCGTTCCCATCTCCACGGTCGTCAGCAGCAGGGACTACGCGGTAGGCGATGACGCGGTCATATCCCTGAATGTTCTGGTCGTATTTGACCTCGGCAATCTCGAACCCAGCGGGCGGGGTTCCTGCGATCCACCCTTCACGGCTATTGTCGGTCATCGGGGCTCACCTGTGGCTGCAAAGGTCTCGACCACGCGCTCGTATCGTCCAGCGCGGGCGATGTAGGCGTGAGCATCGGCGCGGGTAAGGCCGTCTGTGACCGCTTTCCACTCCGACCCCCATGACCAGAACAGGAACCGGCCGCCATCGAAAAGCTGCTCGACACGGTAGCGCCACGTCCAGTTCGGGCCGCCAAAGCCGCCTTCGGTCTCAACGATGCGAAGCGAGCCTATCGGCTGACCGGCGGGCTCCCCATCTGCCCTGATCGTCTCTTGAGCAGAGGCTAGGCGGGAGAGGATGAGACGGAGGTCAGCGTAAAGCTGATTGACCGGCTCGGATGCGTAGACGTCCATCACGGCGCTGGCATATCCGCCGCCGCCGTCTGACAGTTCTATGTTCGTCACCCTCTCCACCGCTATTGCTAGTTCATCGGGCTTTGAGAACGCGGTCTGCGCTGGCACGAAGAAGTCGGCGTCCGTGCCTTGCCCGGTCCATTCCGGCGGGTTCAGGTTATCGGGAGCCGGGCCTGTAGGTGTGGGGGTGGTCATGACAGAGTCCTTTCAGCAGCGAGGCGCGCGGCCAGTTGGCGGTTGGTTTCACCGGGCAGGTTGGCGCGCGGCTTGACGGGTTCAGGCGGCGGAACCTTGCGCTCCTCGTCGGTCGCTTCCTCGGCAGGCCTAGTGGTAGCGCAGAGGGCCACTGAAGCGGCGCACATCATCGCCAGTGCTGCGTTGCGTCTCATAACCCCACCTCATTCGTAGAGAGGGCAGCGAGGTAATATTCGCATTCGCGGTCAACCGCGCCGTTTTCCCATGACTTGTCACGGCGACCAAAGCTGACGCCCGCGAGGAAAGCATCTCGAAGGTCTTCCCCACCCCCGCCGGTCTGCTTGCCACCATCATACCCGGCCAAAAACGCGCGGGCTTCGGGATGATCGATCCGGCGCAGGGTCGCGACGGCCATGGAAAGCCACTGGTCGCAACCGGTCTGCTTGCTGGGTTCGGATTTGAGAACGAGAAGGCCCGCGACTTCCTCGAACTCGGCCTCGCACGTTTGACAGGTCCAGCCCTCGACGTTCCCGCCGCAAAGCTGGCAGTGCGGGCCGGTCTGCTTGCTGAGGGCGGCGCGGGCTTCCATCATGGCTTCCGCATACCAATACGCGTCGTGAGCAGCCGTCAGGGCGGCATTGCCGATGTGCGGGTAGTCATCCGTCCCTTGAGACAGAAGGCCGGTCAGGGCGGCCATTGCAAACTGATCCCGCAACCCCTCCAGCCGTTCGTCATCTGTGTGCGTGGTCATGCTGCTTTCCAAAGGTTCGGCGGGCCGTAGAGGCGACCGCACAGATTATGAAAACGAAGGCTCCAGCGAAGGAACTGCGCGGGCGTGCGCGCGGTGTCCTTGCGGCGTTTAAAACGGGCGAGGCGCTGGCGTGCTTTAACGCTCACGACACGCTAGCCAAAAAACACATACCAACAAAAATCCCGACGCAAACCGCAGTCATAAACCACGGACGCAGAGACGGGCCTTCGCTCCATGACACAGCCTCGCCGCGCGCGTTGTTTGTGCGCTGCGCATTGCGATACAACGGGTCGGCGCTTGTGAACGGGTCAGTCATTGGCTTGTTTCCTTGGCGTCTGCCAGCCTGTTCAGGCGGCGCGTGATGCGGGGAATGGCGTAGATCGGAACGCCGGTTGCAGCGTAGCGGCGGCTTGTGCGCTCGCTAATCTCTAGGGCTTCCCCCGCCTTGACCTGTGAAAGGCCCAAGGCGAGGATAGCGGCGCGGTAATCGTTAGCGGTCATGCCGCCTCAATCTGAAACAGCAGGCCAGTCAGCGCATGGCGCTTGTTAAAGGTTTCTTGCACGCGGCAAGCCTCGCCGTAACTGCTATAAACAAACGCATCGTTTCGGCGTTCGCTAACCCAATTGTCGTTAGTTTTGCCAGTATAAAACAGGCCGGATTGAGTTTGAAGAACGTGCATTTGACCCTCCAAGGTCTCCACCGGGCGGCATTGCCCTTGCGTTGAAACTGTTAGACCACGCCATGCGGCCTAGGTCAAGCGGCATGACAGGGGGCGGCAAAAATAGTTTTACAAACTCTCGCTTAGCCGCTTGCGTTGATTGCTCGCCTTCTCGCAGGCCTCGTCTAGCTCGCTCAGCGTCGGGAACCAGTTTGGCTTTTCGCGGCGTAGGGCAAAATCCATGCACGTTTGTTTAGCCACGTCTGCCGGGTATTGCGCCAAACAAGCGGCGTACAGGGTCAAGATAATCTCTAGCGTGGTTTCCCCGTCAGAACGCCTTGCCGTGGCCGCGTGGAGCATCGTTACCCATTCCTGGCATTGATCCGTCGTCGGGCTCGTCATCGCCCCCTGAACGGCTTGGCGAGCCTTTGCGCGGTTTTCATCCGTCAGCCCGTAAAAGTTAAAATGGCTGATTTCCTGCCGGTATCCACCCGCTGTCGGAAACATCATCCGGCCCTGAGGACTCGCTTCGACGCCTAGCGAGGATTTCAGCCATGCCAGCAGGTTTCGATCCGTTTCCGCTGGCTTTTGCGTGACCAGCTTGGCTCGTGCCGCCGGAGCGTCGATTACGGCACCAGGTCCGCCATGTTGCAGGCCAGTCGAGTTTGCACCCTCCTGCGCCCGGCTTAGCAATCCAAAAATCTCGGAACTGATCGGCTTCACGCTGGGTCTCCTCGTGGGTCATGTTTTGGGAAAGGGCAAACGTCAGGTCTGCATCAGAAGGCTTCCAATCAGGATCAATCCGACAGCCCTTCTTTGGATAAGACGTAGTCTTATCTTTCTTCCTATCTGGTTCTGGTTCTGGAGAATGCTTAAGCAATCGTGCAGCATTTGCTGCGTCCAGTTTGTTAGATTTCAACGCCTTAGCTCGAGCGCCAGCCTTCCCCGATTGCGATCTTTTTTCAGACTTTTCAGCGGCAATTGCGAGTTCAGCAGCTAGCCTTTTTTGCGTAAATCCACCCTCGCACGGCTCAAAAAACTCAAGCACTTCGGCGCTAATTTTTTGCCATCGTGACGGCGTTAAGCCCGCGATCCTGGCTAGCTTGCTTGGGCTGTCTGACAGGACGCCGTCCGAGCGCCACATGGTCATAAGCAGGAGCAAATAGGCCCCGTGCTGTTCCGTGGTCAGGTGGCGCGTGTCGCCTAGGTAATCAGCGACGTAGAGCTGCATAAACGGGACGCTCATTGCGCCTCAAGCCGTCTTGCGCGATTAGCCTTGGCGCGGTATATCCGCATGGTCACGTCTGGCTCCTGTTAAGCCGGTGTCAAAGGGCGGGCTTGAGCTTCCGGGAAGTCGCTCGGTCCGCCCGCCCCTTCTATGTCAAAACTGTTTCAGGTGCAACCGCACCCCTCAAAATGGAATATCTGATCCGTCCCCGAACGCGTCGTCAGCTAGACGACCCGCGCGCCCGGAAAAGCTGCCAGCACTTCCGCCACGAAAGCTATCGACGGCCTCACGGTCATCCCTAGAGCGCGACGGCTTGGCAGAGCCCGCCAACATCGTCCCACGGTCTCCCTTAGCCCAAAAAGCCACTTCCAGCTTGTCGCCGGGCTTGGCGTCGTTAGGGACAATCATCGTCCCTTTCCAGTCTGGACCTTTTTCGTTCTTTTTGTCCGTTTCTTTGAAAATGGCAATGTCGCCAGAGCGTTGCTCGTAGGCCATTGGTTAGTTCTCCTTCGGTTGGTTGGGAAAGTCTTTGATGTGGGCCAGCAAGTGAAGCTGAAAGGCTTTATCCTGCGCGCGCCGGGCTAGTTCGCCATCATGCCCAGCCAGCGATTCACGGGGCAATTGACTCTGATGGAACGCACTCACAGGCGGACCATTGTGCGGAAGTCAGCCGGGCTTGCCGGGACAAAACCAATGCGGCTGTTGCGCTGCGTCGTTGCCCGGTGCCACGGATCGTCACGCCGAATGGACTGGTAACTAATGCCAAGGCGCTCACAATGCTTTTTGACACCCCAGATGATAGTTGTGTGATCCATGCCCCCAAACGCTCTTGCAATCCTCAAATAGCTCAAATGAGGGCATTGCAAATAGACTTCAAACATCGCCTCTTGCCGAGGGTGCGCCACTAAATAAGTACGGCTTTTGGTTAGAATGTCGGCAGGACTTTTGCCGTATTTAGCAGCAACCTCCGCAATAACGTCCTTGGCTGTTTTTCTCATGGCTTCCTCTGAAATGGGCGGCTAGCAATCTTTTGCTTTGCGCCAGGTTGAAACGGGCGGCTCCGCAGAGTCGAGGGCTTGCGGGTCTCAGCGTCATTTTTGCGGATCAGGCGCTTGGCCTTCGCAATCATTTTAACGTCGAGAATAGTTTTTTGCCGGTGGTGCATACGGCACAAGGGCCAGAGATTTTCGTCTGAATCCCGACCGCCTAGGGCCAGCGGGATTTGGTGATCTATCTCTAGTTCCGTGCATACGAAGCAATCAGGATAGGCGCACATTCCGCCGTAATATTCCAGAATGCGACGGCGTCGAGCTGGGCTCATACCCTTGCGAGGGTCAAGCTGGACGGGCTCGCGTTTCAAAGGATCGTCACCACAACCAGACCGCCCTTAACCGGCTCGCCAAACGTCAGGACAGGCGCAGCAAAAATCTCATCATCCACGCACAGCGCCAAAGCGATGCCGTCTTGATACGCCTTGAGGCTGGCCCTTGCGTTGTCGTCGTCAATCGGATGGCGGGTTTTAGGGTGCACCGTGACGTTCCATTCGACCTTGGAAAATGTCGGGAACGTGTTTCCGATTGCTGCTTTCGTGGCGATGTATGCCCACCCCTTATGCGCCTTGAACGCACGGCCTTTTTCACCCCAATGGCCGCGACCGTTAGGCCAAAGAACCTTGGCGGGGAATGGCAGTTTAAGCGGGGTCATTAACAGCCGCCTTAGTCGCCAGAGACGCGAGATAAAACATACCTGGGTCGCCCCCGATCCACTCGCTTGCCGGGATGCCGGTTACGTTCTGAATCTCCACGGCTTTGCCAAGAGACGGTTTCTTTTTGCCCGACGCCATTTCGGAAGCTGCGCTTATCGAGACGCCGCAGTCTTGCGTTAGAACGTCTCGCAACGCTTTGCGGGCTACAGAACGAAAATCCATTATATTTCTTTCCTTGTGATCGTTCCGCATACCATACCGGATAAAAAACCATAGGCCAGCGAAGAAAGTTATAGACACCGAAGGCAGGCCGTGGTTCTCTGGCGTCAACAAGGAGAGAGCGATGAAAGAGATTTACATAGAGGAATACGACCGCATTCGCGACGAAGCGATTGAATCCGGTCATGACGAAACTGAAGCCGAACGCATGGCGGAAGCTGGGGCCTATCGGGCGATGACTGATCGTTACGCAGACATGGCAGACCGCGCAAAAGACGCATGGAAGGAACGCGACATATGACCATCTGGGCAGCAGTTAACGAGTTTATTGACGACTACCTTGACCGGCACGGCCACAACGGGGCCACGCGCGACGAAGCGCACGCACGGATTCGTGTGCTGGAAAACATCACGGCCAAAACCGCAGCGTTTTGTAAGTCGCTGGACATGGTCGATGACCAGTCTTTCGACATTGCGATGATTGCCAGCGAAACGCACGGCAAAGACGACGCAGAACGGGCGTTGATTGTGGCGTTGCTAGACGAGGAAACGGGCCGATGAGCAACGCATCAGCAAGTTACATTCCCGTCGTGCAATCTTGCGAACGGGCATTGTCTGACTTGGCCTTTGGCATCCGCAGCGTTGAGCGGGTGTCAGAGGCGACGCTTGACGAGGTTAGGCGGCTGGATTGCCTGCTGAACGCATTGTCAGACGCAATCACAAAACTGGAAAGGGGCGCGGCATGATGTGGCCGACGTGGATGAATCTTGATTGGCTTTACCCGCAAGCCCCTAAAACCGAACCCGCTAAGGATTGGGCGTTTAATCATCCATTCTGGGAAGCCGAACGGCTTGAGCGCATCCAGCGCGTTTCCAAAGGCCACCCCGAGGACATTGACGACGCCAGGCGCAGGCTTGCCATTGTGACCGCTCGCCGGGATGCCGTTAATGAGCGCCTAAATATGCTTCGCGCGCGCCATCAGAAGTTTAGCGACCTGTTGCCCGAATGGCGGGCACTAACCGCAGAGCGCGAGGCGTTGATGACGAAGTTGGGCTTGATAACGTGAGGGCGTTTCTACCCCTCCCCCCGTCTGCGCCGTTTGCAGTTCAGGAAGGCGGCCTTGTGTATCTGCGCTTCGCAGCGGGGCCACACCTCCCGACGCCTGCTTATGAATTGACGGAGTGGAAGCAATACCTGGCGGGCCGTGCGTCCGATTCCGACGCCCTCGCAATGCTAAACTCGATAGAGCGAGCCGAACAAGAGGCCGCAGATTGGACGCACAATGAAAACCAGTGAGACCCTGACCAAGATTGCCCCGGCGCTTGTTAAGGCGCTTTCGGAAATGACCGGCGCGGCAAAGGATAGCAAGAACCCGCATTTTAAGAACAGCTACGCCAGCCTTGAGGCCGTCATTGACGCCGCCCGTCCGGTTCTGGCCTCTAACGGCCTCGCGTTCATGCAGGGGCTTGGCGAGTATGTGAACGGCGCAATGACGGTCTCGACGCGCGTTATTCATGAAAGCGGCGAATGGATCGAAAGCGATTTTCAAATGCCGGTTGGAAAGCCTGACCCGCAAGGAACCGCGTCCGCTTCGACCTATGCAAGGCGATACTCGCTAATGTCGATTCTAGGCTTGCCAGCGGTCGATGACGACGGCGAGGCGGCAATGCCCCGGAATCAGCAGCAAGCGCCCTCAGCCCCCGCTAAACGCGATACAGGGCCTGGAGAGGTTGATGGCGTTGATTGGTGGGCCGCTGAGGGGGCGGGAATGTCCGCGTCTCAAGCCAAAAAAGACGGCATGGACCAATTGCACGAGCAATTGCGTTTGGAAATTGACCAGTTGTCGACGGCGCAGGACTGGAAGCAATGGGCCGCCGAAAACACGGCATACATTAAGCGGATGCCGAAAACTTGGCGCATGATTTTGCGCAGCGAGGCCGAAGAGCGCGGCAAGTTTCTTGGCGCGATTCATTAACCCTTAAAAACAAAGAACAGCAAAATGACCGACGCTATCAACACCGGACGCCTGACTTCCTTCATGGAGCGTCTTGAGCGTCTGGACGAAGATAAAACCGCCATCGCCGCCGATATGAAAGAGGTTTTTTCGGAGGCCAAGGGCGAGGGCTATGACACGAAGATTATGCGGAAGGTTCTCAAGCTCCGCAAGATTGACAAGGCAAAGCGCGCCGAAGAGCAATCGTTGACGGAACTGTATCTGGACGCGGTGGAAGGATGAGCGCGACCCTGATCCTGGCTAACCCCGAGATCAGGGCCAAAGCCTGCCGCTGGATCATGGCCGCACCTGACAAGGCTAGACTACGCCTTGACGAGCCCAAGCGAACCCTTGACCAGAACGCCAAGTTTCACGCCATGTTGACAGAGCTTGTCGAGCAAAAGCCCGTGCTTAATGGCGTCAAGCTTGATGCGGACGGATGGAAACTTGTTCTAATGCAGGCGCTTGGGATGGAAATGCGGATGCTGCCGACGCTTGACGGCAACGGATGGTTTCCGATGGGCCACAAGTCGTCTAAACTATCCGTCCGCCAATTTTCGGACCTCGTAGAACTGCTTTACGCATACGGGGCAAAGCAAGGAATTGTTTTTTCGGTATAATTGGAGAAAGCGCATGACACTAACCCCACTAGACGCCCTTGCCGCTTTAGAGGCAGGCAAATTCCAACGCTACGCCGTGCCGGGTAAGTGGCGAGTGTTTTGGCATGATGGGCTGGCCGTTCTTGAAAGGCTTCAGCCTTCCGGCACGTCGTCATCTATCAAGCCTGGGTGAGGCCTAATATCGACGGGCTTACGGGCAGGCCACGGCCATTCAGCCGCCTTGCACCACGCCCGTCGTTTTGCCCTGTAAGCCTTCTGTAGGGCGCGCGACTGTTCAAGCCACGCGCCATGCTCCGCAGAGCCTATAGGATCGGTTAAGGGTTCAAGCCGAGGCAGAATAGCCATGAGCCCACTTGCTCCGTCGCCATGCAAGATATTCAGCGGCGTCCTCCATATCAAAAAACGGCTTGATATAGCGAACGGGATCGCCTGCAAAGGCCGGATCAACCACGGCAGTCATTACCCGTGACCAGTTGCCGTCTTGGAAGCCCTTGTCCTTCGCGTATTTGTCAAAATCCTTAAAGGTTCCAACGCGGAAGCCGTGGCAGAGGCGAGCCGGGTCGTTATGCCAAACGGGAATGTAACCCGTTGTGTGTCGATGGCCGCAGGCAAGGATATGGTCGCGGTGTCCGAATAGCGTTTCCCTGACCAGGGCGTGAGCGGGGTTAAACTGCGAGCCGCCGGGGAAGTCGTGGCGAACGTGCATCTTGACGGAAGCGCCGCTAGGCAGATTCAGTTGCAGTCTTGCCCCCGCCGATTCCAGCGCGCCAAAGGAACGCCCGAGCCGGTGGATATAATCGGCTACGTCGCCCTTCTCGCCGTTCCATTCGTCATGATTGCCCTTGATCCGGAGTAGCCACGGCAGGGCCAGCATCAACCATTCAATCAGCTTGAGCGACTGTTTCGACGTAACTTCCTGATTTGCGTAAAGCTTCATCAGGCGGCCAACCCAATTATTGCTGTCATCGCCCACATCAACGGCAAGCATCCCTTCCGTCTCGCGACAGATGCGGACGGCACGCTCTAGGTCGCCCCAAGCGCAACCAGGGTCGTCAACGTGTGGATCACCAAAGAAGGCCAGCGCAATCGGGCCATCAATGTTGACCTGAACTTGACGCAGTTTAGAAGCGTCGTCATGGGCTTTGCGTTTGGCGTGTCGGTCGGCAAGAAGGCTAATCAGCTCCTCCGCTTCCGGCTCCCCGTCGTGCGGCAGGCTTTCAAACTCAAACGGATCGGCGGCTTTCGTGGCGTAACGGGATGCGTCAGGCCTCAGGCCGTGCGCCGCTTCCATGCTATCTAACCGGCAGCTAAGCGTTGAGATTGAGATGCCCAGCCGCCTAGCCGCTTCCTGCTTTGCGCCCTTCACGCCGGTTCCGCCTTTGGTCCCCCAAGGGTAACCCTCTTCCATACATTCGTGGATCACGTCGAGCGTGGCTTGAGAGGCGTCTAGCGTTATCCGGGGAGCGGCCATTTACCAGACTTTCCAAAATGGTTTAGGAGCGGTTTGTTCTCTAAATCGGTCTTGTAGCTCACGCTCGCTTAGAAGCGTCTGGACGGCTAAATCCCTAGCCGCGTCACACTGGACCAGCGCCGACCCGCGAAGGGCGTAAGTGACCTCTAAATCGGCCTCCGTGGGCACCTCAGGGAGCGTCACGAGTTTACAGGGCTCAGTTGCCAGGCTGGGCAGAGTCAGGCGGGGCAGATTGGCAGACGACGGGCCTTGACTGACACAACCGGTTATCAAGCTGGCGAAGGCGGTCCACGCGACCAGCCTCAAGAGGTTTGTTCGCATCGGTGGCGCTCCTTGCATTGGATACGGCTTCAGCGGTTATTGTGCGAAGGTCGATACTAAGACGCCCGGCGCTTTCAATCCGGGCGATTTGTTCGGTTTGGCCTTGGGTTTCCAGCGTCCGCGCTATGGCGTCGGATTGCGCGCTAGCCGCTTCCTGTTTCAGCCGATCAATCTTACGGGCTTTGAAACCAAAAGGATCGGAGAGGAACGATAGCACCGCTATCAATGCGATTACGCAAACAACTACGCCAACGGCGTATAGGACGGTGCGTGGCGCTAGCGTCATGCTAGCAGTCTCTCGACAGCGCCACGAACATCAATCCGCAGGCCGTTAGCCCAATCTGGCGTGTAGCGGGGCTTGCGAACGGGCCAAACCGTCGTTTTGCCATCCGACGACCAGCGGCCGTCGAAGAATAGATCACGCTCTTTGGTGCGCCTGCCGACAATCTCGCGCGGCTTATCCCATTGCATGAACGAGTTTTCAGCCTCTTGGCGCAGGCCCGCCTTAATCATCTTGACCCACGAGGCTTTAGCAATGGCCCCCGTGTTATAATGAAACGACAAAGCCGCCGCGAATTGGCTTTCCGTCAGCGGGTATTTGTCGAAAGCTTCTCTAACGGCTGGCGCGTATTTCGTCCGCAGCAGCCAGATATACACCTCTAGGCAACGCTCAATGCTTTGCGGCTTGTCAATGTATCGCTGCACCTTGTGGCCGGATGCGTCGGTGACACCAACGCCCCAAGTCCACACGCCAACGCTATCCTTATAGGCCTCACGCACAATCGCCTCGTGCGACAGAAGCTCAAGCACGACGCGGGGCGTTATGCCATCAGGCGGAGGCGCAGGGGGCGCAGGGGCAACAGCGGGAACAGGTTCAGGCTTCTGGGACCGGAACCAGCCAGTGCGCGCCAGTATGCTAGATAGTGCATTCACAACCCACCCCGCGCCTTCTCTATCTCGACAGAGGCCGACCCGGCCTTAGCCATTTCCCAAGCCTTGCCCCAATACAGAGCGCCTAGACCCGCATACACGGCAGCAATAAACAGAGCGGCTGACTCAAACCCGTCAACCTTGTAAGCAATCACAACCGTAGCCCATGACGCTGACAGTGATGTGACAATGATTGACACCGGCCTGGCAAGGTCGCCAATCAGGCTTTTAATGGCCTCAAGCTTAGACTTCGGTGCGTTATCTGGCGTGTCGATCATCGTGACACCCTTACCTTGGGTCGCGCGGGATGTTCAATCCCTCGCTCGCGTAGGGTCTTTTCCAGCACTTCAGCGTGGTTTAGCAGGGCGTCAAGTTGCCCTTTAAGGCCGGTAATCTGATCTTCCAGAGCGTCGATACGCTGGGTCATTTCGGCCCGCTCTTGCTTCATCGAAACAATTGTAGCGGCAGCAATAGACTGGCCGAGGGTAATCAGGTCCACTTGATGCTTGCCCCGGTTAGTCATCCATACCCAGATATGGCCGCCACCCAAGATTGCAACGAACAAACCAGCAATGATTTCAAGAGACATAATCACCCCTAGTCGCTATAGCTTTGGTCGACCGAATACCGGAAGAATCGGTCAAAAGCCTCGCTTGAGGCAACGCTAATTGTCACGGTTTGGCCTACGGCAGAAGTCGGCGCAGCCGTGGCAGAGGACGCCAGGGTGTCTAGCGGCTGGACGACAACGCGAAGCCGATCTAGTGGCGCATCAATCGGGACCACGCTAGTTAGCGATGTGGTCCCCGCAAGAAGCGTCACGGTCCCGCCGCCTTTTGTCCGATAGCCGGGGCAGTCGGAAATTAGGCTGCTTGTGCCGCCATTGAACACGCCCGTAATTCCGTTGTTAACGAGATTAACGCCCGTGACCGTTGTTCTAAGCGCGCCGGTATCAATCAATACCCCATAAGTCTGATTGTTGACCAGAGAAAGGGTCGCGCGGAACAGACCTTGCGGACCCGACCCGCCGCCCGTCATCGAGCAGTCGATGGCGTTGGCCCCGAAATACACGCCCGCGAAAGCGCCCGAGGACCGCACGGAGTTGTAGCTGACCTGGCAGGCAGTGAAACGAACGCTTCTCCCCGCCACAACGGTTAGGCCTGCGCTGACGTTGTTTGAAAACAGGCCCGTGATGTCAACGCCGTCGATCAGGCCGGTGGATTGGTCGATCATGACGCCCGACGCAAGCGCGCTGTTCGGCGCAATAGCGTAGGTTCCGAAGGTGTTCGACGCCACGGTCTGCGATGCGGAGATTTGATACGTGCCAACGCCACCAGTCGCGCCGGTCAACTGTGATGTAATCGTGGTGCCAGCCGAGAAGTTAGGCCCCAGGAACTGACCCGCAGCCAGAGCCCCAGAGGTTATTGCTGTAACGGTTAGGGTCGTGCCTGCGCTTGATCCGGTGGCAATGGCGGTTGTTGCCGTTCCCGCGCTGGCCGACCACAGATTGGCGTGAACATTTGTTACCGTCCCGCCGTTAGTTGTCAGAAATATGCCATGCAAACTTGAAGTGTCGGCCAGCATACCAGAGCATAGAAGCGCCGTGACCCGTTGACCCACGGGGGGGTAAGTCCGCAAGGCGTGCTGACAAGTGATAAAATCAGGCCAAGAGTGGATAAAAACACCGGAAACATTGCGTAGCTCAATGGCCGCAACAGCCGCGCTGTCTCCCACACCCTTGCCAATCCAAACATCTTGAACAAGGTCGGAAGTTGAACCGGCGAGAAAATGATATTGTCCGCCGCTGATTTGGTAATTGTTTACTTCGTAAAGAAATTGAGCAGCGCCGCCATCAAAGACGTAGGCGCTTGTAAAATCTCCAGACCCGTCCTTTTGAATTCGCATTCCGTCCGAACGGTTATCGTTGCCGTTTGCAAAACGAATTACTGCGCCCGTCTGCGTCCCGACAAAGCGGACCGTCCCGTCATTGACGCCGCACCGCGAGGTTCCTGAGAAATTAAAACAGTCGTTTGCTGAGCCTGTCCAAGTCCACCGGACAGCCGAAGAGCCAGCCCCCTGAATGACCGCCGATGCACCAGAAACCGGGACAACTGAAACCGTTTTTGTTCCCATGACGTAACTGCCTGCCGGAACGTCCACGAGCTTGCCGGTGTTAACCGCAGCCTGGTGCGCGCACCAATCAATTTCATTCGTCAAGCTATCCGCAAAAGGATAAATGACTTGCCATTGAACCAGCGTGTAGCCGGTCGTGTCTGTAAGGCCAAACGTCGTAACGGTCGAAAGCGCATGGCTTGAGCCGTCACCGATTGCGCCAAAATCTTTAACCGACACGCGGTCTCGCAACACGTCGCGCACGGGGCGAACCACCGCGCCGGTCTCTGTCCGAACCGTATTAACTAGCGCCCCCCCAGAAGACAGAGCAAACGGGGCTTTTACGTAGTCGCTAAAAACCTCAGCGGTTAGCTGCTTAAGCGGACCCGCACCACGGAACGACGCAAGCAAATCCGCGTCTTCAACGGTTGTTTCAATGTTTAGCTCTGCGTAGGTTCTGCGTGCGTCAACCATTGTCAGTCCTTGATAAAGTAAGCGAGCGCAATGTTGATTGGCCGCGTTTCTGCGCCGCCCGTGCTTCCGGTGTTAACTGCCTGTGGCGAGCCGGTTCCATCAGCATCCTCAACAAACGTTCCGCTATTGGCGTTCGATTGGGCCGGGACGGTGTGTGTGTGGGCCTTGAGTTCGTCAGCCTGGTTAGAACCAAGCGCGCGGGCCGTGTCGACGCCCCGTCCGTCATCCCAGCCTCGCGGGAAGTAGCCGCGAAGGTCAGGAAGGTTAAACGTCGTCGTGCCGTCGCCCACGCCGTAAGTCGTGGCAATCAGGGCAAACAGGCGGGCATAGGTCGTGCGCGATACGGCCTGACCATTGCAGTAGAGCCAGCCAGTCGGAACTGTAGACATACCGAAGGCGACGATAGCGCCCGCTGGCATTGCGACAACAAACGCCCCGCCAGCCCCTAAAACAAGCCCAAGCGCCGCTTGGCCCGACGTAGGGGCCGGAACCAGACCCTTAGTCCCGCCCGACCCGGAATCGCCCACGACGGCGTTGAGCATTGACGTGGCTTGCGCTACCGTCAAATCCTCAGGAACACCGGTTCCCGCCGTGATACGGCCCTTGAACGTGTTCGTCGGGACGTTTGCCAGCTTAGCGTTTGTGATAGTAGCGTTCGGCAGCGTAACAGGGCCAACAAAAGTCGTTGTGGCGTTAACCGTCAGCGTTTGAGCCACAGTCGCGCCAATCGTCACACTTCCGCCAGCCGTCAACGCTCCAAAAATATCGGTATTTGTTGCAGACACCGAGAGACCCAAAACACCGCCAGCGGTCAGACCAATTGTGTTTGCAGCAACCCTGTAAACGCCGGTATCAAGGTCAGCCGTAAAAGCAAAAGAGGGAACCGAAAGCGTCCCGTTGTTAACGGTAATTCCTTGCCCAAACGGGATAATTGCCGAAGTTGTGGTTTGCCCGTCCCGCGATATAGATTGCGTAAGGGCAGACGACAGGTCAGCAAGTTGCGCCGCCCATGCGGACGATTGAATCGGCGTCCCGTCAGCAGCGGGGTTCCAGCTATTTGTCGGGGGAACGTATGTCCCAGACCCGTTTCTAGGCAAGACGGCCTCCCTTGTGGTAAGCTTGGCGCATGGAAGTGTTTTCTTCGATCATCGTCTTCATTGCCTTCCTCCTTGTCTTGCGCGCGGAGTGGCGATTGGAGGGAATGCAAACTCGTCTGAAGCAGCTTGAGGCGAAGCCCGTTGAAGCGCCTCAGCCAAGCCGTCCGCGCCTCGTGTGGAACCGGGAGAGCCGCTAGCGGGCTGACGCTGAAGCAGGCGGGCCAGAACCTCACGATCCGAGAAGGCTTGTCCCAAAAGGTCATTAGCCTCGGGGTTGTAGATCAGCGAGCGATTGCGGTTGAATGCGTTAAGGGCGGCGCGCAAACCCGGCCGACCCGCTTCAGCCGTCAACCCTTGAACGGTTGCGGCGGACAATCCGATACCGCCCCCGCCATTTCCGTCGTTAGCTGCGCCAAACCTGGAACGCGCAGCATCACGGCGAGACGTGGCAGAATTCCCGATAATGGCGCTATCGACCCCGGCGCGCTGGACTTCGGCTTCTGCACCTTGCATGAACCGTTCGAAAGCGTCTTGGGTCGGGAAAGCCAATTGAACGCGGTCGGCAAATTCTTGCGTTCGCACAAGGTCGCGCATAGCCCCAACGCCACCGCGTGAGGTTCTGGCGCGGGCAACTAGAGCTTCCCCAACGCCCTTGCGGAACAGTTCGCGGGCGGTCTCGCTCATCTCTCCAAAGCGTTCGCGCAAAACCTCCGCAGAGTTGCCGTCAGCAGACGGGTCGTCCGCGTTGCGGAACACGCCACGCCCAAGCTCTAGCGCCTCGACTTGGCTAGATTCATCGCCGTAGCGGGCGAGCCATTCGCCATATTCAGGAACTGCCGTGCGGGCGTTGTTACGGATAGCGCGGCCAATGTCGGTCAGGGCCTTCCCGCGAGACCCGTCGCCAGAGCGCCAAGCATCCGAACCCATGTCAATCAAGGCGCGGCTTACGTCTTGGGCTGTCCGAACATCCAATGCAGCGGCAGCGGGATTGTCGCGCAAGGTGTCCGCCAAGCGCATAAGGTTTGCGCCCATTTCGTATGTTTGTTGATCCGGCGACGCCAAAGCGTTTTGCGCCGCCCTGCGAAGTTCAGGCTGGGCAAGATCAGAACGCAGAGACCTAACCGCGTTTTCATCCAACTGGAATTGTTGCGGGCCGATCCGGTCAATGACTTCGTTGGCGGCTTGGCGTCGAGTGTCGATCAAGCCGTTAAGCGTGGCAAAATAATTGCCTTCGCCGCCGACCTCTTGCGCCATCGCTTGCTGAATGCGGTTTCCAGCATCCGCGCGGCGCGTGTTCACGGCCCCTGTAACGCGCGTTTGGGCCGAACCCGGCGTCTGCGCCAAAACCTCAGCAACGCCGCGCATATTTGGGCCGACTACATCGACAGGAAGGCCGCCCGGCGTTAGCCCCTCAAGCTGTTTAACAAGCTCGTCAATGTTCATCCGGTCGTCGCGCGTGACCGTCTGGCGAAGTGCGTTCCCAACCCGCTGTTCAACGGACGGATTTAGCGCCTCACCAAGTGACGTTGCGGCATTGCGGACGCCTTGACCAATGTTAGGGGCCGCTTGGATACCCGCGTCCAGAACACCCGTTGCGCCAGCGCCCAGTAAGCCGCTCAGAACGGCACCCGGCGCACGATCCGCTGCGCTACCCTCGCCAGATGCAAAACCATAAGCCGCGCTTAGTGGAGCCGCGCCAGCCGCCGCCGCAGCCGTCCGCCCCACGCCAGTCATGCCTTGAAGGCCCTTGAGGCCAATTGTTCCCGGCAAAGCCAGCGAACCCGCAAAGCCAGCAAGGCCGCCCGCAATGCGCGCACCGCGATCGGTTTGATTGCCTAGCAATTGGGTTTGCAGATAGTTTTCGCGCTCCGTGCTGTAGTCTGACCCCTTCATCAAGGCAGAGGCCAGCGTTGCGCCTTCGTCTAGCCCAGGAATTTGCTCCCCGGCGGCCATTGCGAAGTTGCCAGCGGTATCTTCCAGATTAGGGCGGCGGATATAGGCCCCGCCCGCCTGCGCCTCGTCACTTGCGCGGGGCTGTTGCTGGAAAGCGTCGCCGGGCAGCGGGTAAACGGTTCCGTCTCCAGCGCGGACGTAAGCCCCTTGCACAAGAAGCGGAACCTCATCGGCCATCAGCGGGCGGGACAGGTCAATGGGGTTTTCTTGCGTTCCGGCAGGACCGCCAACAGAAACCGCCGGAACCCACTGGCCGTTTTGAAGCGTGAGGACTTCGCCAGTTTCTGGATTAGTCGCCGTTTGGGCAGGAGCGGCAATAGCTTCCGGCATGGCGGGGCCAGCCGCTTCCGGCTGAGACGCAAACCGTTGGGCTTCCTCAAGCGAATAGCCTTGCCTAACAAGGCTTTCCATCTCTTGCGAAGACGAAATGCCTAGATCATTCGTTGCGGCGGTTTGAGGCGCTACCGGAGCTGGGGCAACCGGCGCGAGCGCTTGAGGACCGCGCACTGGCGCAGGACGCGGGCGAGGCGCAGCCGCCTGAACAGGCGCGGGCGCGCTTTCAACAAGCGGAACCCATTGACCGTTTTGAAGGGTCAGTCGCTCGCCGGTCGTTGGGTTTGTTGCGGTTTGCATCAGTCGAGACGGAAGCCAGGAGGAAGAGCCGGAACCGCGCCTTGGGGCTGCGCCTGGCCCTGCCCATACCTTTGATCGAATGCCGTGCGAGACGTGGCAACTAATCCATTCATTGCACTGTCAATTTGATCAAGCGCCGTGCGGATTTGACCCGGCGATTGCGCCCGCTCAAGTGCCGCGACACCGTTTTGCAAAAGGTCCAAATCTTTATCAGACGAGTTACCAAGCGCCCCGCCAGTTGGCGAGTTGTTGCGAAGCTCTTGGATGGCTTGAAGCGCAAGGTTTGATTTAATCGTTTTAAATTGCCCCTCCAAATCAGCGCCCGGCGTGCCCGCAACAGCAGGAAGTCCGCCGAAGAAGCCTGCGCCGGTAAAGCCCCCATCAAGAAGCTCGCGGGCGCGCGCCGTGGCTGTCGTCACGGTATTAGCGCGGTTTTCAATACTCGTAACAGCGCCCCTAGCGCCAACCGCCGCATCGCTGCGCTCTTGCTGGCGCACGGCAAGTTGCGGATCGGGGCCGCCTTGAGCAATAACGCCGCCTTCAATATCCGTTCGCACCTGTCCCGGAGAAAGCGTGTAGCCTGCCGTTCTTTCATCCAAAGCGAGACGCCCTTGCGCCGTAACATCAGCCGGGGTGGGGGAGACATTGTAAACGTCATCAACGCCGCCGCCCGCTTTGGTCTGCAAAACATCGCCGCCCGCAACAAACGTGCGCGGATTGTAAACCGTGTCACCTCGCGGGCCGCCAGTAATGACGTTTGTTCCTTCAGCAGCAGTCACCGGCCTTGCACGCATCCCAAGGCTTTCCGCCAGAGCTTCCGGGTTGTTTACCGCCGCCCACGCATAAAGCGGGTCGTTACGAAGCTCTTCGGGCAGATTTGCCATTAGAGCTTGCTGTTGCTGATACTGCCCAAACAATTCCGTTGCGCCTGCCAAATCGCCTTGTGACATCAGCAATTCGATTTGCGCTCGCATGGGGCCGGTAACGCCGGATTGCTGCAAAGCCTGTTGCGGAGCGGGCATGGGATTAGGCGATGCTACAGGCGTTTGAGCGGGCATTGCGGGCGGAAGCGCAGAGGCTTCGACCGGCGCAATAGGGGCGAGAGGGCTTTGCACGGGCGTTAGGCTGTTACCTGGTCCTTCAGGGGCAATCGCATTGCCGAGCCCTGTCGCAGGCGCGGAAGGCGCTCCGCCGCCCAAAGCCGCAGACAGGGCCGCGCGCTGGCGCTCCGTGTTCGCAGCCGCTTCATCCTGAACAGCACGATCAGCGCGGTTAGCGCCAAACTGCGCCAAGCCTTGAGCCAGCAGACGCGCGCCAAGCTCGCCGCCGGATTGAATTTGAGCGGGGGCTTGCTGCGTCTGGGCCAGAATATCGGCAAGGTATTTGCTACGGCGAACCGCAGGGCTTTCAAGGGGTTTCGGAGCGGCCTGAGTAGGCATTAGCGGCGGCCAGCAGACGACAGAGCCGCAAACGGATTTGCCGTAATGGCCGCCGTTCCTAGCGAAAACAGCCCGCCCATCAATCCGGATTGTTGAGCGGAGCGCGCTTGATAGTTCTGATTTTGCTGATTCAGGCTAAGGGCGTTAGCTCCAAGAACGTCGGTCTGACCCACGCTTGTCGGCGTGTAGCCGATGCCTTGCGGAGCCGAGACCTGACCACCTGACAGCAGCGCGCCAAGTTGATTGATCGGCTCGTTTTGCTGATAGGCTCGCTCTTGCAAGCCTTGCTGACGGGCCGTGTTGTTAAACGCGCCTTCCGTAGTTCCGGCTTGAAGGCCTTGGGCAACCGCGCCTCTTTGAGCCTCGCCATATGCGTCGTTACGGTCGCGGGCGAAGTCCTCGCGAAGCGTCCGCGTTGCCGTCGAGTTAGCGCCCAGTCCCTGCGCTGCTAGCTTGGCGTCTAGGCTGGATTCAGCACGGGCAAACTGAGGGTCAAGCCGACGCACGGCACCCTGATACGCCGCGTCCTCGTAACGCTGGCGTGTCGCCGGGTCCATGCTTTGCAGACCGGGAAGGCCTTGAGTATTGAGCGGGGTTTGCAGCGCGGTATTGACGCGCCCGATTTGCTGCGTCGCTGTGTCGTTAATTAACTGACTGACGCCGCCAAGCTCTGTGACCTGGCGATATCCACCGGGCGCGCTAGGATCAGCCTCATAACGCACGCCGCCGTTAGGGCCTGACGTGTTGATCATGTTTAGGCGCTGTTGCTCTTGAGCGGTGCGCGTGTTCGCGTCGCTTTGAGCGTTAGCTAGCGTTACCGGATCAGGGGCGGCGGGGGGTCTGGGCTTCGACACTTATGCGGCTCCGGTTGAAGCGATGGCAACGCCACTCGCTCGCAAGCAGGCCGGATATGATGCAATCATCGTCGCCATAACCACGCCTGACATTTCCTTCTAGTTTGAAACCAAACTTTTGAAGAAACTGGCGAGCCCGACGATTCCGTTTCGGCGTCAGGCTAGTGATTCTTTGGCACCCTAATTGATCAAAGGGATAGGCAAGGATACCCGTAACAAGGCAAGGCGTCAACCAATCGGCGCGCGTCGCAGCAAAACTTACCTCTATGTTCCGGTTGTGGGGTTGATAGTTGTTAAACACCACCCCGCCGATAAGATTATCATTTTCGTCCGCAACGCCGATAGCCTCGCATGGCCCCCAATCCATCCCATGCCCAATCTGTTCCGCCACCCATGCTGCAATAGGCTGCGAAAACGGACCAGAGACAAGTTTCAAAGCTGGCCGCCGGTTTGAACCTGAAACTTGACGTTAAAGGCGATGACCTCAAGCACGGACTCCGAACGAATATCCGTGCTAATTTCTACGGCGTCGCCATCAGTCGTCACGCCCAGAAGCGTCCCGTCACCAATCGCAACGTCAAAATACACCGCCGCGTCGATATTCTGGCGCATGCGCACCGCGCCGCAATAACCAATGCCGGTAACCGACGTCCATGCGTCGCGCACTTCAACGCCTGGCGACCACAAACCGGAGCCCCATTCGGCAGTTCCCCACACTCCTGAAGGCGATCCGACTACAGTAGGAACGGCAGTAGGGATGGCCTCTCGAAAATCTGTCAGCACCTCAACCGCTGGCCTGCCATCGCTGGATGACCGCAAAATCGGTTGCAGCATCTCAAACTTCTTAAGCGACCCCTTAGACCCAAAATAGTTAAACGCCGTTTTCAAATCACAGACAATTTCGTTCCCGTTGTCCGTTGCGCCAACATCCCATTGGTAAATTCCGTCAGTAGCGCCAAACATAATGTTGCCGTTTGCCGTGAACCAGCAGAAGGCGTTCAGGCCGATAAATCGACACCACGCGCCCGTCTGGACGTTCTGCACAAACTGGACAGAGTTGGTCAGTTCAGAAATTGGAATGTTGAAGATTGCCAGCGACCCGCGCGCATACAACGCGCCTTCCCAGCCAAAGTTATTTCCGTAAAGGCGTTGCGCGTTTTGGAACGCCAATTGAATTTTCTGAGTCAGGGCCACGAGGTTTTCTTGCGCGCGGTCTAGCTTCAACGCTTGCGACAGCGGGACCACGCCGTCTGAAGTCACCACGACCAAATCAGAGCCGTATTTAACAAGCGACCGGCGCGACAAAGGGATTCCGATGTCATACACGCCGACCAAGGCCCAATCGTTAGCGTCTGATGGGTCGACGCCCTGATAAACAGCGACCTGGCCTTCCGACGTGACATAAACGGCCAAATCATCCGCGCCCGACCCGCCGTCAACGGTCCAATTGGCCTGGCAGACGAGCGTTCCGCCCTTGTCAAAGATGGTTCCTAGGTCAAGAAGCCCTGACGCTCCCTGAATGGCTTCCGGGGCAAGAAACCAGACGCGCAGGCTGTTCTTTTCGACCCAATGCGTGCGGCCCTTATGCTCCATCACGTCAATCAAATTAGCAGGGTCGAGCGTCAGAGAACCAGACGTTCCCGTGATTGACAACGGAGCCCATGTTGACCCGGCGTAATAGATCGGGTCCGCCTCGCCGTTAGCCGCCAGGATAAACGTCCCGCCGTCATTGGCGAAGTTAATCCATTGGAAGCGAGCCCCGCCCGTTCCGGTGTAAACCTCCGCAGGCGCATCGCCGCTAAACGAAACGTCATAAATCTCATCGCCGGATGCGGCAAAGATTTGATCATCACCCGTTCCGCGCAGAACCATTCCGGTTTCAACAGGGTCAGTTAAGCCGGTGGACCACGCAGCGGACCCGCGCCGAGTCTCGACGTAGCCAGCGCGCGGAATCCAGTTGTCGAGAATAACCGCGTTTTCAGGCGGCATATCGGCCACCGGGCTTTGTGCATCCCAGCCGCCGACAGGGGCGGGGATAGCGCGACCAATAGAAACGCGGTTTTGCGTGATTCGCTTGGCAGGCTGGCGACCGTATCTCATAGCGCGACCCACGATCCCGACTGATTTTGGTAAAGCTGAGAACCTACAGCAAACAGGTGCCCGTCGCTACCAGCCGAGGCAGTCGGAAGCGCAGAACCATAACCCGCCGCCAGACCGGCAAGGGCGACATTGATTTTCTTGCGAAAGGTCTCAATGTTTTTGGTGTCAGAGATTGAGACAACGTAGATCATGGGCCAGCGAACGAGCCTTCTGGGATGTTAGGCGAGAGAACATACTCACCATCACCCGTCATGCTGATTTCACTGTTGCCGCCGTCACGGGCTTGCTTTTGGCGCTTTTCGGACTCGTAAGTCTGAAAATCTTCGCCGTATTCCAAACCCTTAGACTTCAGGAAGCGCCAGCGGATGCCGAGGACGATCAAATCCTCGTCTAGATAGGCGACATCCGAATCAATCAGATATTTGCTTTGTGGGACAAGGGCCGACGACCGGCACCAGTTTGTGCTGATATACTCGTAAGCTATCGTTTCCCCTGCCGTTGGCGTCGGCGTGACAAGAAAACTGCCGTGTCGCTGCACGAAGGCCAGAAACACGCGGTTAAGCTGGGGCTGGGCTTGAATCGCCTGCCACTGTTGCGGGGTGATTGGCACGATAACAGAGCGGCGCGTCGTGCGGTTAAAGAACGAGTTTGAAATAAACCGATCAAGGTCCGCCGGGACCGCCGACGTTTGATCAGCAGCCGCGACCGTCGTAAACGTGTGTTGCTCACGCATCACTTGCCAATCATACGAACCGGCAAGGTTTTTGCCTTCCTCGTTCGCAATGGCAAAGAGTTGCCGCACCTGTTGATCGGTGTTTCCGGCCACAAACTCAGGGCGCGGGATCGACAGAAGGTCAGCAGCCTCTTGCACGACGCTCAACAGTGACATGGGTTAATCCTTAGGCTTTGGCGGGCGGCCACGACGCGGGGCGGGCTCAACGTGAGCGTGGTCTTCGCTGACAGGGCGCAACGGACGCTCGAAGGCGACATCACCTTCATCGTCCAGCACGGTTTGCGGCAGGCTGTCGCGGCTGAACAGTTCCCACGCGCCCTTGTGTTCATCCTTATCCGCCTGCGTAGCTTTGCGAGGACCAACGACGGATGACGAATCCATCGTATATTGAAACAGAATTTCGCCGTCCCGCTCTAGGAACAGGGGGCCTGCCGAGAAGCCTACGTTTCGCTCGACGCTCATACCGTGCGCTCCAAAACAGGCTGCGTCGCAATGCGGGCTTCCATAGCCGCTAGACGTTCCTCAAGCTCACGGTTGCGCTGTTGAAGCTCTGCAAAGGGCTTGCCGTCCTCAGCCTGCTTAAGCCATGCCTGCGCCTTCTCTCGGAGGGCATAGCCACCCATCGGCACGCACTTGGCAAGTTGCGTGTCTGAGAGGCCCGCAAGATGCTCAACGGTGCGGACGTGAACGGACTTTAGTTCAAGGGCCTGTGATTTGCCGATAGGAGCCCATTCCTCAATGGGGGTGCCTTCTTCCGGCGTCTCCATGCTCTTTTTGAACGCCTCATATTGACGATTCCAACGGTCGCGGTGTTCGTCGGTCACCATCGTATCAACGATAGAGTGCTTATCGCCAGGCACGATAATCTCGACGTATTCCTTATCCTCAAACACCTCTCGGCCTTCAGCTTCGGAACGATAGTTATTGCGAACCGGCTTGACGTAGAAGCGCGGAATCAGTTTGTCTTGGGTTGATGGCAGCGTGAAGGTATCGGTCATTTATGCCTCTTGCGTGGATGATAGGGGAAAAATCGTCTCTTGTCTTTAGGCTCACCGATTACGGAAGCCACCGATCAGGCCAAACAGCGCAATCCCGCATACTGGCAGCACGACGCAGACGACAAACAGGACAAGCATGATGCCCATTGCGGTTTCGATCATTGCATTGCCTTCCAAATGTCGGGGATCAGGCCAGAACCGTGCACCACGACCTTGACGCCTTCGCTTTCAAGATAGCGGTAGTTTTCTTGAAACTCGCGCGCTTGCCGGATCATCCAGCGCGCCCCGCGATACGTTTTATCGCCTAGCACCACAGTTGTCGTTTCTGCGCCATCGTTCAAGGCTTGCGGATAGCCATGATGGTCATCCTCCTCGTAAGAGCTATCCATGCCGTAGATATGGATTGTCTTATACCCAGACAGCCATGCAAGGTTCATTGCGCGGAGGCCAACAGTTCCGCCGCCAGGAACGAACACAACTGGCTTTTGGTCCGGCCCCTCATCAAACCACGGCTTGACGATTTCCATTAGCTCCGTGCCGTCGTGCATTCCGTTATGCCACAGAACAACATTATGCCCCGCAAGCGCGTCAAACACGCACGGATGAACCTGCGAAGCCAAGAAATAGCGCACGGATTTAGGCGCATCTTTCACAAACTCGGCGTTTTCTTCCCGCGCGTCTAGCATCACATGGCTATCGGGCGTTATGCCGTTATCCAGCAGGAAGCGGAGCGCATTGTTTACCGTGACGATGTTCGCGCCCATCGCCTTACGCAGTTTGATTGCCTTGGCGGAACGTTTCAGGCTGGGCCCGCCGCATACCAGCACGCAGGTTTTCTTTTGGTCAGGGAAGCCCGAGAACCATTCAAGGTCACGCTGCACATTGGCGCGAATGTTGTCATAGGCGTAATCAGACGACACGTTCATGCCGTCCAGCTTGGGAACAGCAGTCCAGCCGCCGACCTTCCAAATCTCAGGGACCCAGCCTTCCGCCACTTCGTCAGGTTTGGGCTTGCCGTGGAAAATGACGGCCCGCGAGCCTTCCGGCGGCCATGCTACAGCGTCCCGGTAGGAGACAAACTCGCCAGGCTTAAACGTCTCCCACGTCGAGACCAACGTAATCCACTCTTGATCCCCGCCATTGGTTTGACCGGCAGGCAGCAGATGCGCGAGACGCTTCGACGGTTCGTCAATCGCGTCGAGAGAAAACAGGTCCCAAATCTTGGAATGTTCGCCGTGCTTCCACTTCATTACGGACGAATTGTAAGTCGGCCAATGCCAATCCTGAATGATGCCGTCAGGAAGGCCCTCTAGACGCCCCGTAACGCAGACGTCTAGGTCCATGTAGAGAACCGGCTCACCGGCCTCCCACGGCATCTCGGGGGCAAATAGAAACACTTTCTGCCACCAGCCCGGCAAGGCGGGATTGTGCGGGATTGGCGTTATGCCTTCCGGCAGACTGTCAGGATCGTCCGTAAGGCACCAATGGCGAACTTCCTCGCCGTCAGCACCGATGTTGCGGTGAATCTGATCGTGCAAATGCAGGACGTATTCAGGGCCGTATTTCGTGCAGACGCGGACGGAGACAATGTTTAGGGTCAATAGGCGTCCTCCAACGCAAAAGGGCTCCCAACCGAAGTCAGGAGCCCTCAAGCTAACCTAAAAACCTAGTGGAGGCTAGGCGTACAGGAAGTTGGACCGCGCAAAGAAGCGCTGGCCGGTAACAACACCGCCCGTGGTGTTGACCGAGAACGATTGAGCCACGCCAGCCGAAGCCGCCGCAGCAGCCGAACCAGCGGTGCCAAGGGTGATGTTAGCAGTCGAACCAAGAGTGCCTTGAGCCAAAGCGACAACGTGCTTGCGACCATCATTCGCGAGAATGGCAGTCAGGGGCGCGAAGCCAAAGGCGGGCGAAGAGGCCTTGTTGTCCAGATCAATCCCAGCGAGAGGGGTAATCGTGAACTGAGTTGCGGCAGTAGAAGCCATTTCAATTCTCCTTTCGGGAGGGGATTAGGTCTGGAAGATAACGCCCTGAGTGAAGGCATTCGAAAGGGTCATGTTACCGGCCCAAACGATGAACTTCACCATAGCGTCTTGGTTGATCGAGTTCACGGCTTCCAGAGGAACCATGTTACGCTGAGCGTGCGGACGCCAGTGGATGTAATCCGTGTTCAGCATATACATATGGTTCGCCGGGCAAGCCCCGCCGACGCCACCGTCAAAGACAACATCAGCGCCCATGAACTTGAGGTTCTGATAGCCAGCCGAACCCGTATCAGTCTGCGAAATGCGCTGGATAGCTTGCAGCGAGTTCCAGTAGAACTGATAATAGGTGTTGTCAGCCAGGATCAGGTTCGGGCGATCCGTGCCACGCGAGCACTTCAGATAAAGCGTGTTCATGTAGCGTTGGATGTTAGCCGCCGATGCAGCCGAGCCACCGTCCGAAGTCGCTTGGAACTTCTGGTTTTGCCAGAACGACCAAGTAGCGCGGGTAATGCCGCCGACGGTGCCCGTGGTGGGATCGTCAGCCACAAGCAGTTGCAGCCCGCCGATTTGCTTTCCACCGGACGCGGTGCCGTTGGAATACAGGTCCGACGAGATGTTGTTTTGCATCGTGCGTTCAGCGTTCTTGATCCGGATCGAAAGCAGGTCAATAATAGCGTCTTCGCCCGTGTTCTGAACCGAACCTTCAAGGCCCGAAATGGTCACGGCGACCGAGGCCTGTTTCCAGTCAAATTCAGCAGCCGTAAACACGTCGCTTGGCGAGATGTTCAGGACTTCATAGCCCGAGTAACGCTGGTAGGTCACGTTGTCGGCGTAGTCGCGTTCCTGCACGATGGTGCGACCGCCAGAGACGGGCTTAATCGTGCCGCGCTTCTTCATATAGCTGAGAATCGCGTTGTTATCAGTCATGTTGTCAGCGAGCTTACCCGTGCGGTTACGCAAGGTAGTCGTGACGATTTCACTCAGATTCGGGGATGCCATCCCTTATTCTCCGTTTAGGCCCGACCCGCTGCTTGCGAAATTGCTAAGCGCACATCGTCCTCAATTGATCCATTGGAGGTCGGAGGGGGTGCGTTCCCTGGCGACCCGGTTACGGAAGCACCCGCAAGCTTGGCCTTCACGGCGCGGTTAGGGTCGATTGCCGGTTTCGCCTGTTGCTGCATCAGCAGCGGACGAATGGTCGGATCAGCCCAGATTGCACGCTCGTAAGCCTCAGGAAGCGTTTCGACCAATCCAGATTGGAGAAGTTTTGCCATCGCTGGCTTGACGTTCTCAAAGTAGAGGTTTGCAGGATCAGCCGCGAAGGCCTCAATCTGCGAAACATAGGTCTGTTGCGTTTCCTGCTCTTTGCCTTGTTTAAGGGCTTGAAGCTCTTGCCGTAGTGCTTGAATCTCGTTCGCTACCGGATCGGGCTGGGCTTGTGGCTGTCCCGTTCCCCCGCCTGACTGAGCCAAAGGCTGTCCAAGGCTGGCGATGTTAACGCCGTATGATCTAGCCAGATGCGCCAGCGCGGATTGTGGGTCGCGGTCCAACCAATCAGAGGCAGCGAGAAGCTGCTTGACGGCTGTTGCCTCATCCACACCCGCAACGGCCCATTTCTGGCGATGCGGGGCGATGACACTTTCTAGCGGCTCATACCGCTTCAGTTGTTCGGCACGCTCACGGAAGCCTTTGTCAATGTCCCCCTCTCGCTTGCTCACTTCCTTTTGGATGTGAGGCGGCAGGGCGGCAAAGTCGGCTTTAGCTTGCGCTGACCAGCTTGCGGGCGGGCGGATGGACTCTTGCGGAGTTTCGCTCGTCTTTGGCTGTTCGGTAGTATCTTGCGCCGGTTCGGCTTGTTTTGCAACAAACTTCCCATCAGGCCCGTGATTGGTTGTTTTCTTGCCCTCGACAGGCTCTTGAGACAGTTCCGGTGCCTCGCTAACAGCGGGTTCCGGTGTCTCGGGTGCGCCGTTCGTCTCTGCAATGGCGGCGCGGATGTCGTCGGCGTAAGTGTCTTCCAGTGTCATAGGCCTGCTTTCAATTGTTCTAGGGCGGTCTTAACGTCTTGGGCCACGTTCGGGACTTCGCTGACCTGGCGTTCGTCCGGCTGATCGTTGCCCACAATCTCGCACCCGGCAGCCCTTACGGCCTTCTCATACCCAGACCGGGAGTCGTAAAGCTTTCCATCGGCGTGATTCATGGTCGCATCCATGCCATCCGAGCGAATCGCGGGGCATGGCAACGCAGACCGCTTGCGGGCCTCTGGCATACACTCGGAGGGCCATGCGCTGACCTCGTGCATCTGTGTGCAGGATTTGCAGAGGCGGAAGGTATAGCGGGCCATTAGTTCGCCCCGATAGCCGTCAGGTAGGTGCTGACGCGGTTGTGCAGGGCGGTCATCTCGGTGCCAGACAGGCCGCCGCCGACAGCCGCGCAGGCCAGACGGTCAAGGCTGTTAGACGTGCCGATCTCGCCCAAAAGGAGAAAATTGCTGGCGTTCAGGGCCGATGACACAATCGCCGAAGTGGACCCGCTTGCCACGCCTGCGACTTGGGCATTTGTCGTGGTGCTGGCCGTGCGCGAGATACAGCGAGAGCCTAGCCGGTTTGCGGGATTGCCGAAGGTTGCGGTTGATGTCTGATTAACACGCCCCTGGAGGCCGGTCGCTGTGTCCGGGAGCAACGCAACGGCGTTGTTGCAATAGAACGTGCCTACGGCTTCCGTGGTGCCTGTCGATGAGTTGATCCACGAAAACAGGCTAGCGCTGTTCTGCGCGTAGTTGCCCCCTGCGTTTCGCGCGAGGCCTGTATCTAGGTAGCCAAGCACCCCGTCAGCGGTATAGCCCCGGTCGGGCGTGAAGGTGCACGTCGCGTTTTCCGTGATCGTATTGGCGGCAGGGGTCTTCGCGTTCAACCTTGCTGACTGCACATCTGCCGAGGCCAGCAGGTAGAACAGGTCGAGCTTCGACCACACGCCGTCCGTCGTCAGGCCCTCGATCAGGGTGTTAATCAGGCCCTTGCGCGTGGCGTCCGGCTGCGATGACATGGCGGCGAAATATGCGGAGGCCGCTGCGGAGTAGCCCGCCCCCGCATAAGCCGCCGCGTTGCCGAAGCGATACCCGCCCAGCATCAGGTGAAGTTCCCGAGCCCGGCCGCCGACACGCTCGCGCCGGTCGTGACCTTCCAGCCCGGCGTGGTGGCGTTGACGCACTTTGCCCCCCAAGGAACGAAGAACGGAACGAGGCTCGTCACAGACGAAGCGCCGCCCGCGAAAATCGTAATGTTCGACCCGTTGCCGTCGATGATCGAAACAGCGCCCGGCGAGGTCGTGGCCGGAACGATCAGGACGCCCGAGAGGAAGTCACCGACCGCACCCGTCGCGCCCAGGATTTGCGCCGTGGCAGAAGCCGCAACCGTCTCATAAGCATCGGGGAGAACCTCCAACAGCCCAGCGTTAGAAGTTGGGACCGTGGCCCCATCCGAGGGATAGGTAACCCGCACCGCAGCAGCAGCCGTTCCCGCGCCAAGCGTAAACTTGCCAAACAGGCCCTTGAGAAGCGCGACAAGCGTTCCAGAGCCGGTCGTATAGGCTACATCAGCAACCGCGCCCTGCGCTACGTCCGCGCCATCAGCAACGGTTACAGCGCCACCGCCGCCGCCGCGTGCAATGATCGCCTCAGCGGCTTTGTAAACAACTTCGTTATAGGGTTCGTTAGCCATCACGCCGTTCCTTGTGGTTCAGGGTCGCGAGCAATAGCCAGCGCCTTCAGTTGCAGTTCCTGTTGCTTCAGGCCGATTTGAGCCTGGCCGAGTTGCGCGTCCGCTTGGGCAATCATTCCGTCCATTTGCGTCCGCTGTTGCTCGTTCTGCGCCTTCATCATTTCTGCTTGCGCCTTGGCCTCATCGAGCGGGCTAGGCGGAGGCGGCATTGGCGGGCCAGCAGGCTGAACAGGCGGCTGCTGCTCTGCCGTGTCAAACGCCTTGTCAATCGCGTCTTCCATCTCACGAGACACGTCAAACACCCGCGTTGACTGCTTAGCCATTTCCTTGAACACCGGAGCCGTATAGGGCGCAGCGGGGATGATTTGGCTTGCCACCGTCATCAGTTGCGAGAAGGCCCCCACAAACTCGACAAACGCCATCTTGGCCGCGTTCTCATCAGGCTCAATCGTGGAATCGGTCTCAATGTCGATGCGGAACGACCGAAGCTTATCATCCGTGAGGAGGGCCTTGACCTCATCCCACGTGGGCTGTTCCATCAACGCAACCTGGCTCTGATCAATCAGGCCCTCAGGCACCGGCACGCCAGCCTGTTCCGCTTGCTGGGCAATCTGCATCATCATTTGAAGCTCTTGCTTCTCTTGAGCCGTCAGCAGCTTGACGCCAGAGATGGCCCGCATGGTCTCAATCGAGAAGTGTTCAGCAATAATCTCACCCTTGATGCGGATGGCGTCACGCGCAAACTTCTGAACATCCTTCTGCCTGTCACGGACACGCAGCGAGCCCCACTGACCCTTGAGCCTTTCAGCCGTGGCCGTCGAGTTAGGATCGGACTCCCCCCGGATAATGTCCGAGATGCCCGTAATCTGGTAGATGTCGGTAATGACCTGTTGGCGCGCTTCGTAGCAGCCCTTCAGAGTCATCATGACCATATCGACCGGAACCCATTCGATCAGGCCCCGGATGCCGCCCGATTCCTTAAACGCGTCCCATGTGTCGATGGGGATTAGCTTGTTCTCATTGCCGGGCGCGAACACGCGGTTAAGCGCAGTCTTCTGCTCACCGGCATAGAAGCCGACCATTCGCAGAGCGTCTTGCAGTTTGCCAATGCGGGCGGTTAGCTCATCAAGCTCTTCGGCCTGATCCTGGTAGAACACGTAATCAGGGATTGGGAGGCTGGAATCCTGCGCCGTGGTCGCATTAAGCGGCGGCGGGCAAGGGAAGAAGCCAGACAGGCCTAGCGGGTCCTCGCGAACGTCTAGCGCCTTGCCGGTAAGCCCCTTGTTAATCCAATAAGCTTTGCGGGACGCCTTGTCCCATATCTCGTAAACGCAGGCTTTCTGGAATTTGGAGTCGGGATCGTCCTTTTCCTTGTCGTCGCCCTTGTTGGCGCTATCAAGCGGGACTTCCTTACCAATCTCTTCGCCAAACCGTTCGACCAGTTCAGCGCGCGTCATGTAGCCCCGGCGCGAGACCCAGCGCACATCCGCCCACTCACGGCAGGGGTTCGTCAGCCAATCTTTCCAAGCCACGTGGTCGCAGAGGACTTCCTCGTATTCGACCTCTTCGTTGACCTGAACAGGCTCACCGGCCTCGTGCGCGACTTCCTGAACAGGCGACGCGCCGACGTTCTCGCCGTCTTCGTCCGCCTGGCCTTCGCCTAGCTCGACGTCCTGATCAGCATTAACCGCCTTCATGTGCGGGACGTAGCGAACCCAAAGCTGGCCACGGCCCGGCAGAAGGTAATCCTGGCGCACCTCAGTCATGCGCCCATCGAAGTCGTAAGCGTCCAGCGAATAGAGAAGGCAACGCTCTAGAACCTCAGAGGCCACCTTGCCTACAGGGTCCTCGTCCTTAAACCGGCGCGACACGACCGGAATCGGCTTCTTCGCATAGATAGCAGGGCCTAGCGTCTGGACGTTAGACCACAGGATTGCATACCGGCGTTGAGGGCTTAGGGCAGCGTTAGCCCCGCCCTTACCGTTCCGATCCGTGTTCTTATAGCGGCGAATGACCACGTCACCCGACCGCCACCACATTTCACAATCCTGTTCAGCGAGATTAATCTCCTGAATCCAGCGGGCTGCAACCTTCTCAGGCGCTTCAGTCATCGGGCGGCCCTCGCTTGCTCGAAACGAAGATAGCGCCACACGTCTTCACGCAATGCCTTGAACCCAGACGCGCGGACAATCTCGCCGCAAACGTGGTCGATATGGGCGACGTTCTCGGCTGGGCTATTCGTGGCAAAGTCTGCCATCAGGTCGCGGCATTCCTGAACCCACGACGAAGCACGGACGGGCTTATATTCCCGCGTCGCGTCGATCTTCGACAGCCGTTGATGCAAACCGATCATGTCACCCCGCGAAACTTTGCCATGATACAGCAGATCGGCGCAAAGAAAAGCCCCGCGTCAGCACACACGGCGACACGGGGCTAGTTGGCGCTTTGGAGGAGCGAACGCAGGCTATGCGATGCGGGCCAAGGGATCAAGCCCCTCGCTCAACAGGGCGAATCTCACGGCAGCGGAGACCGACCCGTGAGCCTCCACAAGCCGGTCAAGGGCGTGAGACTCCTCCGACCGTGGGTCGAGTAGCAGTTCCACCCGGCGGCGTTTCTGGCGGTGCGCTGTGCTGGCGCGCTTCTGGGCTTCGGAGGTCATTGGCTTGCGCCACGTTCGTTAAGGAACTTGGTGGTGCTGCGGACGACGCGCCTTGCATCTTCTTCGGTTGCGGCGGTGCTGTCCGTAATGACCGCTCCAGTATGAGCGCTGCAAATTGTGAAGCGATAGACGCCGACTGCTTCGTTGACGATCTTGCGGTCGAAGCCGTAGCGGCGGTCTTTCAGGACGGTGCGGGCGGCGGTCATGTCGTCGTCTCCTTGTGTTCCCCATATATGCCGGAACATAAGAGCGGTGTCAACCGGTATATAACATTATTTTACGCCCTCTCGCCCCTCGCGCTGGGCTGCATCGACAACAGGTCATCCCAGGTCATATCATTGACGCCCTTAGGGGCAGTCGCGACCTTAGGCGCTTCCGGCACAATCTCGCGATAGGCCATCGCCATGTAGCGCCATGCGTCTGCCGTGTGGCTTGTCCAGTCGTGTTTGGGGCTATCACGAAAGGCGCGGGACTTTTCGTCATAGTCCGCCCGATACTGGCGCAGGCATTCCAGCCCGTCCTTGCACTTGTCGCGGTCAAACCAGACGCGAGGCATCAGG
>Ga0181350_1000046_pt1 | contig 35717 bp, 12 predicted proteins | sample Su13VDMM110DCMD_FD_130105 | JGI IMG/M metagenome (GOLD analysis project Ga0181350, IMG submission 130105) | Freshwater viral communities from Lake Michigan, USA - Su13.VD.MM110.DCM.D | ecosystem: Environmental > Aquatic > Freshwater > Lake | place: USA: Michigan | collected 2013-07-16
ACTTCTTGTAGTTCTTGTTCTTACGCCTGCTTCAATCATATCTATACTATGAGGATTTGGACCTAGAAGTTCAATAGCTTCATCATTTGCACTGACTAAAGAACCATATGATTCAACTCCAGACACTTTGTTTTGAGGAACACTTGCTACAACTTGATTACTTGTAGATTCAACCACTTCTTCTATTGGCAAAGATACAACTTCTTCTTTAATATCACCGCCAAAGTATTCAATAATTTTTGCATCAGCTATCTCTTGATCGATCTTGATTGTACCGTTGTTAAGAACAGAAGGTCTTCCATCTAAATAGTATTCAGAAACCAAGTTACCATCACCAAGTAAGTTAACTAGTTTGTATACATATCTACCTTCAAAGTTTAATAATGGTTGACCATTTGAGTATTTAACTTTCTGATATCCATAGTAATCTGTTAGAGAAGTGTTACCTTGCATTCTCATAGCTTTCATAGCTTGTGAACTAATAGTTTTACCAGTGATAAGATCTACGTTCTCACCTTTTTTGTTTACAAACACTCTAGGCACTTTAACAAAATCACTGTTTGCTCCATTACCCATATCAAACATAGGACTTAATGTCAAGACTAATCTTTTGTTTTCAGCATCATCAAATTTAGTTTCAAACATTTCAGTTTGATATTGATATACATCATTACCAAAAGGATCTTCTCCTAATATAATTTCAATCTCTTCAAAATTTTCATCTCTTGGAAATGTAAATCTAGGAGTGATTGTAGGAACTATCTGTTCATCCTTAAAATTATTCTTTTGGAACATTCCTCCATTAGCAAAATATTCTGTATCAGCATTATCAATCAATCCATCTATAATAGGTTTAATCTCTTTAGAATAATCTTCTAAAGGAATAATGTTATTGATTGATAACGGAGACTGATAAGTACCTTGTAGAAGAGCCACCTTAACAATGTTGTTATACAACTCAGGATCTAACTCTCTTAACTCTCTCATCATCTCTACATACAAGTTCTCATCATATGCTTCTTTCAAGTTCACTTTAAGTTTGATAGTTTGTGCACCATCAACTTTCTTAGATGATTCTGGAACAAGATCTTGTAACAATTTCATTCCAGGATACTTCACCTTAGCTTTTGCTAATTGCTCAGCAATAGAATTATCTCCTGTAGTTAGTTCTAATATTCTAGAGTTAAGTCCTGATTTAGTTTGTATAATGAAATCAAGGAACGATGCTTTAGCTTTACTAGCAATCTTAGAGAAATCATCATCACCTATAAAGTCTTGTTTCTCAAATGAGTTCAATACTTTATTAGTTATATCTACAAATCTTTCTTGTTCAAGTTTAACAATTGAACCAACAGCTTTCATTGCTAAGTCTATTAATCTTTTTTGATTACCAATTGAGCTTGAATCTAATAATTCATCTATAGAAGTGAATATATTTAAATCTCTTGCTATATCTGTTTTAGTTGACTTTCTATTAAATACATCAGAGTTTTTAAACTTAGTTGTATCATAGTTTGTAGCTTGTGTAAACTTAAAGCTGTATTCAGCCATCTTAGAATACTTCAAGAAATCTGTAAGGATTGCTCCTTGTTCTCTATTCTGTACCTCACTCAACATTTTATTTTTGTTATTGGCATAAGTTTCAATGTTAGATTTTAATGAATCTACATTATACACTTCTTCTTTTGCATACTTACTTCCCACTTTAGAAAGACCAAACTTAGCTCTTGTAGCATTGATGTTTTTTGTATTGTATAAGAACTTACTCCCTTTAGATTCAAGAGAACTAAGGTATTCCATAACAATTGGTTGGTTCATAAACCATATTGCATTTTGACCAGCACCAATTCTTTCTAAGAACATGAACGTACTAATAGCAGAATCAGATTTAACAATCTTCATGATGTATGGATCTTTTGCAATATCCACAACAGAAGTTGCGTATCCAGAAAGTCTATTAGAAATAAACTTATCAGATCCATCTGCTGTCTTAGTTCCAGAAAGAGATGTATATTCTTTACCATCAATATTAGTTGTATTGTGTGGTAGATTAATTTTACGATCTCCTAAGAAGAAACGATCTGCATCAGGAAGAAAGTTAGCCACCTTATCAATGTCCATTACTAATTTCATTCTTTGTGCAAGAGCGTGTCCTGTAATGTTTACTGCAGCAATACCAATCCATCTCTTACCAGTAAGGAATGCATGTCTTAGTCTTGTTAAATAGTTTCTATTGATGATTCTATTTTTAATCTTCTCATCTGTATTATTTCTCATTCTATCTAACTCAATAGATATATCTTTTAATCCAGCATCATCAACAGGCGTAATTAAGTTTTGAAAGTTACCAGGAAGCGTGATAAGTTTTTCAAATGCATCAAAGTATCTATTCTCAAGAGCTTTCTTGTACATGTTCTTAACATACTTATCTTTCATCTCTTTATTAAGTAACTCAGAATTAAGTCTTTCTGTTTTCTTAGCAAGAGCATCTATTTGATTAGTCATATACTCAGAAGGTAATACATCTAATCCATCAGCTTGAGAGATTATTTCATTAATAATGTCCTCATGATTTTTATAGAACAATCTTTGTTCTTTAGATACTACAATGTCTGTTTGTTCAAACGCATTTAATACATCAAGTAACTGAGCTCTGAACTCATCATTGTTAGAAATTTTCTCAATGCTTTTCTTGATTGTACCATCATACACTTTACCATAGAAGTCTTTAGTAGCTTTCTCAGATCCTTTGTAATCAACTGCATGAAGTCTTCCATTCTCATCTACATATACTGATTTAAGATACATGTTAAGTTTATCAATATCAAAGTCAGATCCTGCTTGAGATGTAATCTCTGAAGGAACAATAACTGTTTTACCCATATAGTCTGGTAAGAACCCTACCACTCTAATAGCATTCATAGAAGACATAGATTGTGTAGGGATACGGAAAGCAATACCTCTTAGAATTCCTTGGTTCTCAGGTCTGTTTAATTCTCTAATAAGATCTGCATTATTTTTAAATTTACCTTTAAGTGATTTCTTCATCCAGTTAGGAAGCATCACCTCTAAGTAAGGATCTTCTTTTGTAGGGAAGTGAAGTCTATCACTAGTAAGAACCACTTTACTTTTTTGATCTGCTGGCAAAGCTTCAAATTCTTCTTTAGATAGTTTTCTATATCCATCTTTTTCTTTTATAGCAATACCTCTTCCTTGCTCAGCACTCTCCCATCCTGTTACAGCAGCTTGTGTATATCCTCCTCCATTCATTTTAGGAGACACCAATGATTTGTTAATCATTGAATAGATGATATCTTTAATCTGTTTATATGCAGGAGAAGATTCATATGGAATTCTTTGTTGACCATTTTCATCTAACTGAATAGTTTCTTTGGCATTGTTTGAAAGCTTTCTTCTAAACATTTCATTCTCAAGAGTCTTAGCTATGATTGATGGATCTAACAATTCAAATTGTCCAACACCAAGATCTTCTACACCAAACTTAGATAAAAGTTCTACATATGCATTATCATCAAGATCTTTAAGAGCTTTGTTGTATTCTTCAAATGCTTCTTTAGCTCCTTCAATAGTTTCTTCACCATTGTCAAACATATCCATAGTAACAATCTTAGTAGGTTGAGAACCTCTAGTTTGTTCAGTTCCTCCTTCATATGCAGTTTCAACTTGAATACCATTAATACTCCAAGGTACTAGCACTTGAGTATCTGGAGCAAATGGAGCATCATTGAATGAACCATCTTGATTATAAAGACTGTGTGTTTTTTCAATACCAACCTTTCTACCACTTTCCATGATAACATAGTCAATCTTCTCGTTAAACATTTTAATATACAACTTCTCAAGGTTAGTACCTTGTACAGCACTATAGTATATAGGCATTTGAGATGTTTTATCTAATACAAGCTTAATCTGGTTTTCATTAAACTGACTACCAGATACAATTGGTTTAGTAATATCAATTACATATTCAGGTTCTTCTTCTAATAATCTTTTCTCATCAGAAGCTTTTAACTGTTTGTTAGTATACTTATACACTCCTTTGTTAGATAGAGCATATCTAGTTAAAGCCATTTGCCATTGGTGCCAAGCTTCAGCATTTTCAGACCACTGTCCATTTTTATTCTTAACTTCTCTATAAGCTACATCTGACATCAATGAGATTGCATCAGCTTCATTAACACCTGTATAGTTGTCTGTATCAAGCTCAACATCTTTTAATGTTACTGTAGTAGCATAATCTTTATTATCATGATATCCATAATCTTCTGGAGTTAGTTGTATACCATCCACTTCATTTTGACTATTCAAGAATGTATTATATTCAGCACTGTTGAACGTAGTTCTTCTTGGAGAATAGAATGATTTATATCTTTTTGTCGCATCTAACTGTCCATTTTTAATTTTGAACTGATATGGATCACCAAATAATATTTTGTGAAACTCAATGTTATTGATATAGTTGTTTGCATTTACAAACATCAATGTATTATTAAGTTGAGTCTCAGTCATCTTTAACTTATTGATTCCTTCTTTCATAACAAAACCACTATCAAGTCCAGCATATGAATACATATTTTCTGCATCATTACTTTTCTTAACTGCAGATACTATCTCACCATAATTAAGAAGTATATCTCTTGTACCATTAACAAGATCTTGTAGAGTTTTATCTATAGCTGTATTAATAGCATCAATGTTCTTAGAAATATAATCTTCAAACTCAGCGTCTGTTGCAGCTGCATCATCTATCATTATATTAAGTTCTTCTAATTGCTTAGGAGCATAGTCTTCTAATATCTCTTTAAAGAAACGTAATTCTTTAGCTTTACTACCTACGTTTGCAAGAACTTGTCTACTTTTAAAATCACGAGCTAATGCAATATCATCATTCAAATATCCTCTAAAGATTTCATGTATTTCATCCATTGCTCTACCACCTACAACATTTGTATATGATATAGAGTTACCAAGGTTCATCATCCATTCTGTAGATCCATCTGCAGCAATAAGAATAGAATAGTCTCCATTAATATTTTGGTTGATCTCTTGTGTAAATCTCTCACCCTCATTTAACTTACTTGTAGTAGTACCTTTGTTAGTATCAATAGATTTCTTGCCTTCAATGTAAGAAACTTTTACCATCTTAAATCTATCTCCTAATTCATTAAAGAACAATCCACCTTTCTTAAGTGTAATACTATTAGTAGAGAATACATCATTAAGTTCTGGTCTTGCTTTCTTCAAGTCTTCTATTGTTTGAGAATCATTAAATACATTCTCAAGAACTGAAGGAGCATTGTTATCAGAGTAAACTTGTTTCTTATTACCCTCAACACCAATCAATGTATTCTCCTGATTAGGATTGTCCACTTTAACTTGTAGTGCAGCAAGTTTAGAAACTTGTTTATTGATCTTTAATGTCTTACCATCTAATGTACCAATATCTTTAGCTTGTGGTAAGTAGTTATATATCTCACCTATAGCATCACCAAACTGTTGTCTTTGACTAGTTTGTTCTCCTGATTGAGGTTGAGATTTTAATCTTAAGTAATCAGCCATAGTAAATGTGATACCTAAATCCTTTAAGAAATTAATCATTTCTTCTGGTGTCTTAGGTAACGTTTTTGGAAACAAAGGTGAGTCAGTGTTAACTTGATATGTTTTAGTTTCACTATTAAATCTAACTAATCCATCACGAGTTTTAGCTAATGCTCTCATTTGACTAAACCAGTCTTGTTCAACCTGTTTAGTTATAGTGAATTGATTAGCAGGAGCAGTATACACTTCAGTACCTACAACATATTGTACAACAGCATTTGGCTTTTGTTTAGTAAATGTTTGGTAGAAGTTTATAAACAATCTCCAATCTTCAGCTTTGAATTGTTCAAAAGGAATAGTACCTGTTGCAAGATCACCACCTACACGTTGGAAGAATCTAACATATGTAGCATCGTATTTAGCAAGATCAACTAATTTATTAACTGCTCTACCTATACTTGTTGTATTAGATATCTTATCTAATAGTGTAGCAAACACTCTACTAAAGTTAGCCACCTTATATCCTTTAACAGAAGAGAATGCTCTCTGTGGTAAGTTTAAGCTAGTAGCATTTTGTTGATTAGTAGGCACCACTTCTGGAAGTGTAGCAGCGACAAACTTAATAGCAAATGGAGAAGTCTTTTTCCAATCAGTGGTAAATGGTTCTTGTGAGTATCCAACACTAGTTACACTTTCATCATTGATATCTACAAGATCTTCTTCATTGAAGTTCACACCGATTGTACGTAACAATTGTTTTGCTTGTGCAAACAAAGCATTGAAACGCTCTTCTCCTAACTGCTCATATTTCTTTTCATTGATGTAAGATTGTTTGATTTGGTTGTATATCTGAGCACCTGTGATTTGTTGTAAATCATAGATGTATTTCTTGTTGTCACCAAAGATAAATTGTGCAGCACGAGCAAACATATCCTGTGCATATTCAGAAGCTTGTGTTTCTGTTATACCAGGGATTCTACTATATGTAGGTGGTCCTTTCTTTTGTGTTTCAGATATAGTGAATTCTTTATACTTACCAGCATCAATAGCTTCGAAAAGCTCTTTAGCTAATGAAGGATTAGAGTTGTTAGCTTTAAAGAAATTAATAATTCTTCTAAAGAATCTAAGAACTAATTCACTCAATGATCTAGCAGGAAGTTTACCCACTTTGAATTCACCAAAGTCATCAGCTATTCTTTCTTCTATTTGTTCATCTGTAGCATCAGCATAATTGATTTTCTTACCAGAAGCTCTATCTATAAACTGTCCAGCTTTGTTTCTAAACTCATCATTAAGAGCAGTTCTCTCATCAGGAGATAAGAAGTGTTGGTATATAGGGTGAAACAATTCATGATAACCAACTGTTCTTGGTCCAGCTTTGTAGAACTTAGCTACACCATCAACGTATACACCAAATGCTTTCTCACCATCATATGTATCAACAAGATCTTCTAACACTTCTAATGGAACACCAGGAAGGTTTTCAGCTTGGAATGTTTTTAATATTTCAAGTTCTTCATTAGTCATTGCTTCTTCAACAGAAGGTCCAACTCTCATGTAATCATCTTCAGGTAACTCTGTATCTTCTACATTGATTTTATCTGTCTTCTCTCCAGTTTCTAAAGCAGATAGTTCTGCATCATATTTAGCATTAAGTTCTTTTTCTACTTCTTCTTTTGTGTCTTCTCTTATAGTTTCAGTTTCTTTAAATAAAGTAGAAGGTTTACCATTACTGTCTATAATTTCAGTACCAGCTATATTATATTTTCCTATATATCCTCTATCTGCATCAAAATTTAAACTTGTTTGTGTTATGCCTCGCAAACTAATTTCTCTTCTTCTTTTTATATCATCTTTTTTAGCATTTATATCAGAAACACCTTCTAAAGCAGCAAGCTCAGCATCATACTTAGCGTTGATTTTATCAGCGTTAAGTTCTGCAAGATTATTAGGTAAGCCAGAAGGACCTTCTAGTTCAGCTAACAATGCCATCTTATGTTCTACAGCAATAGGTTCAATGTAATTAGATAGTAAATCTGTTATCTTTTTCTTTGCTACTTTTGGAAAATTATATTTAATATATTCTTCAAACTTCTTAGAATCATAAGCTGCATATCCTTCAAGGTCATCATTTATATAAGGATTACTTCCTGATATATCAAAGATTCCATCAATAGCTACATTTAGTATTTGTTTTTCTTGATCGGTTAAAATTTCGTTATCTAATACTTCTTGTTTCAATTTAGATCTTGTATCAGATAAAGAGCTAGCTTGTTCAGAGACTTTTGTTTTTAAATCTTGAACCTCAAGTTTTTTATTTTGTTCTAACTCTTCTTGTCTTCTTTTTTCTATATCAGCTTTCTTATCTGTAGGTTGTTTTAAAGCTGATATTTCTGCATTATATTTAGCATTGATTTTTTTAACTTCATTTAAAATAGAAGTTAGTCTATTTATTTCTTCTTTTATATAACCACCTGAACCAAATTTTTTAACATTTCTTTTAGATGATGATCCTTCTAAATTTTCAATTTCTCTTTTTAAATTTCTTTCAATGGTATCTCCTGATATATCAGATAGTTTTTCAAAATCAATAATCTTATCATATGTAATAACTGGACTACCCTCTTTATCAAATTTATTAGGTTCTTCTCCTAATTTATTTATAACAGATTTTAATTCAGTCAATCTATTTTTTTCTTGTTGAGGTCTATTTATATCATATATTAGATCGTCATAATAAGATTTTATTTGTTCTTTTATTTGTTCTTCTGTATCTGCAGCAAAAGTTTTATCTTCAACCTCACTAACAAAGTTATAAGCAATTTGCATTAATCCTTCTTTATCTTCAATTTCTTTATCAGATAGTTTTCTTATAGCACCAATTGCTTTTGTTTTCTTAGCTTCTATATCAGAAACTTCTTCTACAGCTGTAGTAGGAGCTTTTTCTAAAGCAGCTAATGTATTTTTATAATCTTGCTCTGTTTGTCTAATTGCTTTTAATCCTGCATTACTTCCTTGATAATCTTTAGAACTTCTTTTAGTTTCTTTTTCTATTCTATTGGGAATATCTGCTAATTCTCCTTTCAACCAATTTTTCCATTTTTCAATTTGTTCTTCAGATAATTGTTCAACAACTTCTTTAAACTCTGGAGAATTTATATAAACTCGTCTGCTACCTTCTTCTGTTGGTATTCTAACATCACCTTTTTCTGTTTGATTTATTTTTAAAACATTATCTTCTTCAACTACAGGAGCTTCTTCTACTTGTTGTGTGTTTTGTATTTCTTTTAATGCAGCAATAAGTTTATCACCAACAAATGTTACAACACGTTGTTCATCACTAGCTTCTGGATCATATTTATCGATACTTTGTAATACAGTGTCTACTGTATTCAATATATCTGGATTACTTGCAGCAGTAGTAATTGTATCGTTAACAGTTAGATCTACAGCAATGTTACCATCAGCATCTAATGTTCCTGTAAACTCAACAGGACCACTTGCAAACTGATATGTTTGTGGTGTCTTACCATCCATCACATATTCTCCAATAGCATTACCAGCAACTGGTTTAGCAACAACTGCTGCTTTTACTACAGGAGCAGGTTTAATAAGTGGAAGGTCATAGTCAATCAATGTAGCATACTTCTGCATGAAAGAGTAAGGAACACTTTCTGTAGGAGCAGCCACTTTAGTTGTAAGTGGTGTGTTCTCACTAGTGCGTGAAGCTTTACCATCAGGCATTTTTGATGATAACAAATATGATTGATAGTTTTTCCAAACTCTAGCTACAAGTTCTCCTTTAGCATTTGTATCTCCTGTGTACTCATAGAACTTACTACTAACATCTTTTATAGTTTTACTATTGATGCTATGATATGTATCACTAAGTTGTTTTACCATCTCAGCTTCTTTATTCTCAATATCTACAATAGGATAGTTTACACCACCTAAAGAAATAGTTCTTTTGTTTGTATCAATAAAGAATTGGTTACCAGATGTTTGTGCACTCTTACGTAAGTATAAAACATTCTGTAAGTAAGTTAGATAGTTTACATTTATATCTAACGGTTTACCAGATACAGATTTTTCTTTGATATCATTAGCTAAAGCTTTGATCACTTGATACAATGAGTTAGCTTTCTCTTTACCTAATATAGTATTGTTTAATACTTCTAACGTATCATCATATTGTAGAATAGGTATTCCTTTTTGTTTGAATGATATATTCTTTCCTTTATGAGAAACAAACCCAGCAGTGTTTATTTGAAGAAGTCCTGCTTGAGAAGATATTCTGTTTTCAGGAATCAATATCCCACCAACTTGATTTCTTTCATAGCGACCATTCACTTTATTAATAATAGGTAATCCTCTAGAAACATTAATCTGGTACACTTTATATTGACCGTTGCTGTTTGCAAATAAATTAGCTCTCTCTTGTCTCCAACCATTAGCTGCAGACGCAAGGTTTTCTTTTTCACCTTGTCTGTATCTAGGAACTCTTTGTCCAGTTTTAGGATCTGTATAGTTGTAATAAAGATCTGTTGTAGGCATAGCTTGGAAGATAGCTTGATTGATATCAATCTGTTTTCCTACTTCACCAATTCTATTTCCATCTTTATCTACAAAGAATGTTTTACCATTCTCATGTTCTACAAATACTTGTGCAACAAATCCAGTATCAACATCGTTGATTTTATCTTCTGCAGTGGTAGGTCTACCAAACTGTAAGTCTGTAAGTCCTTCTAATCCTAATGCTGCTTGATTGTTTGGTGTAACTAGTATTGCACCTATGTTACGTACATTCTTGAAGTTCTTAACGTTGTTTAAAAACTGTCTAGCGTTCTTAACATGTTGAGGTGCATTAGCACGATTCTGATCATTCTCAGATTCACTTGTACCTGATATATAGAAGTCTTTCCAACTCTTTAAATAACTCTCATCATCTTTTACTATCTCTTCTGCTGTAGTAGTTTCTGTAGGTGCAGGCGTAGCAATCTCACCAGAGTTAAGTTCTACCTTATCCTGTTCTCTATCTATCTCATTCTTAGTAGCAAGTAATGCTTGCTCTTCTTTTTCTATAGCAGCATTCTTTTCTTTTACAGACTTGTATGTTTCATCTATGTTGTTTGTTATAACAGCAATAGTTTCTTCTAATAATGTTTCGTTATTAGTGCCAAACAATCTTCTGAAGAATGTTTTTAATGAATTAACAAATGCTTCCCATGTAGAAGTCTTTGTACCTTTATATGGAATAGTTTGTAGATATCTTTGGAACTCTCTATTAGATAAAGCTTCTGTTGCAAACTCATATATATTTTTGAATGCGTAATACTCACCATCTTTAATCAATCCAGCTTCAGCATATTTGTTAGGATCATTCTTGAATGTTTCTTTTACAAATTGAAACAATGGATTTAACTCTTTGTAGAACTGTCCATCTGTATCAGACAACCCATACACAGTTAAGTCATGTCCTATTTCATGTAATAATACATGTTCTACAGGAAGACTACCTCCTTCATAATCAGCAGAGTTATCTTCATAATTAATTCTACTTATTGATGAAAATGCATCTGCTCCAGGTTGAGAAACTCCAGCACTAGCTAATGTTCTATCACCTAATATAATCTTACTATCTCTACTTGTAAAGTTTAAAAAAGCTGAAGCTAATTGTTTTTCAAGAACAGTAGCATAAGGTGAGTTAGCAATCTTCTCTAACACCTCATATTTACTTTGTTCTCCTTCTCCATATTGTTTTATAAGATCATCGTATGTTCTCTTATCTGACTTGAACTTATCTCTACTCTTAGAGAAGTAATCACTTGGTTTTGGAATAGTAGTTCTTGTCTTCTTTCCTTCTGGTGTGAATTCTTCTTTCTCTCCAGTGTATGAATAGTTTTGTGGATTCTCTATAAGATCATTGAACTCATTAACGTAATATTGTCTTCTTTTAGAAACTTCAACTACATCTTTTAATTCTTGTTTAATACCTTCTGTATCTATACGCTCCGATTTTTTCTCATCTATTTCGTATAAAGATTTAGCAAGAGATACAGATGTGTCATTTGATAACTCATTGTCAATTATCTCTTGTAAGTTTGATACACCTTTAGAAGTTAGATTAGAAGATAAACTAGGAATACGTTTATCATAGTCTACAATTTTAGATGCAACATATGTCATCTTATCCAATATAGCAGGAGAATACTTTATAGTATCAACACCTTCTTCATTTTGAACAACCTGTCCTCCGTATGTAAGATTTACATAATCATACATCTCCTTCACCTTACCTGCATAATCTATTACAGAGTTAATCTTTGATTGGAAAGAACTAACATCATCGTTAATGCTTCCTACACCTTGTGTAATTAACTCTTGTAAACCTTGTCCACTGTCTTGCATTGCCATAGAAGAAAGTTCTTTCATATCTTCTACAAGCATGTCAAATTTACCATACTTGATTCTAGGCATCAAGTAACTGAACATTAAATCATTCTTAGAGTCTAATGCTTCTAACTTATCATTGTTCTCTATTGCTTTTTGAAATTGTCTCTGAGAAGCAACACCTCTATTTGCATAGTTCATTCTATCTATGAATGCTTCTTGTGCAGTTGGTGAATTGTTTAGTTCAGAAATAAATGCTGCAGTGTTCTTAGCTTTTGCTCTGTCTGTTTTAAGTTTACCACCAGGACCAAACGTTTGGAAAAATCCACCTGTAATACCTCCAAGTATACCTCCTTCAATTCCTTCTTTAGATACAAGTGCACCTACATCTCTTCCTGATTCATCTTTTCCAAATAGTCCATACATCATACCATCTACAATCAAATCAGCATCTCCTTGCTCAGCTTTGTCATAGTAATTCTGTACTCCTATCTGTAAAGCATATTGTCCTATCTCTTGACCTGCTTCCTTAGGATCAAATGCATATGCACCAATTCTTTTACCTCTCTGATATAACTTACCAAAAGTACTTGTTGCTCCTTCTTTTGCAGCATACTTACTTTCTTTGAATACAACATCATCTGTCTTAGACATAAGACTGTTTAAAGCAGTTCTACTTTCTTTGTAACTAGATCCTAATAAGTATGGTAGTTGAAAGTTTTCTGTAACAGAAAGAATAGCTAAGTTACCTAAGAATGAAGCTTTACCCACTTCATTTGCTTTTTGATCTATGCTATCTAATTCTGTACCAATAGGGTCTTGACCATGTATAGTTTTGTAGTCTTCAATTAATTTATTTCTATATTCTTTAGAAGTTTGTAAAGCTTCAAATGCAGCTTCTCCTCCAGAAGAATATGTAGCAATAGCTGTTCTTCTTGCAGCATCACTAAATTTTGCAAACCTAGCCTCAGCTCTTGCAATACCTAATAGCTCAGAAGAAGTTGCTGAGATGTCAGCAATAGAAGATAATTGTTTTCTTAAGATCTCTGCAGCTTCAATGTTTTTACCAGCAGAGAAAGCTCTAGCTGATCCTCTTAATAAAGGAGTAAATAACTTGAATGCTTGAGATGCTTCTGCAGTGGTAGCAAGTGCGGATGCTCCTCTACCTAAAGCAGCACCAGTTCTTAGTAATGCAAGGTCAGCAAGGTTACCTGATAACATTGCACCAACAGCATACCCAGAATTTTTTATAAGTTTATCATATAGAAAGTTAGCAGTGAACCAGTTGTCTGGAGAATACCAACTAGCATTTGTTTCTTGCTCAGAATAATAGTTAGGAAGATAAACTTGGTCAACTTCTTCATTCCATTCATCTAACTCATTCATTACAGGGTTATCCCAAATTGTAGAAAGCTTTCCTGTAAAAGGTGAAGCAAGAGCTCCTCCTAATGCAGCAAATCCACCAACAATTGTTGTACCTGCAAGGTTAGCTCCTTTTAGTATTCCACTAGCTGCTTTCTCAAGAAAACCTTGATTGTAAGCATAAGCATCTTCAAGGTTAGGAATTTGTGAGCTGTAAATATCATACCTTCTATTTTCATAAAGCTCTCTTGCAGTAACAACACCTGGAAGTTCTGTGCCTACATATCCTTCTCCAAAGAATGGATTGGTTTTCTTACCTCCAGATAAATCTGCCTCAGGAAAAGGATTATATGAATCCTGCATTGGACCTGCGGTATTAGGAAGAATAGTATCTTTGTCTGGTGTATTAAATAAAAAAGGATTTAAATTTTTATCAAATTCTGGCATGATATATTGTTTTAATATTATTTAACTATATCTATGTTAGACAGATCATAGTTTGGATATTCTTGTCTGATTTGGTTAAGTATGTCTTTGTCTGTAAGATTAGCAAGGGCAACCTTTGCTTGATCATATCCTACAAAGCTACTATTGTTTGGACCTGCAAGGTCAAACTGTTGGTATCTTCCATCTTTCTTTTTAAGATTTATTGAATAATAGAATTGACCATTTCCTACATCTTGTAAGTCAGCTGTAATTTTTAAGGTTCTTACATTAGGGAAACTTCCAAAGCTTCCTTGGAACTCAGCACGTTCAGGATTAAAATTTAAATTAGTATTTCCTTTACCTGCAGCAAGTTTTCTAGATGTATCTGTATTCTTAGAAATAAAACTACTACCTCCTGTCATCTTAGCTAAATTCTCTTCACTTATATCTATCTTCTGTACAAGCTCTGGACTGTTTTTATTCTTAATCCAAACTTGATATTTATTACCTTGGTTCTTAATAAGAATGTCAGTGTCTTTAATATTTTCTTCGTTTAAATATGTAAGAGATTGTGTAGCATTATATTCTTTTCCTTTCTCAAGTCCCATCTCTTGTAATGAAGAAAGATATGCACTAACATTAGATAATGTAATTGGAGGATACTTTCCTTCTTTATTTTTAGATACTGATTTAAATTTAGGTATTAGTTCTGTAGAAACGTCAGCAAGTTTTTCTTTAAAAATTTCATTTGCTTCTTCATACTTAGCACCAACTTTACCAGCAATTGGATTATAACTATTTAAGACTTTTGTAATTTGATCTCTAGATGAACCACTGTGTGCCTGATAAAATTTACCATCTACCTTCCCTATATTTATAGATCCAACTGTTGAAGCTAAAACTTTTCTCTGTTTTGAAGTTAAATTTTTTGTATCGTAGTAGGTTTGTTTCTGAGTACCATATTCTGTATTTACTTCCTGTTCTTTTTTAGCCATAGCTATACCTAACATCTCTCTTGGGGTAAGAGTTACTTTTTCTCCATCAGTTAAAGTAAATATTTGATTTGCTCTACCTTTTAATGTTGCATCAATTGTTGTCTTAACTCCAGCTTCTGCTTCAGCTTTAGCCATTATATTAGTTCTAAGATCTTCGTAAGACTTAATATCGTTCTCCAATTTTAATATCCCTTGCTCACCTGTAAGAGCTTTGTATAACTCAGGTTTAATTCTTTTATCATTTCTACCTTGATTATCTTCAACAATCTCCATAGCAGCTTTAATCTCTGCATCTGTATATCCTCTTTTATTTAACTGATCCACTTTAGATTGGAGTGTACCTTTTAACTCAGATATATTAGATTCATAGATTGCCTCTGCTTCATTCTTAAGAGTTGTTTTATTTCCAAGATCGTACCAAGGAGATTCAGTTCCATAAAGCTCAGCATGTTTCATAGCATTCTCTGCAGCTTTCAATTCAAGATCTTTAACTTTTAAGTTATAATCTCTATTGTCTTCAAATACATCTCTCTGTTCTTGTAACTGTTTAAATCTAAATTCTCTTTCAAAGTTTTGTTCTTGTTTAAGAGGATTAGTTAAATATTGTTTAGATACAGATTTCCAATTGAATGCATTTGCAAGCTCAGAAACAAATCCATCTCTATAGATGTTGTATTTAACTTTTTCTGGATTTTCTCTTGCATCATTTATATTCTCATAAAACTCTGCATCCAATGATCCTTCTCTACCATCAGTTCCAAGAAGTCTCATGTATGCTTCTTTTTGTTTATTCAACTCATCTATCTTAGTTGGATCAGCTAATATTTTTGTTTGTATATCAATGTATTGCAAACCTTCAATAGCTCTTGCTCTTTGATTATCGTAATTAAGCTTAGTTCTATTTACAAGATCTTCTGAAGACACACCTCTGAATTGATAAGTACCATCAATCTGTAATTGATTTAAATCTCCAGCATCTAACGAAGCATATACAGCTTGTTTGATTTGATTCTCATCTATGCCCTCAATCTTTTGTCTAATCATTGCGTCTGCAATTCTAGAAGTGTCTATGTTTCCTTGAGAATCCATTACAAAAGGAATATCAAGTTCTGACAACTTTGGGTGTAAAGCTTTAATTGCTTCCATAGCTTTCTTCTTTACATCTCTGTAAGGAGTATAGCTAGCACCATAAGCTTTACCTAGCTCTGTACTGTTTACCCAATCAGAATCTCTAAGTTTAAATACATATTCATTAGAAGGACTAAGCTCACCTTTCTTACGTGCTTCTTCCATAAATGCATATTCTTTCTTTCTTTTAGCAGAAGAGTTTACAGCATTTTGTACATTTGGATCTCTAACAATCTGATTAGTCATTCCGTTTACAGAATTAACTAACTGAAAGTTAGAGAAGTCGCCAGCAGCAACTGTTGTAAGATCATTACCAAGTTGATTAAGCTTAGATTGTAAATAAGCTTTATCTACATCTCTAGTAACTTCAAGACCAGCAATGTTATCAATATTAGTTTGTATCTTTTGTATACCCTCATCATATTGCTTCTGTTTCTGCATACCCACTTGAACCATTGCCTCTACAGGCAATTGTTGTACGTAAGGATTAAATTGAGGTATTGAGTCAGTGAAACTTGCCATAATATTTATTGATTAGCAAATGTAACAGAAATAATTATACTATACAATATAAATCTTTCATGCTACGTAAGTATTTATAATTAATTTTATTATTTAAATGCTCTTACAATTGAGCTTTGTGAGTATTTTTTCTTCTTTGTTTTTCCACCATTTCTTTCTTGATACATTATATCATCTTCGCTTATTGGAGAATATTCATTTTCAGAAACATCTTCTTTTGAATCAATAGATTTTGTTTTGCTTTGTTGTAGAACTTTAGCAGCCTCTTCTTTAGAAAGCGGTTGATATCCAATAATATTTTTACCACTTTTATCATAAACTTTTTTATGAGTAATTTCTCCATTAGGTCCATATATATAAGGAATATTTGGTTGAAAAGGTGCATTCATATTAATTGCTCTACCAGACTTATCATATCTATAGTTGTATAAGTTTTCATACACACCTAATGTTCTATTCTCAAGTGCATTCTTAGCATACTTATCAGATATAGAATTAAGAACTGCTTGTGCTGTAGCTTTAGTGTTACTCTTAGCTTGTTCTTGTCTTGTATATTGTTGATCATAGATTGCTAAGTTCTTTAACTCTGCATCATTTAATGTTGCAATGTTTCCAGAATAAACAGCATCCTTCATTCTTTGATTATCTATGAAGTCTTGCTCGTTTAATTGTTGCATAGAATTGTATGCCTGTGCAGCAATTGCTGCTTGCATAGCAGGATTTCCTTGAGCCATTCTTTGTGCAGCTCTTGTTTGTGCAATTAAATCATTCTTAGCTGCTTGTCTACTTATATCATAAGGAACTCTTAATTGTGGAGTGTATGGTGTTGCTTGTACAGGTTCTAATTGATTAGTTGACATAGCATACGTCTCTCCCATTAGTTGTCTAGCATTCAATGCTTCTTGATCCGTAGGTCTTATATATGGAAGCACTTGTCCAAATGCATCTAATAAGCCACTTCTTTGATATGGGACTGTTTCAAACGTTGCATTTTCTTTTTCAGTTTTATCACCTTTAGCTTTTGTATCTTTAGGAACTTGTGCTGCTGGAGGAAGATCTAATAACTCAGCTGCTGCATATCCTCTTCCTAGTTTAGAATCATACATAGCAGGATCTGTTTCTGGATTTTTTCCATATAACATATTATGTCTAGCTTTGATTATTTTAGAAGTCTCAGGATTTGTCATTAAGAATTTTTGAAATTCTAAATTACCTTGTCCTTTAAACCCATATTTCTTAGCTACTTCATTCCATTGATCTAATGTAAACTCAGAAGCTGTCTTCTTACCTAAACCAGTTTTATTTCCTTCCCAAACTTCTAAACCGTATTGTGAATCACCAACTGTAGAATAGTCCAATTTATCTTCTCTTCCTTTTACAACTCTATTTTCTGTATTGTTTACTACTGGTGTATTGTTTACTACTGGTTTGTTTTTTCCTATATACTTATATCCTTCTGGAGTTAAACCTAAAGCATCAGCTTCAAATTTAGTAGGTATTTTAAAGTTTCCATCTTTATAGAATTTTTCTTTTACATATTTTTTAACATAATCATCTTTCATATCAGGATCAAAGTCATAACCAATAGAACTATAAGTTGATTGTGGATATTGATTCATCATAGTTACTAATGTCTTATCTATATAATTTCTTAAAGTTTTAGGACCAAATTCTTTATTATATTCTTCACCAAACCATTCAGCTCCTTTTCCTTCACTGATAACATCTTGAATATTCTTAATTGTATTAGTATCATACTCAGATAGATCAACTTTTCCATTTTCTACAACTCCATTTTGTGCTTTAGTTAGTTTTGTACCAAACATTGCTTCTCTTATATTCATAGCTTTTTTATCTTGTTTAACTTTACCTTTTGCAAGATCATCAGCTATCAATCCATATTCTTCTGCTGTCTCATTGATAGCATTTTGTAAATCAGCAGCTTTCACTTTCTTATCTGCTATAGATTTAAGTTTCATATTTCCTCCTTTGATATTTGCTTCTAATGCAGAAAGTTTTAATTTATCAAATGAATTCTTTACATCAAGACGATCTAACTCATCAGTTGATTTATCAATTAGTTTGTTTTGTTTAACTTCTGTTTTAGAAAGATCAGATACATAGTTTTTAAACTTCTTACCTTTGGCATTCTTATCTTCTAATAAATCAACACCATATTTAGGAATTTGTAAATTACCATATACAACAAGACTCTCTTCTCCTGAAGATCCATCTTTTAATTTTACAGCAGGTTCTCCTCTTTCCACTTCTACAGGGTTATCTCCATAAGTTATACCAATACCTGTTTCCCCATTAGGAGAATATTCTTCATGACTCTTTCCTCTAAACATTACAGTTTCTCCAGTACCAGGTAAGTATGGATTTTCAGACATAGGTTCAGCATATCCACCCCAATGAGTTTTAAGTTCACCACCCATATCATATGTTTGCATAGCTCTTTCACTAGGTTCTCTGTAAGCTTTTAAATGTCCACCAGCTCTGAACTCATCTTTATGTGCGTAATCAGCAAAGTCTTGCTCATTCACATCACCAAACATTGTAATCACTTGTGGATTATATTCAGGATTCATGTATCCACCATTTTTCATATATGAACCAAATGGTCCTTGTTGTAAAGATTCTCTATATTGAGAAGCAACCATTCTGTTAGTATTAGCTTTTATTTTAGCTTCTGCTTTTCTTTGATCTCTATCATTTGTATCTACCAATCCACCTACAGCTGTTCCTAATGTTTGTCCAATTGCTGCTCCCATTGGTCCACCAATAGCAAAACCAGCAGCACCACCAAGAGCACCACCTATTTGTCCACCACCATCATTTCCTGTTAGATTACCAGCAACACTAGAACCTATTCCACCAATAGCTCCCCATGGAGTTCCCCCACTCATTGGAGACATCATATTAGTTGGACTAAACAGTTCTGCTCCACCGTATGCTTTAGGAAGATATCCTCCCATTCTATATGATTTAATTTGATCTACATTATATAATGGTTCATATTCAAGATCTGTATAGATATCATTTCCTCCTTCGTACGTATTCTGTATCTCTGTTGGATTACCACCAACCATTCCTCCATCTTGTAATCTAGCACCATTTCTTGCAAGTACATTTGTACCAACACCATATACAGGAAAGAATTCTTCTCCTGTCATTTCAGGCATAAATGCATTTCTTCTTTTTCTTGCATTGTCAGCATACTGTCTTAAATCATCCACATCCTCTGTTTCAGAAGCTCTTGCTTGTACATCTGTAACCTTTGCCCATTTCTGTGCTTCTTTTTTAGCTCTTCTACCTGCTCTTAAGTTTTGATAACCACCAATCAATTGACCAATATAAGGTGCATAAGTATCTAATTTACTACCAAGATTATTTAGTTTATCCATTTTAGTATTAGGACCTCCAGGAGAAACATATCCAGATTTATCATCTGCTAATGTAGAAGCATTAATTGTAGACACACCATTATCAACACCATAAGATTTTAATTGTTCATCAGGTGTAGACATGTTCATATACATCTGATTATAATTAGGGGTTTGTTGATAATTAGCCATAGGTATTCCTGGTTGTTTAAACATAGTTCCAGGATAAGACGTTGCACCAACATTGTTCATTGAGTTTAAATAATTACTCAGGCCAGCCACTACACCATTCTGAGCTTTCTTAATTGATTTCTTAGCTTCTGGGTGAGCTTTGAAGAATGCTGCTTCAGTTGGATATTTTTTGTAAAATGCTTTCTCAGATTTTACACCTGCAAGTTTTAAGAATTCTGCTTTCATATTTTAATATTTATCTAACCAGCCTCCTGGTTGTTTTGTATTATAGTTTGTAAAGTTAGTTAGATTATCTAAGTTCTGCAAACCTTTCTGTTCTTGTCTTAATCCATTCTTAGCCATAGGAAACTCTGTCACCTTCTTTCCAACAAATTCATACTCTTCTTCTGGATACATCATCTGTACATCTCCAGTATCAGATATTCCTAATACAGGATAAGGTACACCTTGCATTGTTATGTATGGAGAATCTATTTCTGTTATCTCTCCTGGGTGAGCCCATTGCCCCATATCATCTTTTATAACTCCTCCTTCTTTTAAAGGTTTTATTTTGTAAGTATGAGACATACCTTCTACAAATTTTTCTGCTTCTCCTTTATTTACTAAATTTTCCCATAACTTATTTGCAGGAGCAATGCTTCTACCTAATTCATCTTTATCAGTAAATTGATGTTGCCCACTTCTAGAAAATAAAGTACCTTCATTTTTAGATTGTAATTCTCTAGCAATATTTTTATATATATCAGAAGCTATACCTTGTCTTCTAAATTCAGGATTAACTTCAATACCATTTACATAAATTCCTTTAGGACTTTTTGTACCTGAAAAAGTACCAATGTTATTTCCTTGATCATCAGTAAAACTATATTTTATATCATTTCCTTCTGATAAATCTTGTTTAATAAAAGAAGGTTTTATATTATTTTGTTTAGGAACTTCTATTGGTTTATATCCTTGTAACCAATCTTTTTGTAATAATCTACCTTTATCAACTGGTATAGGTTTATCAGCAACTTGACTCCAATTTGTACGTTTGTATCTTTGTCTCCAATTAGCAACATCTCTTGGAACTTCACCTAAATATTGATCACCGTACGTAGCAGCTGTTTTAAACTTAGGTGTAAAATAAGGATTAGTTCCAAAACTTTTATCCATCCTTAATTTTGTTCCAGGATAAAACTCAGGAACAACATCTTGTTTAGATCTGAATACACCAGAACTAACAGCATCTTCCATACCTTCTTGACCAAGTCCTCTCCACATAGTATTCTCTGGAAGATTATATTGATATGCTTTAGGATTTAATCTCCATGCATTAGATAACAAACCTGATTTTTTACTAGCTGCTAATCTTGCAAGAGCTTGTTCTTTTGTTAAAACTCCTGCTCCTACTAAATTTGCTGGATCTAATATAGCATCTGTTCCCATAGCAAGATAAGGATTTTCAATGTCCATAGCTTCAGAAGGTCTTTGCATTTTATCTGTAAAAGCATATGTAGCAGCTAATTGTGGAAGACTTGCTACAGCAGATATTGGAACTCCAATTGCTGCTTCAAGTGGACTCGCACCTCTATTTTCTTCTACTATTTTATCTACATACTTTTGCCAAAATCCTTTTTCTTTTGCTCTACCTGCAACTTCTATAGGTGCTAACTCTTGATTTATATATGTGTCAGAATCTTCATCATAGTAAGCAACTCTATTTTCATCATATGCTTTTTTATATTCAGGACTTCCATATATTAGTTTACCATCCTGCGCACTAGCTTTAGTCTTCTTTGCATAAGGACCATTACTAGGAGCAGGAGATTGTGTACGTGCATATGAAAAACCTACAGCTCCAGGAATGGATGCACCCATCTGTGCTTCAGGAACATAGTTAACTGGATAGACAGATCCACCCATTTGAAACTGTCCACCCCATGCAGGAGAATAGTTTCTTCCTTTGGTATTATATCCTTCACCTACATATCCTTCTGGTAAAGATATAGAATTATCATTATAATTCTCTTGGTGTTCTTGCATTGTTCCACCATCAGCATAGCTATCTAACCAACCACCATTCTTCATGTTGTTAGAATTATCTCTACCACACTCATGGCATACATACATATCTTTTTTACTAGAATCAGATTTGTTCCATGACCAACCACATGTGCATTTTACTTTACCACTATTACTCATTACTTGTAAGATATTTGTGCAGGTGTTAATATAAATTGAGACACTAAATGTGTTGTTGCAGAGTTATCGAGAATGTGTCTCACCTTTAATTCTTTTGCTCTTATTGTAGCTTTCTTAAAGCTTCTCAATCCATAGTCCATGTTCTCTTGATTCACCACTTTATCTATTGACATAGACTCACATGATGCTCTAAACAATGGAACTTGAGAACTCTTCTCTAACGCCCAGAATGTATTATACTGATAGAAGTTATCACTCTTAGTGTAAGTGATTGTTTTACTATCTGTATTGTATATTGGATACTGTCCGTATGCCTGTAAGTTATTCATAGGCTTAGGAACAAGCTCTAGTATTCCAGAACTCTGTTGTCCGTTATAAAGAATAGCTTTATTAAACCACTTGTTGTTTGTTTCTATTCTTACATTATCATCAAATACACCATTTGGAACAGCAAGATATTCGTATGCTTTAGTGTAGTCTTTTACATTCTGCAAGATTTCATCTTGATATTGATATGCAAAAGGATACTCTATGATGTAAGGTCTTATGTTTCCATAGAAATAGTTGTATAATTGAATGTTTGTTAAATGTCTCCACAAACAAGCTGTCTTACTTTGTTGATAAGATAGATCAGAATATTCTATAAAGTTAATTTCTGTTAATGAAAAAGATTTTTCAAATGAACATTCACCTACCGATTTAATAATTATAGCTGTCACTTTATTATCAACCATATATGTTTTACCTTTAATTAAAAGTCTTCTACTTACATTTTCTTCAAGTAGATTCCCATAATTATCGTAAACATTGAAAGGTCCTGCATTAGGACCTGTCTGTGTTAATTTTATTGTTATTTCTCTTTTCATTATATCGTAGTAGTTGTAGTGGTAGTTGGACAATCAATTACATCTGTACAAGGATCTCCACATGCTTCTATAAATATGTAACCTTCTTCTTCAGATACAGAATATATTGATTCAAACTGAGCACATAAAGTAATTGAATAATCATCTACATCGTATTTCTCTAATTCATTAAGTGTACCTGTTCCATCAACCCAGAACAATGTTAAATCACCATACATATAAACTGTGTAACAGAATGTATTAGGAACAAATGTTGTAGTGGTTGTTGTAGTGTTACAATCGTATATTCCAACTACCATACCATCTTCAATTTCATAAACTATTCCTTGGACAGAACTTTCATCTGTAAAATAGAATCCATTAGGAACATATGTACAATCTGTAGAATTAGAATCAAGATAAACAAAATCACCTATTTCTAAAGTGTTGTATTGAATTGTAATTGTATTAATTTCTACATAATCATATGTATCAAGACTCATCAAATATGCAATTCCTGCACAAGCATCTACTAAACTACCTGTTGTAATAACTTCAGGACCACAGCTTTCTATATATCCTGTAACAAACTCTGATGAATTAGGAACATTACTTCTTTGGCAAATTGTAGTTGTTGGTGTAGGAGGGACAGTAATTACTGCTTCTCCTTCTAAATCACAAAATATTTCAATAGCAGTTCCTTCTATTGTACAGTCAAGTGGAATCATTGTTGTACTTGTTGTTGTTGTAGTTGGTATAAATGGAGTGGTGGTTGTTGTAGTTGTAGGAATCACTCTATTAATTTCTCCAACAAATGCTTGAAATGTAGCTTCTCCATTTACAGAATCACAACATCCATTAAGTCCTGAATAGAAGAAATTATTTTCTGCTATATAGAAATTAGGAACGTAGCTATGGAAAGAAATCCAAGATTTAGTATTGAAATTAAATGACATAGTCCAAGACTTGTTACAGAAGAACTCTGAATCATCTAAATAAACTTGATCTCTTAACACTAAACCATTAATTACATTTTCTAAATAAAACTCTTTGGTTACACTATCATACTTGATTTCTTTATCTAAAGGAATATAATCTAGTTTCGTAATAATAACTCTATCAAACTTACTATCATATACTCCGTGTAAACCAATTCCATTGAAGTTGTTATCAACATTTACATCTGGAAAATAACGTAAGATTTCAAATGATAAATGGTCTGTCATGAATCTATTTACACCAGAACCAAATGCTGTTAAATCTACAGCCTCTGTTCCTGATATAAGAAATATCTGCCCACGTTTAGCATCAACAGTTACTTGTCCTTGAGGAATCTTTAATAAAAACTTATTCTGTGTTCCTACATATCCAAGATCTGTTTCAGCAAAATCAATTGGAGGATTCTCAAACATTCTAGGATTACCTACATAAGCTGCTTGAGGATTACTTGTATCAATTGTCAATAAACTATTATATAACAATGACTTGTTTTCAAATCTAGCTAATATAGCTCTATTCTGAATACCATCTAATGATACAAGGTTCCCATAGTTTTGTGGAAAATCATAGTATGAAAGAGCTCTGTATATCAACCAGTTATTAACTGTATTGTTTTCATCTGTAAACTGCTTCTCAGAATAGATAGTTCTAAATGGAAAATATGTAGCACATTCAGATTGCCAATCATCAGGAAGGTTTGTAAATAAATTTTCTTTATTTTGTTTTGAGAATGTTACATTATAGAAATATGTATTGTCTTGTTCAATAGGAACAAAAGATTGCTGTACCCAATCATCAGGAATACTTGTTGATACATGTGGCCAGTAATCACCTTCTCTATTATTAAATGCTTGTCTAAGATCTAAGTTATATGAACTCTCACAATAGAAACTAGGTACACCATATGCAAACATATAAAAATATCCATCATAGTAAGTTAATTCACTTGGAGAATTAGAACTAGTATATTCTTCTGTAGCATTAGGGCAATCAAAGTTATTTGCTTTGTGTGAAATAAGATTCACCATCACAGTACTAACTGAAGAAACATTTGACAATATAGATCTTGCAGAATGCCAGTATTTTGGATATGCAATATTTCCTATAGCATCATAGAATACATCTGAGTCATCAGGAGCATTCACTCTATTCTCCAAAAAGAAAGGAAGTTTAGTTTTGAATGCAAATCTAGAGATGAATGTATCTCCTCCAAATATAGTTTGTTTCATAGGAATACTAGGAGAAAAAATAACTTGAAATCCTGTATCTACTTTAGTATAAGAATATATTTGACCCCATTGAGCTAATGAAATATTTTTTAATGATCCATAATAAGAAACAACATTTATATCTTGTTGTCTTTGTGGTGTAGAACATGATCTAGTCTCTCCTATTGTAAATCTAGAATAGTCTTCAATTAAAGAGTTTCCAAGATACATTAAAGAGTCAGTTTTACTAGGGAATGGTAATGTTGTATTTGTTTTTAAATAAACAGAAGTTTCTCTGTTAAAGTTATTTATATTATTATCATCTCCAACATTTTGTACACCAGGAATTAAATATCTTTTTATATCAAGATTTCTTTGTTTGATTCCTAAGTTGTTATCAATATCAGAAGAATATCCATATGTTGCAATAGAGTTGAATGAGTATGCAAAATTCTTTCTAGTTATACCATTAACATATATTTCTAAATAAGCTTGGTATGCAGCAAATATTGCACTTACATTACTACCTCCTATAGAAACTGAACTTTGAAAAGCAACGTTTTGTACTTCTTTAGTAATAAGTCTATATTTAGCATTGTCTCTCACTTCAACAAAATGCGCTCTACCACCACCATACATTACATTCTCAAGTTTTAATATCTCACCTAAGAATGGTTGTCCAAATGATGTTTCAGGAGAATTAAATACTTGTCTTAATTGATCTTTAAAATCAGGAAGTGGTGTTTCATCTTTACAATCTTCATATCTAACTTCACCAATTTTTCTACGATTCCATCTATTACCACGAATTTTAGCAGGAACAGTTCCTTCTAAGACTTGTATCTTGTAACTAGATCCACCAAATAATCCACCTGACACCCATTGATCAGTGTATCCACTAACAGGATCTTGCCAAGCTGCTTCAAAACCAGCTCTACTTCCTTCTGTTTCTATTCTCCAAATATCATAGTTGGCATAAGAAACATAAGCTGTACAGTTATCTTCAGGTAAACCAAATGGAGGAGGTACATAATAAATTACAGGACCACCAGCAGTTTGTAATCTTTTATTAAATACTCCTTCTCCAAGAATTGTAGGTTTTGTAATAGAACAAACTCTATGTGGAGCTGTTTTAGTTGAAAGAGTGCGAAACTTTTGAAAAGCTTCTTTGTTGCTATTACAATCTGTATATCTAATTTCTAGATAAGGACCAAATTCATCAACTTTATTAAATTTTAATATAACTATCTCAAATGGTTCACATAGTTGTGTGTAAGCATTGTTCTTTGCTAAAAGAAAAGCATCTGATTTAAGATCGTTATATGGATAGTTTGGATAATAAAAAGTTTCTTCTTGCTTAACATAGCTTCCTACATTACGAAGAATTCCTTTAGCTATAATAGATCTATTTGTACTTCTATCACCACGAACAATTTTATATCCTACAACATCATCTTTCTGTTCATCTGTTAAGTTAGATGATCTTACAAGGTTTATTATTTGCTCATTGTCTATTCTTACACCAATTGGATATACAGCACTACTAAGTTGCATTTCCACATTATATCTATCTGCAACAATTTGTGGAGTGGCGCTTTCGAATATTGGAGAAACTAAAACATCAGGAAACTTATGATGTCTAATTGGTTTATCTGCAAGATCTCCCCACACTGCAGTGTCACAAGGATATTTCTCTATTGATTCCCAATAAGCAAACTCACCATATTGGTAAGGTCCTTTATAATCAGAACTTGTAGAAAAATTTGGATGTGTTCCTATTACAGATCCTGTATTGTATATTTTCCAATAAGGGGCCTGTGTACCATTACCAATAAAGTCTGGGTTATTACTAAATATTACAGGTTTACCAATTTCATTAAAGTTTTGTATTCTTCCAGGAATATGAAAGCCATCAGTTTGTTTTCCATTCTTTAATAAGAATACAATCTCAAATGCATAAACCTCATCACGTAGATATCCACGTAAGTTAGTAGCATTTAATTCATCTGCAAAGTTTTCAGTAGGAGGTATTCTCCAAGTTTCCCATAGAAGAGTTATTTGATTAGCTATATTTTGATAGTTAATTCTATCAATAGATGTTAATTGATCCCATACTAAAATATCTTGAACCACTGTAACATCCTGTGCAATATCATAATAAGGAAACTTTTCAAAGATGTCAGCTATTGCTAAGCTAATGCTAGTTTTATTTTGACCTGTATATGTAATTTGTCTTGTAGAACTATTTATAAAATAAGTACCAATCAATTCTACAGAAGTTACATTATTTATAGTTTTTATCACTGCAAGATTGAAATATTCATACTTGCCTGTAACATCAATATTACTAACATTTACCACTATTGATTTACCAACAGGGTAATTAAAGTTTACAGATGTAATGTTTTCATCAGCAATAGGAGTTGGGTTTGTTACTGAATAATAAGATGTATAAGCATTGCTTTGTGCATCTGAATATTGTATAGCAAACTGATAAGTCCCTGCTATAAGATCTCCTCCAGAAACAACATCTATTATTTCTAACTGAGGAATATTAAAATTAGGTTGTATCTTTAGTTTGTTACAATCTAATTGATCTAATACAAGTACACTACAAGAGTTAGGAAGAATCTCTGTAACATATGGAATATTATCAATATCCATATATCTTCTAGGATTAAGTCCATCTGTCCAATATACTTCTGTAGAGCAGTTTGTAATTCTATGTACAGCTTTTTGAATTGGATAGTTTATATTAAAGTTTAAGCAGTCAGCATTTACAAGTGTTCTGTAAATACAATCTGCATTAATCATTTGTCCAATTTCACTTTGTCCTGTAATAGAGTTTGCTAAAAAGAATATATATTTATTTTTCTCTTGAATAAAATGACTACCTATTAAAGAATATCCATCAGGAAAACTAATACATAATTCATTTCCTGGTTCATTTTGATAGTTTACAGAACTAGCATCAAAGTTTTCAACAGCAGCATTTAATGCATATGTAAGAATACCTGGCTTAACCTGATTAACAGATTGATCCATGTTAAGACCTAGATTAGCACTATTAAACTCCTGTCTAATATTTCCTTGTTCTTTTTCTTCTGCCATAATGATTAATTGTTACGTCTTCTACCATATCTATTAGTACGGTTAGGAAGCTCATACATGTTGAATCTATTAAGATCGTTTTTAATTCTTCTTTGTTTTTCCCAAGGACTTTGTTTCTTCATTTCAATCTCAGCCATGATATAAGCTTCTTCATAAGCTTGCTTATGATACATCATCTTTTGTTGTAACTGATTAAATGTTTCATCATTGGTTTGGTTTGTAAGCATTTCAAATATCTTAAACTTGATGAATGCTTCTACATATTCTCTGATACGATAGTTATCTGGAATCATCTGATTACCTATCTCATCATATTCTGTAGCATAGAATAACAAGTGAACCACACCATTTCTGAAGTTGGTCACAAACTTATTGTCTCTAACGTCAAATGAATCATAACTAGCAGCACCAGGAGTGAACTCATGAATAGGAGGAGCCTCTGCGTAGAAGTCCCAGTTATTTGTATACTCCACTCCACAATTTTGTCTTGCAGATATATTACCAGGTCTAAGTAAATACTCGTGAGTAAATCCTCTAGCCACAGTGTTATTTGTTTTATATACAGCTTGTACAAGCTCTGGCATACATGTACCATCACATTGTGGAACTTGACAACCAGGTCTATTACAAGGAGTTCCTCCAATAGTTAATGGAGCAACTTGTATAGTAGTTGCATTAGCTGCTTGAGAATAGAATGAATTAGCTGTCTGATATGGATATCCTGCCACTTCTGTACACATCCAAGCTTCTCTTACAGCATAAAAGTTATCAGGGAGTCTAGCTTGGAAGTCTTCTATAAATAATACTTCTTCACTTATTACAAAGGTAGTTCTTCCTAACTTCTTAAGACACTTGTCTAAGTAAGTAGGAAATAAAAGATCGTCCACTGCACCAGTATCAAAATAGCTTTTAAGCTCTTCTTTAACTGTTGAGTAGACAGGCTCTGGGGATACGAAATTATATTTATAGTAGTACGACATAATTTATTTTTTCCATTCGTTATAGATATATTGATACTTGTCGTTGGTCTTTAAGTAATGTGATAAAAGTCTTGATGTAAGTCTAGAAGGTTTGAAATACCAGAAACCAGAGTTTTTAAAACGTGCTGTAGGTTTAAACCACATCCATCCAAAAAAATATCCTTCTGTGTGGTAATTAAAATTGTATATCACCTTTCCTTTTTCTCTAGTCTTTTGCCAATCAATTGGTAGATTAACAAACTCTTTACCATCTACACTATTCTTTAACTTTCTTCTTTTCTTTTTGTTAATTGAAAACTCTCCAAATCCATAAGGTAGCTTTGCTTTCTCACCTGTTTCTAAAATGTATTCTTTAAAGGATTCATTGTAAGTGTATACAATGTTTCTCCATTCATCATACGAAAGTTGTATAGAAGGGTGTTTTTTACAAAACTGATTATAGTTTTCTTTACTAGAGCTTCTCCAATCAACCTTTGTTCTCATTAATTAGTTGGTTTTGAATTTGGCGCTTGTCCATCTATTCCTTCTGCACTAGTATCTGTTTTAAGATTGAAATATGTAGATAGAAGTTTTTGAGATGTAAGTTGTAATGTTTGTTGTTCTAAATATCCAGGAAGAGGAAATTCTTTATCTAATGGATTCATACATAATTGCTCAAGTGTATATTCTGGAGTTCCACATCCACATTCTGGATACATGATTTCATTCTCCACATCTTCTTCAAATAAAGCTACAAATCTGATTGCTTTAAGCAAAGGATTGTTTACATATAGATATCCATTAGATATCCAATAGTATTCTTCTTTCTTGATTATAGGAAGCTTTAAAAGATTTATATATCTGTTGATAGTTATTTCTTTTAATTTTTTTCCTTGACCACTCATAGCATTAATAGAATAAACTCCTTGTATTACATATTGGTAATTACCTTCTGATATACGTGGAAGTTTAAGTTTTGTTCTAGCAACTGTACAATCATCTACATAGTTACAACATTCAGAGATAGGTACTTCTATCATTTCTAAACAAGGAATAGTAGTGAATAGTGTATCAGTGGCCCAAAGTTTTCTTAGGTTGGTTTCTCTTTTAATTAGCATTAATGCATTGTTTCTTATCTCAGATGCGATTGCTCTATCTGTAATAAGACTGTCTGTAGAAAGTATCTTGTGGACACTTCTAACATCAGATACTAATTTTCTTAATGTTGCCATAATTATATTCGAGTTTCAAACTCTGCTATTTTACCTAGATTACGATCATAAACTAGAGCAAGAGCTGCACGTACAGAATGTACGAAGTTATTATCTAAGTGCCATCTATCAGTTCCTGAAAGACTAGGCATTTGTTGTATTCTTACACCTTTGACTTCTTTAGCCATGTAGTGGTGTTTATCTCCTGTGTGTACCTCTCTATAAACAGCATCACCAAACTGGTGACTATATTTTGGATGTGTTGCAAATAATAATGGTAAGTCTTCTAACTTACAATTACCATGGTGCCATCCAATGAATGTATTTCCTAATGTTATTCCTTTGATAACAGAATGTTCTCTTATAAACTCTACATCTATTGCATCTCTAAAGAATACATCTAATGCATGAGCTAGATAAAAAGATTTAGTTCTGTCATGATTTCCTTGTACAAGAATAACTGTTACATTACTAGCATACTTTCTCAACATGTTTATTGTATCTACAAGAACAGCAAATCCTAATTCGTATTCTGAATGATAATCCATTATAGTGTCCTGTGGAGTACCGTTTGTAGTTTGGTGTTGATAGTTATCAGTATGAAAGAAATCATTTGATATAGGTAGCACTACATTGTTTATGTTGTAGTTTGATTTTACTTTTTCAATCAAAGACTGAGCCATTGTAACATATCGTAAAGCTCTTGTTGTAGGATCATTATCACCATCTACAGTTTTTTTAGCTAAATGATAATCAGATATAGAGATTTCTACATCTACATAATCTTTCTCTATAGAATAGTTCTCTTTAGTGATTGTTATGTTATTTGGTTTGTAGTTTTCTAAAAACTTAGCAAAGTCTTCAGGAGAGTAATCTTTTGCTTCTTTCTTCTTGGAGAAGACTGAGGAAGTAAACTTCCCACTTGGTAACATCTTAGACCAGTAGTTTGTAATTACATACTTGTCTAGATTTATTTTATGTAGCTTAGCTAATTCAATATCATCTTTAGGATCAAAGTCTGATATAATTGTACTTTCTATTGTACCTTTTTCAACATTAACTTTACGTTCTTCTGTATAGTTTCTTGATACAGGTTCTGTATCTTTTTCTCTAAGCTCCTTCATGAGCTCACCCACTTCAAATTCACTTATTCCTAGTTTTTCAGCATAGAATTTTTTACTTTTCTTCTGACTTAATAACTCTTCTAATCGATGTAACAAGCTTTGATTTTCAGACATATGTACTCATATTAGTTAAAAAATATTGTAAAGATAAACAATTGTTTTTATATATTCCAAATAATTTTAGTTAGAGACTTAATTATTTATAATTAAAATAGTTAGAAACAAAAACTCCTAGCAATAAATATCACTAGGAGAAATCTTGTAAAACCAACAAAACAAGATTTTTTGTTGTTTTAAGGTATTGTAGTAGTCGTAGTTGTTGTTGATACAACTGTTGTTGTTGTAGTTGTTGTTGGTGCTACGGTTGTTGTTGTAGTTGTTGTTGGTGCTACGGTTGTTGTGGTTGTAGTTGTAGCAGATGTTAATATAATATCTACGTAATTTAAACACACACCATCTGACTTCACTCTAATAATTGTTGTGTAATCAGGAACTAGTGCAGAAGAATATCCTGCTAATAAAGCAGATTTAGAGACTCCTGTTTCAAAAGCTGATACATACCCATCTAAATTTGAATACAAATCAAATGGACCTGAATCAGTTCCTGCTGTTGTTAATGTTATTAATACTGTCATATGTTATTGATTTTATATTATAAGCAAAGACTTGCTGGTCCTGTAATAAATCCACTTGCATCTATTGGGAAACTTGCTGAGTTAATGTCTGCAAGTTTTTGTAAATGCCAATATACGTTTGATCCATTAAATGGAATAGTTCCACCTGCATCTGTAAACACTCTCACGTAATTTCCTTCTATCCAAACTGTATCAATTAACGGTAGAAGACATGCATTACTAAAGTCAGAAGTATTTGATATCAATCCTTCATATAGAACATAAGCTTCTGTTGTTGTAGTAGTTGTTGTACTAGATGTACTTGTAGATGTTGTTGTGCTAGTAGATGATGTACTTGTAGTAGTAGATGTGCTAGTTGAAGTACTTGTACTAGTAGATGTACTTGTACTTGTGCTAGTTGATGTACTAGTAGATGTTGAACTACTACTAGTAGTGGTAGTTGTAGGCTGTACTGTGGTAGTAGTAGTGGTTGTTATAGGAAGTGTAGTAGTAGTAGTTGTTGTAGGACAACATATACCTAATTGATTATATATGTTAGTTACATCTTCAGTTATAAGCATAACATCTTCTGTAAGATTTGTTACATCTTCTGTAATAGTAGCTACATTAGCTGATACACTACATATAATAGCATCAAACTTACTAAGAATAGTATTTAATCCATCACATGTATTTACATCTGTACAAGGAAGTTGAGTGCCATCATATGTGACAGCACTCGTTCCTATTATAGTTGTGTTATTTATCTGAGAGCAATTAGCCATTTTTATTTATTTTAAAATTAAGCAGGCGCAAGTGTAGTGGTTGTTGTTGTAGTAGAACTACTTGTACTAGTTGTAGTAGTTGTTGGTGTAACTGTTGTTGTGGTGGTAGTAGTTGGAACACATTCACCATCAACAAGACATTCAGTTTCCAAATTAACAATTTCACTCTGTACACTAGTTACCACTTCATTATCTTTTACATACTGTAATATAATTGTAGGAATCAAATCCCCTTTTAAACAATATGAATAAGTTCCTGCAACTGAATAATAAGCATCAGTATCTCCATCTTCACAAGTAATATCTTTATCTGGGAACAGATTAACTTTACCATTAAAGAATGTTACAGTGTTTCCTGTAGCATCATCAATATCATCTTGACTAATAATTATATTCACACAGCTACAACCTAATGTAGTAGTAGTTGTTGTTGTCGGTGCTATTGTACTTGTGGTAGTAGTTGTTGGTGTAAGATCGCAACAAGGACTATCTGTTGAAATTTCAATATAGAAAGCTTGTTCTATGCCATCAACTTCTCCTAATGCAGTTATTCCTACAGATTGATCTACACAACCTAATGAATAAATACCTGGTCTATTGTATGTATTAATATATGGATTACCAAAACAATCATCGTACAGCACTGTAAGTTCATTATTATCTGTAGCAGCTAATGTTTCTGATAATATAGTGATCTCTGTATCAAAACAGTTACATAGAGCAGTAGTAGTGGTAGTAGTTGTAGGAACTGGACATTCTCCATCTATACAATTTGCACCAATCAAAATAGTTACAAGGTTATCACTAGCAAATCCACAACATCCACAAACTTGTATAGTTTCATTAGGTTCTATAACTATAGGTCCATTAATGTTATCATCACAATCAGTATAAGAGATAGTATGAACACTATCACCATCATTATAGAATGTTAAACATTCACAAGGAATTGCTTCTGTTGTTGTAGTGGTAGTAGTGCTTGGAGGGGTAAGTGTAGTGGTAGTTGTAGTTGTTGGACCACAAGGACCATTTGGTGTTGCTATAACAGTTCCAGGAACAGTTAAAGGGCTATCTGTTTCAACACAAATATTTGTAACTCCTGGTAATAATACAATAATTTCTTGTTCTCCTGTATCACAATCAGTAATCATTATACCTACTGGATCTTCTCCTGTGTTATCTAATGAGAAGCTTTCACAAGGAACTGCAGTAGTAGATGTAGTAGTAGTAGTCGCACCACAACATTCATCTAATATGTTATATATATTGATTATATCACTATTGATGGCAATCACTTGATTAGTAATGTTAGTAACTTGATTAGTTAAATAGTTTACTTGTGTTAGTAAATTACAAATAATCTCATCTATCTTTTGTAAAATTACATTCAATGTATCACATGGTTCAGCCACTATACACGGAAGTGTAGGACCATCATAAACAATAGTACTAGATGCAGTTAAATGCGTACTACATGGATTATTGTTATTACAACCACTATTAGTAATTGTAGAACTACATCCACAAGGTGTATTCAAAACTACATCTGTACAACAGGGATTTACTGGTAAATATGGATATGCCATTTTGATAATTTATTAAGGTATATAAATGATATAATAACATCCTCTAGAAGGCTGTATATTCGCATGACCTAATCCTCCTCCTGTTGAAGAATTTGATACAGCAACGCCTACACCTATAGTAACATCGTTTGTTTTACCAAGGTTTGCAATTGTATCTGATGCAGATCTTAAGGAATACCCTAAGTTTCCTCCAGAAGAATATCCTGAATCAATTGGATCATCTACATTTAAAGGAACAGATGTTCCATCAGATACAGTTAAATGTGAATGAGTTGCTGGAGTGACAGTTGCTACTGCTGTAGCAATATGTGTATGTGCAGGTATTTGAGTTGATGACAAAAATACTTCATTAGCTCCAACTTCAGTTGTTATTATATAATTAGGATTTGCAGGATTTGCAGGATCAACTTCTGGATCTAATGCTCCTCCAAACATTCCAGTAGTGGTACCAACTAATGTTCTTCCTCTTAAATCTGGAGTTCCATTTTGACCATTACATAAATAGATCTTAACCCAGTCTCCTGTACCAGCTCCTGTACCATTAAAATAACTCAATGGTCCAAAATAAGGAACTGCTGTATAAGGAACCATCTTATTACTAACTAATGTAGAAGAACTTATACTATTTAAATAAGCTTGAATATAAGAATTTATATTTGCAATACTTACATAGTTTGTAGAAACATTTAAAGCTAATGCTGTTAAATCAACTTGTACTTGACATAGTTTATTTATAACAGCTTGTACAATAGCATGTGTATCTGATGAAGCTGTAACACCTGTTAAACATCCAATTGAGTAATCAGCATTCAATATAGCAAGATCTGCATCAATAGCATCTATTTGTTCTTGAAGATCACAAGCAGCTTCTATAAGAGCTTTTGATATATCTACAATAGAAAGATCTCCACATGTAGGAAGATATTGTTGCACAAGGTTACATACAACTGTAGTACCAAGATCAATCTTAATTCCTGTACCATCTAATGTAGATGTAAGGAATGTAATCAATGCTTGTTCTACAAATGATAATGAATCACCTGTTTGGATTCCTAGGACAGGAACATCTATTCCTGTATATTTAACACATCTGTCAGAGACAATCTCTGTACATCCGTTATAACAATTTGA
>Ga0181350_1000047_pt1 | contig 35545 bp, 41 predicted proteins | sample Su13VDMM110DCMD_FD_130105 | JGI IMG/M metagenome (GOLD analysis project Ga0181350, IMG submission 130105) | Freshwater viral communities from Lake Michigan, USA - Su13.VD.MM110.DCM.D | ecosystem: Environmental > Aquatic > Freshwater > Lake | place: USA: Michigan | collected 2013-07-16
ACCGTTTAATTAATAATTAAAACACTTAACAAATAAATAATAAATACTTATGGCATTAAATCTGTCTCTAATTAAAAACCGTTTGAATAGTCTTTCAAACGCAAGTCAAAAAACTAATTATACTTGGAAGCCGAATCCCGGCAAGCAAGTTCTTCGTATTGTTCCTTATAAGTTTCAACCTGATAATCCGTTCATTGAGTTGAAGTTCCATTATGGAATCAATAACAAAACGTATCTAAGTCCCGATTCGTTTAATCGTCCTGATCCGATTGTTGAATTTAGCAATCGCATGAAAAAGACCGGAAATAAAGAAGACTGGCAGGTTGGTAGAAAGATGGAACCCAAGATGCGTACTTATGTACCTGTGTTGGTTCGTGGTGAAGAAGATCAAGGTGTAAAGTTTTGGGGATTTGGTAAGAATGTGTATCAAGAATTGATGGGCATTATTACCGATGAAGATTATGGTGATATTACAGATCTTGTAAATGGACGCGATATTGTCGTTGAGTTTAGAACGGCGGAGGAATCTGGAAAGAATTTTCCGGAAACCACAATTCGTCCCAAGCCAAATTCGTCACCGGCAATTGATCCATCCAAAAAAGATATCTTAACAAAACAAGCGAATATTCTTGATTTGTTCCAAGAACCGACATATGAAGAACTCAAGGCAGCAATGGAAGCTTGGTTGAACCCAGAAAATGCAGCTGAAACCGGAACAGTAGTAGGAATTACTGACGATGATGGTACTGTGTCTGGTCCTACCGATTCAAGCCCAATTGTTTCTGGTACTCCGGTATCAACATCTACCAAAACACAAAAATCGCCATCGGCGGTTGCAGCAAAAGCAAATACAGAAGACTTGACAAAAGCTTTTGATAATTTGTTCAACAGTTAAAATAACTGTACAATATTGGGTGGTAGTATATGATGTGTACTGCCACCCTAACTGTTTATATTATTATTTATGAAAAAGAAATCACAAGTTACACAAATGGAAGCTCCTCCGAGAGACGAATTGGTTGAATTATTGGCCAATGAATTAAACAAAGCAAATAAGGATGGTGGTAAAATCGCTTATTTTTTGGACGAACAAGAAAATCCTGCTGAAATATCCGATTGGATCAGTACCGGATCATCTATGTTAGACTTAGCTATTAGCAATCGTCCTCACGGCGGCTTGCCTGTAGGAAAAATGGTTGAATTTAACGGCCTTGAAGGAACAGGAAAGTCCTTGTTGTCAGCACATGTTGTTGCGGATACGCAAAAAAAAGGTGGAGTCGCTGTAGTTATTGACACGGAAAATTCGGCAGCACCTGAGTTCTGGAAAAGTTTGGGGGTCAATCTATCTAAATTATTGTATGTTCAATGTGAAACTGTTGAAGATATTTTTGAAAAGATGGAACAGATGATTTCAATTGTTCGCAAGAGCAATAAAGACCGTATTCTTACTATTATTGTAGACAGTGTTGCGGCAGCTAGTACCAAAGTAGAATTAGAAAGTGACCACGGTAAAGATGGTTATGCGACTGGTAAGAGTATCATCATCTCAAAGGCGATGAGAAAAATTACCACTATGATTGGACGCCAAAAAGTGTTGATTATATTTACAAATCAATTGCGTCAAAATCTAAATGCTATGGCATTTGGAGACAAATACATTGTATCGGGAGGAAAAGCACTTGCATATCATTGTAGTGTTCGTGTTCGTTTAAACAACACTGGCAAGCTCAAGAAAGATGAAGAAGTAATTGGAAATGTGTGTAAAGCCGTTGTTGTAAAAAACAGAATGGGTCCGCCACAAAGACAAGCAAACTTTGACATCTACTTTGACAGTGGTATTGCTGACTATAGTAGTTGGGTCAAGGTGTTAAAAGATAACGATTTGATTAAACAAGGTGGTGCTTATTATACGTACAAAAAGGACAACGGAGAAGAATGGAAGTTTCAATCCAAGGATTTCGTGTCCACATTAAAGACTGATGCTGCTTTGAATGAAGAAATTTATTTGAAGATTTGTGACGAGGTTATTATGAAATATAAAGATCCCAATAGTCAAATCGTAGAAGATGCGGTGGTTGATGTAGGAGAAGATGTTGTTGTAAGCGAGGAATAAAATGAGCAATATAACCGACAGCGAAAAGCGTCGTTTATTTAGTTTATTTGATCAAATTAAACCGTCGGATAGAGTTGAGGGTCTTAATCGGACCCTCAACTCGGAGGTTTTGATCGTAGACTTTATGAACACTTTCCTAAGAGCATTTATGGCAAGTCCACAAATGAATGGAAATGGTAATCATACGGGTGGCATTGCTGGATGCTTAAAAAGTATTGGTTATGCAGTAAAATTAATCAATCCAACCAGAATTGTTATAGTTTCAGACGGAAACGGTGGATCGTTAAAACGTCGTAAGATTTATCCACAATACAAAAATGGTCGTAAGAGTAAAATTCGTCTTAACAGATCATATGATGAGTTGAGTGATGCTGACACAGAGCAAAAAAATGTAAAAGTTCAATTATTTAAAACAGTTAAGTATTTGGATACGTTGCCAGTAACAACTATGGCAATAGATAATATTGAAGCAGATGATACTATTGCGTATTTGGCCAAACAATATTTCAAGGACAGCAACGTGACCATCATGAGTGCTGACAAAGACTTTCTTCAACTTGCAAGTGACAAAATTAAAATATGGAGTCCCACCAAGAAAAAGATGTATGGATGTGCAGAAATATTGACTGAATATGGAATCAGTTGTTCAAATTTTATTAATTATCGCGTCATGGAAGGTGATACTAGTGACAATATTGATGGAATACAAGGAGCAGGTCTAAAAACCATATTGAAATGTTTTCCTATACTTACAGAAGAAAAACAATATTCTTTACAAGAAATATACAATTATAGTGATACTCACAAAGGTAAGTATAAATTGTATAATACTATTTTAGATAATAAATCTACAATGGAACGTAATCATGAATTGATGCAATTACATGACACACAAATTCAAACATTCAGTCAATTAAGAATCAATGAAATAATGGAAAAACCATTACAAAAATTGGATAAATTTAACTTTGGAAAATTGTTGATGGAAGATGGTATGCAAAATAACTTTCCCAACAGTATGGTCTGGATTCAAGAGGTCTTCGGTAAAGTAAATTCGTTCGTGGTGTAAAAAATCTTTGCAAATTCGTCAATCGGATATAGCATTGAGTTATACAAACAGCCGTTGGTTTATACAAACAGTAGTAGATTTATAAAATATGAGTGAAAAATACATCGTGGATAATCTGAAGAAATTTGGTGCAGACTTTCAAACCAAGTGCATTAGCGCACTTGTGAGTGACAAGACATTTATAGAACGTGTTAGTGATATAATTGAACCTGGGTCATTTGAGACTGATGCCCATCAATTCATTGTTAAAGAAACATTGAGTTATTTCTTAGGATACAAAGAACTACCAACCCTTGCAGTTTTTAAAGTGAAGGTGGATAGCATTGAAAATGATATGCTAAAACAGACCGTGGTAGATCAATTGCGATTGGTTTATCAAAAAATCACTGATAGTGATTTAAAGTTCATCAAAGAACAATTTCTTGAATTTTGTAAAAATCAAAAGCTTAAAAATGCTATTATGGAGAGTGTTGATCATTTAAAGAATGGTCAATATGATAAAATTAAGAATGTAGTTGACGTAGCAATGAAGGCTGGTATGGAAAGAAATATCGGTCATGAATATGATATTGATATTGAGAAACGCATGAGCATGATGGCTCGTAACACCGTCAAAACTAATTGGGCAGAAATTGACACGATTATGGATGGTGGACTTTCTGGTGGAGAATTGGGAGTCATTACTGCCTGCGCAGGTAGTGGAAAAAGTTGGATTTTGGCAAAACTTGGTGCAGAAGCAATGAAGCAAGGAAAAAACGTTCTTCACTATACATTGGAGTTGAATGAAAATTATGTCGGTCTTCGTTATGACGCATGTTTTACTGGAATTGATTTCCAAAATATCCGATCCAATGTAGATATAGTCAAGAAGAAAATTGCCGAAGTTTCCGGAAAATTGATTATCAAATATTTTCCAATCAAGACGGTATCCGCTCATAGTTTGAAACTTCATGCGGAACGAATTCAGACACTTGGAACCAAGATTGATCTAATCATAGTGGATTACGCAGACATTCTACGTCCATCACAAAGTGACCGTAACAGCAACAGTTATAGTGAAGCTGGTGGTATTTATGAAGAATTGCGGGGAGTAGCAGGAGAAATGCAAATTCCAATTTGGACTGCATCACAGAGTAATCGTGCAGCTATGGATGAAGATATTATTCAGGCAAACAATATTTCAGATTCGTATCGTAAGATTATGACTGCGGATTTCGTCATGAGTCTGAGTCGCAAGGTTCAAGATAAGGTCAGTAACACCGCTCGTATTCATATTATTAAGAATCGGTTTGGACCTGATGGACAAACCTTCCCAAGCAAAATGAATGCTGGTTGTGGTGACATTCAAATTTTCTCTGAGAATAGCAGAGAAGGTATGAGTGTATTGAATGAAATGAATCAAGGAGAAAACGTTGTTAAGAAAATGATGAGCGGAAAATGGAATTCTCACATGAACGTGGAAGATTCAGAATAATGATATATCAACTAAAATTGGAAAAGATGAAAAAAAGTGAAATTTTAAAAAATATTTTTGACATTAATACCAATTTTAGTTGATAATTATCTTATACAAAAAACAGTTTATGAATAAAGAAATTTTTATTAAAAAGCGCACGGGAAAAGTTGAAAAGTTTAATGCTGATAAAATCAACAAAATACTACAGTGGTCAACGGAAAACATAAAAAATGTTAGTTTTGAAGAAGTAGCAATGAATGCACATCTGTCATTCTTTGATGGAATGACATCAACTGACATTCATAGTATGCTTATTGAAGCAGCATCAAATCTAATCAGTGAAGATAAGCCAAATTATCAATATGTTGCATCCAGACTACTGAACTATCAGCTTCGTAAAAAGGTTTGGGGTGGAAAAAACGCACCCAAACTATATGATCTTGTAAGTAAAAATATAGCAAATTTTTCATATAACGATGAAATATTAAATTGGTACACATCTGACGAATTCAATAAAATTGATGAGTTTCTTAAACACGACAGAGATTTTGAATTTTCATATGCTGGAATCAAACAATTGTGTGATAAATACTTAGTCCAAAATAGAAATACCAAACAAATATACGAAACCCCGCAATTTGCATATATGTTGATTGCGATGACGTTATTTGCCGGATATACAGAAAATCGGCTTGAATATATACGAAATGCTTACAATGCGTTTAGTAAACACAAAATCAATTTACCTACTCCTGTTATGGCAGGAGTCAGAACAATCATGAAAAGTTATGCTTCGTGTGCATTATTTTCAATTGATGATTCATTATTAAGCATTTTTGCTAATAATTCGGCTATAGGATTGGCTACGGCTAGTAGATATGGAATTGGAATAAATCCATCCAGATTGAGAGCTACTAATTCTCCTGTAAAAAATGGACAATTGCTTCATACTGGTCCAATTCCGTTTTTAAAAATGTATGAAAGCACGGTAAAATCATGCCACCAGAACGGATTACGAGGTGGAGGTGGAACCACGAATTTTGCATGGTTTCATTATGATATTTTGGATATTTTGGTATTAAAAAACAATGCCGGTACAGACGACAACCGAGTTAGAAAACTAGATTACTGTATTGGGCTAGATAAATTGATTCTGGAAAGATTCATTAAAAATGAAGATATAACATTGTTTAGTTACCATGAATGTCCAAGTTTGTGGAATAATTTTGGATTGCCAAATTTTAAAGAATTATATGAAAAGGCAGAGGCGAATAAAAATATCAAATTTAAGAAAAAAATCCCCGCTAAAGAATTGATGTTTTTGTTAGCAAAAGAAAGATTTGAAACGGGTAGAATATATATAATGTTTGTTGATCATGCAAATGAACATGGAACTTGGAATGCACATGTAGATACAACAAATTTGTGTACTGAAATAATACATCCGTTGATTCCTATCAAAGATTTGAATGATGATGAAGGAGAAATTGGTGTGTGTATTTTGGCAGCTTTGAATCTTTTAAACATAAAGGATGATAAAGATTTAGAGAAATCGTGTGATATTGCAGTAAGAATGTTGGACGCATTGATAGATTATCAAAATTATTTTGTAAAGGCTGCAAGTAATTTTGCAAAAAAACGACGCAGTTTGGGTATTGGCATCACAAATTTAGCCGCGTGTTTAGCTAAAGAAGGATTGAAATATCATGATAATAAATCTCCAAATTACATTTCAACTCAAATTGAAAAAATTAGTTATTATCTGATTAAAGCCAGTATACAACTCGCTAAAGAACTTGGTCCGTGTGAAAAGTTTAATGAAACCAAGTATAGTAATGGAATATTGCCAATAGATACATATAAAAAAGAAATTGACTCGTTTGTGACGGAACCATTGCATATGGATTGGGAGAGTTTACGAATTGATATAAAGAAATATGGCATGAGAAATTCTACATTGATGGCACAAATGCCATGTGAATCGTCTGCTGTTATTTCTAATTCAACCAATGGTATAGAGCCACCCAGATCTCTCATTTCATTTAAGGGGTCAAAGGCAAATATTTTGCCGGTAGTTGTACCAAATATTGAAAAATATAAAGACGATTATACATTGGCATTTGATATGCCGGACAATGATGGACAACTAAAAAACGTAGCCGCTATGCAGAAATTTATTGACATGGCGATATCAACAAATACATACTACGTACCGTCCAGATATAAAGATAATAAAGTGCCCATTGAAACTATAATTAGAGATATTTTGACGGCATATAAATACGGATTAAAAACACTATATTATGCTAATACAGATGACGGCGATAAACAGACAGCTATGGATACATCAATTGAGTTAAAACAACCGGTCATTGAAGAATCGGATTGTGTTAGTGGTGCATGTGCTATTTAAAATTATGAAAACTGTATTGAATAAAAAGAACGTAGATCAATTACGAAACCCAATGTTTTTGGGTGAGGATTTATCATTGCAACGATATGATAAAATAAGGTATCCTAAGTTCTATGATCTGTATGATCAACAATTAAACTTCTTTTGGAGACCACAGGAAGTGTCATTGGTCAAAGACATCAGCGATTTCAAAAATCTAACAGAAGAAGAAAGGTTTGTATTTGACAGCAATCTCAAGTTTCAAACCATGACTGACAGTATGTTGAGCCGAAGTATTCACGAACTCATGAAGCATGTTACTAATTCCGAATTGGAAATTTGCATGAATACTTGGAGTTTCTTTGAAACAATTCACAGTAATAGTTACACGTATATTCTTAATAATGTTTATCCGGACGCTACCAAGTTCTTTGATAGTATCCTTGAAGACAAGGAGATTGTAAAGCGAGCCAATGCAATTAGTAAAAAATATGATGAATTGTTGACACCATCAGATGATATCAAACAACAATTATTTGATGCGGTATTGGCAACTCAAATTACTGAAGGATTAATTTTCTATGTATCATTTGCTTGTAGTTTCTATTTTGGTTATCGTGGAAAGATGGAAGGCAATAGTAAAATTATAAAGTTTATTTCCCGCGACGAAAATCTTCATGTTGCTATCACTCAAAACATCATGAAGAATTGGATTAACAATGCGGACGAAGGATTTCAAGAAATTGTTAAAAAGAACGAAGATAAGGTATATAGAGCCTATGAAATTGCGGTAGAAGCCGAAAAGGATTGGGCTGATTATCTATTCAGTAAGGGCAATCTTGTGGGGTTGACCTCAGAAAGCCTAAAACACTATGTTGAATGGCTCGCTAATAACAGATTGACCAGTATTGGTTACAAGAAACTGTATCCAAATGCCAAGACCAATCCACTTGCCGGTTGGTTAGATAGTTATTACGATAGTAAGAAATTACAAGTTGCTCCTCAAGAAACCGAATTGAGTAGTTATGTAAAAGGTGTGGATAACACAATTAGAGACGACGCATTTGATGGATTTAAGTTGTAAATAAATAATTTACATTTTCTTATAAAAGACACCGTTTTTGGTGTCTTTTATTATATTTATTAACATTACATATGGAACCCGCATCTTTATCCAAACACGAAATGTCAACTATTGCACAGATAATATTGGCATTCGGTAGTTTATTAACCGTGGCATATAAACTCTTTAGAGTTGTCTCAAAAGAGATAACTGAGAGGAAGGATATGCATAATAAAATAAACCATATATTGGAAGAATTGACTCCAAACCATGGATCTAGTATCAAAGATAAGATTAATAAAATGGACGCACAATTGTCTGAAAATACACTTTTAACTGGTCGGATTTTTGATAGACAGCGTTGGATATTGGATAACGAGGAAATAATTGTATTTGAGAGCGATAATGATGGTAAATGTGTTTGGGTGAATAAAAAGTATTGTGATTGGTTAAAAAGAGACAATAAGTACTTTTTGGGACACGGATGGAAGAATGCGATCCATCCAGATGATCGTGAACAAACAAGTGAATATTGGGAAGAGTGTGTGGCTGACAGCAGAGATTCTGAAAATCTATTTAGAATGGTTGACAGAGACGGTAAAATATATAATGTCTATTGTATTGCTAACAAATCCACCGATAATAATGGTTACATGGGAACCATAAAGATTGTTGACTGATTCATTACGCGGTGATAACATCAGTTGTTATGGTAGAACAATTTTATTTTGATAAAAGTTTAGTATATTTAAAATCTATTGACAAGAAAATTGCTAGGCAATTAATAGAAAAGAACCATTATACCCACAAATGGACTAGTTGTAGTGTTGCATACGGTGTATATTACAAAGAATACACTGAAAGCACATTTTTTGGTGGATTCAATTCCAAATTGATTGGAGTTTTAGTGTATGGTAATTCAGTTGGTAGAAATTGTAGCACTAGTATCAGTCAACAAATAACCAACGATAATGTATATGAATTGACTCGGCTTTGGATTGAAGATGGTTATGGTAAGAATATTGAGAGTTATTGTATTGCTGAATCTTTTCGTTGTATAAACAAGGATTATCCGAAAATTAAATGTATATTGAGTTACGCCGACAGTGAAGCGGGGCATGTTGGTAAAATCTATCAGGCAACTGGATTTTTGTATCAAGGAGACAATTATGTAGATATTGCTTTGATGCCCAATTATAGTGTTAGTTTAACCGGCCCCCCCAATTATAAGTGGATACACAGTAGAAGTGTATATTCTGAGTGGGGAAGTCACGGAGTTGATAAATTAAAAATAAAGATAGGAAAAACGTTTTATAGAAAGAAAGAATCGGGTAAACATAGATATATTAAGTTCATTTCCAATAAAATAGAAAACAAAAAACTTACTAAATCGCTTAAACATCCAATTTTGCCGTATCCAAAGATGGCAGAATATTCCGAGGAAATTCAACAAATAACAATTGAAAATAACATGGATAATTTATATTTTTGATTATATTTATATAGCATATGACAAAAAAACAATTGAGAAACCTCATTCGTGAATGTATTTCCGAAGTAAAACTCGTTAATGTAATAAAAGAAATAGTGAATGAGACATTAAAACCGATGAAATTCAGTAAACAACCATCATTGGAGGCCAAGATGGAAGAATTGGCAGAGGAAGTTTCCAAGGCAAACAAGGACGCCAAAGTTGTTTATGACGACAACAAGAGATACAACGTATGTGACTGTGATCCTCACTATTTTAGCATTCACCCAATGACCGACGACAGTTTTGATGTAACTTATTTCAAAAATAAAACCGACAGAACCAAGAAATTTAATTTAAATTTTGAAGAGTTAACCAAGTATGTAACTGAAACTCTCAAGGAAAATGGACCTGATTTTGGACAAAAGAAGTGGGAAAAGTGCGCGGCAAATTCAGTAGACAAAGACGGAAAGAAAAATCTTGACAAACCACAAGAAACGGACGAAAAGGTAAAAGACGCAGTTGAAAACAAGGATGATCTACCAACGTCTCCAATGAAATCGGTTGAAAAAATAAAGAAACAAGCAGACCACAGTGTTAAGGATGCAAATGCAGATGGCAGACGAAATGTGGGTAAATTTGTAGATTACAAGTATCCAAAACAAAAAGATGATAAAATTGTGATTAAACAAAAACAATTCAAAGCAAAAGGTAGACCAAAAAAAGATTAATTTAAATTTAAAATCAAACCGTCAATTTACTTTGACGGTTTTTTTGTTTGACGTTTAGAGAAAGTGATGTAAAGTGGTTTCAAGGACACGATCCCACCAAGAACATGAAGAACACAAACATCAAGAATATAGACATTAAATCTCTAATCAAAGAGAGTCATACAATCAAGCCAGCGGAACTTGTAATTGACAACACCAAATGGAAGTATTTGGTAAGATCCGTGTATCGTGGAAAGAACATTTTGATTGTTGGTCCTACTGGATGTGGCAAGACATTGGCTGCACAATCTGTTGCCAAGGCATTGAATCGTCCGTACTTTTATTTTAATTTGGGAGCCACACAGGATGCACGCGCATCACTCATCGGCAACACCCATTACAACAAAGAAACAGGAACGTATTTCAGTGAATCTACCTTTGTCAAGGCAATCAAAACTCCAAATTCGGTAATTCTTCTTGATGAAATGAGTCGGGCACATCACGATGCATGGAATGTCTTGATGACTGTATTGGATGATTTGCAACGTTATTTGCGCTTGGATGAAAAACAAGACAGTGAAGTGGTCAAGGTAGCTCCCGGAGTTTGTTTTATTGGAACTGCTAACATTGGAAACGAATACACTTCTACCCGAGTCATGGACAGGGCACTAATGAGTCGGTTTCCCATCAAGATTGAAATGACTCCGATGGATTTTAAAACTGAATTTGAATATTTAAAATCACGATTCTCTATCACCGATGAACCTTCATTGAAGCTTCTATCTAATGTATGTGAAATTGCAAATCTTACCCGTGAACAAATTAAGAATGAAGATAGTAAGATTACCAATTTTATTCCGACTCGTTCTACGGTTGAAATAAGCGAACTCATTCTGGATGGATTTGATTTGACCGAAATCGCAGAAACTGCAATCTATCCCAATTTTATGAATGACGGTGGAGTTGACAGTGAACGAACCTATATGAAACAGGTTGTTCAAAAGTATATTCCAACTACCTCTCCCAATACTCTAATTAACGATCCGCTGGATAGTCAACCCCCATTCTAATCTAAAGATATGGATATAACATACAGTGATTACTGGTTGGAAGATTTTGAATTTGATGATGTTGATAAGCAAAATGCCATCCATACAAATTTAATCAAGTTGTCTATGGCTCGTAGAGCTATTAGTAACTTTGTTCATATTTTGACTAATAAGAATATTCCTGTATTTTTCAATGACGGAGGTGATAATTCTACAGATGGAAAGTCTGTTTATATTTCGTCCGATATTGTAAAAAAGGAAGATTTTGATACTGCGGTAGGACTTGCCTTACATGAAGGTAGTCATGTTATATTGTCCGATTTTGATATTTTCAAGACTATTTGGCAAAGGGTTCCTAGTACTGTGTATAAACACGCAGAGAAACTTCAAATTTCAAAAGAAGATATTCATATTTTTGTAAAACATATTCTTAATTATATTGAGGATCGTTATATTGATAATTTTGTATACAAAAACGCCCCTGGTTATCGTGGTTATTATACTGCATTGTATGACACATATTTCCACAGTGGTAAAATTGACGAAATGTTGAAGAGTCAATTATACAGAACTCCTAGCATTACAAGTTACGAATCTCGCATCATCAATTTCAACAATGTTAATACCGATCTTGAGGCTTTGCCGGGTCTTCGTGATATTGCAAAACTTATAAATTTATCAAAAATTGATAGGCTGACAACTCCCAAAGACAGATTATCAATTGCATATGAGGTGTGTGAAGTCATATTAAAGAATATAACCGAACATCAATCTAATGCATCAAAATCGGATTCACCACAACCACAATCAAATTCAAAAGAAAAATCAACCGAAAAATTGAATGATTCAAATGATCAGAATGAATCAAATGATCAGAATGAATCTATTGACGACATTATTGGGGGTGATACAAATCAAGTTGCTTCATCTAAGGAAGATACCGTAAAAGACGATATTGGAAATGATGCCAATGTCTCTGATAGTAAACTTAACAAGATTAAAAATGCACTTGAAAAGCAAAAGAATTTTTTGGATGGAAAAATTAAAAAGAAGAAAGTTTCTGCCAAAGAAAAATCTATTTTAGATTCCATTGATAAATCGGGTATTACATTGTCAACTGTAGGATCTACATATATTAAAGCCGATGGTTCTCACAGTGTAGATTGTGTTGTTGTCAAGAAAATGAATTATGAACTACTTAGCAGTGAATTATTTCCATTAACAATTAAGGATCCACTGAAACATACGCCAATGGCACATGAAAATATTACCAATGCCGTCAATTTGGGAATTATCAAGGGCACCGTTTTGGGAAGAAAATTACAATTACGAAATGAAAGTAATACTACAAAGTATATGCGCAAACCATCTGGACGGGTGGATAAACGAATTTTGTCTGAATTGAGTTTTGAAAACGAGAACATTTTCTATTCAATGGATGTGGATAAATACAACAAGTCATATATACATATCAGCGTAGATGCAAGTTCCAGTATGAAGGGTGGAAAATGGTTGTCAACTATGACGGCTGTAGTTGCTATTTGTAAAGCCGCGTCAATGATTGATAATCTACGAGCAAGTGTGAGTTTCAGAACAACAGTCAGTGCGGGCAAGGGAATTGAACTTCCATATGTAGTAATTGCATATGATTCCAATACAGATAAAATCAGTAAAGTAAAGAATTTATTTAAATATATTCAACCAGCTGGGTGTACTCCCGAGGGACTTTGTTATGAATCAATCATGAATGAATTGCCGGTATCAACGGAAGAAGATTTTTATTTTCTAAATTTCAGCGATGGCCAGCCGTTTATGAATTACTCAGATATAAACGACAATTCTATTTGTTATTCGGGTGCCGACGCCGCCGCTCACACCAGACAACAAGTTTATAAAATTCGTGATCGTGGATATAAAATTTTAAGTTATTTTATTAAGGAACCGTGTGAGTCATCTTATATGTTTGATAAACAACACATTGAAATGGATAATAAAAGTCGCGATACATTTAAAATGATGTATGGAAACGGTGCATCATTTGTTAATATTAAAAACATTTTTGACATTGTGAAAACAATCAATAAAATGTTTTTACAAAAAGATTGACATAACTCTTTGAGTGTGTTAAATTTAAGATGTCGGTTAAATATAAACAAAAAATAAAAAGGAAAATAATATGAGTAATACAATGAAAAAGACGGACCGTAAAAACAAGACCAATCAAGTGGTTAAATGGCCAAGTGCAGATTCGTTCTTCACCGTCAAGACGATAAATGCAGACAATAGTGATTTTAAGGAAATTACACTACGAGTTCGTCTAAAAACGGCTCTTGACGAAGGACTTATTTCGGCACTCGGAACTATTCCCGGAGGCAAGGGTCGGCCAACAATCGCATTTGCGATGAATCCAGTTTCTTCAAAGGCATTGGACGCCGCCAAGAATGCACAAGTTAATCTGCACGATCGTTATCTGGTCAATGTTGTTAACATCAAGGCAGATTCTACGGCTTCTCAAACCGAAACCTCGGAAATATCAGTATCAACCAAATCCGAAAAGGTTAATGCCTAAGAAACAAAAAATTAGTAATAAAAAGGTGTCGTATATCAAATTATACGACACCTTTTCTTTTGAAGATAACTCTTAGATCAAGGAGGATTTGAGCTTGATGTCAATATATATGATAACGGACTTTACAAACTCATAAGATTACAAAAATGAAAGATATTATTATACTATATTTGGATAAATTTAAGAAAAAGTTTTTGGTATACAAAGAAACAGAATTGTATGATATGGAACTTCCATTGGAATATGTTGATGATGGAAGAAACATGTATCTTGACGATTTAAAAGAAAAGTGGGAAATCAAAGAAGTTAAATCTACTAAAAACGAATTGACTATTAAATTTAAATTGGTTCTTCGTAAGACATAATATCCATAAAAATGACAAAACAATACAAACAATTGCTTCCATTTGATGTCAACGTAAGAGTAAAAGATCAATTTAAAATTCTTCCATTGAGTATAATGGAATTCCAAAATCAAAAAGAGTGGGATTTTGCTTATTTTGATCAAGACGAAACAGAGTTAAGACGTAGCGAAGATGCCGAATATTTACCTGGACTTGGAATGAGCGAGTTTAGTTCTGCTGTATGTGAATTTGTATTGAGATATTGGAGTCTAAAAAATTCAATTGTGGTAGATCCTTTTGCCGGAAGAGCTACTAGAGCGATTATATCATCCAAATTAAATAGAAAATATTACGGTTACGAAATTTCCCCAAAGACATATCAAAGAAGTGTTGATCATTATAAAAAATGTGCAGTTGATCCAACTTTGTTTTTATCAGATGGATGTAAATTGGCAAATACAGATGATAATTTTGCACATTTGGTAATGACGTGTCCGCCATATGGCAACATTGAAAAATATGAATCAACAGAAAATCAATTAAGTGATATTAGAAATTATGATGATTTTCTTAAAAAAATAAATGAATGTATCGGTAATATCCACAGAGTCTTAAAGCCGGGAGGATTTTGTTGTTGGATAGTGGCAGACTATAGAGATGCAACCGGATTCAAACAATTTTCCAACGACAGCATCAATTTATTTAAAAATAATAATATGATATCCCATGATACTGTTATTATCAAAAATAATAGTCCGTTTGCACCACTTCAAGCCGGAAAATGTGCATCAAAAAGAATAACTGCCAAGACACACGAATACATTTTAGTGTTCAGAAAACAGGGAGATTTAGACACAACAGAATTGCAATCAGATAATGATTGGAAATCCAGTGACGAATTTTTTGGTTAAAACATTTGACTTATTTTAAACAGTGGTGTATGATGTACTCAATGAAAAAATCACTATGTTGCATGAGTTTAAAATTACAAGAAAGTGGTATTCGCGCCAATACCATGACCAGAACCCGGTTTCTTGCATTGGAGCGAAAAAGCGCAGAACGCATTGTTGCAGATCGCACTCTTAACAATGTGGTCGTAACGCGAAAAACTCTAGAATTTTGTGCTTCCAAAAAATGGAATTATAGAATTAGTAGCGGTATGATGCCACTTCAAACTCTACCATATGCAAATCTGAGTATGGCAAATAATTATAATTTTGACATCATCAAACGTGAATTCAAATTGTGTGCGGATGTTATCAAAAAATACAATATGCGATGCAGTACTCACCCAGATCAATTTGTTGTGCCTGCTAGTGCAAATCCAAATGTTTCTAAAAAATCAGTGGAAGAATTGATTGTTCATGGTGACATGATGGATCTGATGGAATTGCCTCAATCGTATGATGCACCCATCAATATTCATATGAATTCTTATAAAGGTGATATCAAAGAAATTGCTAAACGTTTTATTGATGTATACAACAATTTACCTATCAATGTAAAATCTCGGTTAGTACTCGAAAATGAAGACAAGCCAAATAGTTGGAAGGTAGAACAGTTGTATGACTTGATTTATTCAAACACGGGCATTCCAATCACTTACGACAATCTCCATTTTCGTTGTAACCCAGGCAAATTGTCTACTACGGAAGCATTAAAACTTGCCATTAGTACATGGGGAAAATATCGTCCATTATTTCATTTTAGTGACAATGCCACTGACAATAAAAATCCAAGAGCACACGCTGATTACGTTCGCGAATTGCCAGTTGAATATAAAAATAATATTAATGATATTGATTTTGAATTTGAATTTAAAGCGAAAGACTATGCTATTGAAAAGTTTGAAACTGAATACAAATTATAATAAATAAACATGTTGACGATTGGGTTATAGTAGTATATGATGATTTTGTGTTAGTAATAAAGCTAACTTAAAACAAAAAAACAAAAAAAGAAAACATATGATTGTTACAAATAATAAGAAGCGTACCGCGTTTGCTAAAACTTCCGTCCAAGGTGTGCGTGCTCACATCGTCGTTCCATTTGCTAGTACCAAGCGTGCTACCAAGTTGGTTATCGTTGAAGGTGACAAGCGAATTGAACTCAATGGTCGTCAAGTGAATGCACTTTCACGGGTCATTGGTTCAACCAAGAAGGCGGCTGGTAAGCGATAAAAATAGATAAACACAAACAATTGTCAAAAGTATATGGGAAAAACATATAGAAGAGACTCTGAATTTAGAAAGAATTCAAAAAGTTCTTCCAAAAAAGAAAATAAGAACAAGAAACAGAAGTTTTCTGATTACGATAGTAAAAAGAAGACATTTGATTCTACTGACGAAACTGAAAATGCTTATTGAAATAGTAATATTGACAATTGTTTGTGGAATATCTTTGTTATATACCCCTGTAGTGCCAGTAGTATTTACACTACTGGCACTATTTTGCCTATACAAGATTAAAAAATCGGAAGAAATGTTGGATGTTCTGGATGAAAGAACTGTAAAACTATCTGATGAGATAAAATCTTTGTATAAAAATCAAAAGGATATATCATTAGTAGTCAAGGCGATTCGTAACAGAATCAATAAATTGAAATCAAATGGCAAAAGTCCCGAAAAAGAAAAAGTCCGAACAGTCCAACAACGACTTGACGACATTGAACAAAGAGAACAACACCTTAACGACGAAGAGTAAGACTCTATTTGATCACATCAATCATATTCGTGAAAATAAATCCGAATCATATTATGATCAATTGACTGAAAAAGAAAAACGGGATTTTAGTAAATATACACTTTTGATTGGATTGAGCATGGATTCAGATAGTATTGAATCTATCGCATATCTGTCTCAGTTTATGGAAGTAATTCCAAATAAACAATTTTATAAAACTTGTTGTGACTTGGTTCCTCACGGACGCAAGTTTTGTAAATGGATTAAATCTACAAAATCCAAAACAAATAAGGATTTGGTAGATTTATTGTCGTCTCACCTACAAATAGGTAAAGATGAAGCAAGAGATTATTGTAAAATTCTATTCAAAGATCAAGCTGGTATAGAATACCTTGTTAGTACGTGTTCCAAATATGGAAAAACTGACAAGGAGATTGACAAATTATTAAAAGATGAGTGACATAAAAGCAAAAAAAATCATTGGTGTATCAGGTTTAGCCAGAGTTGGTAAAAATCTGTTTTGTGATATCGCAATACAAGAACTAAATAAACGAGGATATAGTGCAAAACAATATGCACTTGCTTACTTTCTTAAAAATGATTGTGATCAGTTTGTCAAGGAAAAATTGAATCTGAATGTATTCAGTGAAAAAACTGAGGATAAAAATATTTTTCGTGAATTTTTGGTCTGGTATGGTGGTGTAAAACGAAAACAAACACAAGGTCGCTATTGGACCTCATTGTTATATAAAGAAATAGAAAAAGATCCAAGTGATATAGTGTTCGTATCAGATATACGATATGTTCAATATCCCAAAGACGAAGTACACTGGGTTCAAAAAGAATTGGGTGGCAAATTGGTGCATATAAGCAAATATACAGTTTTAGCAGATGACACCAGAAAGTATACTGAACCCCCAAATGACCATGAACGAGTCAATGACCCTCTTATAAAGGGTTTGGCAGACTATACAGTAGAATGGAGTGATGTATCATCAACATCAAACAATGCAATTAATTTGAAAGAATGTGACTATCTCAAAGAGGTGGTCAACAAGTGTTTGGATACAATCATCTAGATATAGTATTCAATACTGTTCCGTTGTTGGATATTTGAACATACGCTTCAGATGGAAACTTTGCAAATAATTGACTTTTAAACGAAGGCAATATTTGAGAAGATGTATTGTATAGTGAATAACATGTGGATAGTTTTTCACTTCTTTTTTTTCCTTCACAATTACATATTCCATTGAAGTCGTTTATGCAGTTTACAAATTGCCCAAAAACTGGATGTAAACCCGCAAATCCGTTGTTGTTCAAGAAATAGAAAAATTCCGTTACATTTGTTATTACCATGATGATATTTTTCTATAAATATGGTATAGTGCCAGTGATGATGCAAATACAATGGTAAAATCCCATTCATTTTCCAAAAAATACCATCCTAGCACCAAAGATAACCATGTTGTAAAGCATATTGGACATGTTATCAATCGTGTAAAAAAGTTATTGTGTTTCTGTAATAGATATGAATGATATGTTAATTCAAAGTTATTTTGCTTCGCAACACGATAGTCTTTGACTTTGAACAAATTGAAACCAAATAGACGAACATATTCAACGAATGCTTCGGTTTCAAACCAAACTATATTTAGGAATAATATAAAGAAAATTACTTGTTGCATAAACATATATATGGTAGACTTTTATTGAATAGTAAATAAAAATATTATGTGTATTATCATGGTCGTGTGTATTTTTTGACAACATTATAATTTAGTCATATTTATGAATAAAAAAAACAAACTTGCAGTTTTATATATACATCATTGTAAGAATGATGTTACTCTTTATAATTATGATCGTTTAAAGAGATTTAATCCTGATGTGGATATTTATCCGGTCGGATTTGAATGGCACGATTTAATTGAAGGATCTCATGTAGTACGTCGTCACGATGAATTGCCAAATAATTATGTTCTAAATAAGATGGTTAATAACAGTACATCGTCGGAATCAGATTTGTGTATATATGATTTTTTCTTGCACCACCAAGATTATGATTCATATTTTGTCATTGAATGGGATACATATTGTAATGCTTCGATTCATGAAGTTTATGCCGATGCTTTTGAAAAATATGATACATTTTCAGCGTATACATTTACAAATGAATTTTATGGACCTGGTACAGGAATTTTAATGGATATTACTGGTTTGAATATAGATAATAGTCATGAAAGGTATGTGAGAAGATGGAGTTGGTATAGATATTTCTTTTCAAAATTAAATGAACCAACCGAACAGAATGTACTGTTGCCCTATTTAGGGGGGACATACCCAACATCTCTATTATACTATAAAAACAATGTTTTACAAGATCTTATGAAATTAATTTTAATAAATCCCCGACTATATGATAACATTCAAAATGAAATGAGACTTGGAACTGTATTACAACAAGCTGGATATAAATTAAATGAATATGGTGGAAACACAAATCAATTCAGTGAACAAAAAAATTATCGAATTGATATTGAGAATTATATAAAAGGATATTATCATCCTATAAAAGATATTATTTACAAATAATTAGATTTTTTTGGTATGTGTTTAATGAATTCACTTTAAATTTAAATATATCAAATTCCATATCACCCAATTCTCCTGATTCGGTTAAAACTTCGCTTAATTGTGATGTTAGAAAATTAAATCTTTCTTGATTTATATCTCTACCATTGAATTCAATTAGTACATCGTTTATTTTATTTTCGGTTAAATTTTTAATCTTATCTTTTAAATTATACATTGTATTTGATTGGGTTTGATTAATATAATTTGTACAATTGCAATCCACATAAATATTAGAACACCATGGTTCTAAATATGATAATAATTGTTCCGAGCAATTGTGAACAACAAATCCAATGTCATATTTATTTTTTATGATAGGATTTAAGTATTCGTCATGAAGTACTGCACTTCCCCATTTTCTAATAAACTCTAATGTAGATTCATGCATTAATTTTTGCCAATCTTTAGATTTTTGCGAATGGTCTTTTGTTAAAATACCGTGTTCAAATTGTCCCCCTCTACATGTAAGATGGTAAACATAAGATGTCCAAGACTGTATTAGTTCATATCCATTTAATAACATTCTATTAAACACATCACTATCTTCTCTAGCAGAACGCATGATTGGGTCATGCATTCCAATCGCAACAAAGTCTTTTTTATACATCATCCACGGTGCAAAACATCCATGGGTAATTTTATCTTTATATTTATTTTTACAATCTGCTACAAACAAGTCAAATTTGATTTCTTCAAAACCATCTTCTATATTGATTTCCGGCCAATTTCCAAAATTTTTAACAATCTTCTCTGGACCATCAGGATGTAAAGGTGGTTCAATTCTTGTAGAACATACAACTTTTTTTTCTTTTAAATGATTAAATAAATGTAAATCCGCGTCTTTACCCAACATCATATCCGCATGAAATATCATGAATATGTCTGTCTCTGAATTATTAATACAAAAATCGTATGACATTCCTATACCAAATAATTTTTTATTTAAATTTGGATTTACAAAATATTTGACATTATATTCGTCTTTTATTGATTCCAACCAATCAACTGTTCCATCTGTATCTTTATCAACAAATATAATTATGTCGTGATCTTTTCTATAAGAATTTTTTCTTATAGAAGGAATACAGGCTTTTAGATATCTTAGATTGTTTTTACTTGGTATACAAAACGTGATTTTTTCCATATAAACTATTTTGGTAAACACATAAAATTACATAATTCGCCGACCGAAACATCTTGAACCGAATTGATTTTCTTTCTATTAGAAACAAGACCCAATCCCGAGTTATTTTTTGTTATGTCATATATATCATATGAATAACTATTAATAGTATTCAATAAATCTTCTATTTCATGTTTTACTAATCCCGAATACATTTCAGTAATCAGAATTGGTTTTGTTTTATTAATTATTTCGCTTAAAGTTTTAAGTATTTCTTTATCGTAACCTTCAGCATCTGTTTTAATTAATGATATATTATTTATATCACCCGAATGGTATTTGTTCATGAAATCATTTACATTTACTCCATATACATCCATAGGAACAACATGACCAGTAACTCCTATTCCGTTATGACACTCAGTTGCAAACCCCCCATTACAAAATCCGTCATCGGAATAATGAAATTCAAGCGGACCTTCTTCTTTTGAACACGCAATATTATATGGTATGATATTTTTATGTAAAGTAGAGTTTAATTCTAACACTTCATAAACCGCAGGATTTGGTTCAAATGATATTACTTTACCAGCAGATTGTGCATATAATACCGACATTAAACCTGCTTGCGCACCTATGTCCAAAACAACACTGTTATTTTTAATATTTTGTTTGACAAAATCTAATATTATATCGGTAAAAATTTCTTCATATTCCCATGTTCCCTGAAAAGGATGATTCCATTTATAATAATCTATTGAATGTTTTCTTGAGGGCGTTTTATAATTTATCAAATTAGAATTATAATGTACTTTATTATGTTTTAATACATTTATAAATTCGTCTCTATATTCTTTTGTCGGATCAAAAAATTGATTCATATTATATTATTTTTTTTGGAAGTTTCGTACCAAACTTGTATATATTTTTCCATTTTAGATTCAAATTCTATTCTTTGATTTGGAATATTATTTAATGATATATATTTTTTATATACGGATGGATTTTTTTTATTTTGAAATATTCCAATATCTTTATCAAATACCACTTGATTTCTAAGTATATATTGATTTATATTTAAATTAAAATTTCTTTTTGCAATATTACATACGTTTGTGGAAAAAGAATCCCATGGACCATATCCATGCCAATCTTCTTGACACGGAACTAATTTTTCATAGAAATTTTTATTAAATAAATCAAACCAACCAGCAAATTTAAAGGTATTCAATTTCTCCAAATAAGGTTCTTCGTTAATATTTTCCGATTTATATATAATTTCATTTATATTTTGTCTATCCCAATTACTATAATTATCGTTTTGAAAAACTCTATTGGTACATATATCCCATGTAGAATCCCATAATTTGGGGGTTTCTAAAGTAATTAAGAAATAATCATCATTTATTTGTTTTGCGCTTTCAATTAAATAACAAAGACTGTGTTGATGAAAAAATATATCCGAACATATTGATATATAATAGTCAATATTAGGTTCTATTAATTCTCTTTGAAAATCTAGATGTCCATACAATTGATCATTATCATATATATTAGTTTTATGAGTATATTCATTTAAGTGATTACTAATATATTTGTACTTATCTATGAAAAATTGTTTTGGAATTTGAGACTGATTCCAATTGACTATATAACTTGACAAATTTAAACACGTTTCTATGCAGACAGTATCCTCCGGGTTCAGATATCGTTTGGCCAACTCAATTTTATTAAATGTTTTTGCCGCGTCATCTAATTCCCATGGCATTAAATGTGTAAATATTTTAATATTCATTTTAAAAAATAATTGTAACAGTAATTAATTCCGTTGTCAATTCCTTTGAATGATATATTTAATTTTTCAAGTTTATTAGAATCGCCGGTATAACTTAATGTCAAACCGTCCTCTTTTATGATAATTTCCGATTTATGTTCATTTAAATTATTTATTTTGTTTAATATATCACTTAATTTATATTTTTCTTTGTAAGATACATTGATATCGTTAGGCAAATCCATTGGTATATATAAATAATATTCTAAAATTTTGATAAAGTCTTTTAAATAAAAAAAATCTAGATATCTATCTTGATGTATTACCATTGATTGTTTATTTATGTATTTTCTTATATTGTTACTTATAAATCTAGTATCCAATTCATTGGGATAAAAACAATTAAACAGTCTGAGATTAATGCCTCTTTGAAATTGATTATGTAATTTTGATATTATATTTTTTGATAGTCCATAATAATCGACGGGAACATTCTTATAAAGTTCTTCTTCTTTATATACATTAATATTGTTTTGTCTATCAAATTCCGCTCCTGATGCAATATTAATAAAAATCTTATATCTATCTTTAAATTTCATTAAATTTTCATACATTAATATATTTTTATAAAATACATCATAATCATCTTTTTCTAATCGACGTCCTCCTTCTATAGCACAATGAATTATAGCATCAATTTTATTTTTAAAAAGAAATGCGTCTATATCGGACACAGAAAATAAATTAAAATTGGATTTAGTTACACCAAAAAAGTTAAAACTGTTATTTGAAATTTTAACTATATTTGATCCCAAGAATCCGTTTGCTCCTGTAACTAACACATTCATGATTATTTAGATTTTAAGTAGTCTGCAAACTCAACTAATATAGTACTTTTACCATCTATTCTATTTAATGCTTTTTCATATGCAGGAAAAATGTCTTCCGGTTCATTTAATTCTATAATATCAATTGTTTTACACATTAATCTGAATGCTTCTGAAAAATTACCTTTGTGTTGACATTGTGGATCTACTGGATATTCACTTCCTACGGACACTCTTATTATTAATTTAGGAGCACATTTACCGTCTGACATGATTGTAAGTTTATCTAAATGATTTACGATTTGATCGGTCGCCATTAATAAAAAATTCCATCTAGGAAACATTGTAACTACGGTAAATCCTTCCAATCCCATACCAATACTTGCACCCATTTGCAAATATTCTGCAACTGGCCATTCAATTTTCTTTTCGTCAGGAACATTTAATAATGTATCATATAATCCTGTGCCACCATATTTAATTGATTGACCAACGAATATAGTTTTAGTGTCGGATGAAAGTAAATCCATTGATTTTATTATTTGATTTAAATATTTCATAACTTAAAATTGAACTCTTACTCCTGCACCAGCATGTGGATATTTATTGTTTTGATATCTATAATATATTATTTTGTCGTGATGATATAATTCATTATCATTTAATTTATCTTTATCAATGTAATATGGAAGTTTTCTTCCCCAAACTTCTTGTGTAGGTGTTAATACCGATTTGAAATTGTCTTCTATAATCCATGTAATTGGTAAATCAAAGTTTAAACTATATTTATATGATTCATGAAATGTTCCTGTTTCGGCGGACATATCACCCAGAAAACACCAAACTTTTGATTTAGAGTTTTTTAATTTGATGGCCAATGATGTTCCCATAGCAATTGGAGTGACTCCCCCAACAATTGAACTACAGAAAAACTTATATTCCGGTAAATTCATAATCATAGATTTACCGTTTAATATTTTGTTTTTTAAATATTCTTGAGGTACTCCTTTACATAGTGCTTGATAGTGATTTCTCCATGTACAAAATACCCAATCATTTTCAATGTCTATTTTTTTAAAAATATCAAGCATTGTATCTTCATTTCCATTATATAAATGTATTGGAGATCTAATTTGACTTTGATTAAACAAATTTCCAATTTCTTCTTCAAATTTAATTAACGATTCTTTTGTTATCATAATTTACCACATGAAATTTTTCTTATAATACTCAATTATTTCTCCGATAGCAACATCAAATTTAATTTTTGGTGTCCATCCAAGATTTCTTAATTTGTCATCATTTAAAGCATATCTAACATCTTGTCCCGGTCTTGAAATGGTAAGATCCAAATATTTTTCTTTATAATCTTCAGATAAATATCCTGTGTAATTTTTAATTATTGTTTTTACGGTGTCAATATTAGATTGTTCAAATCCGCCTGCTATATTAAAAATTTCATTTTTTATTCCCGATTCTATAATTGTTATTACTCCTCTTGATGTGTCATCTGCATGAAGCCAATTTCTAAATGGAGTTCCATTGTTATGAAGTGGAATTTTTCTTCCCAAAGATAGAAATTTACACGATTTAGGAATTAATTTTTCAACATATTGTCCAATACCATAATTATTTGTTGGTCTAAAAATTATATATGGAATTTCATAAGTTCTAGCCCACGCCAAAATTAATTGATCGGCAGCTGCTTTAGTTGCTGAATATGGATTACTCGGTTTTAAAATATCCGTTTCTATATGATCATGTTCCGCAATATCCCCATAAACCTCGTCGGTACTGAAATGAAAAAATACAGGCGAAAGTTGTCCTTCTTTTTTATATATTTTTAATAGTTCAAGTATGTTGTATACCCCATTGATATTGGAATGTAAAAAATCTTCGCTTTTACGTATCGAATTATCAACGTGCGTCTCAGCCGCAGAATTTATAAAATAATCACAATCAATTAATCTATCGATGTCACATATATCTTTTTGTTCAAAACTAAAATTTTTATAAGAATTAAATTCGTTTAGTAAAGATGTGTTTGCTGCATATGTTATTTTGTCAATTCCCTTTACATACCATCCCTTTTCCAAACATCTTCTAGTAACATATGATCCTATGAAACCTAAACAACCAGTAATGTAAACTATTTTTTGATTATCCATAATTATAACTATTGTTTTATACAATCAAAAAATTTATTTATTTGATTGATTCATCGACTCCGCGATTTGAAATATTAGATCTTCTTGACCAGCAATTAATTTTCTATTTCCCAATTCAAAAATCAGCGAACTATATTCAATGCCATTTAATTTTGACGCTTTAATAATTGGTTTTTCAAATCCTGAGAACAATTTGTTTAATCCCGTGAGTATATTTATAGGAGCAGATACAGGTACACTTTTAATTAAATATTCCATTACAGTGTCGGCTTCCGTGATTAATTTATTAAAATTGATTGTAGTAGAATAACCATATTTATATAAAACTGGGACTAATATTTCTAACTGGGTATTTCCCGCTCCTGCTCCAAATCCTCTGATACAAGCATCTATGATTGACGCGCCTTGTTGTATTGCTACAATAGAGTTTATAATAGACATATTTAAATTGTTATGTCCATGAAATCCAACTTTTATCTTAAGATTTTCTGTTAATGCTTTTATTCGTTCCTCAACATCAAATGGTAAATATGTGCCAGTAGAATCCATAATTATTATCGCATCTGCCCCATAATTTTCCATTTTTTTAGATTCTTCGACTAATACAGTTGTACTACATAAAGATGACATCATTAAAACTCCATAAACAATTTTGTTATGGTTTTTGAGATATTCTATATGAGTTTTAGTTACGTTTGCTTCCGTACAATGAGATGCTACCCTAAATATATCTACGCCTAAATCAATTGCGGGAATTATATTTCTTTTTAATGTGGAGATACCAGGTATGCTGTGAACGCATAATTTTGTTTTTGTCAAATTTTTTCTTGCAGTAGATATTATTTCTTCGTCTGTGTGATTAGACATTCCAATTAATAAGGAAGAAGCACCCAATCCATTTCCATGCCCGACTTCTATTATTGGCACGTTAGCAGACTCTGCAAATTTACAATATTTTTCTATTTGAGTTAAAGAAATTTTATGAGAAACTGAATGATTTCCATCTCTCAATGTATGATCGCTTATAATAATTTCTTTCATATTAATCTCTCAATAATTTTTAATGCTGCACAATTTATAATGTCTAAATTTCCAGCATAAGATGGTAAGTAATCTCCAGTTCCTTTGACTTTAATGCTCACAATTAGTATATTACTATCATTTATATTTGGTAAACTTGTCAACTCATAATTAGGCACATAAGTATTAATTTCTTTTATTTTATTATCTAATTGACTTAATAAATCTCTTAAATTTACATCTTTATGTTTTAGAAACATAGTTGTTTGCATGTCGACACATGGCTCCGCTGGATTTAAATTTAAAATCACTTTACAAGAATTAACTCCGGTAAATTTCTTAATGGCATCTTCAGTGGTATGAATATATTCATCGATATTAATTCTTGTAGCTAACCCCGCACTTTTAGAAGATATTTGAGATATAACTTCAATGTATTCCAGACCATCACAATATTTTGAAATCAAATGCAAAATAGGAATTGACGATTGACCACCGCACGTAATCATATTTATATTATTATTTGTAATAATTAATTCGTCATTTATTAATGGAACGCACAATTCTCCTAATTTTGCAGGAGTTAAATCTATTACTTTTATACCTTGTTCTTTAAATACCTCATTATTTATTTTTGCAGAAAAGGCGTCGGTACAATCAAATACAACATCGCAACAATTTTTGTTATTTTTAAAAAAATTTATTCCATCTATAGAAGTATTTATTCCTAACCTTTTTGATATATCAATGCCATTTGATTCTTTACGTCTTCCTACAAATACAACAGGTTCAACGATATGTGATTTATTACATTTAATTAATAAATCGGTGCCTATATTACCTGTTCCTATTATGCCTACTTTTATTTTCATCTTACAATCAATTTAGATTTTTTATTTATACCTGATATCATGTTTTCTTGTATTTCATTAAACGACAGAAGCGGTGACATTTCTTCAATTGGAGGAGAAAAAATTGTTCCGTCTATATTTTTGATGCCTTTTACTTTCGGTATGAAATCCTGTTCGGGATCCATAAATACTTCACATACGCTTGGACCAGAAGAAGTTAGAAAAGATTTGATTTTTGTTTCGTAATCTTCCCACGTTTTAATCGAAAAATAAGGAAAGTCAAACGATAAAGATAACTTTTCAAAGTTTGGTAGAGATAAACCGGTATCTGCATTTACACCATTATACGACCCATTAAATAACATTTTTTGAGTATGTTTAATCATTAAGTATCCATCGTTATTGAATATAACAATTTTGATTGGTAAATTATGATGTTTTATTGTTTGTAATTCTTGCAAATTCATCATAATACCGCCATCACAATTTAAACAAATGATATTCTTTTTAAGATCAACAAATGATGCACCAATTGCACCAGCTAATCCATACCCCATTTCTCCCAATCCGAGAGAAGTAAACATTATCTGATTTTCTTTTAATTTTATACTATAATGTCCACTTAATAATGCGGTGCCCATATCAGTAACAATAATATCATCATCATTTAATTCATCACTCAATTTATCTATGAATTTATATGAATTAATATATATAGGATGATTGTGTTCTGGTAATAATTTTGGATATTTTTTACGCATCAATTTACAGTAATTAACCCATTCAGTTTTAGAATCAATGTCACACTCCACATTTAACAAACCGTTTATCAGATATTTTGTATCTAAATTGATAATTGTAGTATTTTCTCTTAAATGTTTTAGAGATTCTTTTTTATCTATATCATTAATAATTAATTCCGCGTTTGGTGCAAAATCTTTTATATCATAACCTGTCTGAAGTAATGACAATCTACTGCCAAGTGTAATAACCAAATCGCTATTCTGAATTATAAAATTAGAACACCTTTCTCCGTGAATTCCGGATCTTCCAAAATTATTAGGATTCAATTCTGACAGTAAATCTATCCCTGACCAAGTAAGTATTACTGGAATATTGAGTTTATCCATTAGAGATTCAAATTCTTTTTTTGAATCTGAAATTCTAATTCCATGACCGGCAACGATAACGGGTCGCTTTGATGATTTGAGCTTGTCATAAATCAATTCAATTGATTTTTTGAGTTCGGAGTGAAGTCCATCAAATTGATTATTTTTTTCTATATTATTCCAATTACGAACTGATATTTCCTTTGACTGTACATCAAAAGGAATATCTAACCAGACCGGACCAGGTCTTCCATTGATGCTTATGGTGAGAGATCTTTCCAGTTCGTCTTGTATTTCATTTTCATCCAAAATAGTTTTTGAATATTTGGTTACCTTCTTTACCATTTCAGACGAATCAAATCCTTGAATACCATACATTCTTAAATGTTTATGATTGATCATATATCTGACTTGTTCTTGACCAGATATGATTATACCAGGAACGGAATCGGCCCAATTACTTACTACTCCTGTGGTTGCATTTGAAGATCCTCCACCAGCGGTAACTAATGCAACGGACAACTTACCACTAACACGAAAATAAGCACCCATCGCCATGACAGCACTTTGCTCATGATGTACATAAATAATTTTTGTGTATCCTAATTTATTTATAGAATCAAATATATAGGAATTTGCAGATCCTATTATACCAAATGCATATTTAATTTGATTTTCTTCCAAAAATTCAGCAATTATATCACTAACTCTTTTATTCATAATTTTATAACTTATTTATTTTTAATAAAGTTTTGAACTATTGTTTCAATATAATCTAGTTGAATAGATGTAATTACCGGACTAGTACCAAGGAAGAATGTATCAGTTGTAATCTTTCTTGCATTTGGATATTTTGTAATTACTTCTTTTTTATCAATCAATCCATCATATGCGGGTTGTAACATAATATTACCTGCAAAATATGGTCTAGTTTGAATTTTGTTTGATTCTAAATAATCAACGATATCTTTTCTTTTGAATTTGGAATTATCTTTGATTGTTATTGCAAACGCAAACCAACTAGGGTCAGATAAGTCTGTTGCTTTTGGTAGAATAAAAAACTCTTCATACGGTTTGAAAATATTTACAAGTCTTGCGTGATTTTCTTTTCTTCTACGATGAATTTCTGGTAATTTCTTCATTTGTTCAAGTCCGATGGATGCTTGTAGTTCAATTGGTTTTAAATTATAACCAATTTCATCATACACATACTTATGGTCAAATACTTCATCTGGTAGTTCTGGTAACCAATTACTAAATCTATTGCCACAACTACCATTTTTTAGTAGACCTGCTTTTTTACCAACACAATAACATCCTCGTCCCCATTCACGGAAACTACGAGTAACTATTTCTTGCATCTTAGTATTACATGCAACAAATCCACCTTCGCCCATAGTCATATGATGTGCAGGGTAGAAACTGCAACTTGCTAGTTCTCCAAAACTACCAAGTGGTTTACCGTTATAAGTTGAACCAAGTGCATCACAACAGTCTTCTAATAGAATTAAATTGTATTGTTTAATTATTTCCATCAAGCGGTTCATATTTGGTGGATTGCCCAATACATGAGCAAATGTAATAATTTTTGCTCCTTTCTTTGCCATTTCTTCAACTTGATCTAAGTTTAGGTTCAATGTATCTAAATCAATATCAACAAACACGGGTTCAAATCCAACTTGAAAAATAGGATTTAAAGTAGTAGGAAAACCTGCAATGGGGGTGATTACTTTGGTTCCTTTTGGTAGATTGTATAATCTTTTAGATGTCATTGCTAACATCATTAATAGATTTGAACTACTGCCACTATTAGTTAGTATACCATATTCTTTGTCAAATTGTTTTGGAAACAGAGTTTCAAAAGTTATCGCATCTTGTCCTAATACTAACCATTCATTCAATAATGATTTTACTGCTGCTGTATATTCTTTATCATCAAAAAATGGACCTGCATATTGCACCCAATCTTTGCCAGCCTCCCATTTTTTAGATGCGTGTTTTTCTTTTATGAAATCTTCGACGTTTTTTAGAATATTAATCATATTAAATAATACTACACTATAAGTTGTTTCTTGTCAATCTAATTAGTAAATACGTTCAGTTCGATCATTTTGCGGTAGACTCTTTTAACAAATTCTAAATAGTTTTTAGCTAATTCATAGTTTTTTTCTATGATTTCCAGTCTATCTACATAATATTCTGGAGCCAATTGATTTAATTTAACGATACAATCATCGACATTTTCAAATTTTATTATACCATTTGGGTCAAAAAAATCATTTATATCTGAACATCCCCAATAAACAGGAATGGTTCTCATTAGAAAACAATCTAATATTTTTTCAGTAAACCACCCTTTATTAGAAAAGTTTTCTATACATATACCAAATGACGATTCGCCAAATACTTGTTCTTTACCAAGTCGTGCGTTTGGTATATCATTTCTATCTCCTATAGTATAATAAAAATCTTTTGGTATTTTTATTTCATTTTGTCTTGCAAGAAGTTCATGTCTCATATGATGACCATATGAAAGTTTTAATTTTCCCGACAAATGAGATACTCTGAATATTTTATCTCTATCAATATTATACTGTTCAGGCAAAAACCAAGAATCTCCAAATGAAATGTAATGTGCATTTGAACAATTATTTAATATTCTATAATTCCACGTTAAAATATATTGGAATGAATTTTTATTTTGAATTACCCAATCATGTAAACCAAAATATTCGTTTGGTTCATTAACAACAATTACATTAATTGGATTGATTGATAATTCTTCATTATTTGGCTTTCTGTCCATGAATAATGATACATTTAAAATTATATGTTGTTTAAAAATGTTACGAACATACAATTCTTCTTGATGTGATATAAAAAAATTCATTTTAAATTTGAAATATACCAATTGTATGTAGTTTCAAGACCATCTTTTAAATTAGTGTTTGGTTTCCATCCTAATTCTTTAATATTTGTACTATCAATCAACTTTGAAATCGTACCATCTGGTTTATTGATGTCAAATTCAATTTCACCTTTGTATTCAACAACACCTGAAATAACGTTGAATAATTCTTTCATTGTTACTTCATAACTTGAACCAACATTGATAAATTCTTTTTTATTATATGATTGCATTACCAAATATAAAGCCTCGCTCAAGTCATCCACATATAAGAATTCTCTTCTTGCAATACCAGTTCCCCATACAGTAATTTTAGTATCATTTTTAAATTTAGCGTTATGAAACTTTGCAATCAATGCGGGTATTACATGACACTTTTCCAAGTTAAAACAGTCATTTGGGCCATATAGATTACACGGCATTACGGATATAAAGTTACATCCATATTGGGTATAATAATATTCACACATTTTTAATCCGACAATTTTGGCTAATGAATATGCTTCGTTGGTGGGTTCAAGTGGACCTGTTAATAACATATTTTCTTTAATGGGAATTGTATTTTCTTTTGGATAAATACAAGAACTTCCTAAAAATAATAGCTTTTTAACTTTATTAATATAACTTGCATGGATAACATTTGTTTGAATAGAGATATTATCATGTAGAAATTCTGCCGGATATGCTTTATTTGCACCAATCCCACCAACTTTAGCCGCAGATAGGAATACATAATCTGGTTTATTTACTTCAAACCAATGATTTACCGATTGTTGATTTGTCAGATCCAATTCATTTTTTGGTGATGTCAAAATATTAGTATAACCTAATTTTTTAAGCAATCTTACGATAGACGATCCCACCATTCCACGATGACCAGCAACAAAAATTTTATCTGAGATATTCATATATTTAATTTATTTATTTCTTCTACCAACAATTTTATTTTTTTAAGTGTCAACTTAGAATGCAATCCTACATAAAAACCATGTATGTCAACATATTCACTATTTTTAAATTTAGTATAATCATCAAATTGACTATAACATGTTTGTTTTAATAAATTTCCTGAAATTATGGGTCTTGTTTCAATATTAGAATTTTTACAAAAATCTAACATAATCTTTTTATGTTCTGTATTTTTAAATACCAATGGAATCGAAAATGCAACATCAGTTGAACCCTTGGTTCCTGTTGTTAGATGTACAATGTTTAAATTTACATTTGACTTGAAATAATTGAATAATTGGATTCTTTTATTTGTAGATGTTTCAATTCGTTTAAAGTCTTGTAATCCAATAAAAGCATGAATATCACTGTTTCTAAAATTATTACCCAATAGATAAAAATCAAATTGAGGATTAACATTTTTATTTTCGTACTTTTCTTTTTCTTTCACACTTCGGGTCATTCCATGATTGCGATACATTAGAAAGTGTTCATACTCAGTATAATCATTTGTAAAAATGAATCCGCCTTCAACGCTCTGTAATTGGTGTCCAAAATATGTACTCGTCGTTGATGTGAAATACGAAGATACATTACGTCCATTATATTTGCCGTATGTATTTTCACAATTATCCATCATTATTTTTACATTATATTTCTTACCAAGTTCTTTCAATTTGTCCATATCAACAGTGAAACCCAATAGACTTGTAATAAATATACAAGCAGTTTTATTTGATTCGGTTTTTAGATATTCTTCTAATTTAAATAAATCCATGCAGAAATTATTCAATGAAATATCTATAAATTTTGGTTTAAATCCTTCACGTAAAAACGGACTAATAGATGTAGTCCATGTTGTAGAAGGAAATATAATAGTATTTTTTGTTGATGTATAGAAGTTATCTTTTAAATAATATGATAAAATTGTATTTGCAGTAGATCCACTGGAAACAAATACTGAATACTTTGATCCAACATAATTAGCCATTTTATTTTCAAATTGTAATACATTTTTATTCATTGTCCAAAAACTATCAAATAAAACAAATTTACAAATTTTTAATTTATCAAGAAAATTAAAATTTGGTTCATTTAATTTCCAATTAAAATTTTTATATTTCATACTTTAAATCCTTTGTTTTCTTCTTGTGTAAACTGTTTGTTGTATCTAATGTTAGTATATTTGTATATCCTCTTTTATATAATTCTCTAACTAGTGCCGATCCAACTAAACCTTTATGGTCTGCAACAAAAATTTTATCTGATATATTCATTTTATTTGTTTAAATTGTAAAAGTTTATAGTTTTTAAAAGTCCGTCTTCCAATGAAATTTTCGGATTCCATTTTGTAACCATTTTTATTTTTTCATTGTTTCCACACATATATTTAGGTTTTAAATTTTTGGTATTTAAATTATCGTCAAATGTTAGATGTTTTTTATATTTTAGTAGTTTACAAATAGTCAAGATTATATCTTTAATTTTATATTGATTATTAGAACATATATTATATATACCTTGAGATTTAGTTAAAATTAATTGTTCTATTGCATCTACAAAATCATCTATATACAAATAATCTATTACCGAATCACATTTATCAAAATGTAATTGTTTATTTGATACTATACTATCAATAACCTTTGGGATTAATCTGGTATTTACATCTCCTATTCCATATGTGTAAAACGGTCTTACCCAAATCCATTTTATATTATTGTTTTCGCAAAATGTTTCCGAGTAATTTTTAAAAAACAATTTAGATAAACCATATAAATCTACAGGCACTTCAAGATCGTTCTCGGTAATTAAAGTGTTTTTATTTCCATATTCAAAAACAGTACCGAATCCGATAAATGTATGTTCTTTACTAATACATTTCAATATTTCCAATAGTTTAATACTATTCGGTATATTTTTATTATATTGATCTATATGATATGCATCTGAATAATTGTTTCCCCCATGCCATCCACAATGAATTGTAAAATCAGGATTAAATTTTAAGATTTCAGTCTTAATATCGGGAAAGTTTTCTCTATATGACAATTTGTATATATTATGATTTGGTTGTAATTTTTTTACTAAACTACTTCCTAAAAAACCATTTGCTCCTGTAATTAATAAATTCATTCTATCTCTATATTATTATATCTACACCAGTTAATCATTCTTTCATATTTAGAATTCATTTCTGCCCTAAATCCGCAAAAATGATATAAAATCTTATCACTTGTATATCTACGAAACGGGTCATCGGGTCTTATGAGTGTTTTGTCACAAAAATCATAATATTTTAAATCGGGTAATCTTTTAAATATCCAATAATTAAGTGAAGTTTGATCTAATATAGCATCGTGGAGTATTATATTGTGCAATTCTTTTCTAGAAATTCCATCTGGTATTGATGGATTTTTTAATTTTGGTTCTATTAATTTACGCATATCTGATAAAAACTGTGGATTTTTAAATCCAAAACTTCCTGCGCAAAAACCGTAATATTTTTTCATTTCAATCTTTTCTTCTGGAGTTGCATATTGATAACAATAATAGTCTGAATCCGACATTAATGCATCTCTCGCTGAACATACCGACAAATTGGAATCATCACATAAATCTTCAAGTTTTCCAAAACATAGTATATCAGAATCAAGATAAAAATATTGATCATATCCGTTTGGCATAAGATCTGTATATTTCCAATTTGCTAATATTTTACGATTGGGACTGTCTTCTACGATTATTGGAAATTGTGATTGTTCCGATTTTTTATTTGATACTATATAAAAGTCAAAGTTTGAATTGTTAATTGTTAACGATCTATATAGTAATTCTGTACAATTATAAGAATTCGGAGAAAAATCACAGGTTGTATAAACTAATGTTTTCATACTTTGAATCCTTTGTTTTCTTCTTCAGTAAATAATTTATTGTATTTTACATTCGTTTCAATTTGTTTTTCAATTGTTTTATTATGGTGTAAAGATAGTTCATATACGGAAGGTAAATAAACATATGTCTTCGCACCTTCTACTTTTTCATGTAATCTACGTTCCCATCTCATATAATCAACATTGCGAAACAATCTGCCTTGTAAATCTGGAAAATTAACTATAAACCTATCTTCATAAGGTGTCAATTTCCATCCCCATTGAGCGGAATTTTGATTATTGACACCTTTAAAATCATTTATACGGGGGATCCAGAATAAATCAATTGTCGGATTCAATTTAATTATTTCTTTTAATGATTCCAATAA
>Ga0181350_1000048_pt1 | contig 35345 bp, 70 predicted proteins | sample Su13VDMM110DCMD_FD_130105 | JGI IMG/M metagenome (GOLD analysis project Ga0181350, IMG submission 130105) | Freshwater viral communities from Lake Michigan, USA - Su13.VD.MM110.DCM.D | ecosystem: Environmental > Aquatic > Freshwater > Lake | place: USA: Michigan | collected 2013-07-16
AAATTATTAGGAAAACCTAAATTAGACCCAATTACAAATGAAACTACTTCTTAAACCTAACGACATACCACGAATAACTTCTTTATCGGGTAACATTGATATTGATAGTTTAAAACCACATATTTTCACGGCTCAAGTAACCGACATTAAACGCATTTTAGGTAAGGATTTATACAATAAAATGTTAGATGATACTTTAGTAGATGAGTATTTGACTATTTACGATGATTATTTAATTTACATTTTATCCTATTACGCAACCGCTTACTTTATTGATTTTGCTGGTGTGAAAGTGGTTAATAATGGTGTGGTTAAAATGACAATTGAAAACGCAGAAAATGCGGATTTAAAACAAACTCAAATACTTGCCGAAAAATATCGTAAATTAGCAATTAATTTTGAGGGGCAGCTATTGGCATATTTAAAAACAATTACGATTCCTGAATACACAATCGAAAACGTAGTAAAGAAAAAACCTTTTAACACTTGGTACTAAATGGCACAAATCATACATAATACTTCAATGCCTGATGATGGATTAGGCGATGAGTTAAGAACCGCTTTTAATAATCAAAATTCAATGAACACCGAACTTTACACAACGAAAGTTGATAAAGTTACGGGTAAAGAATTAAGTTCAAATGATTACACTGATGCCGAGGTAGTAAAACTTGCGGGAATTGAATCGGGGGCAGAAGTAAACGTTCAACCTGATTGGAATCAAGCCGATAACACGCAAGACGATTTTATTCAAAATAAACCTACATTATTATCGCAATTTACAAACGATACCGAGTTTATAACTATTGCAGATGCTTTACCTATTCGTGAGGTTAAACTTATTGAAGCATCTGAACCTTATACGATAGTACAAGAGGATACAAAAAAATTCGTAGTTTTAACTCAAGATTTTGATGTAGTACTTCCTTTAGGGTTAGATGACAATTCAGAGTTTTATATAAAAAACATTAGCTCAAGTACAAGAGAAATAACCTTTGATGTAAGCATTGAGTTTTTAGGTTCACCAATGATACCAGTAAACGGACTTTGTATTTTAAAGAAAGTCTTAGTAGATGGTGGTGCTGAAAAATGGAGTGTGAATTTTATTAGTGAGGGCGATTTTGTTTTAAAGTCAGGCGATACAATGAGTGGTGATTTAAGAATGCCTTTCGATTCAGGCTATGGTTTGGTTTACGAAGATGCAGACAAAAGAATTGGTTTTGTAATTGGCGACCAAGCTAAGATGATTAACTATGATTTAAACACCTCTAATTCAACTGAGTTAATAGTCACTGAAAGCAATATAACTGTAAATGGAACACTACCTACTTTTAAAGGTTTAGAGGGTCAAAATGACTATACTGATAACCTAACAGATTTATGTTACCCACAAAAGATTTATGTTGATACTAAAATAGCAAAAGACAACGGTACAACTTACGATACTAATTTTATTAAGACCGTAACACAAGCGGAATATGATGCAATAACAACACCCGACGCTACAACTTTATATTTTATAGTATAATGAAAATAGGAAGTACAGATATAATTGATTGTAAAATTGGAAGTACTCAAGTAAATAAAGTTTATTTGGGTAGTAATTTGGTGTGGGAAAAAGATACCAGTTACGATGCAGATGCACAAGCATTTTTAACGGCAACTGGGATTCCTAATGATGGAACTATATTTTTTGCAGGGACACCACAAGAAATTACAGGACAAAATCTTTCTAATGCGGTTAATCAATTAGTTTTAGATTTGAAAGGTTATGGTCTTTGGAATAAAATGCACGCTATTTATCCATTTGTTGGCGGTACGTCTTTTACCCATAAATTCAATCTAAAAGACCCGAGAGATTTAGATGTAGCTTTTAGAATAGCTTTTAATGGAACTTTTACACATTCGTCAAATGGAATCGCTGGTAATGGAAGCAATGCTTTTGCAAATACTTTTTTTGTGCCAAGTGCTAATTTAAGTACTACATCGCAACATATCTCAATTTATAGTAGGACAAATTCAGCTCAAGCGGTTAGGGATTGCGGTTCTTATTCAGTTAGTTCGGACGCTATGGTAATGGCTTGTAGATGGAGTGATAGCAATGGTTATTTTGATATCGGGAGTAATTTTGTAGCTAATTTTATGACTGACTCTTTAGGTCATTATTTAGTTAGAAAAAACACAACAAATCAAACATCAATTTTAAAAAATGGTGTATTAATTAACACTGCTACTTCGGGAGATACAATTTCAAATAGAAATATATATTTATCAGCTTTGAATAATAATAACACTGCAACCGCATTTTCAAATAGACAATATGCATTTGTATCAATTGGAGATGGATTAACAGACGCAGAAGTATTAAATAGTTACATTTTAGTACAAGCATTTCAAACAACATTAAGTAGAAATGTATAAATAAAACAAATATAAAATGACAGAAGAACAACTTATTATTGTTTCCTTTGACAAGGAAGCAACACCAGAGCAAATGAAATTAGCTCAGCAATTAGTCGAAGTGATGACTAATGAAAAAACAAAAGTATTAATCGTTGGGGGTCGTCCAAATGATAGGTAAAACCAAAATATTAAACGCAATTTTAATTTTCGCACTGATGCTTTCGGTATCAGTGCGTAATTTTGCGTTTGTATTTCCTAAACATTTTTATTATATTTCAGAAAGTGTTTTAATTTTTGTTGTAAGTTTGTATTTGTATTCTTATATCAAAAATTTTTGTACGTTTTTAATTTTTGGATTGAGTATAAATAATTTACTTGATGAATTATTTTTCAATCCTTTAGTTTTAGGAATAAATGAAATTGTTTTTGCAATAGTATTAATATTAATATCAGTATTTCGTTATGTTAGGAGAAAACCATAATTTTTTAGAGCAATTATATGAATTTTTTTGTAAAATATTTTTTCCTGCATTTAGCGGAGTATCAATAAAATTAGCTACAATGATGAGTAAAGAAAAAATAACACCTTTGAGAGCTATTTTAAGCTATGTTGTAGGTATAGGAATAACATATTTGGTTTATCCTTTAGTATTAGAATATTCAAGTGAAAATATGATACCTATGTTTATAGCTATTATAGCGATGTCTGGGGAAAAAATAAGTGAATTTTTAATATATAAATGGAATATAGATACATTTTTAACTTCTATTTTAGATGCTTTTAAAGACACTTTAATTAAGCTTATAAATAAATAATAGAATTATGATAACAACAACACAAGCTACTAATAAATACGGAATACCGAGTAAAAACCCGAACTATTTAGTCACTTTACAATTACCTTATCCAATGCGTTTAAGTTGGGATAAAAATGTAAAAGTAAATAAAATGCAATGTCACAAATTAGTACACGATAAATTTAAGTCGGTATTTACGGAACTTTTAGAAGTTTACGGATATGAAAAGATAGTTGAATTAGGAATTGATTTATTTGGTGGGTGTTTTAATTTTCGTGCAATGCGTGGCGGAACTGCACCAAGCCGTCACTCGTGGGGAATAGCAATCGACCTTGACCCTGAGCGAAACCAATTAAAAACACAATGGTCAAACGCTCAATTTTCTAAACCCGAATATAAACCTATGATTGATATATTCTATAAAAACGGATTTGTAAGTTTAGGAAAAGAAAAGGGGTTTGACGCAATGCATTTTGAAGTAAAAGAATAACGTACTTTATGTATGTTCCTTTTGTCACGCCAGACACTAACCACTTCTAACGAGGTGGTTTTTTTGTCGCAAATATTAACTACAATTGCGACAATATTTATTTAAAATCATTATAAATTACTTACATTTTTGTAATATAAAGTTTAATTTATTAGTTTTGGGTAACTTAAACAAATAAATTATGAAAATTGAACGTAGATTAACACATCTTGAGGCTATTGCTTTAGGTTTTGAAGTGAAACAAAAGTATAAAGAGGGCAACCCGAAATATAGTTTGTCACCCGACGAAATTAACCAACTCGGAAAACTAAGGGAACTACACAAAACACAATTTAAAGAGGTTAAACGTACTTTAAACGAAAATGGAAAAGTAATATCTACAATCGAAAAACTAAGCCCTAAAGAGTTAATCGATATTCCTTTAAACCACGAAATTAAAAGAGTTTCTACAAATGTTTCAACCCAGCAACAATGGGTAATTACTGAGCCTATAAAAGGAGAAACTAAAAAAGATATAGAAGAATTAAAAACATTACTTTTAAGCGATTTAAAGCAATATTCTCCAAAATACAACACTTATATTAGAGAAGAAGTAAACGAGGCTCATTTATTAGTTATTGATCCAGCAGATATACATATCGGCAAATTATGTAGTGCGTTTGAAGTTGGTGAAAATTATAACAATCAAATAGCAGTACAAAGAGTTCTAAATGGTGTTAATGGAATTTTAAACAAAGTTAGTAGTTTAAATATTGATAAAATATTATTCGTAATCGGTAACGATGTTTTACATATTGACAACCCAAAACGAACTACAACAAGCGGAACACCACAAGATACGGACGGAATGTGGCACTCTAATTTTTTAATAGCTAAACAATTGTATGTAGATATTATTGAAAAATTAATATCTGTTGCTGATGTTGATGTTGTTTTTAATCCGTCAAACCACGATTATACAAATGGTTTCTTTTTAGCACAATTAATAGAAACGCATTTTAGAAATTGTGATAATGTAAAATTTGATTGTGCAATTTCACATAGAAAATATTTTCAATATTATAATAACCTTGTTGGAACTACTCACGGAGATGGAGCAAAAATGTTAGATTTACCAATGTTAATGGCTACAGAAGCACCGAAAGAATGGAGCGAAAGTAAACATCGTTATATTTATGTGCATCATTTACATCATAAATGGAGTAAAGACGTAATGAGCGTATGTGTTGAGGGTTTACGCTCTCCAAGTGGTACAGATAGTTGGCATCATAGAAACGGCTACGAACACGCACCAAAAGCAGTTGAGGGTTTTGTTCACCATAAAGAACACGGACAAATTATGCGAATTACACATATTTTTTAACCTAAAAAGGCTATAAACTAACTTTATACATTAAAAAGGCTATATTATGCAAACACCTTACCAACGAATAAAAAAAGTTATTAATTTCTACTATAGTAGAGGCGTAAATTCTGAAAGAGTAAACGAGTTACATAGAAAAATAATAGCACCAAAATTTAAAAATAGTACGTACTACGAAAATCAATTTAAACCTAAAGATTATGGAAATCACAAAATGTAGCGGAAAAAATTGCAACTTAAAAGATACTTGTTACAGATATACGGCAAAGTCAGAAAGCGAATTGCAATCGTATTTTGTTGAGGCACCAATTAAAGAAGGAAAATGTGATATGTATTGGGGAGAAGAAAGCACAAGAATATTAAACGATGTTAAAAACATTTTAAACGGAAAATTATGAAAATAAGCATTGAAGCACACGACAAAACACACACAACCGAAACCGATTTTTATAGTTTAACTACTGATGAAGTAGCGGAAATTGTAACTAATTTATTAGTTTGCGTAGGTTATACAAAAGAGTCAATTATTAATGCATTTAAAGAAATAGAATTATGATTGCACATACAATAAATAATTACATAAGATTAGGGTGGCGGTTATTCTTTGTTGTTCTACTAATTGCTTTGGGTTGTTCTTGTGCATCTCGAAAAACAAATACCGAGAAAGTCAAAGAAGTTCAGAAAATAGAAGTAAGCGAAATTATTACCGATAAAACCGAAATTGAAACGAATGTGAAAGTAATTGATTGCACCGACATTCAAGAGCAAATAATAGAACCAATTGACAACACTAAAGAAATAGTTATAAATGGCAAAGTTTACAAAAACGTTCGATTTAAGACGCTGAAAAAGAAAAATAATATTACTACCGATGCAAAGGAAGTTGTTCAAAATAACGTCGTTAAAAAAGCAAATGTAAAGACAGAAACAAAGATTGATAAAAAGATAAAAGAAACCGAGCGTAAAAGTTCGTACTGGTGGCTACTTTGGTTTTTATTAATTATTCCGATTTATTTTTTTTATAAGAAATATTTTGGTAAATCGATTTAATTGTTTAAGTTTGTTACTGACTATTGATATTGGATTGAGGCGTCCTCGGTCGATTAGTAGTTTTTTCATAATTAAGTTTTTTTGGTTTAGGTTAGTTAAAGCGGTGTAGAAATACATCGCTTTTTTTGTACCTTATTTAGAATGATTAAAAATATTGATTATTTAATTCAAATTATTTTAATTAATCAATTTAATTAATTACATTTGCTTATTAATTTTAAATAACCAATTATGAAAACAGAAAAAAAGAAAGTCGGAGCAAAACCAAAGTACAAAGAAAATGTAATTACAGAAACTTTACATGTACTTATTCCAAGTGAAAAAAAAGAGGATTGTTTAAAAGCTATTGCTCGTATTGTTTATCCTTATAAATATTAAATTATGGTAGGAATTTATAAAATAACTAATCCAAAAGGTAAAGTTTATATTGGGCAAAGTACCAATATTGAAAGGAGATTTAGACAATATTATAATATCAAAAGTAGCAAACTACAATTAAAATTACATTATTCTTTTTTAAAATATGGAATTGAAAACCATAATTTTGAGATAATATGCCTATGTGATTTAAAGGATTTGAATATTACAGAAAGATATTACCAAGAAACTTATAACGCAGTTTATAATGGTTTAAATTGTGTTTTTACTACTGAGTCAGAAAATAAAGAGTATGTAGCTGGCAGACCACAAGATAATAGGGATATTTTAAAAGTATCTCTATTATCTAAAACAAACAAATCCATAAACTACTCTATCCGCTTAAAAGATGGAGTTTCAATTGCAGATGGGTTGCAAGAAATTATTAAACAATTAAAAAAAAATAAATAAAGATGAGTAGAGAAGATTTAGATTTTCTAAACCCAAACGAGATTGAGGGTATAGAACCAAACGAACCGCAAACGCTACAAGAGTGTTTAGACTTTGCAAGAGAGTTCGATGATTACGAACCTTTAGAAAATGCGATTTACGAAACCGAGAAAAAGATTGAATTAGCACAAGAATTGCTTAAACAATATATTGACGAATGCGCACAAATGACAAACGGAATTGTCAAAAGTAGATTTACTAAAATTTTAAATGTATTGAAATGAAACCAACACTTTTTTTAATCGGAATGATTTTATCCGCTCTCGGGATATTAACTGGTATATTTTACGACACGCACTATTTTATATTTCTATTTATCGGACTTATTTTGATACTGATAAAAGGAACGACAAACACTAACGATTTTACGTGTAAGTTTGCCGAATGGTATCTACACGAACTTATAATCAATAAATCAAAACTAACAACAAAGGAATTATTAAACAAATTTAAAAATGAATATTATGAGTAAACCAACATTACAAGAAGTAAAAGAGTATTTTAAAAATGCTAAAGAGGTAATATGCAATGAGAATAAAAAACTAGGTGAAATTTTTGAAATTGACACAACCTCAATTAAGTATCTAAACAAGTATTCAAGTCGAATTGTTTGTAATTCTATTAAAAATGATACCTCTTACGTTTCTTTATTTCATAATGGACAATACGCCGAAATAATATCTTACAAAGAACCACTTTACCAACTAACCGCAAAAGAGATTAAACACGCTTACGAAAATCCGCAATGGTTAAAAGATACTTTTAAAGAGTGTTTTAAAACGGAGTTGGAAGTTGGGAAATGGTATAAAAGAAAAGGTGAGTTATTAGTTTGGAATGGAGGTAAGGATACTTACGGATTTACCCAAAATGGTTTTTTTAGCAATACTATGGCTTGTACTTATATAGATAATAATGAACCAGCCCCAAAAAAAGAAGTAGAAGAGGCACTTGTTAAAGAGGCTATTAAGAGGGGGTTTAAAGAGGGTGTTCATATTCATAGACCTTTTTGGAACGATTTAAAAGATTGCATTATTGATAAAGATAATTTTCCAGAAGACATGGACTATTTTTATGACTTTAGAAAAGACTATTTAGAAGTAAAGGGTTTTGTAGTTTACTCAAAAGGTCAATGGGCAGAAATACTAACGCCCACCTACACAATAGCCGAAGCAGAATCTAAGTTTAACATTAAAATCAAAGCCGTTTAATTACGGCTTTTTATTTAGAATGAATTTAAATAAGATAATAACTTTAAAAAAACTATTAAAAAGTTTTTAAATGTAAAAAAGGGTTGTATATTTGTACTCAGATAATAACAATTAAAAAAATAGAAATTATGACAACTAAAGAAAAATTAAACAAAATGTTAGAATGCGCTTATAATGAATTAAGCGTTGTTTTTAATAGTGATGGCAATGTTTTAACAAAAAAAGAATTAAAGCCTTTTGCAATCAGAATTGTTTTAAATAAAATAAATTTTGCGATACAAGTATGTCAAGATAAGAAAATAGAATATAATAATTTATCAGAAATAAAAAACTTAATTTATTAATATGAAAAAAAGAGGCAGAACAGAAGTAGACCCTAACGAGAAAATAACACTCGTTAGGTTGTGGGTTAAGAAATTAACCATAAACACATTAGGCGAGGAAAACATAAAACAAGAGTGCGCCAAAACAATCGAAACAATGTTAAACAATTTAAATTAAAAAGTTATGCCAACAAAAAAATACGAAATACTTTTAGATAATAAAGTAATTGACACATCTTATTCTTATTTATCTTTTTGTAGTGTATTAGATTACTATACAAGAATATATTCAGAATTAGGTAGAGTAACAACTAAAATAACTGACTTAGTATGACACCACCAAAAACACCAAAAGAAGTTATTTTAAGCGAACACTACAAAGAAGTATTATCTTACTACGAAATCGTTCCACAAGTGATAATAGACGCTTTTAAACGTGACGTAGAAGAGATACGAAAAGAAAACCCGATTTATCAATAACGTTTCGGTGCTTGTAGATGCCAGCCTACACGCATTGTATTTTCGGCTGGTAGCTACAAACACCTGTTATAAGAAGTAGCGGGTAATTAAAACTAAATATTATGAAATTAAAAGATAAGTTTGAAAAAGTACTAAAAAATTGTAAACCTCATTTTTTAAAATTTGACACAAATGATTGTATAGAAATTTGCGATAATTTTGCCATTAATTTTGCAGAATGGTTAGTAATTCAATATAATGAAGATACAATATATGCCGAATATAACACTAAAGAGTTATTAGAAATATTCAAAAAATCTTATGAAAACGAATCGTAGCTATTTCTTATAACGCTTTGCCACTTGGTGCGGTTGGGGCTAAATAAGCCAAATTTTTAACTACAAAAACAATAATTATGACACAAAATAATAATCAAATTAAACCTGATGCCCAATCGCTCCAAATGGCTGTTATGCAACGTTGCCCTAGTTTTGTCGATGATAACAAAACTCATTATGTTATTTATGTTGAATATATAAATAAACGTCCTCATTTAGTAAATTCTGTTTCATATATACCAAATGCTGTAAATGGTGCTTATTGGAGATTATACCATTGGGATTTTGAAATAAATGATAATGATTCAAAAGATTTAATTGCATACAATAGTGGCTCTGGAGGTTGTGAAAAAGAAATTATAGCACCAAATTTTATTAAAAATAAAAATGTAGCAGAAATATGGATTGCTAATGGAATTGAGTTGCAAGGTAAAGGAGCGAATTTTACTTTAATCAATGAATTGATAGAAATAGAAAACTATTTTAAAAAAAGCAAAAATCCTTTTGAAATTGCTGAAATAGTAGATAATATCGAATATTGTCCAAAATGCAAATCTTATTCTCGAGATTTTTGTGATACGCATTTATATTATCACGATGATGGAACTATCCGATATAAAGGTAATCATAAGCACGTTGTGTACTAATGTTGCATAACGCATGTGGCTTTGTCTTGTTGCCGAAAAATAAGACCTAATCTTTAAATTAAAAACAAAAAATGGAAAGTACAAAACCAACATTAAATGAAGCCGAAAACGGCAATAAGTCAAAACCGATGTTATAAGTAGCTTTTATTATGGGATTACAAACGGAAGAAAACAAAGAATTGAGTGAAAAATTAGGAAAAATAGTTTCTAAAAATCCTAGTAAATGGATAAAAGAAAGTAATGAAAGGTCTCGAATTAAACAGATTGAAAAAGATAAAGAAATGATAGATTTTGGCTTATGGTTAACAAAAAAAGGAAATTATAATATTAATAATTGGAATAAAACAATGTCCGAAATGTTAGAAACTTATAAAAAAGAGAAATAATTATGACACAAACAATTGAATGTAAATGCGGTAAAACTTTTGCTGCATCAAGTGTGCCTTATTGCTATGAAAGCGAAGATTGGCAAGAAAGTTTAAGAGAATACGTAAAACAAGGATGTACCGTCTCTTTAAAAGAAGATAACGATGTGAAATTTGAACAGTGTACTTGTGACGAATTAGACGAACTTAAAGATATTTTTGATACCGTTATTCTTTTGGAGTAGCGGTTGTCCTAAAGTTACTTATAACTATAGTATAACACTTACTAACTTATGCAACTATCTGTATTATACACGTTTAAAATATATCCTTACATAGTTTGCTTAAGTGACGGATTGCTTTACCAATTAGAACACTGCCCACACAAAAGAACAAAAGTATTTAGAAAATTAACTTACAACGAAAAAAGAAACGCATATTACATTAATGGTCAATTAGTGACTAAAAAAAGATTACAAACTTTAAAACAAAAATTATGAAAAAATTATTATTATTATCGCTTTTTGCATTACAAGTTAATGCGCAACACGTTTATTTCTCAGCTGGGTTCGACCCACGAAACGCAATAATTGGAAGTTCACCGACTAACGACAAACCCGAATTAAATTATATGTTAGAGTTTAAAATGGTGGGTAACAATAACGTTGAAATTGGAATTGGATTTGAAGAGTTTAACCGAATTGATTTTAACAGAATGTATGGAACAATCGGTTATAGATTTGAGGCGTTAGGAATGGTTTTAACACCTACAATCGAACCTACTTTAATTAATAGATACGACAATTGGGGTGGTGGAATTAACTACGATATGAAACAATCATTTATGACTATTGGAATAGGAACAAATTTAGAAGTTCCGATAAATGATAAATTCGGTTTACAATTTTATTGCGGAGCGTTGCCTCGTCCTGATATAAAAATGATGTACGGAAATGATAAAATAGTAGTAAGCGGACAAATTAAATTAATTTATAAAATACACTTAAACAAATAACATTATGAGCGAATTATATACAATAGACAGAACACCTCAAACTGATTTAGAAAAATTCCAAGCGTTAAGAATTGAGGCTTTAGAACGTGAACTTTTAAAACATAAAGAGTTCTTAGCAAAAATACAAGAAGAGTTCGAATTACACTCTTTAGAATTAGCAAAAGGAATCGAAGTAATATTATGAAAACATACACACTCCAACAAATAGCAAAAGAGAATAATATAAAAATTCCAACTTTAGAACGTAGGCGTTATGCTTTAAAATTAGAGCCAATAGGACAATCAAAAAATTCAAAGGCTAAATTATACAACGAATCACAAGCACGAAAATTGATTAACTACGAAAAGCAAGAACCGATTAAAATTCCCGAAGTAATACGAATAACTGAAACTTTTTATATTTACCCATCAAAAATGAACTATGACACCGCAACACTATAACAACGAAAAAGGAAGTATCTACAAATTTTGTGACGACCAAGAACTTAATTCATACGAATTCGATTTGATTAAAAGAATTGTAAGGTGCAGAAAAAAAGGTAATTTCATCGAAGACTTAGAAAAAACAAAACATTTAATCGATTTATATTTAAAAGAGTATGAACATAACAGATAAACTTGAACAATTAATCGGAAACACTTATTTATACGAAAATCAACAGATTAAAATACAAAAAGTAAAGAAAGTAAGTGCAACTTTTGTTGTAATAACAGACAAACGTACGTTCAATATGTACGAATCCGAAGCAATAGAATTTATAACAAAACTAAAACAACTTAATACTTTTAAAAATATGAGCACAGATATAACAGAAATACCAAAAGAGGATAAAATGCAACAAATTATTTTTGATGCAATTGCAAGGGTGAAAAATGACAAAGAGTACATTCAACAAGCTAATGCAATAAGTAATTTGACTACTCAATTAATTAATATTAAAAAGTTAGAATTACAAATGTTGAATAAAAAATAAAGTTAGGAAAATTTTACTAAATTTTTAAAGTGTATTGTTGTGGAAATTGCACACTTTAGGAAAATTTTACTAACAATACTTAACTAAAAAAACATTGTATTGATACATTTTTTAATAGTTAAACCCAATAAAATCAATAAAAACACTAATTGTAAACTAACATTAAATTTAAAAATAATGACAGCACAAAATAATGACAGATCTAATGAAATACACGCGATTGAATTTGCAAAATGGTGCTTAAGAAATATTAAAAAAGCGCCTAGTGGTAAAAAGTATGTTTTTAAACATCAAAACAAAGTTGTTGCAGATGAACATACGATTGGAGAGCTTTACAAAGTTTTTATAATTGATAAAAACTACAACTTTTAACCAAAATTATATACAATAATCTTTAAAAATTATATATTATGACACTATTAAAATCAGAAAGACAAGTATTAATTATCAATGAATTTACAAAACTAAAATTTGTATTTACAGATAAAGACGGAGACCCAATAGAAGAAAGCGACAGATACGGAGTGGACCACGTTCAAAATTTAATAAACCTTTTAGCTGGTATGATTAAAAATAAATTATACCCAATTAAAGGCGATATTTTAGACGAGGGTACGGATAGAATGATAGTATTAAATAGATACTTTGAAATGAAAAACGATGTTTTATGGATAATTTATGATATTTATTAAAATAAATGAAAACGTGCGCAAAGTGTAATCTAACTTTTGAATTAGCAAATTTCTACTTTTTAAAACGCAAAGGAAAAAGTTATTGTGATAACTATTGTAAAGAGTGTAGAAAGTTAGATTGGAAAATCAAAAGACTTGAAAAAGAAAAAAGAGTAAAAGAAAACGGATTTACTTCTTTACATAATTATCGAGTTACAACAAGCGAAAAATATAAAGCCTATACTAAAACACAAAAAAGACTTTACGACAAAGAAAACGACTTTATACGAAAGAAAAAAGGAATTGATTTAGCTTCCGACTATTACATTAGACAACTAATAAAAAAAGACAAATCAATGATAGGTGTGCAAATTCCAAAAGAATTAATAGAACTTTACAGAAATAATTTACTACTTAAAAGAGAAGTTAAAAATGAATTACAAAAAAGAAATTGAAAATATAGATAAAGTTTTAAATGAACTTAAACTATTAAAAAGAGAATTAATAGCTACAGAAAATAAAAGTGAAAAATCTTTTAAGGCAAACGGGAGTATTAAACAAAGACAAAAAGCAAGTGTAGATTTAAATTGGCAATGTATGGCATTAGATAAACAAAGAAAATCAACTTGGAAAACTATTTTAGAAGCGGATTTAAAAGTATCCTTAGATGACTGCGAATACAATCCAAGCGGTTTTCATTCTTATAAACACGTTGTTAAATAAGTTGTCTATAATTTAGAACCATTCCACGTTCTAATTAAAAAACTTTTACTAAATTTGTAAAAAATAAGTTAGGTCAGTAACTTACAAAAAATTAATAACGCCTCGAATAATGCTTAATTCTGACCGATTAAGATTTTTATTTGAGGTTTTTATTTTATAAAATTATGGAAAATCAATTTAATTTCATTTTTGTATTTATAGGTTTTGTTATTACAATTCCTTTTATCTTTTTATGTTATAAATTCCATCAATTAAACCAATACAAAAATATAAATAGCATTTTAAAAATGTTAAGTTGGTTTTTAGTGATGGTTTTGTATTGGTTTATATATTTAAATAGATAATAACCCTTTTTTAACGAAGTAGTGAGCGTTAAACAAAAAATATCGAGCCATTGAATTAAGACACTCACTACAATAGTCTTTTTTCGGTGGCTTTAATTTTAAACAAAAAAATTATGAGTGAAACAATTTATTTTCAACCTCCAAATATTAATCCTAAATTTTGTGAAATAGGAATTATTTTAGAAAGCGACAAAGATTATATTTATTATTTAGATGAGCCTTGCAAAATATTAATTAGTGAGGTTAAAATTATAAATAAAGAAAGTGTAATTTATAATAAAAAAAGTAGATTATATTATATTAAAAAACAATAAACTTATGTCAAAAGAATATTTCTTAAAACTATCGGAGCAAATTTACAACGATTTGCCAAACGATGAAAAGCTATACTTAAATAATTTAGGTATGGAAGTAAGACAACTACCAACGGAAAAAGACTACGACGATGAAAACTATAAGAAAATTAGAAAACATCGAATTGACGCTTGGAATGAGGAACAACAATATTTATTTAAAAAAAGAAATACATAAATTATGGAAAATACTAACTTAGATCTTTGGAATAAAGTCGAAAAGACAAATCCAAAATACACAAAAAAAGCAAACGTAGGAGGTAATAATATAACTTCTATTGCGCCACAATATCAAATTAAAAATGTTACTGAGCAGTTCGGTATTTATGGTAAAACTTGGGGGTTTAAACAATTAAATTTTGATTACACTTTAGCAAGTGAATTTGATTTGGTTATTTTAGATGCTATTTTCTTTTTCCCTGATGGCGAGTTCCCAATAAAAAACGCTCAAAAGTTATTTATGGATAATGCAAAAACTAAAATAGATGACAATTTTGCAAAGAAACTTGAAACAGACACTTTGACAAAAGCAATATCAAAACTTGGTTTTAATGCTGATATATTTTTAGGTTTATTTGATGACGTTAAATATTTAGCTGATGTAACAAAAGAATTTGCAGAAAAACCAGCACCAATAAAATTAAGCGATAAAGCTATTACGGATTTAATGGCAAAAGGAAGTCAAGAAGTTGAGAAATATTTAAATTTACATAAAGAAAATAAAGTTTTGTTATCTGAAACACAAATAGAAACATTAACTTTAGCATTAACTGAAAAGCCGACAACAGTTTAAAAAGGTAGGCTAAATTAATACATTTTATAAAATGGCAAGATTACAATCTTACGCATTGAGCGTGGCGTTAACAAAAATGAAACATTCAATTATTACTGCTAAAAGCGGTCAGAAATGTTTAGTATTACCAATTGATGACAACTATTTAACTTCAATTGAAAAAGATGGTGTGCATTCAGTTTATATGCAAACTGATGTTGTTACAATGGATTCAGAAGATACCAACGGAAATTGGGGTTTTCAAGTTCAAAAACTTTCAAGTGAAAAATACAAAGAACTTGGAGCAGATAAAGCAAAAGAAGTTCCATTGCCTTACTTGGGAAATTTAAAAGTTTTTACTAAAAAGTCAAGTGATGCATCTGAACCAGTAAGTATTGAGTTAGAGGAGGAGCACGACGATTTACCCTTTTAAATATCAAATGCTTAAATTATTAATATCTACATTTGATTTAATAGATGAAACTCACGTTAATAAAACAATTTAACAATACTTTTAAGCTGGCTTATAATTCCGATTATGAGCTGGCTAAAAAAGTACCTTTAAACGAGCCTATTGAATTTGAGTTCACAAAGAAAAGAAACTTAAAATTTCATAAAAAGTTTTTTGCTTTATTAAATATGGTTTATGAAAACCAAGAACAATATAACAACATTGAACACTTACGTAAAGACTTAACTATTTCGGCTGGATATTACGATTTAAGGTTTAATATTGAGGGCGTTGAAGTCAAAGAAGCTAAAAGTATTTCGTTCGCTAAAATGGACGATACAGAGTTTTCAGAGTTCTACAATAGAATAGTTGATGTAGTTGTTAAATGGTTAGGAATAGATAAGCAAGAAATAATTGAAAACATAGAGCAATATTTTTAATTAAATTGTTTTTTATATTGAAATAATTACTATATTTGTCATGTAGTTGGCGTCTCACAACATACCAACGTTAGTATTATACATTGTCCTACAATGAAACCGAAGTGAGACGCGGTGGAATTGTGGGACTTTTGCATTTAAAATTATGGATTACTTTAAGTTAATACGAGATTGGTGGGACTTTGCATTTGAGAATCCTGAAAAGGTAAAATCAAATCATTCCGCTTTATATTTATTTATTTTAGAACATTGCAATCGTTTAGGTTGGAAAACTAAATTTGGGTTACCTACAACTATGGCAAAAGATGCTATTGGTATAAGAAGTTATAATACTTATATTATAACTTTAAATGATTTAATAGATTTTGGTTTTATAGAATTGATTGAAAAATCAAAAAATCAATACTCAAGTAATATAGTTGCTATATCATATTTTGATAAAGCACTTGATAAAGCACTTGATAAAGCATTTATAAAGCATGATATAAAGCAAAGTGAAAGCAATATAGAAAGCATTGATAGTATAAATACACAATATACCAATATACCAATTAACAATATACAAAATACAAAAGAGAGTTTTAGTGAAATTGAAATTTTACCAATAAACAACCAAGAACAAAAAAGAAAAAAAGTTGCGCCAAAAAAAGAAATAAATTTACCTAATGAATTTATAGAAATTTGGGATTTGTGGATTGAATACCGAACTGCAAAAAAAATAAAGAATTATGCGAATGATAAATTTGAACAAATGGCAATTGACAAACTATTAAAGTTTTCAAATAACAATCCAATAATTGCAAAACAAATAATTGAAGAATCAATAACAAACTCTTGGACTGGGTTCTTTGAATTAAAAAATAAAATAGTTGAACCAATTGTAGCTGGTAGACAAACACTCTCAACTATTCAAAGTAATTCAGATTGGAGTATGATTGAAAACCCTTATGTAAAAAAGTAAATTATGAGTAACATACAATTATCAAACGAAGAAAACTACTACATTGTAAAACGTGATGAAATAAACGATGTTTTAAAGTTACCAATAAAATCATATTTACAAAGTAGCTACGATTTTAAAAAAATATCAGTTTTAAAGAATGAGCCTAACTTTGTTATGTTAATTGCTGGTTGGTGTGTTCAAACCTCTACACTAATGCAAATTAAAAAACCAATAGACCAATTTGTTAAAAAAGATATTTTTACAATGCTAACGGGTTACTGGTCTATTTTAAGTTTTGAAGAGTTAATAAAGGCTTTTGAATTAGAACGTTTTGGATTGTATAAAGAGAAAACAGAACATTACCAGCTATTTGATTGTAATTATATTTCACAAGTTCTTAAAAAATACCAGCAATGGAAAAGAGAAAACAAAATGGAATTAAAAATCGAACCATTAAAAAATGAAATTAAAATGAGCGATGCAGAAAAACAAAAAATAATGATTGCGGCGGTTAATAAAAAATATTCAGAGTATTTAACTACAAATGAAATCGAAGAGCCGTTTAATCATATTTTCAAAGAATTAATCGAAATAGGCAGAATTAAGATGCCAACACCTGAAACACCAAAACTTGAAATGTATTATCAAAATAAATTAACTGAGGCACACGCACAAGTTTTAAGAGAGTACGGAATGAAAAAATCAATTGATGCAATCGAAAGAAATAAAATAAAAGAAATTATGAACGCATTAATTAACAACACCGAAAACCAAGATGCAAAAAGTAAAATTGAAGTAAGAGCAAAGAAACTTGTTTTAATAGATTTCTTTAACTCACAAAAACAAAAAGGTTTAACTAAAATTATTGAGTAATGGATGCAAGGGAAAAAAATAAAATCAAATGTAAATTACACTACGAAAGAACAAAAGGAAATCTAACACCTGAGCAAAAAGAACGTCGAAAAGAATCAGCACGTAAAGCGCAAAGAAACTTTTACTATAAAAATAAAGAACTTTGTAGATTAAGAATATACGTTACACGTTACAGAAATGATATTAAAAAACAATTAGCAGAAAATAGATTAACTTTGTTAGATAGTTTAGTAACGAAAAAAGAAATAGATTTTATAAAATCATTAGATACTATTTCGTTAATTAAAAAAGCTCCACGACTAACAATGTGGAACAAAGTTTTAAGTCAATGGACTTTTAAAGATTTCAATAAACTACTTAGTTTAATTTAAAAAATGAGAAAAATTAATATAAAACCTTTATCCGTTAATGAATGTTGGCAAGGGCGTAGATTTAAAACTAAAGAATATAAGCAATATGAAAAAGATTTACTTTTAATGTTGCCAAATATAAAACTAAAAATCCAGCGTGTAAGCATTAATATTGTTTTTGGGTTCAGTAATTCACTTTGTGATATAGATAATCCTTTAAAACCATTTTTAGACGTATTACAAAAGAAGTATAACATTAATGATAGGGATATTTACAATTTAAACGTAACTAAAAAGGTTATAAAAAAAGGTGAGGAGTTTATAAAATATCAAATTAAAGAGATATGAGTAAAAAACAAGAGCCTAAATACCCAATAGACCAAAAAATAAAAGACCTACACAAAGCAATAGTTCAAGGCGATAAAGAAACTAAAGATAAATTGCAGAAATATATAGATTTCGTGTATTGGGGAATTAAGTAAAAAAATATTAGATTTATTAAAAACTTATTTATATATTTGCAGAGTAGAGTCGTAGCTACAATTAAAAACATTACAAAAATTCGCTCTACGATAAGGACTACGACCCTTTGAATAGAGCGTTTTTATTTTTAAATTATGAACCAAAAAAACGAAATACTCTGGACAATTTTCAGAGAGCAAAACACAACACAAGTAAGATTTGCAAAATTAGTCGGAATGGACAGACCTTGCAACGTAGGTAAATGGCTAAGCGGTCAACAAGAAATTAGTTATAAGAAATTAGAACACATTGCGGATTGCTTTGGGTATAAATTGAATGTAACGCTTGAGAAGAAATAATAAGCGCATCTCGTACAACGTTTCACGGCTTTAAGAAGTAGCGGAAAAGTACACAAAAATTATTAATTAAACACAAATTAACCAAACACAAAAACAACATAAAATTAAGCCTTAAACCGCTATTTCTTAAAACCGATGTTAGTAGCTGTGTTTTTATTCAGAAAAATTATGTCATACAAAAAAAGAGAAGAACTATTCTCAAAATTAGAAGAGATTAGAATTGATATGGAAAAATACTTGAATGAGTATTTACTTCAATTGTTAAAAAACAAAGAATTAACAGAATATGAATTAGAAATACTATTTCAACCATTCGATGAAGACGCACCCGAATTAGTAAAAGTTCATAGTGTAAATGATAAAGGAGAATTGTTATTGACTTTTGAGTATTTTGACGGAACTATTCAAAATGAAGAAGTAGAAATGGAACAATTAAGATTTGATGCTTTATTTCAATTAATAGAACTTCTTGAGCAGTTAGTTGAGTAACATAGCTACTAACGTTATCTCGCTTTGTGACTGTTACGGCACTAAGCGAACTGTAAATTTTCGGCTACCGAAAAACGTGAACGTAACAACAAAATTTAATATTAACTGAAATTGCCGTAATAGCACAAAACGAGTGTTAGCGGTTGTTTTTTTATTCAACTAAAAAATGAAAATAACAGAAAAAAGAACGGTTACAGAGTTTAAAAACGTAACTATTGGCAGAAAATGTGATGTTTGCGGAAAAACACACGAAGGAGACAGATTTCCTGATGAATGGCATTCATTTAATCATCATCACGATGAATGGGGTAATGACAGTTGTGATTCTTATGAATATCACGAGGTGTGTTCGCCTGAATGTTATTGGACTAAATTTAAAGAATGTGTCGAAGATTTAAACGGACGGTCAAGTGCAAAAGTTGATGAGTTTGAAATTCAATTTGCACGTATGTTGCTCGAAAATAACCGCTAACGTTATACGGCTATACGATGGTTGGGATTAAGTAAGCCGTAATTTTTCCGATTAACACAAATTATCCCGACACAAACAAAACTTTAAATTAAACAATTAACCCAACTATTGTATAACCGTTGTTAGCAGTAGTTATAATACTCAATTAAAATGGCATACACTCACGAACAATTAGAAAAATTAGGATTTAAAAAAGTTGAAGACAAAGAAACTGGAATTATTGATTTTGTAAATAAAGTTACAAGCAATGTTCATTTGGTTTTAAGCCCAATGTTAGAAGAATTATTTATTTGGGTTTTAGAAGATGGTGGCGATGAAGATTCAGATGGAACTAAAATAATTATTGATACTTCTGATTTGAAAAAAGCAATAAAATTATGTGAAATGATTGTCGGTGTTGACGATGGTTTCTAATAATTACTGCTAACGTTTCTCGGCTTTGTCTAGTGCCGTAAATTCAAGACAGAACTTAACAAATAAATCCAAAATTATGAATTTAAAAAAGATTTTTACAAAAAAAGACCGAGCAAAGGCATTAGTCAAAACCGATGTTAGCAGTAGTATTTTATCTGATGATGATTTTAAACAATTTGAAAAACTATTCGATAAAATTTCAGCACATTTAGAACATCCAATGAGTATTTGTCAAGGTGTAAATGATGGTTATAGTATCGGAGTTTATGATATAAAAACAGGAGAATTGAAAGCACAGGCAATGAGTTACAACGTCAAAAATTGCGTAAATCTTATTAAGGAACGTCTTTAATATTACTGCTAACGTTATGCTGGTAGGCGATGTAGCGGACTGATAAGCCAAAACTTTCAGTTCTGCCAATAATAAACAAGTATTCACAATCTTTAAATTAAGCCTTAAACCGCTATATCGTTTACCAGCGGTTATGCGTTCGGCTATTTTATCACAATATTAATCGTTAAAAAATAATAAATAAAATGAAATTAGAATTATCAGAAAATGTTTTGGCTCAAATAAATGAGCAAAATGATAAAGTAAATGAATTATGTGGTTATCCATCAAATGATGTCCGCAACTGGTTTAAAGATTTACAAGAAAAAGAAACCGTAACTGTAGGCTACAGAGCTTCTTGTGGAAGCACAGATAAAACTATGAAGATTTATAGAATATGGATTAAAGTAACTAAAATACTTAAAAAAAACGGTGTCAAATTAATAGAGGAAAATGTACCTACTATTAACAGAAGTCCCACAAGTGCGAATGGTTTTTGGAACGAGGTTCGTTTCTCCGTAGCTGACGCATAACTATTCACTAAGTCTTACTAAATTATGCAATCAATTAAAAATCAAAATATTATGAATAAAGAACTAACACCGATGCAAGAGTTGATACAAAAAAATAGAAAATCAATTAAACTACTTCAAGAAATAAAAAATAAAACTGAATTTGAAAGAGGAATGTTAGCTTATGCACACGCAATAGAAACTGATATAATTATTTTATCCGGCCAAAGCGAGGAGTTAATTAAATTTTTAAATGAGTTATAACCAAGAATTAAAAATAATTTTGTAAGTTTGTGGATACTAAACTAGTATATCAGTAGTATGGCAAGACCTAAAGGAGAAGAAAAGCTAGGCGGTAGACAAAAAGGAACGCCAAATAAAACAACAACAGACGTTCGTGAGCGATTCCAATTTCTTGTTGAGGGCAACCTTGAACAATTACAATCTGACTTTAACGAATTAAAACCAGTTGAAAGAGTAAAATATACTTTAGAAATGGCAAAATTCTGTTTACCTACTTTAAAGTCAGTTGATTATAAAGGAGAAATACAAGTATCTAAAAGACCAAAAATTGAGTTCGATTAAATTTTCAAAGAAGTACGAACCATTATTTCAGTTACTAAAATCTAACGACAAATATAAAAATGTTGATACGGTTTTAGTTTCTGGAGGTCGTGACTCAGGAAAAACATTTGGCGTTGGTTGTGTTTGTGTTTTAGCAACTGCAGATTGGAATCATAGATTATTATATACTCGTTATACGATGAGTTCAACAGATAACTCTATTACGGCAGCACTCGAAAATAGAATGGAGTTATTTGGTCTGTTAGACGAGTTCGTTTATGCAAATCACGATTATTATCATAAAAACTCAAAAGGTAAGATTTCAATCACTGGTCACAAAACAAGTTCAGGAAATCAATCCGCAAAATTAAAGTCACTTGAAGATTATTCAATGTTTGTTACTGAGGAGGGTGAGGAGTTACCAAGTTATGAAGATTGGAAAAAGATAAAACTTTCAATTCGTGCTAAAGACGTTCAATGTATAAATGTAATCGTATTTAATCCACCAACAAAAAAGCATTGGTTATACTCACAATTTTACGAGGGCGTTCCCGATGGTTTTAATGGAGTGATTGGAAATGTAATGTACATACACACAAACTATTTAGACTTAGGAAAGGATAACATAGCAATACAAAATTGGAATGAATACGAGCGTTTACGTTTGGTTTACGAATATTACTTAAGTTTATCAAAAGAAGAACGTGAGCAACTTCCAAGTAAAACAATACGAGAATACAAAGAGTATAAGAATATTGTTTTAGGAAGTTTCAGAGATACTGCAGAGGGCGTTATATTTGATTACACAATTGGGGATTTCCCAGAAGACAATACTGGTTTGGTATTCGTAGGAGCAGACCAAGGATTTACACATCCTACTGCATTTGTAAAAATTTGTGTTGATAGGAAAAATAAAAAGCTGTACGCTAAAGAATTGTTTTACAAAACAAATCAAACGACATCACAAATTTACGATGAGGTAAAAGAGCAATGTGGATATACTCGTGTTTGGTGTGATAGTGCTGTACCGATGTTTATAGCTGATTTAAAACGCAAAGGATTAAATATTTATAGCTGTAAGAAACCAAAAATAAATGATTCTATTAATGCTATTTTAGATTATGAGTTAATAATTGATAAAAATTCATTAAATTTACAAACAGAATTAGATAATTATAGTTGGAGTACTAAAGATAAAGAAGTACCAATAGATGATTTTAACCACGCAATAGACGCAATGCGTTACGCATTTACAGAAGCAACATCAAAACGTTATAAAGCATAATATTATGAAAGAACACTTATTACATTTTTTTCCATTCTTACACAAAGAATTTAGAAAGTTAGACGAAAAGGAATTACAAAGCGAAGAAACATTTAAAGAATTGTTTCCGAATGAGCCGATTGAATTGTATAAACTTAGAACTATTTATGTTTATCAAAATGCGGATGAAGCAAAGGTATTTGTAACTGCTGAGCAAAAAGAAACGTTTCAAAAATTAGAACGAAAACCAAAAGGAAATGCCAAAATATAAATCAACAAACGATATTCCGTATTTAAAGTTTATGGAGTTTTCGCAAGAGATTGCAGAGAAACCAAAAGATGCTGAGTTTATACTTGAAAAAACAATAGAGTATTTTTACCCAGAGGTTAAAGATAACTTTGATTTGTATATGCAAGAGTTCGCAATTGCTTTAAATACTGAAAATCCAAAATACATTCCTTATTTTGTGAGATTGTCAAAGCTAAATAAAGCGGGTGGGTTTATCGATGCTGTAACGTATGCAGACAATAAACTTTACAAAGAGTTATTTCAAAGTATTTTAAAACCTATTTATTGGTTCGGTAAAGTGGATGTTAATAAAATCACTTTGTACGAGGGTACGAAAATAATGCAGTCTTTTATCAAAGAGTCAACGAGATTAAGAAACCTTACGAGTATCTCTATAATCCGCCACCTACGTCTTCAGTTGGCAAAGTAACTGAGGGGTCGTTGGCTCGACAAGATTTTGCACGTGAGTATGGTGGATTTATGGAATTAATGTATTTACTTTGCAAGGGCGATTTCTTTAAAATGGAATCAATAGACAAATGGGATACTTCAAAATTCCTTTATTTAGGTGAGTACTTACTACGAAAAAAGAATATAGAAAATATGCAATAATGAACGAACTACAAATACTTAACGACTTTGTAATTAATCACTTTGAAAGTGAGAATTTAATTAATACGATTACAATTGTACCAACTATAAATATAGATGCTAACAAAGAAAACATTTACCCATTAGTTAACATTGATTTAATTAATACCGAAGTTTTATCTAATGCTATTATCGGTTCGTATAAATTAACTATCATTACCCAACGAGATATTCAGCCAAAAAAGACTAATAATAAATTGTTAACCGATACAAATTATTTAGATAACATAAATGAAACTCACGCAATTTGTGTTAAATTTGTAAATAATATAACGAGATTGCATAACGATGAAAATATAATGATTGAAAACCTAACCACATTAAAAGCTTTAAAAAATTTGGGTGCTGGTGGATGCGATGGATTTCAATTTGAATTTGATTTATCGATTCATAATAAACAAAAAGAGTAAGCTGAAAATCTAAAGAGTAAGCATAACCATGAAAAATAAAGAATATGGTTTTATATTTTAACAAAAGAGATTTAGTAAGATTCGGAGAGTATTTACTAAGCGACAAAAGAAACGAAAGCGTTTCAGATTTAAACAAAAACAAAGTAACTCACGCAGACGTTGAAAACTTTTTGGAATCGATTAAAAAGATTGACTAAATGACAGAAGAACAAGTAAGAGCAATTGCGCAATCAATAGTAACGAAAGCCAAAGCAACTGCAAGAGTTGACCAAGGCACTTTAAAGCGTTCAATTGCTTTTACTTACATTAAAGGCGAGGTAATATTTAGGCAGATATACTGGGGACAATACGGAGATAACTCGCAGTTAGAGAAATTAGCCTCGCAATTTATGCCTTATGGCATTCCTTATAAAATTATATTAACTGAGTTAGGCGGTGGAACATTCGAAAAAGGTAAAACCAAACAAGGTCGTACAAGTCAAAAGAAATCATTAGCATCAACTACTAAAACAATGACTCAAAAATATATAGCATCAATACTGAAAAAACGAAAAAAGGAAGATGGCAAAGAGGAGGAGTAAAGGACAATTAAAAGCGGATAAAATAATTAGAGAAGAACTTTTAAAAGTTGGTGATTTGATTATTGATGAGGCACGTCCAACACTTCGCCGTGATACTGGTAGATTACAAGATGAGGTTAATTTTAGATTGAAAAGCGATACAGAACTTAATCTTTATCAATTGTACTACGGAGCGTTTAATTATCCAAGAGGCGTAAACTCAGGCGAAAAAAACGCTTTATGGATTAAAACAAAAGAACTTATTCCAGAAGCAACAAAGAATATAATTAAAAATATTAATGACCAAATAATTAAGAAATAAATGGCAAGTGTTACAATTGACAATTACAATCCTATAAGCGGTTGCATTGATTTTACTATTGTGGGTTCGTCTACGTTAGTAATATTAGACCGAAGTACAAACAACTTTCTAACGTACACGAGTGACTTAACACTTACTTTAGTTTCACCAGTTTGTGGTAAGTACTTTGAGGCTAATGAACAATTTAGATTGCGTTTGTTTCCGGGTCAAGAAGTAAGTAATGTTATTACAACAGAATCGGGAGTAACACCAATTGAAAGTATTGAAGATATTTCATTTGTTAATTCACCGATACATATTCGACTTGAAAAATTAGGTATTACAAAAGCTACTTTAAAGTTATGGATTTGGAGAGGCGAATTAAACCAGCCGTTAGGAGCACCAAATTACATATTCAAAAAAGACAGAGTTAGTGCAGAGGATAATTATATTAATATTGAAATTTCTGATCAAATAAAAGCGTTTATAATCGGTAAGAATAACGAACCTAACTTTGCTTATAACGAATTAGGTTTGGCAGCCGTAAGTGGTCAGGGTGTTTTTTGGCAAGTACAAGCGGATATTGAAACCGAAACCGAAATAGAACAGCGTAATTTTAGAACTTCATTCGCTACTTTAGGTTATCGCTACAATAACGAAGAAACTTTTACTTTACCTACTTTATGGCACGACGAACGTATTCACGACTATTTTAAACAATCATTCGATTTTACACAAAGTTTAGAAGATGCCACAAGTAGCAATATAATTTTAAAAACACCATTAACATCAACTTTAATTCGTGAGAGTTTAAACCCTTATTTAATCGCTTACTTAGATAAATATGGATTGTATCAACTATTCACACCAAACTCAAAAGTTCAAGTAGTAGAAACTATAAAGCGAGTTAACAATAATATTTCACATCGTGACCCAAGTATGGTAAATACTTCTTACGTACATAGTAAGAATGTTGCTGATATTGATAGTACGGCAACGTACACAATAGAAACTGGAGTGTTGACCGAAGAAATGGTAGAGGTGGTTCGTCAAATTGTTTATTCGCCAAAAGTTTATTTAATTAGATTTAAAGGCGACTTTCAAACCGATACAACAATAGGTATAACAATCGATAATACCTTTGTTACAATCGACGATACTACTATAACAATTGATAGTGAAACAATAGACACGGAATATTTAGGTTTCTTTAAATCGCACGAGCAAATACCAGTGATTTTAAAAGATACCGATTTCGAAAGAAAAAATAGGGTAAACGACAAAAACAAAATCGATTTCAAATTAGTCTTTGAAGAAACAAATAACAAAATTCTCGACATAAGGTAATGACTATAATCACAGAAATTTACGTATCAATTGATAATCTAACTTTTACTAAGTTGGATTTGTATAAAGATGAAAGTATATCTTTAAAACTTAGTAAAAAAGATTTACAAGATATTACGAAAGTCTTTGCGCCGTTTAGTCAAAATTTTTCAATCCCAGCAACCGACAAAAACAAAAAAGCATTGGATTTTTTCGGTAATACTGAGCTACAAAAAAACATTACCGACAATAAACTTAAATGCAAAATCTATACTAATGGAATTTTAAACCAACAAGGGATTTTGAAAATAGAGGGCGTTAAGTATAAAAATGATAAAGCCGATAGTTTTACGGCAAGTTTTAATACTGAATTTCTAAGTTTAAAAGATAGGATAGGAGACGATACGATTAGTAATTTAAGTAATAATAATGAGGTAAGTTGGAAACCTGATAACGTTTACAATCGTTTAAAATCTACTTCTATTGTTAACGGTATTCGTTACTATATTCCTTTATGGTCAAACAACAGAGTTTGGACAAGGGTAGAGGGCGAGGACAGTGTAAATAATATTGATAATATTATTTACAACGCAAGTAACAACCCTAACAAAGACCGAGTTATTAACATTGACGAGTTACGCCCGAGTATTGATGTGGTTTCAATTATCAATCTAATTAAAACAAAATATAATCTTAATATCGATATTCCATTAGCTACAAAAGACGAGTTAAAAGAGTTGTTTGTTTGGTGCAATGGCAACAATTTAGCAAGTTTACAATCAAAGAAACTCATCATAAATAAACAATTTGTAAACGATAAACCTATAGACTTAGGTAAAGCGGTTGCGAACTTTACAGATAGTTCGGTAAAAATAACCAAGAACGCATCGGTTAATTTTTGTGAGTTTGGAATTAAATTAAAAGACGTAGTTTGTGGCGATGAAAATTCAACTGCAACTATAACCGTAGATTTTGTACGAAAGTCTGATAATATTTCTATTATAAGCTACGATATTGAAGTTAAGAATGGCGACAATGATTTCAGACCTGATATTCCTATTGTGTTTTTTGATGGGGATGAGTTCGAATTTTATGTTTATTTCAGAGTTTCAAAACCTATATTTTGGAAGTCAATGGATACAAGGATTTTTTATAGACGTCCTTTTTCAAATCCGTCAACACCAACAACGGCAACAAGCAGTTATACTAATTCAATCAATAGCGATGCTACTGGTTGCCACCTTGCGAACTTAATAACGTCTTTACCAAATGTTAAAGTGATTGATTTCTTAACATCATTTTTAAAAACCTTTAATTTATCTATTTACGACTCAAGCCCAAGTGATGAAAATCTTTTATTTTTATCGCCTGACGATATTAGCACACCGAATAAAATATATTCGAAATTAGAAAGTGACTATACACTTTATGCCGATAAAAAAGAAGTTCCAAAAAGCGTAAATAATCCTTATAACTACTATAATTTCAAACACAAAACAAGTAATTATAGAAGTAATAGAGATTTCAAAAAGCAGTTTAACGTCGAATACGGACAAATTTATTATCCATTAGTAAAACCAACGAAACCAAATGAGTTTAAAGTTGAAACAGAATTTAGTATAGTTCCACCTATTTACATAAACGGCTCACAAATTTATACTTCTTATGGTTTCACTTCTGAAAATCCATCAATAGTAGACAATGACAAGGTAAGATATTCACCAAATTTAGACGAATTAACTCTTATGTACTATCACGGAGCGGAAACTATACCCGCTTTAAGTTGTCAGAATGTAAGTAGTTCGGATGTATTAATTAATTCGAGTTTAACGCAATACATTAAGTCAATGCCGTATTGCAAACAAAATAATAATTCATTAGCATTTTCAGTTTTACGAATTGAAAATGTAGATTATATCAAAAATTTATATTCTCTTTACTACTCTAAATTTATAGGTAGGCTTTTAAATATAAATGCATTATCACAAATCTATACTTTAAATTTACCAAGCAACGAGATTTATATAAACGATGCAGAGCCTTTACGACCTAAAGGATTTCGTTTGCAAAATGATATTGTAATTGGAGAAACACGTTTCGAAACACTTGAGGCAAATATAGACGTAACAACTGGTAAAACTAAATTAACACTTTTAAACTATTAAGATGGCAGAGTTCGAAGACATTAATCAAAATATAAATCTTAAATACACAACCAACGCGGATGACACCGCTAAAGAAGTTGTAAAGTTAGACGATGCACAAGAAAGCGTTACACGTTCAACACAAGCCAACACGAAAGCAACAAAAGAAAATACCGAAAGTCAAAAATCTTTTAAAACTCAAATTCGTGAGGCGACGCAAGACTTGTTAAAAGTGTCACAACAATATGGCGAAACTTCAAAAGAGGCGGTTGAGGCAGCTAAAAAGGTTGCACAACTTAAGGATCAAATGGGTTTCGCAAATGATTTAGTTGAGGGCTTTAATCCTGACAGAAAGTTTCAATCTATGGCAACGGCGGTTAATGCAGCAGCAGTAGCGACTTCGGGTATTACTTCGGGAATGGCTTTATTTGGTGCAGAAAATGCAGAAACCGAAAAGACACTTTTAAAGGTACAGGCTGCAATGGCTTTCAGTGATTCAATCGGACGTATCACAGAATTAACAGACGATTTTCAAAAGTTAAAAGCACAAGTAGTAAGCACGTTCACGGCATTAGCAACTACAAAGGCGGTTGATACAACGGCAACGGAAGTTAACACGGCATCCAATATAAAGAACACTGCAGCTAAAGAGGCGGGTGCAGTTGGTAGTACATTAATGGCTGGTGGCTTTACTATTCAAACAGTTGCTACAACGGCTGCAACAATAGCCACAAACATACTTAACGCATCATTAGCGGTTTTATTAAGTCCTATTACTTTAGTGATAGCAGCTATTGCGGGATTAGTAGCGGGTATTGCTTATTTATCGGGTGCAATTGGTGACTTTAGTGGTGAGGCAGCAGCAGCGGAAAAAGCAAATTTAAAACTATCTAAAGAAATTGATAACCTCGCAAAGTCAAGTAAAAAAGCAAACGAAGAAACTAAATTCCACAATGAAAATCAGATTGCAATGGCTAAGGCGTCGGGCGCAAGTGCTGAGGCTATTCGTAAACTAAAAGAAGAATTAATTAACCAAGAGGTTGCAGAAAAAAACTTAAACGTTCAAAAGGCACGTTCTATTTTTTTAGACGCTCGAAGAATTGCAAGTTCAGAAGATGCAACGGACGCACAAAAAGAAACGGCAAAACGTGCTTACGAAGAATTTAAAAATCAAAATGAAATCTACGAGGATAGTATTAAAGAACGTAGAAAATTAAACGCTCAAAATCGTATTGAAGTAAGGCAAGAAGAAACAGACAGACGAAAAGAAGCCGAAGAAAAAGAAAAAGAACATTTAAAAAAGTTACAAGACGAAAGAGATAGGGCAGTAGAAGAAGCACGTAAAAAACGTGAAGAAGATTATAAAAAACAATTAGCGGAAAAAGCAGCGTTTGACAAAGCCGTTAACGATGCAGATACAAATCAATATTTTTTAGCACAAGAGCAAAGAGTTGAAGATGCACAAAATCAATTAAAATGGCAAACGGAATTTTCAGACCTTACAACTGAAATTGCAAACAAAGAAGCCGAAGATAAAATAAATATTGAAAAGGCGGTTGCTGAACAAAAACAAGCTATTCAAGAAGCTCAAACAAATTTAGCGGATAAGGCAGTTGGGTTTTTAAGTGCAATAGCTGGTAAAAATAAAGCATTACAAAAAGCGGCTATTATAGCAGAAAATGCAGTAGGTATTGGTAAAATGATTATTGCAAATAATGCGGCTAATATTGGAGCTTTAGCAACACCACAAGCGATTGCAACAAGTGGAGCAAGTGCTGCACCAGTTATAGCAGCAAATAATATTTCTACTGGTTTAGGTGTTGCAACCACAATAGCTGCAACTGCAAAAGCATTGAGCGCATTGGGAGGTGGCGGTTCGGCTGGTGGAGGTGGAGGTCAATCCGCATCAAGTCCAAGCGCATCAGGAACACCAAGCGTAGGTTTTCAAAATAGTACCGAAAACCAAATCGCAAACCAAGTTACAAATGGAATTAATACACAAGAACCAGTTAAAGCGTTCGTAGTTTCTCAAGAAGTTACAACGGCTCAAAGTTTAGATAGAAATAAAATTGAAGCAAATAGTATTTAATTAAAAAAATTTATTTATATTTGTTCCAAATAATTGTGTGAAGTTGCACAAAGCAGATTAAAGGACGTGAAAAATTTTTGTTTGGTTAGTAATTTTAAAAGCTTATTCGAGTAATCGGATAGGCTTTTTTTACATTTATAATTTATGGAACACCCGATATATGAATTTATTATTAATCCAGAAAGTGAACACTTTACAACGTCTTTAGTTAAAGACCCAGCAGTTGAGAGTACGCTAATGTATTTTAATAGTGAAACTGAAAAGCCTATATTCTTTGCAAACGAAGAAAAAAGGGTTATTTATGCCGTTGCAATGCGTCCAAATAAGTTAATATTCCGTAAAGAAACCGATAAAATACCAGCGCATTACGGCTTTTTTAGTGCTGAAAGTATTGAAAAGTTTCAAGAGAATTACGCAAAGCACAAAGGCGACAATAGAGTAAATGTAAACCATACCGAAACACCAATAAACGGAGTTTTTAAAATAGAAAATTGGATTGTTAAAGATGCTGAAATTGATAAATCTAAGGCGTTGGGATTGTCTACAGAAGTAGGGGATTTAATACAAGGTTTTAAGATTGAAAATGATGAGGTTTGGCAACAATGCAAGAGCGGTAATTTAGATGGTTTAAGCATTGAGGCGTCTTTAGGGCGTAAGTTAGTAAGTAATTTTAAAACAGAAATAGAAATGAGTAAAGAAAAAAATCCAGAAACTTTTTGGAATCTTTGCAAAACTTTTTTCTCTGGTGATGCAGCCGCAGAGGTTGAAGAAACCGAAGAAGAAAAAGCTGCAAGATTAGAAGCTGAGAAAATGGCAGAAGAAGAAACGCCACCAGCAGCAGAAGAAACCAAAGTTGACTACGAAGCGGAAAACGAAATGTTGAAAGCTAAAGTTGCAGACTTAGAAGCGAAATTGGCAACAATGGAAGCTGACAAAGTAAAAGAAGAGGCGGAACTTGAAACAATGAAAAAACAAGTTGAGAAAATCGAATCTGATTTTGCAAAATTCAAAAGCGAAATTCCAGCAGCTCCATCAATTGTAAACGCACCAGTTGAGGTAGTTCAACATCCTAACAAGGCATTAGAAAAATTTAGATTACAAAAAAACAATTAATAAAATTTAAAAACAATGGCAATAACTTATAACAAAGTAGACATTAGAGGTATAGCAGCCGAGCCGATTATCGAAGAAATCTTATTCGAAAATCAAACAATAGCTAAAGGTTTAGTAACGTTTGAAACAGACGTAAAAGCAGAAACAATTTTCACAGAGGCGAGTGCAACTGCAACTCTTCAAGAGTTTGTGTGCGGTGTTCCAACAAGTGCGGGTGAATTAAGCGCATTTGACTCAGTAGTAACACCAAAGAAAGCGATGTTCTACCAAGAATTTTGCCCAGACAATTTACGTTTCTCACGTTTTAAAAGAGATATGGCAGCGGGTGCTTGGAACAATATGAGTTCAGAATTTGAGCGTGTTGTTATCGGTGGTATCTATGCAAAGAAAATGGCTTTAGCATTAGAGAATGAATTTTGGAATGGAGCAACGGCAGCGACTAAAACGGCAGTAGCAGCATTAACAGCTGGAACTGGTCAGAACGCAGTAGGAGCAGCAGAAAAAACAGCAGTGGCTGCATTAACTGCATCTCAAATTGATGGCGTTTTAGTTAAAATGATTTACAATGATTCTAACGCAACAGCAACAGCTGGATTAGGTACACGTATTAAAGTAGCTGGAACAACTATCACGGCTGCAAATATTAAAGCTGAGTTTGACAAAATTTATGCTGCAATTCCAGCGGAGGTTTTGGCTAATGATGAGCAACCAATTATCTATGCACCGAAAAACATTAAGCAATTAATCGTTGCAGCAAACAATGTAACTTCTGATTTCAACAGACCATTCGTAGTGAATGAGGCTGCGACTGAATTTAGATTCAACGGATTGTTAATTGAGTTCGTTCCGCTTCCAAATAACGCAATTATCGCAGCTTTAAAATCACACTTATTTTGGGTTACTGATTTAGCAAGTGATAACAACACAATGAAAATTGATAGAATTGCAGAAAACAGAGAGGATATGTTTATCAAATCTGTATTGTCAATTGGTGCTCACGTAGCAAATCAAAAGTTTAACGTTTTATACGTAGGATAATAAATTAACAAGGGCGTGAAATATCGCCCTTTTAAAACATTTTAAAATATGCCAACGACATTAACAAAATCGGTAAAATTAAAAGACCAATCTACACAAGCTGGAGTTCGTGCCATTGGTGTGGGTGCTTTTAATTCAACAAACCGAATAGTAACTACACCAACTGGAGTTACTGACTTAGCTACATATTTTCCAGCGACTTCAATCGCTCGTTTAGAGGTTAAAAATACAACTACAAATTATGTTGAAACTGGGATAAGTGGAGGCGATAATAGAAACGTAGGATATAATGGAGCGATTACGGTTTTCTTTTCAGAGCCTAAAGGTGCTGAATTAGAAATTGCAAACTTAATGACTCAATTAACGAAATACGAAAATGTAATCTTTTTAGAGTATTACGATGGGACGGTTAAGGCTATTGGTTCGCAAAATGGCGCATTAGCATCAGCACCGATTTATAATAGCGGTGGAACAATCGGAGATTTCAAAGGCGGTCAAATTACCATTAATACAATGGAGGCGGATTTATCAAGTCTTTATATCTTAACTGGTGACGCTCTTACAGATTACGCAACAGCGTTAAAAACTTACGTATAGTAGAACATTATTAATAAAAGCCTATCAATATGGTAGGCTTTTTTTATACCAAAATCAAAATGAAAGTACTTTTTTTAAATGAGCCGTTAACTTTTTCGTGTATTCCACGTAAATACAACTTCGAAACTCTTTCATTAACCCTACGAAATGAACTTACAGACGTAGAAATAACACCCGAAATCACATATACGATTGACAATAAGCTAAATATTACAATCGATGAACAACCTACTGACTTTACAATACAAAATAAATACGAATTTACTCTTAAAGATGGCGATTATTTGCTATATTGTGGTAAATTAATCGTATTAAAACAAGACACTGACGTACAGAATTACGAATATAACACGCAAAAAGATGAGTATTTCCAATTCAAAGAATAATATACATACGTTCGAATCGTTTTCGAAGTACCAACCTATAGATATAAAACCAGTTTTCGGACGAAATTGGGTTTTAAATGGTAAGAATAACGAGAATTTTAAAATTTATCGTGACGCTTACGACGATAGCCCTACAAACGCATCAATAATTAACTCTTACGCCTCTTATATCTTTGGCGAGGGTATTGTCGGAATTGAAAAATATTTATCTTTAGACGACCAAGAATTAGCCGTAAAGGATTTATATAAATATGGTGGTTGCGCCTTGCAGGTAATTTGGAATAAAGAAAACCAACCTTTGAAAATGGAGTATTTACCTATTTACAAACTTGCACCAAATTACGACCAAGAAACAATAAAAGTTGATGGGTATTGGTTTAGTTATGATTGGGAGAAACAATTCAAATACAAACCAAAATTATATCCAATTTTTACGGGTAAATGGAACGAAAATCCTTTAGAAATTATCTACATTCGTAGACCTACAGAAGAACCATTTTTCCCAATACCTGACTATTTAAGCGGGATTCCTTGGGCTCAAATTGAGGGCGAAATTGCAAATACTGGTATTAATAAGTATCGCAACGGAATGGAGGACATAACCATTATTAACTCTAATAATGGTATGATTGCAGACCCTAACGAGGCGAAAAAAGATGCAGACGATTTACGTTCTAAAGTTGTAGGGAGTCAAAACGCTGGTAAGGTTGTAGTTTCTCAAAATGAATCAATGGAAAACGCTCTTACTGTTGATAGAGTTGCACCACCTGAATTTGCACAACACAACGTATTCTATAGTGAGGAAGCCGAACGTAAATTAATAGTTGCTCATTCCGCTCCGAAAGTAATATTTGCTGGTTCAAATACTGGTAACGGATTTTCGAGTAATGCCGATGAAAGAGAAGTGGCACTTAAAGACCTTTACAGGATGAAAATAAATCCTTACAGAAGAACTTTTATAAGTGGAATTTTACCATTCTTTGAGGCGATTGGAATTGAGCAATTAGAATTTAAAGATTTTGAAACTAACGAAGAAATCCAAAACAACGACACATCAATAGTAGCGTTAGACGAAAAGACATTAGACGCACAAGCGAACTTAAAAGGTAGCGTCGGAGGTGTTCAATCACTTTTAGAAATACAAGCGAGTTATGCGCAAGGTTTAACAACTTACGACTCAGCTATAAATATGTTAGACGTAATCTTTGGATACAATAGAGAAACGGCAGTTAAATTATTAGGAAAACCTAAATTAGACCCAATTACAAATGAAACTACTTCTTAAACCTAACGACATACCACGAATAACTTCTTTATCGGGTAACATTGATATTGATAGTTTAAAACCACATAT